>X301_European_Hare__coassemble_916_pt1 | contig 37188 bp, 41 predicted proteins | sample X301_European_Hare__metabat2_low_PE_012 | metagenome-assembled genome bin X301_European_Hare
AGTCTACGGTATTTCGTGCAAAACGGCTGATGGATTTTGTAATGACCATATCGATACTGCCGTTCATACATTCACTTATCATACGGTTAAAACTTTCACGCTTTTTTGTACCTGTACCACTTATGCCGTCATCGGCAAACACTCCGGCAAACTGCCACTCCGGATTGGAGCGGATAAAGTCCGTGTAATGCGTGACCTGTGCTTCATAGCTTGCTACCTGTTCATCGCTGTCCGTGCTGACACGGCAGTATGCCGCAACTTTCAACTTTGGTTTCGCTGCAGTTTTTGCTTTGTCATCACGGATTCTGCCGGCAGGTATTACAGTTATGTTTTTACCCATTTGCTGACACCTTCCTCTCGATAGTACTGTAAATGTATTCTGCCTGTTCGTAAGGGTCTTCGCTGACCTTTGTTTTTGATGTATTGATAGTAAAGTCATAACTTACCGCAGGCTTGGCTTTAGGGATTGGCTCTTTTATTCTTCCGAGTGCAGAGGCTCTTTTCTGCCGTGTGATTTCGGCAAGATTAAAAGTATCCTCGTCAATGATTTGCGGATATAAAGTGCTGCCAAGATAATGCCTGTTTCGCAGCATTCTTCCCAATACGCTGTGCGTTTTATTGATACCGGACTTTTTGGCTGATTCGTTTAGTGAGTGCCCTGAATTATAGGCATCGAAAAACAGCCGTATTTTTTGAGCCTGCAGTTCATCAATAATTATCTCTCCGTTCTTCATTTTATATCCGTAAATCATTCAATCAACTCCTCTGTCAGAACTAAACCGCATTTCAAATGAAATTCCGCTTCATGCCTTGAAATTATTCTGATATGGTCAACAAACTCCGAAAACAGGCTGTCTCTGTATTCTTCAATGCAGTTGTTTTCGCCTGTAAACCTTATCAGCTTTTTAAGCTCTGTTATTTTTTCTTCCCGGTTTTCGGCAGAAATAAGGCTTTTTTCTTTTTGCAGTTTGTCAAACTCATTTTTCAGCCCGTTGTTTTCCTGCGTGTAAATATCCCCGTCAATCATTCCCGATGACAAAAGTTTAAGGAGAATCTGCTGACTTTCTATGTTTTTGCTTATCATGTCATCACATTCTTTCAGCCTTTTATTTCTGCCTTCCTTTTGCAGTTTCCTTAACAGCGGTGTCAGCACATATTTTCGTCCGAATATCAGCTTGTTTATCATTATCAGAAATGCAGACTTCAAAGAATCATCTGTAACATATTTCATCGAACAGGCATTTATATTTTGCAGGTGATTTTTACAGCACCATGCTGTATAACTGCCCGATACAGTATAATGAATTCTTCGCTTGAAAACACTGCCGCATTCACCACAGATAATCTTTCCCGAAAATCCGTACCTGTTCTGATACTTTTTTGTATCACAATTTCCTTTTCGCCGAAACTTGATAATTTCGTTGGCTCTGTCAAATACTTCATGTAAAACTATCGGCTCATGATGTTCGGTGATAAGGTATTGGCTGCAAACTCCGTGATTTCTGTGACGGATAAAGCTGCTGTCGGTGTAGGTTTTCTGAAACAAAGCATCTCCCACATATTTTTCGTTGGAGATAAGCTCTGTAATTCTTTCTGCTCTCCATCTGCCGCCCCGTACCGTGACAATACCCTGACTGTTCAATTTTTCAGCTATCTGTGATGATGTTTTTCCCGAAAGAATATCGGCAAAAATCTCTTTGACGATTGCAGCCTGCTCCTGCACAATAACCATTCTGCCGTTTTCATTTTTATAACCGTAAGGCGGAACAGAAATAACATAGGTATCGTTTTCAAAGCGTTTTCGGACACTCCACTTTTCGTTTTCTGAAATGGATACGGATTCGCTTTCCGCCAGACTGCCAAGTATCGACAGCATAAGCTCGCTTTCCATAGAGCCTGTATCTATGTTTTCCTTTTCAAACAAAATCCGCACACCAAACCTGAGAAGTTTTCTTGTTATTTCAATGCAGTCTGTCGTATTTCTTGCAAATCGGCTGATGGACTTCGTAAGCACCAAATCGATTTTTCTTTTTTCGCAGTCGCTTATCATGGCAAGAAGTCCATTCCTTCCGTTTTGTGAAGTTCCGCTTACACCTTGGTCATAGTACAGCCCTGCATATTCCCATTCAGGATTGCTTCTGATATAAGTTTCATAATGCGTTTTCTGCGTATTAAGACTTGCTTTCTGTTCATCACTTGCCGTTGAAACACGGCAGTAAGCGGCAACTCTTAATTTTGATACGGGCATTATTGCTTCAATCTTTGTCGTTCTTTTCATCAACTCACCTCCCATTGGTACGGTAATATTCGCATAATATCCTGAAAATATCAAGCGGTATTCGGCATGATCTCAGCAAGAACAGGAGAGAAAGACAGGCGGTTTTTCTCGGTTATTTTGTTGAATTCATCAACAGTTATCAGTTTTTCCGACAAAGCTTTTTGCAGTATTTTCTGTACAAGGTAGTAACTGTACTCACTTGCTAACTGTTCATTTGTTATCTTCATAGCGTATTCCCCCGTAAAAATTCAGCAGACACCCGAATTAAAATGAGTGCCTGCCTTCTTCGTATTACTGATTTTTCATCAGCTCATTAACCCTTGTCTGCACCTTGCCGTAATCATATCCGGCAGAGGTGAGTTTCTGCTTGCGTTCGTCACCGTTCCCCCACTTACCTTGAATGACCTCATTGGCGATCTCACCCACGGACTTAAGCTGTGGTTTCGCCATCAGCTCATTAACTCTTTTCTGCACGGCGTTATAATCATAACCAGCCGCCGTCAGTTTCTGTTTGCGTTCATCTCCGACTGCCCACTTTCCGGCAATAACCTCTTTTGCAAGCTCGTCAACTGTTTTCTTTTTGACTGCGGTCGCCGTTGATGTAGTTTTCTTTGTCGTAGCCTTTTTATACCCGTTATATCCGCCATTTTTTACAATAGCAGGATAATCGGTATAACAGTAGTCCATATCCACATTTCCGCTGATACCGTTAATTCTGCCCTCTGATGAATACTGCCAGATGCCGTACTTGTTGGCTGTGTATGTGCAGCGATAGTTATACTGTGCTACCCAAAGTTCGTATTTGCCGTCAACAGCATTTGAAATATAGTTGTTCAGGTAGTATGTAGAGCAGTAAAGTCCGGCGAGGTAGCCGTTCTTTTCAAGCTCTCCGCAGAATGCCTTGATAGCACTGTCGCAGAAATTTCTTCCTTTCGCAAACTGGCTCTGCTCCTCAAGGTCGAAGTAGATCGGATATTCAAACTTCTTTCCCTTGATTACTTCCATGCAGGCTTTTGCTTCCTTAACAGCATCTTCCGCAGAATCAGCGTAAGAATACCAATACGCACCCACATCAAGTCCTGCGGCTTTTGCATTTTTGTAGTTCTGTTCAAAGCAGTTGTCCTTTTGGCTTACCTCTCTGCCAAATCCGGCACGGATAATAACAAAATCAATGCCGCTCGCCTTGACTTTTCTGTAGTCAACAACACCTTGCCATGATGATACATCAATTCCTTTAATCATGTTTATCTTCCTCCTCATTATGTTTATGATGCAGCTGTTCCAGAACTTCCTTCAGCTTTTTCGGAATAGGAAGTCCGAGATGTGCTGCGTTTTCCAAAAGCGATACACCTTCGTTTGATAAATAGAAGAATATCACTGCCGTCCTGAGTACGCTGCCGGTATGAATGATCTGAATGTCGATGATGTTTGCCACACCGACAAGCGTGAAAATCAGCACCTTACGGCATATACCTTTGAATCCCGCCTTGCTGGATAACTTTTTATCGCTGACGGCACACATCAATCCCGTAACATAATCCACCGCCACGAACGATGCCAATGCAATAATCAGACCGTCACACCCGCCCAAAAAGTAACCTATCCATCCGCCCATTACAGTAAATACAAACTGTATGGCATTCCAGAATTCTTTCATTAAGCATCACGCTCCTTCAAAAATAATTTGTATGAAAAAAGCGACTGCCCGAAAGCTGCCGCCTGATTCCGTAGTTATTCTTCTTGTATTGTGTATGTTATTTTCATTGTTTTATCAGCTGTTTTGATAACTGATGTTTCAAGATTGTTTATGGTTGCAAGATATGGTGTCCACAAGAATAAATTTTGCCTTGTAGAGTTAGCGTAATATCCGCCAAAGCTGAACAAATAGGGACCATATTGGAACAGAGGTGTACTCGTATAAGTCCAGGGTGCATTATTTGATTTTCTGAAAACCTTATCCTCCGTGTTTATCATAAAATCACTGCCTATTATCCAATCACCGATGTTTACAAGATAATTTTTTCCACTGTTATAGTAATCATCACTGCAGCCGTAGTTTGTCGCAGAGCCGAGAGGGATTTCCTTTACATCAGCCGGATTTTCTATGTTTATCTTGTAGACCTTCGTCTTATCATACGACACCATATACAGATAACCGTTCTGCAAAACACTTTGAACATTCCTCTGCGGATTGGTATTATAGCCGCCATGATAACCGACAGACTGACAAGTCACACCGTTAAGTGTCATTCGCTCTTCGGTAAAACTGAAATCCGATTTGTTGATTTTTATCTTAGTAATACTCGCATTTCCGCTTTTATTTCCTCCACCCCAAAAGCCGTACCAATAACCATCCTTACCATCAAATAAATCATACGAGCCCTCATTCTTTTTCGGGTCCGACATAACAAAAGATGTAGGATTCAGCTTAATCTCAAATAGGACATCATAATTGCTGCCAAGCATGGTGTCATTAAGTCCTACGCTTGTAAAACTTGCTCTGACCTTCTGAATAACAAGCTCATTTTCTGTATTGATTCCTATAGTCCAGAAAAAGTTGTTATCAATATCAAGCTCAACAGCATTTATGTAAGCTGTTCTCGCTTTGCTGTCACTATTTCCGCTGCGTGACCGCATTGTCCAGACGAAGCCCGTCCCGTTATAACCATCACCCATATATGCTATTCCGGCCCACTTATGCGTCAAAGCTACACAAGATATAGTACCGTTTGCCTGCGAGGTTGTGAAGTCCCAGACAAAACGGTAGCCGTTATCCAGTTTTTTGGTTTCCGTCAGGTTCATACTCCCACGCATAATATTTGTTGTAGCATTGACATCATTTGACGCATATCCGACACAAGGATTTGCAGACGGTGCGTAGTATTTATTTTTATCTTCCTCAATAGTATCGGAGAAAAGCAGAATACCTCCTATTGCATTCGGACACATCGGCAGCATGTTTTCACTAAGATCGTTAGTATTGCCGTTGATGGTAAACAGCATACCGTCAATATTATGACTGAAAAAATCAGCCATTGCATTGGTGACAAGGTTTGTTTCGGTATATTTTTCTTTTGCTCCTGTTCTGACATCGGTCAATTCTATTTCCGTTATTCCTTTCAGGTCATCATTTTTAATAACAATATCATAAAAATACTTATCAAATATCGTACATATTTTTATTTTAATATTGTATAAACATTATAAATAGCTAATTGCTGATTTTTATTAAATAACAAAATATTAATTATTGAATCTACCTGCCATACCCCTTATATCATTGACATTTTGCTTGCCTATAAGTGATTCTGTACAACATTGCTAAATATCATGTAATAATTTTCTAATGTTTGTGACACATACATATTGACTAAAACGGCAAAACATTATACAATATGTGATGTTAGAATATTTTAACAATATTTATAAAAGGATGAGATAACATGAAAAAAAGTATAAAAAGGCTAACAGCGATAGTTTTGGTGTCCACAATCATATCGGCGATGTGTTCCGTTTCCGTCTTTGCTTATAATGGTGAAAAAGCAGCAAGTTATGCTAATAGCTATGCCACAAGTCCGAATAAGTATTACAGATACTTTGAAAATGGGGATTGCACCAACTTTGTATCACAATGTCTAAAAAACGGCGGTTTGAGTATGAGCAATACATCTAACAAATCTCTTGGTATTAACAATGAAAGTAATGCTTGGTATCACCAAAAATACCATGTAAAACAATATTTATTTGGCTGGTGTTTTAATGAGTATGATGATTGGAAAATTTCTACTACATGGATACGTGTTTCACATGAAAGCAATGGTGGGGCAGGGTTATATCAATATTTAATTAATAGGTCTTTCGTAGATGATTACGGTTCATCTAATGTAAAAAATATCATAAAACAAGCAAAAGTAGGTGATATTATTCAGTGCTCTTCAGGTGCGAGCAAACCATCTACTCATAGTGTTATTGTTACAGCTAAATCAAGCAATAATTTAACCATAGCATATCACACAAATAATAAAAAGAATGTGTCTTTTAAATCATTTGCCAAAAATTACAAATATTTTCATTTATTGAAAATTGCTCATTAATAATAGGGTCTTTGAATCATGAAAAAAATAAAAAAAGGATTATTAATTTCTGTATTGATAATTGTAACGCTCATTATAGTTGTTTTGGTATTTACCAATTTCATTACTCCTGCCTATTTCAATGTATCCGGAATAACCTATTACAGACTGGACAACAATGACGATGAGGGAACCCCATACGATGACGGGTTGGATGCAAACGATTATTTTTCGATATTAAACGAGGAATTCCAGTCCTACAAAACCTCTTTATATGATGACCAACAGTTTTTGGCGGAATATTCAGAACTCCCGTCAGATAATCCACACGATTATATACATGTAGTTTATCACATCAATGGCAAAAACCTGAGTTTTTTTGACATCGACAAAGGCATCGTCTTTTTTGATGATATTAGTGATGAAACCAAATTCTTTTTATTCACTGATCTTGTTTCGGAAAATTTATATATAGACAGACTTTCGGAGAATGAGTGGATTTTTTCCTGTGAAGTATATGTAGAGGGACTTTCCGAAGAAGAGATATTTGAAAAGCTGAAGAATGTGTCACTGCAGATCTCATACAAAGAAGGATTTGTCGGAAACAAACAATCAAATATCCAACCGTCAAGTGATATCAAAATCACTGAAGCAAAATAATTAAAATAACAAAACAGTGGCTAAAACAGTTCCATGCTGTTGCCACTGTTTTTTTAAGACAGGAAGAATTGAGAAAGGAAGTTTATATGTTTCAATTAAAAAATGTCAGCAAGAGCTATAAAACCAAATATGCAGATAATCTCGTTTTGGAAAATATCAATATAAATATCCCATCAACCGGAATTACCTCCATTACGGGAAGTTCGGGCAACGGAAAGAGCACGCTTTTAAACTTAATCAGCGGCATGGATCGACCCGACACAGGAACAATCCTATATAATGATGTGGATTTGGGCAGCCTGTCCAAAAACAAATTAGCCGATTTAAGATTAAACAACTTTGGTTTTGTATTTCAAGATTTCCAGTTAATTTCAACTCTGACAGTAAAGGAAAATATTCAAGTGCCGGAGAGAATTAAAAATAAGAGTAACAACAATGAATGGCTGGAAGAAATTCTTGAAATGTTGGAACTGACAGAAAAAAGAAACCGATATGCTCACCAGCTTTCGGGCGGCGAAAAACAGCGGGCAGCAATAGCCCGTGCCATCATAACAAAACCCTCTGTACTTTTGGCAGATGAACCCACCGGAAATCTTGACGAAGATAATACTAACCGGATTATGCGTTTTTTATTTGATTACTCAAAAAATAATCATTGCGGTCTGATATTCATTACACATGAGCTATCACTGGCACAGCAGGCAGAACATATGATACGTATAGAAAAAAGATCTGCAAGGTTTATACAAAGAGGTGAGTTGACAAAATGAACGCCTATCTAAAAATTGCCAAAAGCTTTGTCAACCACAAAAGCTACTTAGTAGCCATTATTACGATTTGTATCAGCTCATTTTTACTTATATCATCATTTGTCCTATTTTTTGACTACACCAATACCCACACCGAACAGCAAAATTCCGAATTATACGGGACATATAATATGTATATAGAAAATATTAGTGAGCAGGAAATGCATGACCTCACAGAAAATTACAATTTGCTTAATTATAGTAAGTATCGAAGGGAAAATATGCATAACAACCATAGAGTAGTTATTTTCATATATCCCGACAATAAATTTATGTCAATGTACTCCTTAACACTGACAGCCGGTACAATGCCTAAAAACAGCAAAGAAATTCTCTGTGAACCTTGGCTTTTATATCAAAACGGCATATCAGCAGACAATATGATCGGTGCAACAATTATGTTGAACAACACGGAATACACCGTTTCAGGACTTTTAGTCAAAAACACAATTATAGAAAATGATTCCCAACCGGCATATGTCGTAGGCTATAATAATCAAAAACCTAATGCCATCTTAATGGAAATAAAAGACTTCAACGGAAAAATATACGAGGAAATCTGCCAGCGTTTTGCGGAAAAAACGTCCATTTTCATAGGCAAAAATATCGACAGAGAAATGATAGATGAAAACAAGGATTTTTTATCATCGGGTGTCATTATTTTTCTGATTATTACTGTTATCACATCCTCTGTTATATCTGTCTGGAACTGCGTGAATGTGTTTATTAAAAAGAATACCGTAAATATCAGTATATACCACCTGATAGGTATCAGAAGATGGAACATATCGGCGGCTATATTACTGGTCATAATCCTTTGCATTTTTGCAGCCAATACTGTCGGCTTTGCATTGTTTGCACTACTCTCAAGCAATGTAGTAGCAATTCTCAATAGTATAGACTTCGGCACAATTATTCCGTTTGAATACTCTGTAACCTTTACCAATTATCTGCTTTTATCGTTTTTACTCACTATCTTAGAGGCTATATCGGCCTTTGCTGTTGTCTTTCGAGTACAAAAAACAGATTCTTACAGTGCCTCTATCAATTACGGTCTAATTGAAACTACAAAACCAAGCAAAAAAAATATACGATTTGTTTTTTGGAATATTGCCGGAAACAATTTCAGATTATCTCGCAAGCGCAACATTTTTGCGGCAGTGTCTATTATATTATCCGCTGTTATGGTTATTTCTCTATGCTTTATGCTTAACAACATCAATACTGAAAACATTGATTATGGAGAAAATGATTATATTGTGACTTTTCCCGACGAAGCTCTTTATGATGATGAAAACACCTCACGTATAGTCTATGATAAGCTTAGGCAAGATTTTATAACCGAAACCCGAAATATATTTTTTACTCAAATCAGGTGCCGCAAAGACAGCCTGACAGATGATTACAAAAATATATTGTCAACCAACACCGAATACAGCGCCCTGTTTAACAATAAGCTTAATACTTATATTGAAATTCCGGTAAGTATAATTTCATACGAACAACTGTCACTACATGATTATTCCCTAAAGAACAGCGAGGCAGTTATTTTTAATCAATTGCTCAATTCCGACATCAACGTATTCCGAGATCTAAAAATCGGTGATACAGCTGAGTTTCGGACATACTGCAGAGAAACTCTTGAACTTCAAATCAAATCAATAGAGGAAAAAGTAAATTATAATTTTTACACTAATGAAATGATGTTGGTGATACTGGTCAACGACAATACCTTCAATTTAATCTCAAATAGTCAACTTGCCAATAAGGTATATGTTAAAAACAATATGTCCGAAAGGGAGTTAGTGAAACTGATTGACGATAACAACCTTATAAAAATCACCAATCTGCATGATGAACGTCAGAATATTAATTTGATTAAAAATAATATCGATATGCTCATGCTGCTTATGGCTTTCTTGTTTCTGATTGGTATGGTTACTATCGGGATCAATATTTCAATCACCATGTATATCAAAAATATGTTTTTTGCCAAAGAGTATGCCGTATTGAATGCCATCGGCATAAAAACCTCAAACATACTGAGGATTGTTTTTTATGAAACCTTGCTAATACTTGTTTCTGTTATTCCCGCAACTGCAATACTGTCTTTTGTATCAACGTGGATTATTAAACAATGTATGCATAGCTACAATATGGTGTATATTTATCCCTTGTCTGCTTTCGGGCTGTGCTGTATCGGTATTATTGTCGTATTGTTTCTGTGTATGTTACCCTTAATCATTAATATGCTGAAAAAAACTGCCTATGCAAACCTTACACAATCATCACAATAACATATAACGAAACAGAGGCAATCACCAATATTGTTAAATCTCAATAAAAATTGCTGCCACCTTTGAAGCAACAACAAACCGTGCACCTATCCCCACGATATCAGACGATATCGCTGTCCATTTTGCAAATGTATTGATATCTTTGCAAGAACCCTGACACAAAATCAGGAATACGGTGGCATGCCCTGCAGCATTTACAAAAACGGGAGCTATCTTATCTGCATTTTTTATAATCCCTTCAAGAGCCGGAACACCATACTTTGTAATTCTCTGAATAAGGCTTCTTAGGGGTTCCTCTGTTCCCTCATAAATCTTAAGACCAAGTTCCTCAAACGCCGACTGCATGGTCTTGATATCCCCAGCAAGATTGTCATTCATTGTCTTAGCCATATCTCCGGCTTTGCCGTCACAGTTTGTTATGGCTGTGTTTAGTTTTTCAATATCGGAGGGTGCAGCGTTCATCAGAGCAAGGAAACCGCTCATTGCATTTTTGCCAACAAGTGCCTGTGCATTGGCGGCTTTTTCGGATTCAGACATTTTGCTGAAAGCCACACGACAGTCGGCAAGAATATCATTCAGTGAACGCATTGAACCGTCCTGATTGGTTGTTTCAATTGTCATCGTACCGATAGCGTTGCCTGTCAGCTTGACCTCTTTTGAAAGCCTGTTCATGATAGAACGAAGTGCCGTACCTGCCTGTGAGGACTTGATGCCTGAGTTGCCCATCAGACCGATAGCCTCTGCTGTATCTTCTGCGGAAAATCCTAACGCACCTGCAACAGGAGCACAGTATTTGAATGTTTCACCCATCATGGACACATTAGTATTCGCATTGGAGCTTGCCGCCGCCAATATATCCGCAAAGTGTGCCGAATCTCCGGCAGAGAGTCCGAATGCTGTTAAAGCATCTGTTACAATGTCGGAGGTGGTTGCCAAATCCTCACCCGATGCCGCCGCCAGGTTCATAATACCCTCGATACCGTCAAGCATATCGCTTGTTTTCCAGCCCGCCATCGCCATGTAATTCATAGCGTTGGCGGCTTCTGTTGCTGAAAACTTGGTTTTACTGCCCATTTCACGAGCCTTTGCACGGAGAGCATCAAAATCAGCGGCAGTCTTTACCGCCGCCGTTCCCAAACCTGCCACTGCAACAGTAGCCGGAGGAAACTTCTGTCCGACATTGGAGATGTTGTTGCCGAGCGTTTTCAGCTTTTCACCTGTGGCGGCTATCTTTTGAACAGCCGTTGCAGACTGATTGGCGGCAGTTTCGAGCCGCCTTAATTCCTGTTCCGTTTCCACGATTTCACGCTGTAAGGCATCGTACTGTGACTGTGAGATTTCACCCTTTGCCAATGCATCATTTGCCTGTTCAGCTGCCGTTTTCAGCGTTTCAAGCCGCTGCTTTGTATCACCGACAGACTGTGCCAACAGCTTATGCTTTTGCGATAACAGTTCGGTATTGCCGGGGTCTAATTTCAGGAGCTTGTTGACATCCCGAAGCTGATTTTGTGTGTTCTTAATGGAACTGTCTACATTTTTCAGTGCTTTTGTTAATTTGGCAGTATCTCCCGAAATCTCGACCGAGATCCCCTTTATTCTGTTAGCCATCGGGTGTCACTCCTTCCTGATAGACATTCATTTGATTTCAGCTAACCGTCTTTCAGCCGTGTCACAGTAATCCTGAGAAATATCAATACCAAGATAGTGGCGGCTTGTCTTTTTGGCAGCCGCTGCTGTTGTCCCTGCACCATTGAATGGGTCTAACACAATATCATTTTTATAGCTGAATAATTTTAGCACCCGTTCAGCCAACTGTTCAGGGAACATAGCCGGATGTCTGTATTCTTTCATGCAGTGTTCTGGCGGAATATTCCATTTTGCCGTTACCCACGATTTGAATTCCTCGGCAGTAATATCTGCATCGGCTGAACTGCCGGATTTTTTCAAACTTCCCTTGCAGTAAACTTCAAGAAACTCCCATGTGTATTTCAGGTACGGACTTGACGGGCTTTTCCAACTTCCGAAAAAGCTCACACGGCAGTTATGGTGGTTCTTTTCCCAAAGAATCTCGCCTTTCCACATCATCTTCTGTTTCATAAAGAAATCGCTGATAATATGGTGTGTGGGAATACCGTCAGAATACAGTGGCTGAATATTGATGATAAACCGTCCGCTGTATTTTAGCACACGGATACACTCCCCGAAAATATCAAACAGCTTTTTGAAATAGCAATCCCAATTCACTGTATCATCATTGGTGTCATAGTCCAAACCAAAGTTATACGGCGGAGATGTGAAAATAATGTCAATACAGTTATCGGGCAGTTTTTTCAACACTTCCAAACAGTCTGCACATATAATTCTGTTCTCATATTCAGGCGGCAAGGGGGTATTTGTCTGCTGAAAAGAATGACCGACAGCATAATGAAACTTGCCTCGGTGCAGTTCCTTTGCTTTGCGGTCAGCTGCCTTTATTTTATCTGCCATCGGGTGTCACTCCTTCCTGTACTAAAATGCGTCCATATCAAACTGCGTTGCAATCTCCGAATATCCCTTATATTCATCGTTTCTGCTTTCCGCATACATATCGTTGACCATGCCTATCGTCAGCAAATCAAGGTCACGGATAGAGATACCAAGCTGTACACATCGGAGCAAAAACAGAGGAGTTGTCATTGGGCGGTCAGTCGGTCTAAGTTTTTTTTAACTGCACATCGGTCTGAACATTCAAGCCCCACAGTTCTATCAGCTTTGGCAGAACCTGATAAATCGAAAAGGTGTTGAAGTTATCGAACCATTCTTCGGGAGTGTCAGAAATATCGGGGTCAGCGTGTTTTGCCATGATGTAGGCAATGTTTTCAAACATCTCCAAAGAAAACAAATCAAGACCGCTGTTATCCTCGTCCTGCTTGCTGACGGACTTTTCCAAAAGCGACAAGTCCTTGTAAATATCCCTGTGGAAACGCAGTCTGTATATTCTCGGAATGGCAGCTGATGCACGGAATTTCACCGGCTGTCCGTCAATCTCTATCGTCTGTGTTAAACTCATCGTATGTTCCTCCATTCTTACGGCTCAGACTCTCCGCCTGTCACCGCATTAGGCAGATAAACTTCGCTGTACCAGTTTAGATACACCGCATCAGTTGTGTCATCGCCTGTTTTCGCTTTGACAAGCCCGTTTCCAAGCGGTGCGGCTTTGATGGACAACTTTTCTGTCTTGACTTCAATCTCGTCCTCGTTGGTCTGTGATTCAATGGTAGGTCTGCTTGCAGAACAGTAATACATCACATGGCGGATTTTTTTCGCATCACCATCAAATTCAAACAAGAGTGCGAAGTTAGCAGTTTCCACATTGGAGTTTTCGATAAGCACACCATTGCTGTCCAGCGTTTCCTTCAGAACATCTCTGCGGAAACTCTCCGGGATAAGAGCAAGCTCCAAATCGCCCTCATACCCCATGTTATTACTGATAGTGTAATAGGCGTACCCGTCAGCATAGAAGTTGTTCGGTTCACCATTCGGATCGAGTGACAGTGACACAGCACCCGGCATCGGCACAGGTGTATCAAAGGTTGCTGTGCCGTCTGTGTTCAGCTTGACAATAGCATAATGCACATTACAAAGATTGAACTTGACCTTATTCTTTTTCTTCGGCATTATTGATTCCCCCAATCTCATAAGAATACATCACCTCATAGAGCTTTTCGCTGTCGATCCATACCTCGGATTTATTGTAGAAAATATTGTGCCGATCAAGCACTTCCTCCACTTTTAGCTCAAGTTCCGTGTTTTTATAATCGGTGTACAGTTCGATATGTACATCGTTTATTTTGTAGTAGACCATGCCGTCAGCTGCAAAGTTGTCACTTCCCGGCAGGAGATAACAGATAAAAGGCGGGTTCGGACTTTCGCCTTCTGCAAAGTGGTCGTATGCATAGGGAAGTCCGATCTCGTTCAGAATTGATAAAAGCTCATCCATAACATCACCCCTTCAGTGCTTTTTCTATTGCCTTTTCAAGTGCGTTTATTCCGTTTTCCTCCGCAGGTGCGATATGCGGTCGGGCTTTGGTTCTGCCGCCGCCACGCTTTGCATGACCGAATTCAAGCAAATGTGCCAGCTGATAACGGTTTTTTGAATGTACAGTTACCTCTAATCTTTCAGCCGACTCCCTTGTTGTCTTTACAGCCCAGCTTTTCGTATACCCTCCTGTTTCCTTCGGAGCAGTAGATTGAATTTCTTTCCGCACATCGTTTCCGGCTTTCTTTACTGCCTTCTTCATATCAGAAGTAGCGAGTTTAGAATATTCCGTCAAGCCTTTCATAACCTCCTCGGCAAGGTCGTCTATTTTTACCGTTTTGCTCATACTATCGCCTTGCCTTCCTGCACCTGAATTTGATACATTTCTTTTTGTAGTTCATATGGTCGATTGAGATAATATCGTAAATATCGTTTTTGAACATAATGCGGTAGCCTGTGGTACTTACACTCGCCGTCAGGGTGCACCAACGGACGGTAAAGGTAACATCAGTATTTTCTACTGTTGTCCCCACAACAGCCGTTTCCTTGCCGTTTTCGCCGCCAACAGTTGCATAGCAGGAGAATTCATCATTCCAGCTGCTCATGTGGTTGCCGATTCGGTCAGTAAGTATTACATTTCTCTGAAAGGTTATCCTTTCGTTAAGCAAAGAAATCTGCATTAAAATTCCTCCTTCCGACTGCCGAAAAGCAAGGCTCTGAGCGAAATTGTCAGAGCCTTATAATCGGCTTCTTCTCTGTGTTCGTAAAAATATGCGATGGCATACAGCACCGCTATTTTTGCATTTTTTGCTGTTTTTAATATCGTTCTGTCCTCCGTGCGGAGAATGTCAAGGCAGAGTGCCTCCGCAGCAGAAATATAGCTGCGGATAAGCGAATCATCCTCGTTATGATCCACACGCAGGAAATTCTTAATCTCCTTGACTGATACCGTCATGCCGTCACCTCATCAAGTTTTAGTAGTTTTGGTGGTGCTGATTTTCAGAATCTGTACTGCTTCCGGCAGAACGAGCTTTCCGTCAACACGTTCCTTCGCAACAAAGCCCACCATATCATTTCCGACGAAAAGTTCGGTCAGCTTTTTGAAGGAACGAGTACCCCTGTCGCCGATGTTATAGTAGCTGTAATCGCCGAAGGAAATCATATTTGTAGGTGCGTACTCGGAAGTATAGACAGGATAGCCTGCCAGTCTTTCCGGCTCACCGTCCTTAAATGATTGCTGCCACAGGTACTGACCTTCGGAATCCTTGAGGGTGCGGACAGTTGCCAAAATTTTATCGTTCATAATGAAAGCCGCCTTTTTGCGGTACGGTCTTTTCAAAGCATACACAAGATTGATAATGTCATCACCCTTGAGAGCGGTGGTCGTTGCCGACACCTTGCCGCCGCCCGTCACCGCAAAAATACCTGTCGGCTTGCCCTGACCGTTGCCGTTCAGGAAAGCATCTTCTTCTGCATTGGCAAGTGCCCTGCCGAACTGCGTAGTAATGTAACTCTCCAAACCGAATGAATTATCGTAGAGAAGTTCCTCAGTGATCTTGATAGCCACATGAAGTTTGTGAGCGTCCAACAGAATCTGGTCAAAGGTCGCATCGCCCCAGACAAGCGGTTCGCCCTCCTCAATCCACGATGCCGCAGGTTTGGTGGCGGCAATGTTGATTTTGTGGTCACCGCCGGTCTTGATTTTCGTGCCGAGAGTACGCATGATGTTTTCGCTGTTCAGCACCTCAATAATACGTTTGTCGTACTCTTCAGGAACGAGATAGCCGCCGTCAGCGTCCGTGCCTTCCTGCAAAACATTGGATACATTGCGAAAGTTGCTGCGGAGTGCCTCCAACATTGCCTTTTTGTAGTCCTCACTTACTCTGCCTGTGCCGCCAATCTCACCCTTGAACGGCTTATTCTTAAGCGGAGTGTTCATCGGTTTGGAAAGCTCCTGTTCCAGAGCGTCCTCTCTCTGCATACGGCTGATTTCACGAGAAATATTCTGTATCTCTTTTTCCATCTGCTCATAAACGGCATAGTCGCTGTCGTTGAGCGTACCGTTTTCGGTCTTGTGTGAAGCAGCATAGTTCTTAGCCGCCTCGATAGCCTGATTTCTCTTCTCAATCATTTGCATAATAGTCATAGTGTGCTCCTCCTCATCTCATCAGTTCATTTACTCTCGACTGCACAGCAGAATAACTGTATCCTGCGGCAGTAAGTTTCTTCCTGCGTTCATCTCCGTTGCCCCATTTGCCTGCGATAACTTCACGGGCAAGTCTATCAACGGACTTCTGTTGTGCTTTGCCGGAAAGCAGTTCATTGACCTTCGACTGCACAGCCGAATCGTCATAGCCTGCCTTGGTGAGCTTCTGCTTGCGTTCCTCTCCGGCAGACCACTTTCCTGCGATGACTTCCTTGGCGAGTTCGTCAACAGATTTTTTGTTTGCCGATGACTTTGATGATGTACTTGTCGAGGTGCTTTCCTGCCATTTCGGACGGTAAAAAGCGTACACCGTGCCATCGGACAGATAGCGGGTTTTCCTCTTGAACATGGAAGTACCGGCCCAATTGTAACTGTAACCGTCCACATTGCCCTCAAGCGTGGTGATGGTGTAGCCGTTCACCGACTCAACGATTCCGACATGGTCGCAGAAATACTTGTCCTGATAGGGATAGTCAGCGTAACGCATAAAAAACAAGTCGCCTGCCTGCGGAGCCTGAACGCCTTTCTTGAACCAAGTGCCGTACTTTCCGTCACTGATTCTCGGAATACTTCCGGCACCGCCCTCCACGGCTTTGATGTACTTTCCCAGAAAGTCACAGTCCTTCATGATTGCTGAAACAGCAAAGGCACACCAGTCATATACGGCATCAAGACTAAGCCTTGTTTTGCAGACATAATAGCCGTTCTTGCCGATATACCCTCTTGCGGTATTCAAAAATTTTTCTTTATCTGTCATAGTGTACTCCCTCCGTTATATGAATTTTTTGATGGTGTCCAGACGGTCAATTATCTCAGCGACAGGGTGACCGCTTTCTGCACTTTTCTTTGTCAGCTTATTCAGCAGATTACTGTTGACCGCTTTTCGAGAAAATAAAAAAGAGGTCGCATTTTGCTGTTCCTCTTCATCCTCATTCGGTGTATTTTCTTGTTCGGTTTCATCATCTTCCTGCTCATATTCTTTTTTCTTGCCAAATATCCCATCCGCAAAACCAAGCTCTACGGCCTTATTTACATTCATCCAAGTTTCCTCTTCCATCAGCCTTGACAGCTTCGCCCTTGAAAGACCTGTTTTAAGCTGATAGGCATTGATGATGCTTTCCTTAACTTCGGCAAGAAGATCAATTGCTTTCTGCATTTCGTTATGGTCGCCAAAAGCAATCGTTGCCGGATTATGCACCATCATCATGGAGGTCGGTGACATCAAAACGGTATCTCCGGCCATAGCGATAACGCTCGCTGCACTTGCTGCTATAGCATCAATTTTGACCGTGACCTTGCCGGCGTATTCCGACAGCATATTGTAGATTTGTGCCGCCGCCACGCAATCACCGCCGGGAGAATTGATGTAAACAGTAATGTCACCGCTGTCCGACAGCAGCTCGTTCTTGAACATTTTTGGTGTCACATCATCTTCAAACCAACTTTCCTCTGCAATCGTACCACGAAGTTCAAGCACCCTTTCGGTGCTTTCCAAGCCGTCCTCGTTGACGGTTCTGTGTTTCTTCCAGTTCCAAAACTTCTTCATTCACTTTCATCTCCTTTTCTGTAAGCTGCACCCGTATCCTTGAGAGGAACCATCGTACCATTTACCATGAAGGTATTTCCGCCCAATTCTTCGGGTATCATGTCCATGTTTTCAAGACTTCTGACATCGTTCGGACACATGAATCCGTTGTTAATGCCGATAGCGTAACCGCTCATTCGACTTTGGTAATCGCCACGGAGCAGTCCGTCCACATTGAATTTGGCGAAGTAACTCATCTTTTCATCGGGTGACAACAGCGTACGCTTGATACTCTGCTCCCACCGTGATACCCACGGGTCAAGCGTGTATTTCACAAACTCCAGACTCTGCTGTTCAATGTTGGAAAAGCTGGACTTCTCCAAATCGCCGATCATGTGCGGAGGTACTCTGAAAATACGGGCTATCTCGTCAATCTGAAACTTTCTCGTTTCAAGGAATTGTGCTTCGTTCGGTGAAATCGAGATAGGCGAATACTTAACACCCTCCTCTAAAATTGCCACTTTGTGTGTATTTGTTCCTCCAAACCCCTTGTTCCAGCTTTCACGCACACGCTCCGGTTCTTTGACCGTACCCGGAAACTCCAGAATACCACTTGGTGTCGCACCATTGGCGAAAAACTTACTGCCGTATTCCTCCGTAGCAATCGCAAGCCCGATAGCGTTCTTTGCCATAGCGATAGGAGAATATCCTATCAATCCGTCAAAGCCGAGTCCCGGAATATGCAGCACCTCTTGTGGTGACAGCTTTACAGTCGAACCTTTATTGATCGGGGCATCTTCCTGACTGACCATATATTCATAAACGATATTTCCATATTCATCACGGTCAACATTCATTCTGTCCGGCATCAGAGGGTATAGAGCTAATACCTCGCCCTTGCCGTTGCGGATGATCTGTGCGTAAGCGTTACCCCATAAAAGCAGGTGTGTCATCAGCGTTTCACGGAATACGAAAGATGTCATTTCCGGGTTCGGTTCATCGTGCAGAAGAAAATACAGTAAGTGTTCAGTAGCCTTTGCTGTACCAGTGTCGGTGTATTTATACAAGTGCAGCGGAAGGCTTGCAACAGCTTCTGACAGTATTCTCACACACGAATACACCGCCGTTATCTGCATTGCCGACCGTTCATTAACTGCTTTTCCGCTTGCTGATGAACCGAGCAGAAAGCTGTATCCGCTGCCGGCTGTTGCATTTTTCGGTGCATCTCTGCTCCGAAATATTCTGCTTAAAAGTCCCATAGTGTTTTATCTCCCTTCAAATAAAAAGAATTCCACGAGAATCATAAACGCTTTCGGTATTTACATTTCCGCACCTGACAGCACGGTCAAGTGCCATAATGGCAGCAATCGCACCATCAATTTTCTCTGTCGATTTCTCTTTATCAGCTTTGATATTTCCTGCCGGGTCAGTACGAATAAAAATGTTATCCATCATCCAGCGGAGAACAGGATGTCCGCCATGAGCTATTCTCTGCTCAAGCGTCAATTTCATTAGCTCTTTGGTCGGTGGTGACATATCCTTAAACCCTTGTCCGAATGGAACAACGGTAAATCCCATACCCTCAAGGTTCTGCACCATCTGGACAGCACCCCACCTGTCAAAGGCTATCTCTCGGATATTGAAACGCTCGCCGAGCCGTTCGATAAACTTTTCAATATAGCCGTAATGAACGACATTTCCTTCCGTTGTTTCCAGAAAACCCTGTCGCTCCCAGATATCGTAGGGAACATGATCTCGCTTTACACGTAGGTCAATGTTATCTTCGGGAATCCAAAAATAGGGTAGGACATAGTATTTATCATCCTCGTCTGTCGGAGGAAAAACAAGAACGAATGCCGTAATATCTGTTGTGCTTGAAAGGTCAAGACCTCCGTAGCAGACACGCCCCTCCAAATCTTCTTCGTTGACAGGAAACTCACACTTGTCCCACTTTTCCATCGGCATCCATCGGACAGCCTGCTTTACCCATTGATTAAGTCTGAGCTGCCTGAAAGCGTTTTCTTCTCCCGGATTCTGCCGTGCGGAGTTACACGCCGCTTGCACCTTATCCATTCCTATTGTGATACCAAGCGAAGGATTAGCCTTTTTCCAGACCTTTGGGTCAGTCCAGTCCTCATTCTCCGCCGCACCGTAGATGCAGGGATAAAAAGTAGGATCAACTTTTCTGCCGGAGATAATATTCATTGCCTTTTGATGAAGCTCATAGCAGATAGAGTGCGTATCGTTTCCGGCTGTCGTGATGATAAAGTGGAGAGGATTTTTTCTTGCATCTGATGTTCCCTTCGTCATCATATCAAAGAATTTCCTGTCCTTCTGCACCCACAGTTCATCGAAAATAAGTGCCGAAACATTAACACCCGACTTACCCGCAACATCGGCAGATAGAGCTTTGTAAGTGCTGTTGGTCGGCGTGAAATGAATTGTTTTCCGGCTCGGTCTTATATCACAGCGTTTCCGCAGGGCAGGACAGAGCCGCACCATATCGCAGGAAACATCAAATACGAGAGATGCCTGATCTCGGTCAGCAGCACAGCCGTAAACCTCGGCTCTTTGCTCACCGTCAGCACAAAGCATATACAGTGCAACGGCCGCCGCAAGCTCACTCTTGCCACTCTTCTTGCTGATTTCGATATACGCTGTATTGAATTGTCGATAACCGTCCGCACGAATCGTTCCGAAAATATCACGAATTATTCTTTCCTGCCAGTCGATAAGCTCAAAAGGCTGATTATAGAATTCCCCCTTTGTATGTCGCAGCTGCTCAATAAAACTGACCGCATAATCGGCGGCAGCCTTATCGTAATACGATCCCTTTGCCATAAATTTAGTAGGCGTGTATTTTTTTAGTTTTCTCAATGTTCCACCTCCACTCAAGTCGGTTGTCCTGCGATAGCCTCCTGACTAAGTCTCATTATTTCTGAAAGTTCCATACGCTTTCACTCCCCTCGTCCTCGCAAGCTTCGCTCTATCGTTTCCGTGCAAGCACGAAAACTCATCCGCTCCGCTGCTCGTCCTCTCCCCAACAAGCCTGCGGCTTGCCGGGGATCCCCATAAAAATACAGCCGCATCTCTGCGACTGCCAAAAAATTATCTATGTAAACAGGGAACGCACCCTTTCAGGTGCATCTCCCGGAGTTTTCAGTTGTATTCTTTGATAAGGATAGCAAGTGCGGTTTCCGTATCCTTATTAACCGGGTCAAGGTCGTATTTCTTTACAATCTCCCTGATGTCCTTCTTGGTTATCTTTTTTCTCTTTTCACGGTGGTGTACCTCCCTTATCTTTTTCCCTCAGCATCTGCTCTGCCGAGGAGGTATGCCTGTTCCAGCATCTCCTGCAAGGCTCTGATGCTGATTTCAGGGAAGTCTTCGCTGTCGTTGTTTCTCTCGTCTATGCCGCCTCTGCACTCAATGCTGTAGCTTGCGGTCATTGCTATCTTTTCAAGGGCTTTCTCTGTTTTTCTGCTTATCTTTTTCATGGTGGTTTACCTCCGTTTTGTTTTGGTAGCTGTATATTAACTCTTTCGGAGGTACTTATCAATACCACTATCACACAATCATCCGGCAGGGTAATTGTGTAATAGTGGTGATATTTTCGTATTCAATTTTCAGAGGCTATGATTGAAAAATGCCGCCCGGAATGGTATAATCAGATTATAATTTTCTGTCCACGTTGTGGTGGATTATTTCAATTATCTTTTCTATCTCATCATCGCTGATACCGATATTTTGCAAACTTTCCCGTGTTCCGCAATCGCTGCAAATAGGGGTCTCGTTATCTGTCCTTGATATTGCCGGGTGTCCTTGATAGGCGGTGCCGCATATCGGGCAAATCCTTATTTTAATCTCAGTTGTTTCCATAGTATTTTCTTCATCCTTTCTACCGTTCCGGTAAGTATCTTCGTATCAAAGCCAAATTCCTTATAACCCTTCATGCAGGTGGTGAGGTAATAGTTTGTCGGCAGTCCGACCCTGCACCCCTCAGTCATTATGTAGGCAAAGCAGTGCAGTTTCTTTGTTGTCTCCTTGTCAAGCAGCTTGACCTTGAGGGTGTAATCGTACTTGTAATAAAATCTTGGATAACCCTCGTAGCGGTCGAGTGCCGCTTCATCCTCCGGGGTTACCTCCCAGACTGCGACCGGAACCTTGCTGCCGATTTTCGGCTCGATTGTCAGGTAGTAGCCTGAACCGCTGCCTCTGAAATAAAGGATATTGTGTTCAAGCATTGCTGTGCCGATAGGCTTTGCTCCGGGGCATCTTCTCATCATCTGCTCCACATTCAGGTTGCTGCCGTAGGCAATGTAATAGCGTTTCTTTTCGTTCATGGTGATTACTTCCTTTCCGAAGGAATACCCTTCTACCACCTTAAGACCGCCGTCTGTGGCGGTCAGGGGGCAGGAGGCTGTTCCTTAAGCTCTGCCGTGTCTGAAGGCTGTGTCGCCGTCAAGGTTTCTTGTAAGGATGTCCCTTGCTGTGGCGAATTCCTCTCCGATGAATCCCAGGCGGAGGAGCCAGGTTCTCATTGCGTATTTAGGATTTTCTTTCTGCTGTTCTCCGGGGCTTGCCGTTCTTACCTCCTTTGCCATCTCGCTGAGTGCAAGGCAAAGCTGAATGTAGCTTTTGAGCTGTCCTGCGTGGAGTCCGTTCTGCTTGCCTCCGCTCGGTGCATCGAATTGAAAAAGTCTGAATTCAACCGTGCCTTTTGTAAAGGTTGCGTGGAGGTTGAGCATATGGTAGCGGCTGTCGTTGTAGTGGTGGCTTCTGCCGTAGTCTGCGCCGTTACCCTCGTACCAGATGTCTGCAAGCTGACTCATCGTTTTCGGCTTTTTGCTGTTGAGCTTTGCGAGGAAATTCGGATTGACCGTTCTGCAGTAGCGGCTCATTCTGCCTTCGTTTATTTTCAGGGCCGTTGCGATCAGCCTTTCGTGGCTTGCCATTAGGTTTGCAAGATTTCTGAGGGTCTGTGCTGTGTGACCGTTTGCTCCGATGTGAATGTGTACTCCGCATCCTCTTGTCGCATCGCTTTTCGCTCCTGCCTTACGAAGCCTTCTTACCAGCTCCTGCAAAAGTTCAATGTCGCTGTAGTAAAGGATCGGGGTTACCAGTTCGCACTTTTCGCTGTCGGGTCCGCTGATGCTGATATCCTTCTGGAATTTCCACTCCCTGCCGTCTGCATCCCATGCTGACCAGGTGCAGTATCCGTTGCGGCTTGCTGTGCTTTGGTATCTTCTTGTTCCGAAGAACTCTGCGGCGGTCTTTGCGGCCTTTTCTCTGGTGATGCTGTTCATCTCTACCTCCACCCCGATCGTCTGCTTTTTCATTTCCTCTATCTGTCTTGCAACCTTAGTATTCATGGTGGTTTCCTCCGTTTTTTTAGTTTCGTTTGTCTCGCCTGCCGGCTCGGTCGGCACTTCTGCCTTCGGCAGAGGTGTCCACCGGACACCCGTGCCCTTTCGGTATGTGTATATTAACTCTAATCGCACACTATATCAAGCAATATTTGAGATGTATATCTACCAATCATAAGGGCTGTTTTTCGGAGGAAGTTGTGTATATTATGACGGTTTAACGGAGTTTTTCTACCTCGTCAACTCCGTAAACCACATTCAGTCCGCAGCCGTTGTCCCACTTTACCAAAAGGCTGGCAGCATCATCAACACCCTGCACAGTCCCCTTGGTTCCAATGGGAGGGGCTTGGCAGTCATCCATTTTTCGGAGAATTACTCTTGTGCCGACAGGGTACTGCTGTTTCAGTTTTTCGATTATCTCTCTGCCCGGATATTTCATTCCTGCTCACCGTCCTTTCCGGCTTTGAATGCTGACGAGCCGCTGAGATTGCGGAGCAGGATTTTTCTTTCCGCTTTGTAATCCGTTCCGATAAATCCTAATCTTAAGAGTAAACACCGGAAAGCATATTTTTCGTTATCCACTTCTTTTTCCTTCGATGTTACTCGCTTGGCTTCTTTTGTCATTTTGCAGAGTGCCGTGACAAAATGCGTATAAGCCATCGCTTCATCAATGCTGACCTCTCCGAACCAGGGAAAACAAATCGTTTTGCTTTCCTTATTGATCTCAAAGCCCAGATCATCCACTCCGAGTGCCTTTTTTATTAAACTGCCCTTTGCGTCAAGGAGCTTTGTCAGGTTTCCGACCGCCACGCTTTCCAGCGGCAGTGTTATCGTCAGGTTTATGCTTTCGCACGATTGGTCCTCTGTGGGCTTGTGTTCCGTTGTTTGAGCTTTTTCGGATAATTCCTCGGCTTCACTTTCAGCCGCCGTGTCGGGCATTTCTGTGGCGATCTCCGGGGCTTCCGGTGCTGTTCCTTCAAATCCCCTCTGTGCAAGATGCTCCAGAAGATTTTCGATTTCCTCACTGTCGGCTCTGTCGTCAAACTCCAGTACTCCGTCCTTCGTTACGGTAAAGTAGCTGATTTCGTAAGCACAGGTCGGCATGAATTTGTACACCGCTTCTGCTCCGGTTATTTCGGAAATTGCTTTTACCAGTTCCTTGCGTTCTGCTCCTGTTCTGTTGAATTCGATCCTCATTTTGGGTACCTCCTCTTTTTTGGTAAGTACATATATCACTCTTTTTCTCCTGAAAGTCAACAGCAACTGCAAAGATAAAAGGAAATCTACATAGTACACAAATCAGGGAAAAATATGTACATCAACCTGTACACCCTGTTTTTTTACAGTTGTCTATGACATACTTCGTACCTCTGGACTTGCCATCCCAGAAGGCAATTACAACATCTGCATATTAGATGATTTGCGGATTTCTTTTTAGCGGAGCACCTCTGCCGTATCTGCTGTATTCCGGCAAAAACATTGATTTTTATCGGTTCATAAATCATCTGATGTTCTCATCTACAGCCCATTTGATGCCGGACAAGACGAAAAACACGATCGGTTCCGAAACTCCGTTACCCCACAGCTTATACTCTGCTGAATCGCTGTGGGGATTTTGCAGCCATTTGCGTATTTGGTTATCCGTTTTCGGCTTTGTTTTCTTTCCCATAGCTTCATCGTATTCTTTGAAAATTTCCCGCCATCTTGCTATTTCCTCATCGGTAGGATCGTCTGATGCAAGATCGCTGCACCACCAATCAGGAAAGCCCTGTAATCTCGCACATTCAGTAGGAGTGAGCCTTCGCACAATGTACTCCATTTCATCATCGGTATCATTAACTGTCGGAGGGTCTTTGTAGTCGCTCGCCACAAGGGTATCCGCAAATTCCTCCGATGCTCTTGTATGGAAAGATGATTTGCTTGTGCAGTAGGTCGGATGAGCGACCGCCCCCGGTCCTTTTGCTACCATTGTCGGCTCAACCTCTTCCTGAATAGAAATGGCATACTGTGCATTTTGACCCATATTGTATGTAGCCCTGTCTATACCGTAAGCAACTCCGTGTTGTTCGGTAGTATTTAGCGTATAGCCTACACCTTCTTCGGAATAGCCGTTTCCGTGATGGGACGGTCTTGTACCATTACCTTCAACAGCTACAACAGCGATACCACCTTGGTTGCATGAGGGATTACCGCCGTTGCCGTCAATGGTTCTGCTCGTTTCAGCTTTATAAAACCCGCTGTTAGGGTTGTCGCTTTTCATAGCGTTGCTGTCTTTTGAGCAGATACCGTAGGCTTCTACTACCGCTATCCCACCCTGATTGGCATCGGGAGGAATGCCACCCGTATCAATGGTTCTTGCCGTTGTAGTTTTATACACATTCTGTCGGGCGTTTTTCGTACCCTCGGAGGTAAAGCGGACATCGTAGGTTTTTTCTACCACGAAGGGCTGATTGTTGCCGCCCATACCATAGGTGGCGCTTACCGTTGGTGCTACATCCTTAAGGACTTTATATCTTGTGTCTTGACTGTGGTTATCTATTACTGCCGCCGGAACAACTCCTGCACGAAGCGTGGGAGATTTTTCTTTCTCATAACCGATAGATCGGCTCTTTGCAGAGTGTTCCGTACAAAAGCCGGCTGATCCCATTACCACAGGGGGATGATGAGCTTCGGCACGGAGGGTACAAGTCTTTTCCTCTGTCACATCCATTCGCTCACCGCCCTGATCATTCAGAACTATCGCACCGTTCCGTCCTGTTGACATTCCGCAGTTTATTCTGAGTGTAGCCGCTTTGTCAGATACAGCAGCGTTATATCCGTCTATCCCGATGCCTGACGCTCCAGTGCTTTTCGTAATACTTCGGGCAGTTGCTTGCCACGACTTGAAGCTCTCCGCAGAATACCGAGACAAGCCTTCGGACTCAAATAATATTTTTCCGGCACTCGTGCCATCAAAATCTGCGACAAGGTAGATGCGTTTTCTTCTCTGGGGAATTCCCCAGTATTGAGAGTCAAATACCCTCCATGCGACTGAGAAATCATCTCCCAAAATCTCTCCGGCGTTGTGCCATTTCGCAAGTCGAGGAATATGAACTTCACTGTCTTTGATTTTACAGAAACTTTCGAGAACCGCCCGGAAGTCCTCTCCTTTGTTGGAGGAGAAGGCTCCGCAGTTATGGACAATGATTCCATTTGCTTCATATGTGTTATCCTCCAGTACACTTAAGTTATAAACTGTTTTCTTTTCGTTGATTATCTCCACCGATTTTACGGGCTGCCAGATAATATTTTCATCCCTATAGCTTTTTTGGGATTTATTTGTCAGGGTTGCATAAATGCAGTAGTTAGGATGGTTTGCCTTTATTTCCCGTCCCTGTATCATTCCGTTACTCGGATAACGTATTGAAATATTCGATGCAACTCTATATACATTCCTTAATAATCTGCATATTCCATATGCCAATTCACGGCTTGCTGTACCCGCACTCAATTCCGTACAATTATGTCTGTTCCGAATATAACCGTCTCCGGCAATATAACCGTCAAGTACAGCCTTTTGCAGATGATATGGAAGCTTAAAGACAAATGATGGAACTCTCTTATTTCCTGCTCCTCTGCCTGCATCTGAAATAAGTGTATAAAACTCGTGCGAGGTAAAACAGAAATTTGTTGCTGTTGGATGCGGTTTGTTTTCATAGATATCATAAGGAAGATTTCTAAATACTTCTCTCACAATAGGTTCCTTACCTTTTCCAATGCTAAAAAACATTCGGGGATTGCATTTTGACAAGTCCACACTTCCGTCAGCTATCCAGCGACCTATTGCCCACGCTTCTGCATCAGTTATAAAATCATCAGGCAAAGTTGGTCGGTCGATACTGTACCCAACAAGATATTCCTTTGTCAGTTCTCCGGCAGATACCCATTCCGGCTCTGATATTCTTTCTATAGATTTTTTCTTATATAATTTCTTTCTGACCAGTATAGGGTGGTTAGAGGTAACAATAATATCTTCTCCACCGCTTATTGAAAGCTTTATTACTATTTTCTTTTTGTTTTGATGCACCTTAACCACAGGGCAGTATCTCCCTTTGTGGGTTTTCACTTTATCGCCGATACTGATATCGGATATTCGCTTATATCCGTTTTCACAGGTTACAAGAGTATCTGCATCAAAGCATACATTTTCCCAGACTGCATATCTTGGGTATTTGCTGTTTGTTGCTTCACGCATTTCCTCTATGATTCTTATCGCCTGATAAAACAGACCGCTTCGTGAGCCTTCAAGTCCGGTTCTCTTGCCTGCGATACTCATGTCCTGACAGGGCGACCCAAATGTAATAATATCCACAGGCGGCAGGTTAGCACCGTTCAGCTTATTTACATCTCCGTAGTGCTTTACCTCCGGCAGCCGCTTTTCCGTCACACGGATGGGAAAAGACTCAATTTCAGAATTCCAGACAGGCTTTATCCCGGCAAGGATGCCGCCCAATGGAAAACCCCCGGAACCGTCAAACAGACTTCCGAGGGTCAGTTCTTTTTTATTCACTTGCATCCACCTCTTTTACAAGGTCGTTATATGAAATCTTCTCACCGTCACGAATGACATACACATCCGATGAATCGTTATTCTTATACTGAAGATATCTGACTACTGCTACGTCAACGAATTTTGGCTCAAGCTCTATGCCGTAACAGGTACGATCGATCTGCTCACAGGCAATCAGTGTTGTGGCAGAGCCTAAAAATCCATCAAGTACAAGACCGTTTGTCTGCGTACATTGTTTGATAAGATACACGATAAGCGGCACAGGCTTGCTTGATGGGTGCGAGAACCCTTCCTTTTCGGAATCCTTAATACCGTCAAACTCAAACACGGCGGTCTGCTTTTGGTCGCCGTACCAGATATGCTTGCCGTCCTTTCTCCAGCCCCAGATGATAGGTTCCATGTTGAATTTCCAGTCGGTACGCATGAAAGGCGCTCTCGGCTTCTTCCAGATCAGCCCTGCACCGACCTTGAAGCCTGCATCTTCAAAAGCATCGTAAAATACACGGGTTTTCATGGTGGCATAGAACTCATAGATTGACGCATCCTTTGCCATAGCGTTTTTGAAGTTTGTAAATGCTTTCATCAAAAACTCGTAAGCCGCCTTGTCGTCAAGATTATCATTGGCAATTCTGCCCGACTTGTTCTGAAGATTGACAAAATACGGGGCATCGGTGCAGACAAGATTGACCTTCGTATCACCAAGCAGACGCTTGTATGTTTCGGGATCTGTGCTGTCGCCGCAGATAACGGTGTGTCTGCCGATGTGCCATACATCTCCCGTTTTGGAGAAACACGGCTTTTCAAGCTCCGCATCCACATCGAAGTTATCTTCCTCACCCTCTGTATCTGTTTCAAACAGGTCAGCAAGTTCGCTTTCATTAAACCCTGTCATCCCGACATCAAAGCCCATTTCCTGTAAGGATGCCATTTCTACTTTCAGAAGTTCATCATCCCATCCGGCATCAAGCGACATTCGATTATCTGCAAGGATATACGCTTTCTTCTGTGCTTCGGATAAATGCTCCACGAATACACACGGTACTTCCTTGATGCCTTCTTCCTTTGCTGCAGCAATTCTCCCATGTCCGGCAAGGACGTTATATTCACGGTCGATAAGCACAGGATTGACAAAACCAAATTCACGCAGGCTTGAACGCAGTTTTGTTATCTGTTCGGGTGAGTGTGTTCGTGCGTTGTTCACATAGGGTATCAGCTTATTGATGTCAACAAGCTGCATCTGCGTTGTCGTTATCATCTGATCAGCCCCCATTCTGCAAACTTCTCAAAGCCGCCCAGATCGTGTATGTATTTTCTCGCAATCTCCACGATGTCGGCGTAGGTCTTGCCATCAACAGTATCATCACCGATGGCACAGCTAATCTCAACAGGTCTGCCAAGAGCCTGTGCTTCGAGGAAAGCGTAGATATTTACGCTGACATCCGCTTTTGACAAATCCTTACCGTGCAGACCGCCGCCTGTAACACTGTCGCCCATATCACTGCCGAGCTTGCGGTTCGTAGCACCACAGTCAACATCACTGCCGCCTGTCCAGTCACCGAGGGGATTTATCTCAGCCGCCGGGAACATCTTGCAGAGATTTTCTGTATTTGCATTGCTCTGGCAGATTACAAGACGGTCGCCGTCAAGGATGTATTTTCCATCCTCGCCGAAAGCGAAATAAAACTGTTTAGCAATCTCAGTCAATCGCTCCTGTTCACCTGTCACAGGCACACCTTTGAATATGCCGTTGTCTCCGCAGCGGATACGACCATGCTGGTTCTCTGCAAGAATGGGATTCTGCTTTACCTCCAGATAATCTGTCATCAGATCGGGTGCAAGACGCTTTACGATTTTTGCTATTTCTCCGCTATCGAAATGCACAGATGTTTCTGCCATAATATTGCAAACACCGTGTCCGAGCAGAACCTCTACTGCTATTCGAGGATTCTTTTCCTTCGCATAAGCCAGATCAACTATCGCTCCGGCAATTCTGTCCGCCACTTTATCAACATGGGCGGGATTTACTCGTTCATACATTTTTTCTTCCTCCTCATCCGAATTTCCGTTTCAGGAACTTTTTCAGTCCCTTACGGGTGTCAAATATTTTTTGTTTTGCTGCCCACATCGGAGCAGATTGATAGTGTATTATCGTATCATTTTTCTCTTGATACCATTTCCTGCGCCGCATCACTTTCCCTCCCTTGCACGGAGCAGCTTCTCCATCGGATCATCGAGCGCACCGCTGTCAATATCCACAGTACAGTTCTCTTTAACAACCTGGTATATTTGCAGCCACATCTGCTGAGCCTGTTTTAGATAGCTGTGGCTCATTGATACGAATGGGCTTTGCACCACCGATGTTGTTACTGTTGGATGCTTGCCGACAAGACCATATCTCGTTATAGCTTCTTCACACTGCATCCATCTTGCCGCACACATCGAATATTGTTCAACGAGCAGAGGGTTCACAAATATATCGCAGCCTAACTTTCCAAGCCATCTGCACATTTTTGTGTATATCTCGTCAGCACCGAGCGGTTTTCCGTCACGCTGCATTGCCGAGAGATAATCGCTCGGCTTCGGCATATCGACGCCTTCGATATTTTCAGGGATATCAAGCCGCCTTAAAGGGTGGTTTCCGGGATTGCCGGCATCCAGTTTCTCTTTCAGTGCTTTCGGCTTACGCCCTGCACCCGGTCTTGCACCGCCACGATTGGTTCCGTCTTTTGCCATTGCTTCTGTCACCTCCTTCCGGAAAAAATTTAAAAATCAAACGATGTTTGAAAAATAATCAAACCCCGATTGAAAAATTTCAGCAAAAAAGCCTGATTGCGTTCGGGCTGATGTGTTTGAATTTTGTTTGATTATTGAGGATTTATGGGGCTTTTCAGATTAAATTGCCGTTGAGAAAAAATTTTATAGAATATTAGGGCATATACCCTCTTTGAATTTGCGATTTTTATACGCGAAGGGGGCGCCCGTTCCTGTGTAATTCACTTTTTAGAGATTTTGACCGCCCCTGGGGGTTGTGAGATAGTGACAAAACGGGGAATACTATTTGTTACTTATGCCAGTAGTCACCTCGCAGAGCGTGAATCCGTGAATGACATGACTGACATAGGCTCTTGAGGTTGTCAAAGTCATTCGTACCGCCTTCGTCAAGAGGTTTGATATGGTGGACGTGTTCTACTCTTGTCAGGATACCCTGTGCAAAGCACTCCTCACAGAACGGGTGCAGCTTTACATAACGGGCACGAACCTTCTGCCAAGCTGGACCATAGCGTTCATTCTTTTTGTACTTCCTGCCGTAATGCTCGTACTGCTGATTGGTTATTTTCTTATGCTCCTCGCAATACAGACCGTCCGTCAGCTTCGGACAGCCGGGATAAGCACAGGGTTTCTTTGGTTTTCTTGGCATAGGGTTCACTTCCTTTTGGGTATGAAAAAAGCCGCAAACCAGCTTTTTACTGATCTACGGCTTGCGGTTTATTTATTTTTTCACAGTACTATTATAGCACACTTCATACTGTATTACACTGTATTTTACTGTATTGTTTTATGTGGTATGGAAATATTTTTGAGAGCTTCACGATGCAGTCTGTAAATATTTTCAATCCCGTAATTCATCTCCACGGCAATCTGCTCCCAGGTCTTGAAACAGAGATAACGCAGCTCAAGCAGTGTCTGGAGTTCGGGATTTCTGACATTCTTTATCACAGATACCATCTCTGCTTTCAAATCTACAAGGCTGTCGATGTCTGCATTGATTTCATTTTCTAAATCGACCATCTTTACAATGATGTCTTCCATGCGGTGTTTGTTAGGTGTTGCACTTCCCGGCATATCACTGAGAGTAGCCGTTGCTTTTGTAGCAAGCTCACGAAGGTTTGTTACCTGTGCTATCTTGCTGTTGATTCTCCGGTCGATTCTGTAGCCCTGCTGTAAGTATTCCTTTGCTGTCATAGCTAATACCTCCGAAAAAGTAAGATTCCACTCGGATTGACTATGATTGTCTTTTTGCTCTTTTTTACACTCATTTTCATATATTCGCTTTGACCGCATCAATAAGTGCGGACTGCGTATGTTCCTTTTTCTCCAGAGCCGCCATGATATTTTCATCAATGGTGTTCTTTGCGATAATGTGCTGAATAACAACGGTGTGCTTCTGTCCCTGCCGCCAAAGTCTTGCAACAGTCTGCTGATACAGTTCCAGACTCCAAGTGATACCGAACCAGACGAGGGTTGATCCACCGCTTTGAAGATTAAGCCCGTGTCCGGCTGATGCAGGATGGATAAGTGCCACAGGGATTTCACCGCTGTTCCACTTTTCGATACTCTCGTCTGAATCAAGTTTTGCATACTGCACCCCCAACTCAGTAAGCCTTGCAACTATGCGGTCATAATCGTGTTTAAACCAGTATGCCACTAACAGCGGCTTGCCGTTCATGCTTTCGATTATATCTTCCAGAGCTTCTATCTTACGGTCGTGTATCTGTATTGCATTTTTGTCATCATCATAAATTGCACCGTTAGCCAGCTGACACAGCTTGCCGGAAAGTACCGCTGCATTTGCCACTGTTATCTCATCATCGCCTATCGGCAGAACAAGGTCTTTTTTCAGTTGCTCATATTTCTGACGCTCTTTTGGAGACAACTCCACTTCGTACCTGCTGCTGATAAGTTCCGGCATTTGCAGATGGTCGGCTGCTTTCATGGAGATGGTAATATCAGAGATTTTCTCATATATCTTTTCCTCTGCACCCGGCAGCGGCTTATATGAATACACGATCATGCCGTTCATCTTGTCCGGCTGAAAATAAGTGCTGCGGTATTGTCCGATAAAGCGACCGAGCCGCTGTCCCTTGTCAAGCAATTTAAATTCTGCGAATAAGTCCATCAGACCGTTGCTGCTCGGTGTACCTGTCAGACCTACAATGCGTTTAACCATAGGTCTGACCTTCATTAAGGCTTTGAAGCGTTTAGCCTGATGATTTTTAAAGGATGATAATTCATCCACTACCACCATGTCATAATCGAATTTGCTGTTATCTATCAGCCACGGAAGGTTTTCACGATTGATGATGTAAACATCAGCTTTCTGTTGTAAGGCTGAACTGCGTTCTTTTTCTGTGCCGACAACGATGCTGTAACGGAGATTTTTCAGGTGATCCCACTTCCTGATCTCCGCACCCCAGCTGAAACGAGCTACTCTCAGAGGTGCAATTATCAGAACCTTATGTACCTCAAAGCTGTCATACATCAGGTCGTTTATTGCGGTCAGGGATATGACCGTTTTGCCAAGACCCATGTCCAGAAGAATGGCTGAAACAAGATTCTGTTTGATATATTCGATTGCGTATTTCTGATACTCATGCGGTATAAATTTCAATCAGCATCACCTCTTATATCTTTTATTATCTCAGGTATCTGCTGCGGATTATCCGGCACATACACCTTGAAGCCTAATTGACGAAGCTGTTTGTGCCTTGCCGTTTGCAATGGGCGTGGGTGTTGTCCGGGTGCTTTTACTTCCACGAATGCGACCTTGCCATCAGGGATAAGTACCAATCTGTCAGGCACACCTGCAAATCCCGGACTTACGAACTTCAATGCCAGACCACCGACACGCTTAACTTCCGTCAGGAATAAATATTCGAGCTGCTTTTCACGCATTTTATCTGTATTTTTATTGCTGTTTGCCATAATGATAACTCCTTCCGGTTTTATAAAGTGGAGGTTGTGAAGGTCTATACATAAAGTCCTCTATATAGTATTTTTTATTAAAAAATTGCCCTAAAGGGGGTTTTATAATAGGAGTTCCACGACCTCCACTATTTATTCTTTTTCTTCTTCTAAAAGTGCTATTCCAACAAGCAAATTGGACTTACTCGTTCTTCTTCTGCGAATACCACGCAACTCCAGAGCGTTATAAAATTCCGCAGTGCTTCTGATAAACTCACCCGTTCTTGCACAGTATGAACGGTAGGCAAGATACACATCACCCGACTTTTCCTCAAGCTCTGTACCCAACTCACAGCAAGCATCAAGAAAATGCGACATCCAATCATTGTCCTGTTTGTATTTTTCAATAGCATCCTGCACGACTTTTGGATTTTTTATTTTGAAATGATTGTCGATAGCTTTCTTTGCACCTTCGATAAGCCATTTGACAATATATCCTCCGGATTTTTTGATAAGAAACTCAGAGTAGTTCTTGATATCGCTTTTGCCGCTGATCTTCGCATTAAAGGGGATAACAATAAGCCTTCGCCATATACCATCATCCATTGCACCTACCTTTGGCAGGTGATTGGTGTAAAGCACGAGTGTGTGACCGGGTTTGAACGAGAATGGGTCTTTGTATTTCTTCTCTGCGAAAATTTCATCTGTTGAGCAAAGCTGCTTTACAGTTGATGTATTCAGACGCATACCTTCTTCAAGCTCGGCGGCGATAAGCAGTCTTTTTCCTTTAGCTTCGGCAAGCTCAGGCTTGACATTACGCTTACAGCCGATAGTCAGAGTATCAGCCGAGATATTGCCGCTGTATGAGCCGAGAGCCCCGGCAATAGAGTTCCAAAAAGTAGACTTGCCGTTGCTGCCGACACCGTATGAAATGATAAGCTCCTCAAGATAAACATTGCCTATGGCACACAATCCGGCTATCTGCTGAACATAATCAATAAGCTCCGTGTCTTTTTCAAAAATCAGGTCAAGGGCACTAAGCCATTCCTTTTTGCCTTCATCGGAGGGTGCAAAGGCTGTCATTTTCGTGATAAAGTCGGCGGCATTATGCTCCTGTCTGCCGTCAAGACCCTGTCGGAGATCGTATGTACCATCAGGCGTATTCAGCAGCATACCGTCAGCGTCAAGGTCTGTGGGCTTCATTTCGAGCATGGGTTTTGCCGCCTGCATCGCTGATACGATATATTTCATATCCCTGCGTTTCATTACAAAAGCCTTATAAGACACAGCGGAAACATAGTCCTTGTAAAGGTTCATCTGTTCTTCATTAAAATTTGCCACTGCCTTTTTGCCGCCGGATAGGAGCGTTTCTTCAGATACTCCGACACTTATCAAAGCCTGCATAGCATTCTGCACTGCATCCTTCGCATCCTCAAGCTGCAGATCAAGGAATTCCTCGACAGCTCCAACAGCCCTTTGCTTTGATTCCACCCACTGCTGTCCGTCAAAACGGATATAGTCAGTAGCTGAAGTATAACGAAGTTCATCACCGTATTCTCTTGCTATGACCTTCGCCTGTCCGATATCGGAGTAATCATAAGGCTTGAGGGACTGTGTGCGGAAATCGTATTCTTCGGGAGGGATATATCCGTCCTGCGACATGACTTTTTCTGCAAATCGGCAGGCACTTCTCCATATCGTTTCAAGCTCCTCACTCTCAAGCGGAGGATTGCATTTGTTGGATTCTTCGATAAAAATGCTGTACGCTCTTTCGGTAATGCCGTAGCGTTTGAGTATTCTTCCGGCAAAGCGTGACATAGTGTTGTTTCTTTTTCCCTGCGGTATGGTTTTATCATTCTGCGGCGGTGACAAAATACAGTCGATCGTGATTTCGCCCTCATGCCAAAAAATTTCCGTTGTCGGATTGCCATAGATAAATCGGGCAGCGTCAAGGGCATTATCATCAAAAAACGGATACTTAGCCATAAGCATTTCTTTTAGTTGCTTATAAGTGTCCTTGTCGGTAACGGTATCTATCGGGAAATAGATATGATGTCTCGGACGGGGAGTTTTTCCGTCCTTCGGTTTCATATTGTTGCGGCTCGGCACAACGATAAAAGCTACATTCGTGAACATTGTTTTATACGCTTCCGGCTTTATCCAGTCGTCAGGATTGTCGGAGTGAGTGTTATCGTTATCCATCACAAGGCAGTTTGAATTCAGGAAGTTATCCACGCTGCGGCGGTTGCCCTTGTATTCTCCGCAAACATGGTCAAATTCAACCACTTTAAGAAACTCCTCCTCACTGTCGACGATGCACTTGTTCGGGTAAAGCGTATTGCTTTTCTTTCCACGACAGTTTGCAGTATAAATAGTTAATTGCATTTTGTAATACCTCCATTTATTTATACTCTCTGTATAATTCTGTGAAACGGCGAATTTTTATCCCTTTTTTATTCGCCTTGCTTATCTCTGCTTTCATACCATCCGTAATGATATCGCCAAATACCCACAGCTGCTCACAGCAGCCGATCAGCACCATGTCCATAAACATAGCAAGGTCACGTTCTGTCTCTTCATTCATAAAATGCGGAAAGAGAAGATGAGGTGCGATAGGGATAGCATGGTTATCAACGGCAAAACGGCAGTATCTTTTTGTTTTTTCTGTGTTCCCGGCAATATCCCCGGAGTAGGGACTGCATATATAGACAAGCGGTCTGTATCTTGCAGCCTTTTCTTCCTTCTGTATTTTCGTCAGTGCGTGATATGCTGTCGGGTCGGGGTACATTTCACTGTTGTAGATATTCATCTGTTTCTCCTCCCTCAGTCTTTTTTATAAAATTCGCATTCGTAACCATCCGCACGGAGAAGCAGTCCGGGGATCCACGGAGGCGTTCTGCTCATCTGCCTGCATACTTCTTCTACCAACATACGCTTATCGCACTCGATGATAATCTCGTCATGCACATGAGCGACAATAAAACATTGGGAAAGTGTCTGCATAGCATAACAGAGAATGTCACGGGCGATAGCCTGGCTAATGTTTTCTACCAGCTTGCCGCCGAATGTTTCTATGCGTTCCCACTTTTTTGCCGTACCTGTTCCTTCATAGGTGACAGATTCACTGCCGAAACGGTTTATACCCATTTTCGGTTTCACATAAGCAAGCCTTCTGCCGCCGGGAAGTGTTATGAACAGCATTCCGCTTTGATATGTAAATTTCAGACCATGCGTTTCTGTTGGGATATGTTTCATGACCGTTTCTTTAACGCAGCGGTCAACATCATACCAAAGTCGAACAATATGAGGATTGGCATTTCTCCATGAGTCAACGAGGGGCTTTAATTCATCCTCAGACATTCCCATATCCAAAGCACCCATCGATTTTAAAGCTCCTACCGAGCCTCCATAACCGAGAGCAAGTTCTGCTATTTTACCCTTTTGCCTGAGATGAGCATTTTCGCCATGCTTTTCTACCTTGCAGTGAAACATCTGACTTGCCGATGCACAGTAAATATCACCGCCGTTTTTGAAAACCTCTGCTCTCCATTTTTCTCCTGCGATATGAGCAATAACCCTCGCTTCAATAGCAGAAAAGTCAGCAACGATAAATTTATAGCCATCTCTCGGAACAAATGCTGTTCTTATGAGCTGAGATAAAACACGTAATTTCTCAAAGTAAATTCCACAGTAGGAAGACAGTAGAAATTACCTTGAGAAATGAT
>X301_European_Hare__coassemble_943_pt1 | contig 33503 bp, 24 predicted proteins | sample X301_European_Hare__metabat2_low_PE_012 | metagenome-assembled genome bin X301_European_Hare
ATGAGCATGAACACGACCATGAACATGAGCATGAGCACGACCACGAGCATGAACATGAGCATGAACACGACCATGAACATGAGCATGAGCACGACCACGAGCATGAACACGATCACGACCATGAGCATGAACACGACCACGACCATGAGCACGACCACCACCATCACCACCACCATGCGGACGATGTATTTGCAAGCTGGGGTGTAGAAACCGCTAAGAAATTTACACAGGAAGAAATTAAGGGCATACTTGAAGCACTTTCCGACAGTGAAAAATACGGTGTCGTTCTCAGGGCAAAGGGAATAGTTGCCGCCAAGGACGGAAGCTGGATACATTATGACTTTGTACCCGAGGAAATATCCGTAAGAACCGGTGCTGCCGATTATACGGGAAGAATTTGTGTTATCGGCTCAAAACTTAACGAAGAAGAGCTTAAGAAACTTTTCGGAATATGAACGGAGTTGAAATAAATGACTGAAATACCCGTATACTTGTTTTTGGGATTTCTTGACAGCGGCAAGACAACATTTATACACGATACGCTTTGTGATGACCGTTTTCAGCAGAACGAAAGAACCCTCTGTATCCTCTTTGAGGACGGTGAGGAAGAACTTGATACCTCGAAATATAAAAACGGCAGCGGAGTTACCGTTGTCGTTGCGGGAGGAAAGGAAAATCTCACAAGGAAATTCCTTGAGGACTGCCTGAAAAGCAGCAAAGCAGAAAGAGTTATGATCGAATATAACGGAATGTGGCTTTTGCAGGAGCTTGCAGCCGTACTTCCGAGAAACTGGCAGATATATCAGATAATGATGTTTGCGGATGCGGAAAGCTTTGTAAGCTATAACAATAATATGCGTCAGCTTGTTTATGATAAGCTTAATTCCGCCGAGGCGGTTTTCTTTAATCGCTGTGATAATGATACCGATAAGATGCCGCTGCATTCGATTGTGCGAGGTGTCAGCAGACGCATCGGTATTGTATATGAATACAAGGACGGTACGTTTGAAAACGACACAATAGAGGATCCCCTGCCATACGATATGGACGCACCGATTGTCGAGGTAAAGGATGATGATTTCGGCTTGCTGTATCTCGATGCTATGGAAAAACCGGAAAATTATGACGGAAAGACCGTTCGCTTCAAAGCACTCGTTGCGAGGAACCCCAGGCTTCCGAAAGGCTGCTTTGTCGGGGGGCGTTTTGTTATGGCCTGTTGTGCCGAGGATATTCAGTATGCCGGATTTATGTGCAGGTGGCAAAAGGCAGACACACTCAAAAATAAAGGCTGGTATCTTGTGACCGCAAAGGTAAAAGTCGAAAGGGACAGAATGTTCAACGGACAGACAGGTCCCGTATTCTATGTAGAGGATGTAAAATCCGCAAAAAAGCCGGATGAGGAAACGGTATATTTTTCCTGAAAATACAATAATATTAAAATGTGCCTCCGTGCCATATAAGGCATGGAGGTATCATATTTAGAAAAGAATGAAGGGGAATATATGTTTAAGCTTTTAAAGTTATTAAGAAAAAGGGAAGTAGTCTATATATTCTTTTCTCTGATATTTGTAGTAGCTCAGGTGTGGCTTGATTTAAAAATGCCCGATTATATGTCGGAAATAACAAGACTTGTACAGACCCCCGGCTCCGATATGAACGATATTCTGAAAAACGGAGCTTATATGCTTGTATGTGCAGTGGGAAGTATGATAGGTGCGATGATTACGGGATTTTTCGCATCAAAGGTTGCGGCGGGTCTTGCACTTTCCGTGCGTGACAGGGTATTCAAAAAGGTAATGAAATTCAATAACGAGGAAATGAGCCGTTTTTCCACGGCAAGCCTTATTACACGTACAACAAATGATATTACACAAATACAAATGCTTATAGCAATAGGACTTCAGGCACTCATAAAGGCACCGATACTTCTTGTATGGGCAATTCTCAAAATAATGGGCAAGGAATGGCAGTGGTCGGTTGCTACGGGCGGAGCTGTTCTGGTAATAGTGATAATGCTTATAATTGCCGTTATTGTCGTACTTCCGAAATTTAAGATTATACAGACACTCACCGATAATCTCAACCGTGTAACAAGGGAAAATCTCACAGGAATAAGGGTTGTCCGTGCTTATAACGCCGAGAAATTTCAAGAGGAGAAGTTTGACAGAGCAAATGATGAGCTTACAAGGGTAAATTTATTTGCAAACCGTGTTATGTGCCTGCTTATGCCTACAATGACTCTGATTATTTCCGGGATAAGCCTTGCCATATATTGGATAGGAGCATATCTTATAAATGCCGCCGATATATTTAACAGACTTACGATTTTTTCTGATATGGTTGTATTTTCCGCATATGCAATTCAGGTAATAATGGCATTTATGATGCTTACAATGATGTTTGTTATGCTGCCCCGTGTAATGGTATCCGTACGAAGGGTCAATGAGATTATTGATACGGAAATATCAATAAAGGACGGGGAAAACACAAATAACAATACGGAATTAAGAGGAGAAATAGAATTCCGTAATGTATCCTTCAAATATCCCGATGCCGGAGATTATGTTCTTAAAAACATCAGCTTTACAGCCCGTAAAGGTGAAACCGTGGCTATCATAGGCTCCACAGGAAGCGGAAAGAGTACCCTGATAAATCTTATTCCGAGGTTCTATGATGCGAGCGATGGTGATATACTTGTTGACGGAATAAATGTAAGAGATTATACGCAAAAAGCACTCAGGGAAAAGCTTGGATATATTTCACAGAAAGCTGTTATGTTTTCCGGCACCGTACAGAGCAATATAGCATACGGAAGCAAGAAAACCGCTGATAAATCACTGTCTGTTTCCGATGCAGCGGAAATTGCTCAGGCGAGTGAATTTATAGATAAAATGACAGAAGGCTATGATTCCCATATAGCACAGGGAGGAACGAATATATCCGGAGGTCAGAAACAAAGATTATCAATTGCAAGAGCAATATACCGCAGACCGGAAATATATATTTTTGACGATTCATTTTCCGCACTTGATTATAAAACGGACAGAATATTAAGACAGAAGCTTAATGAAAGGCTGTCAGATTCTACAAAAATAATAGTTGCACAAAGAATAGGTACGATAAGAAACGCCGATAGAATAATAGTGCTTGACAATGGCGAGGCTGTCGGCACGGGAACACATGACGAGCTTATGAAAACGTGTGAAACATACGTGGAAATTGCCCGTTCACAGCTTTCGGAGGAGGAGTTGTTAAATGCCTGAAAAAGAATATAAATTTCAACCGCCCCGACGCAGAGGACCCCGTGGAAGGGGTATGCCCGGCGAAAAACCCAAGGATTCAAAAAAGATACTGGGAAAACTTCTGAATTATATAAGGTCATATATTCCCGCCATAGTAATTGCCTTGATTCTCGGCTGTGCAGGTGCAGTATTCAGCGTAATAGGTCCGAACAAATTATCCGATATAACAAATCTCATTACAGAGGGATTCATAAAAGGAATAGATATAGATTCCGTTTTGAATATCTGTATTTTTCTTACAATACTGTATTCGCTTTCATGGGTATTCAATTACGTTCAGGGATTTATACTTACGACCGTAACACAGCGTACTTCAAAATCTCTGAGGACGGATATCTCCGAAAAGATAAACCGTATGCCCCTGAGATATTTTGACAGTACGGCATACGGAGATGTCCTGTCCCGTGTTACAAACGATGTTGATACGATAGGTCAGATGCTCAATAACAGCATAGGCTCCCTTATTTCCTCCATAACGCTGCTTGTGGGGGCATTAATCATGATGTTTGTCACAAATGCACTAATGGCGGGTGCTGCCATAGCAGCTTCGATAATCGGATTTGTTTTTATGACGGTTATAATGGCACATTCACAGAAATACTTTATTGCACAGCAGAAAAATCTCGGTGACATAAACGGACATATAGAAGAAACCTATTCCGGACATCAGGTTGTACGTGCATATAATGCCGAGGACGAGGTCGAAGAGGTTTTTGACAACATTAATAATAAACTCTATGAAAGTGCATGGAAATCCCAGTTTTTTTCGGGACTTATGATGCCGCTCATGGGATTTATCGGTAATTTCGGTTATGTTGTTGTCTGTGTATTGGGAGCGGTTCTTGCTGCAAACGGAAGCATTTCCTTCGGTGTTATAGTATCATTTATGATATATATAAGACTGTTTACGCAGCCTTTGTCACAGCTTGCACAGGTTTTCACAAGCCTTCAGTCAGCACTTGCGGCAAGTGAGCGTGTATTTGAATTTCTAAATGAAGAGGAGCTTTCGGACGAAAGCGGAAAAACCGCAGAACTGAAAAATGTCCGTGGTGATGTGGAATTCAGAAATGTCAGCTTCGGCTATAACCCCGACAAGACTATAATCCATAATTTTTCCGCAAAGGCAAGGGCAGGGCAGACGGTTGCCATTGTCGGACCCACAGGTGCGGGAAAAACTACCATTGTAAACCTTCTTATGAGATTTTATGAAGTTGACAGCGGTGAAATACTCATTGACGGTATACCGACATCATCTCTGAAACGTGAAAATGTCAGGGATCAATTTTGCATGGTTTTGCAGGACACATGGATTTTTGAGGGAACTCTCAGAGAGAACATATTGTATTCAAAAACAGGTATAACCGACAGCCGACTTGACGAAGTATGTGCTGCTGTCGGGCTTACCCATTTTGTCAAATCATTACCCAACGGATATGACACGGTGCTTGACGGGCAGACGAATTTATCTGCGGGTCAGCGGCAGCTTGTAACGATAGCAAGAGCCATGATTGAAAATGCACCGATGCTCATACTTGACGAAGCGACAAGCTCTGTTGACACCAAAACCGAATTATTAGTACAGCGGGCGATGTCAAAGCTCACACAAGGACGGACATCCTTTGTAATTGCACACAGGCTTTCCACAATAAAAAATGCCGACCTCATACTTGTACTCAAGGACGGAGATGTCATAGAAAGCGGCACACACAATCAGCTTATCGAAAAAGGCGGTTTCTACTCCGACCTATACAAAAGCCAATTTGCCGGCGGTGCCGTGCCGGCACTGTCAATCCGTAACTAATTTACTCAGGTAAATCAGTCTATGGCTCGACCATAAATTTACTCGATGAACAACAGATGAGTATGTCATTTGTAGCTGCGGCGGCGTGCCGCCGGTGTCGTGCCGGCACGGTCAATCCGTAACTAATTTACTCAGGTCAACTATTCTTTGACTCGACCGTTAATTTACTCGATGAACGAGAGATGAGTATGTCATTTGTAGATACGGCGGCGTGCCGCCGCTGTCGGTTTGTAATTAATTTACTCAGGGCAATTAATTCATGGCTCGACCGCTAATTTACTCGATGAACAACAGATGAGTATGTCATTTGTAGCTACGGAAAGTCTCGCAAGAGGCTTTCACGACACTCACTTACGCATTCCGACAGGTAAACTACCTATCGCGGAAATGGACTACCCGTCCACTATAAACAAAGCGAACGCAGTGAGCGAAAACGCGAACATGACAGCGGCGGCACGCCGCCGCGAATTGCCCGCGGGGGCTTCCCCGCCGGCGGCACGCCGCCCGCCGTCGCTTGCAATTTTGGGGGGAATGTGGTATTATTGGTGTTGTGGTGAGGTGGAGAGATTGAAAAATAGTGATGTTTTTATGATAACGGCACGGACAGAAGATGTTGAAATAAATAAAAATGAACTTGCTCAACGATTGAATGTAAAACGTGGATATACAAATAATACTATCGAATCCTGTAAAAATTCGCTGATGAAAATAATAAGCTATAAATGTGCATATATCCGTACCTCTGTCGATATGAGCAGGGAAAATATATGCGATTTCGGTTTTATGCGTATAAACAGCAAAAACCTTTATAAAAACCTATCCGGCTGTAGTGAAGCCTTTGTTATGGCTCTGACAGCCGGGATGGCTGTTGACAGAGAACTTGCAAAGCTTAAAATAACCTCGCAGGCTGAACACTTTATAACCGATGCTATAGCTTCTGCGGCAATTGACTCTTTTTGCGATTATGCATCCGGAATTATGAAGAACGGACTTGACTGTGCCGTTCGGTTCAGCCCCGGATACGGTGATCTTTCTCTCACATTTCAGAAACCGTTGCTTGAAAGATTGAATGCACAGTCACTTTTGGGAATAAGCCTTAGTCCGTCATATCTGATGACACCGATGAAATCTATAACTGCAATAATGGGGATAAAAAATGAAGAGCATACTTGAATTAATGAAAGAAAGAAGAATATATTTTGACGGCGGGACAGGAACTGTTCTCCAGGAAATGGGACTTCCTGCCGGTCAGTCGCCCGAACTTTGGAATATTACCGACCCGGAAAAAATTATTTCACTGCACAACAGGTATTTTGATGCGGGAGCAAACATCGTCAAAACAAATACCTTTGGTCTTAACCGTGATAAATTTGATAATTACGCTGAGCTTATCAGGGCAGGAATAAAATGTGCCAAAACAGCGGCAGAGGGCAGGCAAGACGCATATGTAGCCTTCGATATGGGACCTACGGGACAACTTCTTGAACCTTTGGGACAGATGAAATTTGAAGAAGCCGTATCGGTTTTTTCGGATAACATAAAGATTGCTTCACAGTGTGGTGTTGATCTTATATTGATAGAAACAATGAATGACAGCTACGAAACAAAAGCGGCTGTAACAGCGGCAAAGGAAAACTGTGATTTGCCGATATTCGTAACCAATGTATATGATGAAAGCGGTAAGCTTATGACAGGGGCAAACCCGGCGGCTATGATTGCAATGCTTGAGGGACTCGGAGTCGATGCCCTCGGAATGAATTGCTCTCTCGGTCCGGATATAATGCTTAAAATAATCGGGGAGTTTGAAAAATATTCCTCACTTCCTGTTATAGTTAATCCGAATGCCGGACTTCCCGAGGTACATGACGGGAAAACCGTATACAATATCGGAGCGGATGAATTTTCGGATTATATGGTGAAAATCGCACAGGGCGGAGGAATAATTCTTGGTGGCTGCTGCGGAACAACCCCTGATTTCATAAAAAAAACAATAGAAAAAACAAAAGCACTTCCGTATAAAATACCCCATAAAAAAAATTACACCTGTGTGTCATCTTATACCCATGCTGTTTTTGTCGATAAGGAGCCTATTCTTATAGGCGAACGCATAAACCCCACAGGCAAACCAAAGCTTAAGGAGGCACTCCGCAGCGGAAATCTTAATTATATCCTGAATGAGGGCATAAAGCAGACGGATGCAGGGGCACATATTCTTGATGTAAATGTAGGTCTGCCCGAAATTGACGAAACAAAAATGATGCTGGAATGCATTGCTGCACTTCAAGCCGTAACGGATTTGCCTCTGCAAATAGATTCAACGAATTTTGATACACTCGAAAAGGCAATGAGAATATATAACGGTAAGCCTCTTGTAAATTCCGTAAACGGTACAGAGGAGAGCATGAGCCGTGTATTTCCGTCAGTACAGAAATACGGAGGTGTTGTTATAGCACTTACCATTGACGAAAAGGGAATACCCGATACGGCACGGGGAAGAGCCGATATTGCGAAAAAGATAATTGAACGTGCAAGTGAATACGGGATAGATAAAAAGGACATAATAGTTGACCCTCTCGCACTTACGATATCATCAAACCCCGAAAGTGCTGTGGTTACGCTTGAATCAATAAGACTGATACGGACGCTCGGTGTAAAAACAAGTCTTGGTATCTCCAATATTTCTTTCGGTCTGCCGCAAAGGGATATCATTACCTCAACCTTTTACTCCAATGCTCTGCAATGCGGTCTTAACTGTGCAATAATGAATCCTTTTTCTCCCGATATGATGAACGTATATCATGCATACCGTGCCCTTAATATGCTTGACAGCAGTTGTGTTGATTATATTGAATATGCATCCTCGGATAATGGAACCGCTGCAAAGCAAACTGAAACAAAATCGGAGGAAACACTTCATTCAAGCATCGTCAGAGGGCTTAAGGACATTGCGGTAATTCAGACGGAAAAGCTTCTGAAAGATACAGAGCCGCTTGATATTATAAATAATCATATAATTCCGGCACTGAATGAAATAGGAACGGCATTTGAACAGAAAAAAGCTTATCTTCCTCAGCTTCTTATGAGTGCTGATGCGGCAACGGCGGCTTTTGATTCGGTCAAGAAAAAAATCCCGTCAGAGCAATCCGATAAAAGCAAGGCGATAGTTCTTGCAACCGTTAAGGGCGATATACACGATATAGGAAAAAATATAGTAAAGGTGCTTATGGAAAGCTACGGCTTTACTGTATATGACCTCGGCAGGGATGTACCGCCGGAAGTGATAAGAGATTGTGCTGTGGAGCATGATTGTAAGCTTGTCGGATTGAGTGCACTTATGACGACGACCGTTCCATCTATGGCGGAAACAATAAAGCTGCTCAATGAAACCGACAGAAGTATAAAGGTAATGGTCGGAGGAGCCGTGCTTAATCAGGAATACGCCGATATGATAGGTGCTGACTTTTACGGAGCCGATGCAATGGACAGTGTCCGTTATGCGGAAAAATTTTATAGCGAATAACAAAAGACGGTTTAATACTTGTGATATTATTCTGCTTTTGTAAATTATCATTTTAAGCCCGGTTTATTCATAAACATTAACAACAAGAAATCCAAAGGTATGTGGGAGAGTTAATGTTTATGAAGAAAATAATTTTTTCGTCACCGTTTCATGGAAAAAGATACCTGAGATTGCCGGAAATCCGAAAAAACCTGCTGTTTATATTCTTTGTACTTACGCTTTTTGCGGGCATAACGGTAGGTGCACTTTGCGGCAGGGCGGCAGATAAACAGCTTATGGAAAATCTTGATATAATTTTTCTGACGAATTTCAAGGTAAGATGCTCACAGGGCATACTTGATTCCTTTGTTGCCTCCTTTGCATCCGCATTCATATTTATTCTGGTTATTTTTTTATTAGGTCTTTCCGTCTGGGGAGGTTTTATAGCCGCCGCTGTACCATTTATAAAGGGCTACGGATACGGTCTTGCCACAGGTTATCTTTACAGTACCTATGGTCTGACGGGAATACTGTATAATTTACTGATAATACTGCCGGGTGCCTTTTTATGCTCCGTCGTAATAGCGGCGGCAGCACAGGAGGCTTTTCGTAATTCAATAAAGATCATATCGGTTTTCAGAAAAACCGCCGTGAGTGATGATCCCCATATTCAAATGAAGAAATATCTTCTGTCAATGCTGTGGCTGCTGTTTCTTTCGGCAGTATCTTCAGCAGTTGATATGCTTTTTTCTCTAATGTTTTCGTGGCTGTTCAGTTTTTAGAAAATATGCGGCAGTCAAAATAATTCAGGAAGTGTATGTATATGGAAAAAAATAAGGTTAAAAATAAAAAATATACATTATCGGATTTTTTAGGAGGATATTTTGAAAATATCGGCAAGATGACAATTGTCAATATGCTGTTCTGCATTCCTCTTGCATTTTATATCGGAATAATGTTCCTGCTCAACTGTTTTGGTATTAATAATATCTTTGTCCTGTTACTGGCAATTCCGTTTTTATCCCCTTTTTCCGCCGGCTTATTTTATGTCAGCAGAAAAATAACAATGGATGAGGAGCTAAAACCTGTCAAGGACTTTATAAAGGGTATAAAGGAGAATGTGCTTTATTTTCTTATAAATTCGGTGATTGTTTACATTGTCACCGCCGGTCTTTTTATTACGTTTTCATTTTACGTGACAGGACTTAGTGATTCCATGATGACAGCGTCATTTGTGATGACCGTATTTTTTACGATTTTCTTTCTCTTTTTTGAAAACAGTCTTCTTTCAATGATCGTTACGGTTGATTTGAAGTTAGGGGATATAATCAAAAATTCGGTATTGCTTGTACTGAAAGGTCTGGGAGGGCATATAAAAACCATTCTTTCATTTGCATTTTTGTTTATGATTATTTATTCCCTGTTTATGTTTACACGAAATATTTATTTTATTGCGGTGTTTATGTCGGTTATAATACTTTTGTTTTTGCCGATAATGTGTTCATATATCATTGTATTCAATTCATATAAAACGTTGAAAAGACATATAATTGAACCGTTTATCGAAGAACAGAACAAGCAAAACAAAATTTCGGAAGATACGAACCTCGTAGAAGAAGAATTATATGCGGCAGATATTGAAAAGCTTGAAGCACTTTCCAAAGGTGATGAGAATGAATTTGTCTTTTTGAACGGCAAAATGATTAAACGTAAAGCCATTATAAATATGCTTGATAAGTATAAATCGGAGGAAGAATAGCCCCGGTTTCGTGATTGTTAATAGTATTGCGGGAGGTTTTTATCAGGTTGGTTTTAGCCGCATAAAAACCTCTTTCTTCTTTGAAAAATTGTATGTTTGAATAAAATTATAAAAATTTCGGTATTATACCTGTGCATAATTAAATACAGGCTTGATATTATAGGGGAATTTTGCATAAAAGTTATTTGAATAATACGGAATAAGATAAAAAATTACCAAAAGATTTTTAAGTTTTTTTAACTTGAATTTTTATTGTTTTTATATAAAAATTAAATGTGGCAGAAAAGTAAAAAATGATATTGACAAGTTTTTAACAATCCTATATAATATTATTGTATTGGAGCATAATAAAGGTCACAGTACAATATATCAACGGAGGAATAATAACTATGGCTAATAATAACGAAGTCGATGTTAAAACAACACCGGGCGGTCTTGTTGAAGACCTTGAAAGCTTTAATAAAAAGCTTGCAGAGGTAAGAGAAGCTCAGAAGATTTTTGCAGCCTATACACAGGAACAGGTTGATAAAATATTTAAGGCTGCCGCAATCGCAGCAAATCAGGCTCGTATTCCGCTGGCGGTTATGGCTGTTGAGGAAACAGGCATGGGCGTAAAGGAAGATAAGATTATTAAAAATCACTATGCTTCCGAGTATATATACAACACATATAAAAACACAAAAACCTGCGGCGTAATAGAATACGATCCCGCTTTCGGACTTAAAAAGATAGCAGAACCCATCGGAGTTATCGGTGCCGTTATCCCTACAACAAACCCGACCTCTACTGCTATATTCAAGACTCTTATCTGTCTTAAGACAAGAAACGGTATTATCATAAGCCCCCATCCCCGTGCTAAGAAATCTACCATTGCCGCAGCCAAAGTGGTTCTTGATGCGGCTGTAAAAGCAGGGGCACCGGAGGGAATAATCGGTTGGATAGATGTGCCGTCACTTGAACTTACCAACGAACTTATGCGAAATTCCGATACCATTCTTGCAACAGGCGGTCCCGGAATGGTTAAGGCTGCATATTCATCAGGCAAACCTGCCCTCGGTGTAGGTGCCGGCAATACTCCTGTTATTATTGACAGCACAGCGGATATCAAGGTTGCGGTAAGCTCGATAATTCACTCAAAAACCTTTGATAACGGTATGATTTGTGCTTCCGAGCAGAGCGTAACGGTTCTTTCGGATATATATGATGAGGTTAAAAAGGAATTTGCCGCAAGAGGCTGCTACTTCCTTAAACCGGATGAGCTTGATAAGGTAAGAAAAACAATTATAATAAACGGTTCACTCAACGCTAAGATTGTCGGACAGAAGGCTCACACCATAGCACAGCTTGCCGGTGTTCAGGTTCCCGAGGAAACAAAAATTCTTATCGGTGAAGTGGAATCGGTCGATATAAGCGAAGAATTTGCACATGAAAAGCTTTCTCCCGTACTTGCTATGTATAAGGCCGAAACCTTTGACGAGGCTCTTCAGAAGGCTGCACAGCTTGTTGCTGACGGCGGATACGGACATACTTCTTCACTTTATATTCATCCGTCACAGCAGGAAAAAATTGAAAAGCATTACAATGCTATGAAAACCTGCCGTATCCTTATAAATACTCCGTCCTCACACGGCGGTATCGGAGATCTTTATAACTTTAAACTTACACCATCTCTCACGCTCGGCTGCGGTTCATGGGGAGGAAACTCGGTATCGGAAAATGTCGGTGTTAAACACCTCCTTAATATAAAGAGTGTTGCGGAACGCAGAGAAAATATGCTTTGGTTCAGAACACCTCAGAAGGTATATTTCAAAAAGGGTTGTATGCCGGTAGCACTTGACGAGCTTGGCTCCGTAATGGGCAAGAAAAAGGCATTTATTGTAACCGATGAATTTCTTTATAAGAACGGCTATGTAAAGCCTATTGAAAATAAGCTTGACGAGCTTGGAATACAGCATACCGCTTTCTATAATGTACAGCCCGACCCGACACTTGCTTCCGCAAAGGAAGGTGCAGAGGCAATGCGTCTTTTCGAGCCTGATACAATAATCGCACTCGGCGGCGGTTCCGCAATGGATGCAGGTAAGATAATGTGGGTGCTTTATGAGCATCCCGAGGCTGACTTCCTTGATATGGCTATGCGTTTCATGGATATCCGCAAGAGAATATATACATTCCCGAAAATGGGCGAAAAGGCTTATTTTATTGCAATCCCGACTTCCTCGGGTACAGGCTCCGAGGTAACACCGTTTGCCGTTATCACAGACGAGCAGACAGGAATAAAATATCCGCTTGCAGATTATGAGCTTATGCCGAATATGGCAATTATAGATGCAGACAATATGATGAATCAGCCGAAAGGTCTTACAAGTGCTTCCGGTATAGACGCTCTTACACACGCTTTGGAGGCTTATGCATCAATTATGGCTACTCCTTATACGGACGGTCTTGCACTTCAGGCTATGAAGACGATATTTGAATATCTCCCGTCCGCTTACGAGAACGGTGCGAATGACCCCGTTGCACGTGAGAAAATGGCTGATGCTTCTACAATGGCAGGTATGGCTTTTGCCAATGCATTCCTCGGTGTATGTCATTCGATGGCACATAAGCTCGGTGCATATCACCATATTCCGCACGGTATCGCAAATGCACTTCTTATTTCTTATGTTCTCAGATATAATGCCGTTCCCGTTCCTCCTAAGATGGGTACATTCTCGCAGTATGCTTATCCGCATACCCTCGAAAGATATGTAGAATGTGCTAATTTCTGCGGTGTATACGGTAAGGATGATAACGAAACACTTGAACTCTTCATTCAAAAGATTGAACAGCTCAAAGAGAAATGCGGTGTTAAGAAAACTATCGCAGATTACGGTGTAAAGGAAGAGGATTTCCTTGCAACACTCGATGAAATGGTTGTTAATGCGTTTGATGACCAGTGTACGGGGGCAAACCCGAGATATCCGCTCTTTGATGAGATTAAGGAAATTTATCTGAAGGCATACTACGGCAAATAATTAAAAAAATACAGGGTTCTGTCATGACAATATGTACAGGTTGTGGCAGAGCCTTTATTCTTATAAAATACGAAAGGTGTGAAATAATGCTTTGGTTCAGAGTACCCGAAAAGATATATTTTAAAAAAGGCTGTATGGAGCTTGCACTTGACGAATTAAAAGCCGTATATAATAAAAAAAGGGCATTTATTGTTACGGATCCGGAACTGTATAAAAACGGTTATACCAATGAGCTTGAAAAAAAGCTTAAATCTATAGGAATACAAAGTACGGTTTTCAGTAACATCCGCCCTGTCATTACATTGAGCTGTATTGAAGAGGGCGTAAAAGCCATGAAGCTGTTCGATACCGATACAGTGATTGCTTTAGGTACCGATAAGGCTATAAATACGGCTAAATTAATGCGTGTTTTTTATGAAAAACCGGATACTGACCTTGCGTTTTTAAATGAACATTACTACAGTATCAGAAATACCGAGGAAATTTTTTCCCACGAAAATCGAAAGACTCAGTTTGTTGTTATACCTGTTTTATACGGTAACGGCTCCGAGGTGATGCCGTATGCGGAGGTTATAGATAACAATAATAACTATTGTCCTATTACAAACTACAGTCTTATGCCGGATATGTGCATTATAGATTCGGATTATTATAACGGTCTTCCCGAAAAATTCGGATATGCCCCGGGATTCAATCAGCTTGCCCATGCACTGTTTGCATACAGTTCATCATTTTCCTCCGAATATACAAACAGCTTTGCAATTCAGGCGATAAAGAATATTTTTGAGTATCTTCCTTCTGTTTATCGGAATGGTCAGCGGAATATCGTTGCGGAAGAAAAAATTTCCGAAGCATCCGCCATGGCAGGAATAGCCGCCGCAAATACCGAAATGAGCATATGTTCCGTTATATCAAATGCATTATCCGATCTTTATAATATTGACAGTAATGTGGCTTGTGCGATCATTTTACCCCGCATTATAAATTCAGATATTATTAAAAGTGAAATGATCCGCAAAAAGTTTTCCGAGCTTGCAGAAATTATCGGAATGAATGATGCGGACGGACTTGTATCGGGAATTGAAAAGCTTAAGGATAAATGCGGTTTTCAGGAAAGAATTTCCAAACTCAAAGAGGAAAACGAAAGAGCCTTTATATTTATGGATGAACACGTTTTTCAAGATTATACAGTTCGTCCCGAATAAGCTTATGAATAATGATTTTATTAAATGTTCTCTGTGTCCGAGAAATTGTAATGCAGCAAGAAGGGCAGAAAGCGGGAACGGTTTTTGTAAAATGGGGTATCTCCCCAAAATAGCAAGGGTTGCTCCGCATATGTGGGAAGAACCCTGTATAAGCGGAAAAAACGGCTCGGGAACTATTTTTTTCTCGGGCTGTGTGCTTTCGTGTGTGTTCTGTCAGAACCAAAAAATCAGCTCATACGGTTACGGGAAAACTGTGACCGTTTCCGAGCTTATTGACTGTATCAAAAAACTTGAGGATATGGGAGTGCATAATATAAACCTTGTAAGTCCCACACCGTATGTTGACGGTATTATTGAGGCTTTGTCCGCATATAAGCCGTCAATACCCGTTGTTTATAATACAGGGGGATATGAGAAAGCAGAAACGCTTAAAAGACTTGAGGGTATGGTTGACATATATCTTCCCGACCTTAAATATATACGCTGTGAACTGTCGGAAAAATATTCGGGGGCAATCAATTACTTTGAATATGCTTCAAAGGCGATAGAAGAAATGGTACGACAAACGGGAAAGCCTGTTTTTGATGATAACGGGATTATGCTGAGAGGAACTATTGTAAGGCATCTGATATTGCCGGGCAATACAAAAAATTCCATTGAGGTTATAAAATACCTCGATGAAGCTTTCGGGGATAAAATACTCATAAGTCTTATGGGGCAGTATATCCCTGTGGCAAATGCCGGGAATTATCCGGAAATAAACCGATGTATTACAAGACGCGAATATAATAAAGTTCTGGGTGTGCTGGGGGGAACCTCACTTGACGGTTTTGCACAGGAGCTTGATTCCGCAAGTGAAAGTTATATACCCGATTTCAATATTGATAATTTATAATACCCGTTTTGTTATTCCTTTACCTGTATATATGATTTTTCACAGATATTTTCCTCTACCTCGTAGCTTACGGTAAGACAGTACATATTATCTTTTTCTTCAAATTTACTCTTTTTTGAAATTACGGTACGTTGGTCACTGTACAGCATAAACATTTCATACAGCTTAAGCCTGTTGTCAAGAAGCTTCTTTGCATTATCACTGCTGAGTGTAAGCTTTTTTGTTTCGTACCTCTGCCATTTTTCTTCCGTTATACTTATGGGCAGAGCATTACCGAAAAGTGTGGGCTTAAGCTTACTCTCTTTTTTATAATATTCTCCGCTCGGATTTCCGCAAAGTGTTACGGGAAGGCTTATTCCGAAAAAACTGAATTCCCTCTTATAGACATATTCATCCGAAGTGATGGCTTTGCTATATTCCTTTGGCACACTGAGAGTAACCGTGCGTGAGGTTTTTGCATATACTGTTCCTTCACTGTCCGCCATAACGTTTGTACCGTCATTATATTCCATAATTCCGCTTACAAGAAGCTGACCCTTTCGGACTCCTTCACCTATTTCAACAACAGCGGTACCGTTATGGACATTTATTTTTGTAATAGTACCGTCAGCAGTCGATTTGAGATTGCTGACGGTTTTTTTATTTTTATTATCATCTCTATCATTTTCCGCACTGATTTTCGGACTTAATTCCACAACTGCATTTGTTCCGAATATGTTTATACTGACCCAGCTTATCCTTTCATCGTTTAATTTCATTTTTCTTTTTATATTATCAATACTGTCGGAATCATACCGTACACCCTCATAAAATCCAAGCTCCCTGAGCTGATTTCTTATTTCATATTCATTTAACTCGGGCGGGACATTAACCTCAATGTTCCATATGAAGCCCGATAACCAACACGAAAGTGCAGCCCCTATAATAAGTCCCGCAAGAAGTCCGAGCCTGCTCTTATAGATCCTGCATAAGTAGGGAAGACCATGCTCTTTTTCAATTATTAATTCGCTTTCGGTTTTTCCGGCAAAAAGTGCGACTGTATTTTTATCGGCAATTTTAGCCGCAGCATGAAGTTCCTCTTTTTCCCCCCTCATATTCCACAGATTCAATCCGTTTCGCACGGCAAGATTAAGAAATCTTTCGGGAAATTTACCCCTGATTTCAAAATCAAAATATCCGAATATCCAGCGTAATAATTTTACAATTAACATTTTGCCCCTCACATTATATACTCAATAGATGTAATAAAGCCTGCAATCACAAGACTAAATTCGTTCATACACCTGATATGCAGCCCTCTGCCGGAAAATGCTACTATATATTTCCCCGTATTTATTTTTATTGAATTTTCGTTGTATTCAACAATTCCTCGGCTTCCTTCAAAAATGACCTCTTTGTTGCCGCATATATTCATGTATACACCGCTAATTTTGTCCATAAGTATATTACCCTGAGCCGGTGTCCGTTTTTTCTGCCTTTTCATTATATCACCCCGTTTACTCTTTCAAATTTTATGCGGAAGTAAATATAAAAATTACATCGGCATATATATTTAAGGGTGATGATATGTTTGGAGCTGCAAAAATAAAAAAAACAGTACCTTTCTTTCTTTCATTTTGTTTTATATCTATACTTTTAATTTTTCCGTCATATTGCGTTGAGGGTGTTTTAAAAGGACTTGAAAACACCTGCCGCATACTTATACCGTCGTTATTTCCGTATATGGTACTTTCGTCCTTTATAATGCGTTCGGGTGCGGATAAATATATAGGAAAAATATTAGCTTCCGTTACAAAGGTATTATTCAATCTTCCCCCGGTATGCTCTTCTGCAATAATATTGAGCCTTATAGGAGGATTTCCCGTTGGTGCAAAATGCGTACAGCTTCTGTATAGCGGTAAAAAGATAACTCCCGAGCAGGCACAAAGAATGATGCTGTTTTGTGTATGCTCGGGGCCTGCCTTTCTTATAACGGCTATAGGAACTGTGATGCTTCACAATATTGAAGCCGGAATAATATTATATATTACGCAGATTTTTTCATGCATTATTATCGGCATATGTACCGGAATATACAGCCGTATAAAAAATAAAAATTCCGGCATTAAAAATACCGACGAAAATACTGTCAGAATAAAATCATCATCTGTAACAGCAATATTGGAAGCCTCATCTGACGGTGCCGAATCTGTTATGTCAATGACTGCACTTGTAGTAATTTTTTCTCTTTTGCTTAATGTTTACAGTAAATCGGGAGCGGCGGATATGCTTACATCTCTTTTTTGTGCCGCAGGTATGCAGACAAGTCAATCGGAAATAATAATACCGATAATATCCGAGGTGACAATGGCGTGTAATGAAATAAAAAATCTGTCATTGCCCGTATGGTATTTTTCATTGGCAACAGGTTTTGGCAGTATATGCGTTCATATGCAGATTTTCGGTATATTGCGTGATGTTCCGATAAAAAGGGGAATATATATATTATTCAGGCTGATAAATGCGGTAATTTCAACATTGGCGGCTTATGCGGTATTCAAGCTTTATTCCCCGACAACTGAGGTTTTTTCGGTTTTTGGCGGTGCTGAAGCCGAAACATCGGCGACAACCCTTATAGGAAGTGCCGCACTGATAGTAATGTGTGCTGTTTTTCTTTTAAGTCTGCGAAAAAAGGAATTGACCCGCAGATTTTTCTGAATTTGTCAAGCAGTGATAGGAGGAATTTTATGTGCGGAATAGCAGGTTGGTATGATAAAAGTTTAAATATGAGAGAAGCTGATGATATTCTCCGTGAAATGTCTGTCAGTATGAAAAGGAGAGGTCCCGATGACAGCGGCATATTTATAGAAAATCCCGTATCGCTAATTCACAGGCGGCTTGCCGTTATAGATGTTGAAAACGGAAAGCAGCCCATGACAAAGAATACAGGTGAGGACAGCTATACTATAGTCTATAACGGGGAATTATATAATACCCCGGAGTTGAGAGAGGAATTAAAGCAAAACGGATACAGCTTCAAAACAAACAGCGACACTGAGGTGGTACTTACTTCCTATATTCATTGGGGAAAGGACTGTGTATATAAACTAAACGGAATATTTGCATTTGCGGTATGGGACGGGAAAAACCGTCAGTTGTTTCTTGCAAGGGACAGAATCGGTGTTAAGCCGCTGTTTTTCTATGAATATAATTCCGGACTGATATTTGCCTCCGAGGTTAAGACACTTCTTAAGAATCCCCTTGTTTCACCCCATGTTGATGAGCAGGGTCTTTGCGAATTATTCCTTATAGGTCCCGGAAGAACACTCGGTCAGGGGATATATAAAGGGGTAGGGGAGCTTCTGCCGGGTGAATATGCCGTATATGACGGAAAAGGCATGGTTCGGGAAAGATATTTTACCCTAAGGGCTCATGAGCATGAGTCGGATACCCTTACAAGTATAAAGGAGGTACGGGAACTCCTTATCGACTCGATTGAAAGACAGCTTGTATCCGATGTGCCGCTTTGCTGTTTTTTGTCGGGGGGTCTTGACTCAAGTATAATTTCCTATGTTGCCGCAGAGCATAACAGAAGAAACGGTCTTAAACCTATTGATACCTATTCGGTAGACTATACGGATAATGATAAATATTTCCGCAAAAGCCTTTTCCAGCCGACACCCGACAGTGAATTTATCGGAACAATGGTAGATTATATAGGTTCAGAGCATCACAGTGTTACGATAAATAACTATGATCTTTTCAAGGCACTTACCGATGCAGTGGATGCAAGAGATTTTCCGGGTATGGTAGATGTTGATTCCTCACTCCTTTTATTCTGCGGAAAAATGAAGGAAGATTTTACGGTCGGTCTTTCGGGAGAATGTGCCGATGAGCTTTTCGGAGGATACCCGTGGTATCACAATAAGGAAATTCTCTTTGATGATAACTTTCCGTGGTCACGCTCACTTGATATAAGAAGAAGTATTCTGAGAAAGGATTTTCTTCCGAGAGGTGACGAGTACGTTCGTCAGCGTTATCTTGATACGTGCAGCAGTACGGAAAAACTGAAAAGCGACAACAGGCTTGAGGCAAGAATGAGGGAAATGTTTTCTCTGAATTTCCATTGGTTTATGCAGACCCTTTTGGACAGGAAGGATCGTACTTCTATGTACAACGGCTTCGAGGTAAGAGTACCGTTCTGTGATTATAGAATTGTTGATTATGCATTCAATCTTCCGTGGAGCATGAAGGCTCTTAACGGCAGGGAAAAGGGAATAGTGCGTGCGGCATTCAGGGGACTTCTTCCTGACAGTATTATTGACAGAAAGAAAAGCCCGTACCCGAAAACACATAACCCGCTGTATTTTGAGTTATGTGCAAACAAGGTGCGGGAAATCCTCTCCGACAGTACATCTCCGATAAGGGATATACTTGACCCTGAGGGAGTAGAGAGCATAATTCAGAATCCCGAACAGATATCATCTCCGTGGTACGGACAGCTTATGAGATCACCGCAGATACTTGCATATATAATCCAGCTTGATTATTGGTTCAGAAAAAACACTGTTTCAATAGTAGATTAGATATTATCAAAAAACAAACAGGCCGCCCGTCTCAGGGTGACCTGTTTCGCTTTCTATTCTCTTACTTCCGCCTCACACCGGGCATATCCGCTCAATGCATTGCTGCCGATAAACGGCGGCGGGTTCTACAGATTAGTATATCCCATAAGACTTTCGTCTACTTCTCTTGCGGCATCTCTGCCTTCTCTTATAGCACGTACTACAAGGGATTGTCCGAGGTGCATATCACCGCATACAAATACCTTTTCCGCATTGGTCTTATGGCTTCCCTCGGGTGCGGAAACATTTCCACGGGCATTTTTATCAACACCGAAAGCCGCCGTTACATAATTCTGTGCCCCCACAAAGCCTGCGGCAATAAGCACAAGATCAGCTTTAACCGTGTATTCCGTTCCCTCAATTTCTTTCATCATGGTTCTTCCACTTGTCGGATCCTTTTCCGGCTTAAGCTTTACAAGTACTGCACCCGTAAGCTTTCCGTCCTTATCGGATAAAAACTCTTTGACAGTCGTCTGATAAACTCTCGGATCCTTTCCGAATACACCGATTGCTTCCTCCTGACCGTAATCTGTTTTGCATACTCTCGGATATTCAGGCCACGGATTATTCTCAGCCCTTTCATCAGGCAGCTTCGGCATCATCTCAAGCTGAAGTATGCTCGCTGCTCCGTGACGTACACAAGTACCGACACAGTCATTACCGGTATCACCGCCGCCTATGACAATAACATTTTTTCCCTTTGCGGAAATGTAGGTTCCGTCCGCAAGGTCGCTGTCAAGAAGTGACTTTGTTGTTGAAGTAAGGAAATCAACTGCAAAATATATTCCCTTTGCTTCACGACCCTTAGCCTTTATATCCCTCGGCTCGGATGCACCGCAGGCAAGAATTACTCTGTCAAATTCCTCAAGCAAATCCTTTGCCTTGACATTTTTTCCGATATCGGAATCTGTTTTGAATATAATTCCCTCAGCTTTCATAATATCAATACGTCTGTCTATGATATGCTTTTCGAGCTTCATATTCGGAATACCGTACATCAAAAGACCGCCAACTCTGTCCGAACGTTCAAATACCGTTACGCTGTGACCTCTTTTATTAAGCTGGTCTGCCGCCGCAAGACCTGACGGACCCGAACCTATAACAGCAATCTTTTTGCCTGTTCTTACCTTGGGCGGATTCGGAGCCGCATAGCCCTCGGCATAGGCTCTTTCGGATATACTGTATTCGTTTGACCTTACGGTAACCGCATCTCCGTTTGCACCGCAGGTACAAGCCTTTTCGCAAAGTGCGGGACAAACCCTTGAAGTAAACTCGGGGAAATTATTGGTTTTTCTGAGCCTCTGATAAGCCTGTTCCCAACATCCCTTATATACAAGGTCGTTCCATTCCGGTATAAGATTATTAAGCGGACATCCTGTCATCATACCGCAAAGCATCATGCCCGACTGACAGAAAGGCACACCGCACTCCATACATCTTGCAGCCTGCTTCTGCTGCTGTTCGGGACTGAGGGGAGTGTGAAATTCATTGTAATTCTTAATACGCTCCTTTACGGAATCCGCCTCAAAATCTGTTCTTTTATATTCCATAAATCCTGTTGGTTTTCCCATTCCGATCCCCTCCTTATTTGTGCTTTACAATTTCATAGAAAGCTTCGATCTGTGCCTGTTCGGGAGAAAGTCCCTTTTCCTCGAATGAAGCGATAGCAGACATCATCCTCTTATAGTCGTGCGGAATAATTTTCTTGAATTTCGGAATATAATCCTCAAAATTATCAAGAACCTGCTTACCCTTTTTTGAGCCTGTCGCAGCAACGTGTTCCTCAATGGCCGCCTTAAGCTCAATTATATCGTACTTTTCGCTAAGCTCGGTAAATTCAACCATTTCCTTATTGAGCCTTGTATAAAGATCCCTGTCCTCATCAAGAACAAATGCAACGCCGCCCGACATACCGGCCGCAAAGTTTTTGCCTGTCTTGCCGAGAACAACAACCTTACCGCCCGTCATATATTCGCAGCCATGGTCGCCGACGCCCTCGACAACGGCAAGTGCCCCCGAATTTCTGACACAGAAACGCTCGCCTGCAACACCGCTTATAAATGCCTTACCGCTTGTTGCACCGTAAAGTGCAACATTACCGATAATTATATTTTCACTTGCATCAAACTTACTCTCCTTTGGCGGATATACAATAAGCTTTCCGCCCGAAAGTCCCTTGCCGAAATAGTCGTTTGAATCACCTACAAGCTCAAGTCTTAAACCCTTAGGTATGAATGCACCGAAGCTCTGACCGCCCGATCCGCTGCATACGACCGTATATGTGTCCTCGTCAAGGTCTGTGCCGCAAAGCTTCGTTATCTCGGAGCCGAAAATCGTTCCGAAAGAACGGTCTGTATTCTTTACATCGACTGTAATTGTTTTCTTTTGCTTTTTCCTGAGAGCCGGGAGAAGCTGTTTTATAAGAACCTTTTCATCAAGAGTTTTCTGAAGTTCAAAATTGAAAGGCTTTTTATTATTATAATCGATCTTTTCATCCGCAAAATCGGAATTAAGTATATTATCCAAAGTCACATATGCGGCACGACCTTTTATATTGTCCTTTCTTTTAAGCAGGTCAACTCTGCCGACAAGTTCATCAAGTGTTCTTACGCCGAGTTTTGACATATATTCCCTCAGCTCCTGAGCAATGAACATCATAAAGTTTATTACATATTCGGGCTTGCCGGGGAATTTTGCCCTAAGCTCGGGATTTTGCGTAGCAACTCCGAAAGGACAGGTATCAAGGTTACATACTCTCATCATTGCACATCCGAGAGAAATAAGCGGAGCGGTAGCAAAGCCGAATTCCTCTGCACCGAGCATTGCGGCAACAGCCACATCACGACCTGTCATAAGCTTGCCGTCTGTTTCTATTACGACCTTGTTCCTGAGACCGTTCTGAATAAGCGTCTGATGTGCCTCCGCAACACCAAGCTCCCACGGAAGTCCCGCATTATATATTGAATTTCTCGGAGCCGCACCCGTACCGCCGTCCGCACCCGAAATAAGGATACATTCGGCTCCTGCCTTTGCAACACCTGCCGCAACTGTACCTACACCGCATTCCGAAACAAGCTTTACAGATATTCTTGCATCCTTGTTTGCATTCTTAAGGTCATAGATAAGCTGTGCAAGATCCTCTATCGAATAAATATCATGGTGCGGCGGGGGAGAAATAAGTGATACACCGGGGGTCGAATGTCTTGTTTTTGCAATCCACGGATATACCTTTGCTCCCGGAAGATGTCCGCCCTCACCTGGTTTTGCACCCTGAGCCATTTTTATCTGAATTTCTCTTGCCGAATTAAGGTATGCTGAGGTTACGCCGAAACGTCCCGAAGCAACCTGCTTAATTGCCGAGCAGCGATCCTCATTTGTTCCCTTTGTAGCAATTCTTTCCGGACTTTCGCCGCCCTCACCGGAGTTTGACTTTCCGTGCAGCCTGTTCATTGCTATTGCAAGAGCCTCATGTGCCTCCTGAGAAATTGATCCGTAGGACATAGCACCTGTCTTAAAACGCTTTACTATGCTTTCGGCACTTTCCACCTCATCAATCGGTACAGGCTTTTCGGCATAATTGAAATCCATAAGACCTCTTATATTAACCGGATCAAGCTGTTCGGAAATAAGTTTGGTATATTCCTTGAATGTTTTATAATCGCCCGTGCGTGTAGCTTTCTGTAGGAGATATATTGACATGGGATTATACAGATGTTCTTCCTTACCGCTTCTGAACTTATGACTTCCTCTTGCTTCAAGCTGATTATCCGTCCCGAGTCCGAGGGGATCAAAAGCCGCTGTATGGAGCTTGTCAACATAGTTTTCTATATCCTTTATGCTGATACCGCCTATTCTGCTTACCGTTCCGGTAAAGTATTTATCAATAACATCCGCACCAAGACCGATAGCTTCAAATATCTGTGAACCCTGATACGACCTTATGGTGGATATTCCCATTTTTGATGCAATTTTTATAATACCGTGAAGAATAGCATTGTTATAATCATTGACAGCAGCATAATAGTCTTTATCAAGAAGGTCGTCATTTATAAGTTCATGTATGGTTTCCTGTGCAAGGTAAGGATTAATTGCCGATGCACCGTAACCGAGTAGTGTTGCAAAATGATGCACCTCTCTCGGCTCACCGCTTTCAAGTACAATAGCAAGGGATGTTCTTCTCTTTGTAACAACAAGGTGCTGATGCAAAGCCGATACCGCAAGCAAAGAGGGGATAGCGAGGTGGTTTTCGTCAACACCCTTATCCGAAAGTATAAGTATATTTGCCCCCTCATTATAAGCCTTATCCGCTTCAATAAACAATCTGTTGATTGCCTTTGAAAGTCTTGTATTCTTATAATATAGAATAGGAATTACAGCCGATTTAAAGCCCGGTTTTTGCAGACTTTTTATTTTAAGTATATCTGTAGATGTCAGAATAGGATTCTGAATTTTCATAACACGGCAGTTATCGGGCTTTTCCTCAAGTATATCTCCGGATCTGCCTATGAATACATTACTTGCTGTTACTACTTCCTCACGTATAGCGTCAATCGGAGGGTTTGTAACCTGTGCAAAAAGCTGCTTGAAGTAATTGAAAAGCGGCTGCGGCTGATCCGAAAGAACAGCAAGCGGACTGTCCGCACCCATCGCACATATTGCCTCGGATGCATTTCTTGCCATGGGGAGAATAGTTGTCATAACCTCCTCATAGGTATAGCCGAATGCCTTTTGCAGACGTTTTCTGTCTTCACTGTTATGCTCCTCGACCTTTATATTAGGTATCTTCAGATCCTTAAGACGCACAAGGTTACTGTCAAGCCATTCACCGTAAGGCTGTCTGCCCGCATAATGCTCCTTTATCTCTTCGTCATCAATAAGTCTGCCCTCAACAGTATCAACAAGAAGCATTTTACCGGGGCGAAGTCTTTCCTTCGTAACGATTTTTGCAGGATCAACGGGCAAAGCTCCTACCTCTGAGGAAAGTATAAGATTGCCGTCATCGGTTATATAATATCTTGAAGGTCTGAGTCCGTTTCTGTCAAGCACGGCACCCATTATATCACCGTCAGAGAAAAGAATTGATGCGGGACCGTCCCACGGTTCCATCATCGTTGCATAATACTGATAGAAGTCCCTTTTCTTCTGACTCATCGCCTTGTTATTATCCCAAGGCTCGGGAATTGTTATCATTACGGCAAGCGGCAGATCCATACCGCTCATGACAAGAAATTCAAGCGTATTGTCAAGCATTGCCGAGTCTGAACCTTCGGTATTTACAACGGGTATTACCTTGTCAAGATTACCCTTGAGATGCTCGGATTTCATATTTTCTTCCCTTGCAAGCATCTTATCGGCATTTCCCCTTATTGTATTTATCTCGCCGTTATGAACCATCATACGGTTAGGATGAGCCCTTTGCCAGCTCGGGTTTGTATTGGTAGAAAATCTCGAATGCACCATTGCAATAGCCGATTCATAATCGGGATCCTGCAAATCAAGGAAGAAGTTTCTCAGATCGCCTACAAGGAACATACCTTTATAAACAATAGTTCTGCTTGAAAGAGAAACAACATAGGTATCCTCATTGGACTGCTCAAATACACGTCTTGCAACATAAAGGCGTCTGTCAAAGTCAATGCCTTTTTTGACGTCTGCCGGACGCTTGATAAAGCACTGTATTATTGCCGGCATACATTCAACCGCCCTCTGTCCGAGAACCTCGGGTCTTGAGGGAACATTTCTCCAGCCGAGAACCTCAAGTCCCTCTTTAGCGGCAATTATTTCAAACATTTTCTTTGCCTGATTTCTTTCAAGCTCCTTTTGCGGAAAGAAGAACATACCTACCGCATAATCTCTTTCGGAATTGAGCGTGATGCCAAGATCTCTCTTTGCTGCCTTTTTGAAAAATTTATGCGAAATCTGGAGAAGAATACCGACACCGTCACCGGTTTTTCCCTCGGCATCCTTACCTGCTCTGTGCTCCAGGGTTTCCACTATGGTTAAAGCATCATCTACAGTGTTATGGGATTTGATACCTTTAATGTTTACAACCGCACCTATGCCGCAGTTATCATGTTCAAACCTTGGAGAATAAAGCTTTGAACGGATTTTTTCCTCTTTTCTTTTCATAAACTCTCACCCTTTCGCAAATACGGCAAGCCGTATCAACTGTATTATTTCTACTGCCGAAACAAACAAAAATACTGACTGCAATCCGGAATAAAGATTATGTTTTATTAACGGTAAATATTCGTGAAAATCGCTGATAATTTTACCATGCAACAAGTTTACAGTTCTGTCCGATCCGTGCAACATTGATATTATAACACCATATACGCAAAAATGCAAGATATTTTTTTAAACTTGCAAAATTTATTATAAAATTATAATTTATTGCCCTCTTTTTATATTTATATTGGCAATTCGGATTTTGAAAAATGCAAATTTGTTAATTTGATTATAAAAAATATATTCAGTTTCCGAACATTGTATATAATTACTTGAATTTTATAACGAATTATGCTACAATATATAAAAAATTATCAAAATGGAGGTTTATCTATGCCGAAATGGTTAAAAAATGCGGTTTTTTATGAAATATACCCGCAAACCTATTGCGACAGTAACGGTGATGGGATAGGAGATCTGAGAGGAATAGAGTCAAAGCTTGATTATGTTAAAAGCCTCGGATGCAATGCTATATGGCTTAACCCGATTTATGATTCCCCATTCATGGACGCAGGGTATGATGTAAGGAATTATTGTCTTGTTGCGGAAAGATACGGAACAAATGAGGATGCAAAGCATCTTTTTGAAACTGCACATCAAAAGGGAATTAAAATACTCCTTGACCTTGTACCCGGTCATACATCGGATCAGAATGAGTGGTTCATAAAAAGCAAGACCCCACAGGATAACGAATACAGCGGCAGATATATTTGGACGGACAGTGTATGGGAGGCTCCGCCGCAGTATAAATTTGTATGCGGAGTTACGGACAGGAACGGAAATTATCTCGTAAATTTCTTCAGTTCTCAGCCTGCACTTAATTACGGCTTTAATAATATTACCCACCCCTCATGGCAGAAAACTCCGTCGGATCCCGATTGTGTTGCTACCGTTGAGGCTATGAAGAATGTGATGCGTTTCTGGCTTGATATGGGTTGTGACGGTTTCCGTGTAGATATGGCGGATTCACTTGTTAAAAATGAAGACGGGGAAAAGCCTGAAACTTGCAGGATATGGCGTAATATCAGAAATATGCTTGACAAGGAATATCCCGAAGCGGCAATCATTTCGGAATGGTGTAACCCTAAAGTTGCAGTCGGAGCCGGTTTCCACAGCGATTTTTACCTTGATCATGACAATAACGGTTACAGACATCTTTTCAGGGAAAGGGATCCGCAGACAGGGGAGTGTACGGCCGTATTTTCCAAAAACGGAAAGGGGGATATAACCAAATTCCTTGAGGAATATCTTGACGATCTTAAGGGAACAAAAGGGAAGGGTTATATAAGCTTCATAACCTGCAACCATGATACCCCGAGAATGACAAAGATGTTTACCCCTCTTGAAGCAAAGATCGCATATTCGTTTGTATTTTTAATGCCGGGTGTTCCGTTTCTTTATTACGGTGATGAAATCGGAATGAAGTATATTGAGGGACTTGTAAGCAAGGAGGGAGGTTTCAGCCGCACGGGTACACGCACTCCTATGCAGTGGAACAGCGGTATTAACCATGGCTTCTCAACGGCACCTCCGGAAAATCTTTATCTTCCCGTTGATTTGAGCGAAGATGCACCGACGGTCGAGGCACAGGAAGATGATCCCGACTCTCTCCTTAACACCATAAGAAAGGTTATAGCTGTCCGTCATGAATATGAGGATTTGCAGGCGGACGGTGATTTTGAAGCAGTATATGCCGAAAAGGGAAAATATCCGTTTATTTTCAAGAGGGGAAGTATGATAATTGCGGTTAATCCCACAGGAAGTAAGCAAAGTGTACCGTTTACATATAACTGCGATATTCCCGTGTTTTCAATAGGAAAGTCCTGTGTTGAGAATAATGAGCTGATAATGCTTCCTCAATCAATGGGCGTTATGAAGATTAAATAATGCAGCCATAAATTCCAGATAAGTCGGGAGGAAAATAAAATCGGAAAGTATATAACCATTTTTTTATTCACTATACTCGCTATGATGAATGTTTCAAGTACTGTTTTTGCTGCCGGAGAGATAGATATATCAGCGGATGAAAATATTAAACCCGGAAAGGCTTTTAATACATATCTTACCGTTACATCGGATGAGTCGGTAGGTGCAGTCATTATTTATCTTGAATATGATGATAAATCATTGACTCTGTCATCTGCCGCACCCGAGGAAAAAACCGGCGGCGATTATTTCAGGTATAGTGTCAGTGACGGTCAGGTAAAACTCCTTTTTATGACGAATGGAACAAAAAAGAAGCAAACCTTTAAGCTGCGGTTCAAACCTTTCAACAGTGACACAGTCGAATATGACTTTTATGCATATCCGGTTGAAGCATATACCATAGACGAAAGTGAAATTGAGAGTATATCTCCCGCTTCTGTCAGAATAGGAGTAACTCAGACTTCGGACAGTACCGCAAGTAAGACGGATAAAACGACGGATACAGGTGATTTGCCGGGAGCCGACTCATCGGATCATTCAACGGAAAATTCCCGTAAACTCCCGGTCAAGGCAGAAACGAGCAGACCCCATAAACAGGAAACCGAAGAAGACCACTCTGATTCTGACGGGCAGGCTGATTCCGGACAGCAGACAAGTGAAAATGAATATTATGTACATACACAACATGACTCTTCAAATGCCGGCTCGGTTGATTATAAGGCTATGATCGGTGCTGCGGCAGCTGTTGCAGTCGGTATTCTTGTTTGCTTAAAACAATACAGAAAATTAAAAAAATGAAACATTATTCTGCTTATGTTGAAAATCAAAGGTGAGGAGAGTAATATAATATGGCTAAGCAACCACTCCACAACGGTCACAGGGCAAGAATGAGGGAGAGGTATTATTCTTCCGGATTTTCCGAATTCAATCATCATGAAATACTGGAGCTTCTGTTATTTTTCGGTATACCGAGAAAAGATACCAACGAAACGGCACATCAGCTTATAAATCGTTTCGGATCTTTTTCCGGTGTACTTGATGCACCGATCGATGCACTTATGGAATGCGGATTGTCAAAAAATGCGGCAATATGGTTAAAATCGGTGTTCAGTCTTACAAACAAATATATCTATGATAAGAATAGCAATGATAAATCTTTGGATTGCATTGAAGATCTTGAAAACAGATTGATGGATTTGCTTTCAAACGAAACTGAAGAAAAAGTAGTTCTTGCTATGTATAATGCAAAGGGAATGGAGCTTTTTTTAGGAATAATAAGTGAGGAAAAGGATAATTGGACGGACAAGCTGTATTCAAGGCTATCCGAATTATCCGTCAGGTATCATGCAACCACAATGATACTTGCTCACAATAAACCCAACGGAATTGCTGCACCTACCGAGAAGGATATTGATAATACAATGAAAATATTCAATTCTCTCGCTAAGCTTGGTGCAAGGCTGAATGATCACTATATAATTGCTGGTAACGAGTTATATTCAATGGTCGATGATAAAAATTTAAGAGTAATTTTTTCATAACAGGTGTTTTTTATGGAAGATAAAGCGGCATACAAAATGAGAATAACAGAATTTAAAGAACGTGTTGTTGAGCATGGTTTCGGCAGTTTGAGTGAGGAAGAGTTTCTTGAATTGGTGTTGTCTTATACTTCTCCAAACAAGAATCATACCGATTTGTCCATAAAGCTTTTGAAGCATTTCGGCTCACTTCATGCAATCATGGATGCACCGAAATATATGCTTATTGATATAGGTCTGTCGCCCAATACAGCCATGCTTATAAAAATGATACCAAAAGTGAGCAATGTATATTTGATGGACAAATATTTCAATCCGAATAATAAAGAACACAAATATAAAATTGAGGAAAAAATATATTCAAGCTTTACGGGTTGTGAGGGCGAACAGGTTCTGATGATATTGTTTGACAGCAAAGGACATGAGATTTATTTTAAGGTTATCAGCAAAGGATCGGTTGGTGCTTCCGAAATATATGTCAGAAAAATAATAGATACCTGTATAAGATATAATGCATCGAAGGTATACCTGGCACATAATCATCCGAGCGGTATATCTTTTCCGTCACAAAAGGATATAGAAGCAACTATCAAGGTCAGGGATGCTCTGAGGGCGGTCAATATTGAACTTGCCGATCACTTTATTGTGGGAAGTACCGAAGCATTTTCGATGGCAAACAACAAGAATTTCAGTTACTTATTCAAATAATTGTATAGAGAGTTTCCATTGCAATACCTCTCTACTATTTTCAAGCGGTTGCGGATTGACTTTTTAGGGACGGATAACTGCCCCCAACGGACGGCTGTCCGTCTCTTATTCCGTACAGCTGCAAAATTGTTGTATACGTAATGTTTTTATGCTGACATATAATAAAATATCCGGTGCAGGATATCTGAAATTTTGAACTAAAGATAGGGTGGGAACAGTGCGTCTGTTTATAGCTGTTAAATTCAGCAGTGAAATTGAAAATAAACTGATTGCAGCACAAAATGAACTGTATGCCCGTAAGGTTACGGGAAACTATACAAATTGTCATAATCTTCATCTGACATTGGCTTTTATCGGAGAATATGATTGTCCGAATAAAGTTACGGAAGCAATGAAAAAGGTTGATTTTAAGCCATTCTCACTTTGCCTCAGCGGAAAAGCCGGTTCATTCGGGGATATTTGGTGGGTAGGACTTGAAAAGAATCCGGAGCTTTTTTCTTTGGTTTCACGTCTTCGCAAGGCTCTGTCAGACTATGATATACCGTTTGATAAAAAACCGTTTAATCCGCATATCACAATCATGCGAAAAGCAAAACCTCCTTTCGGCGAAAAGTTTGACATAAAAACATTGAAACCGGAAAGAGTGTCTATGACAGTAAGCAGAATTTCTCTGATGCACTCGCACAGAGAAAACGGAAAGCTGATCTACACTGAAATTGGATTTATCCAAGCTTCAGGTGCGGATAAAAGGTAAACGAATAAGGTAGTTATAATATTGAGCATCCGCAGCTTATAATAGGGGATTGGCAAATATACGTAATGTCGCAAAATTAGCAATTTGAATGGTAATATCAAAAATGCATAAAAATCATTCCATAAAATTTAAAAAATCTCGTATAATTGCAAATGTTTCAAGACGTATCTGTGCAACAAGCATATTATAATAATCTTCAACATTAAATTTACTGTAAAAATGACTACGTTTAATATTTAAAATTTGATTTTGATATTTATCTATAGTACACATCATATATTCTAAAATAATATCTATGTAAATTTTATCCTGATCATTCAATATTATCACCGCCAATATCAGATAAAACAGCTTCATCCGGATCAGAAAGAAGCTCCCTATATTTTAACGCAAGCATATACTTTTTACCATCAACCTGATTCATTAAATCCGAAATACCAAACTTCTGAATATATGTATAAACAGCTGCTCCGGCTTGCTTTGTAACATAATTGACAAGTTTATATTCATTATAATCATCAGACGGAGCAACATATAAAGAAATTTTTTCGCCGTCGATGACAGAATTACAAAACCGATCCCAATGAGGAGCTACTGCCCAACGCCATTTATTAGTGTCAGAATCAGAGGGGACAACAAAACGGATATAATTATTAAGAACAAGAAAATATAATTCAATCATTGGTTTACCCTCATTAAGAAGCTGAATAAAACGGTCAGCATTATTATGTCGCATCTTAATTTCACAACGAACCCAATAATCGCAATCCGGAACTATATCCTTTGACCTTCTTTCGGCTAACTTGTCATAAATAGTTATCCATATATTAGAACCTTGCCTACCGCAATTTAAGGTCTTAAATGTTTTCTTTTCGTTGTTAAAATTAAAACTTTCAATTATACTTCCTTTGCGGAAACGGCTAACAACATTACCCTCGCGGACATCAGAAACGCAAGCATCAATATCAATCAAGCCCTCGAAATCATCATAGGCAATATCAATACGGCTCATTTTTGCTTGATTAAACTTAGATAAAGCAAAAATAACTTTGATCAAATTATCAAAGCCGATTTTACTATATTTTTCAAAATTACGGCAACCGTCACCGGTCATTCTGACATGGACGCCCATATCATCTCGATTACCGAACAATATAGTAATATTATTAAAATGAATTGAATAATTATAACCGTTTTGACCGTAACCATCAATAAATTCAATACCATCATAATCAAGACCGAGAATACATATAACATCAAAATAGTTATGCTCAAACAAAGTAAATTCAAACCAATCAATACATATACCGTTATGATATTCTTTTTTAACATTTAAATGTGCTTTCATGAAAATCAATCCAATCTTTTAAATAATTACAAACTTGTAGGTAGTACCCCCCTATTAGTTTTCGGGGGGTTAAGCGGTTCGAAACCGCTTTTAATAAACCTGCTGACGGCTCAAAAAACCGCCGTCAGAAGGTTTATTAAAAAAATCTTATTTTAATGCGTGGCTGCTACGTCAGCAGGTTTATTAAAAAATTCTTATTTTAATGCGTGGCTGCTTCATCAGCAGAGGTTTATTAAAAAATTATTATTTAATAGCCTTAGCCCAACGCATAATAATCTGTACACCATAATAAATAACAATAGCAGCAGTCCAAGCTGAAAGAGAATCGAGAATAAAATCGAGGGGAATAAAATAATTAATATAGCCTATATACTCGCCGATCGGAGAATCATCAAGAAGCTTGAACGGAGAATCAGGAAGAACAACGCATATCAGACTGAGGACATAATTAAGCTTATCTCCAATCCATGAGATAATATTATTAAAAATATCCATAAACAACACCTACGATCCTATCAATTTACGGGTTATTAAAATTAGAAAAACTACAAATCCGGCACAGATAAAGAAACGAAAAATTTTTACAAGTTTGTCATAAGGCTCAAAATCAACATCAAAATATATTTCTTCATTTTTTAACCCAAATGAATTCTCAGGTAGCACGAGAATATGAAATTCCGGAATCTCAGGAGCCGCCGAGAAGCTGGCAAAAAGGTTGTATATGTCGAATGGGAGACAAAAGGGGAATTTATCTGTCCACAAGTTAGACGGTGCATTTATTTGGGGAAGATCAGCAGGATATATATTAATAACTTCGCCCGCAGCTTCTATATCAGTAACTAGAGCCGGATCATCAGCAAGGACACCTATAGTAAACGACAAATAAGAAAACCTATTTAAAAATCCGAAGGAAAGGTGT
>X301_European_Hare__coassemble_962_pt1 | contig 29463 bp, 27 predicted proteins | sample X301_European_Hare__metabat2_low_PE_012 | metagenome-assembled genome bin X301_European_Hare
AAGCGTTATTTTTAACAAATTTTCATAATTATTTCATGCGGTTGCCCTGCACCGCCGCGAATTGCCTCTTGACATTTCATAAATTTTGGTGTAATATTATATCAAAGAGAGTACCGCACAGTAAGCGGTTTCTCCAAAATTGGTATGTTTAAGAAACACCGCCAAATTGGTCGTTTGGGCGGTGTTTCTTATTTTTATATGTAAAAAATAAGATTACTTCGTATGGTGATCTTTTACGATCTGATATACGAGTGCAATAACAGCCGTCAACATAATTACGAATTGAAACAATTCGGAAACTGACATAAGTTATCACCTCCCTTACGGGAGAAAACCGCCTACCACGCGGCGTGCCGCCGCTGTCAATCCGTAATTATTTTACTCAGGTCAATTAATTTTTTGCTCGACCGTTAATTTACTTGATGAACAAGAGATAAGTATGTCATTTGTAGCTACGGAGCGGCTCGGAGAGCCGCTCTCGACACTCTCTACCCAACACCGACAGGCAAACTACCTATCGCGGAAACAGACTTGCCTCAATCACAAACAAAGTGAACGCAAGTGAGCGAAACCGCGAACATGACAGCGGCGGCACGCCGCCGCCGCGAATTGCCTCTTGACATTTCATAAATTCTGATGTAATATTATATTAAAGAGAGTACCACACAGTAAGCGGTTTCTCCATATTAGTGATGTTTAAGAAACACCGCCAAATAGGGGTTGGGCGGTGTTTCTTATTTTTATATGTAAAAAATAAGATTACTTCGTATGGTGATCTTTTACGATCTGATATACGAGTGCAATAACAGCCGTCAACATTATCACGAACTGATACAATTCGGATACTGACATAAGTTATCACCTCCCTTACGGGAGAAAACCGCCTACCACTTTGTGTAGTACTCTCGATTATATATTATCATTTTTGCAATGATTTGTCAATCCGTAATTATTTTACTTAGGTCAATTAATCTTGGCTCGACCGTTACATTACTCGATGAACAACAGATGAGTTTGTCATTTGTAGATACGGAGCGGCTCGGAGAGCCGCTCTCGATACTCTCTACCCAACACCGACAGGCAAACTACCTATCGCGGAAACAGACTTGCCTCAATCACAAACAAAGCGAACGCAAGTGAGCGAAACCGCGATCACGACAGCGGCGGCACGCCGCCGGGGGCAAGCCGCTTTAGTAATTCTGCGGAGTTGTGTAGGGCGGCTGCCTCGTCTGCACTCAGACTTATCGGTACCTCCGCTTCAACTCCATCCTTGCCGACTATGGCAGGCATACTGAGGGAAATATCATTGATACCGTAACTCCCGTGGTGCATAAATGATACGGGGAAAATAGACTTCTCGTCACGCATGATTGCTTCACATATCCTCTTTACCGACATTGCAATGCCATAGTATGTGGCATTCTTTTTTTCTATGATTTCATACGCACTGTTTTTGACATTTTCTTCAATCTTGTTCATTTCCTCTTTAAATTGTGTATGACCACGCATTTCACAGAAATTGCTTATCGGTATTCCCGATACATTGGCACTGCTCCATGCGGCAATCTCACTGTCACCATGCTCCCCTATAATAAAAGCATGAACGCTTCGGCTGTCCACGTTCAGATGTTCTCCGATGAGATATTTCAGTCTTGCACTGTCAAGCACCGTACCCGAGCCGAATACCCGGTTTTCGGGATAACCGCTCAGTTTTGCCGCAGTATAGGTCAGAATATCTACGGGATTTGCTACAATCAGAAGAATAGCCGACTTATTTACCCTGCTTATTTCGGGTATTATGGATTTGAAAATATTTATATTCTTTCCGGCAAGGTCTAATCTTGTTTCTCCCTTTTTCTGACTTGCTCCGGCTGTAATTATTATGATTGATGCGTCCGCTATGTCCTCATAATCGCCGGCATATATCTGCATAGGCTTTGCAAAGGGCAGACCATGGCTTATATCAAGAGCCTCACCCTCCGCCTTGTCCCTGTCGGAATCTATAAGAACCATCTCCGAAAAAAGTCCGCTTTGCATTATTGCAAACGCTGATGCCGAACCGACAAAGCCGCACCCTATAATTGCTGTTTTTCTGCTGTTAAGATTATCCATAAAAAATCCCTCCGAGGATACTATTGACATCTTCGGAGGGATATAAACCTTTTTTCAATTCATATTTTAAAAAAACACTATACATATTTAAGCGTCATAAATGTAGTTGAACCGTCCGATTCAAGTTGGGTTAAAGAAATTGAGCTGTTTTCTTCAAACGCATGAATATTCCCTGATGAATCATACCCGAAGTCCTCCAGTCCGCCGACCAAATCATACATTCCACTGTATTCAAGTGCACCTGCAATAGTACCCATCTTTGCACACCTGACCCTGTTAGACAACGAATCATTCTTTACCGGAATCTTGTCCCCTGATTGAGAAGGGGTAAAATTGGAACTGTTTATATCACCGCTTTTTATGCCCATGTAGTAGGTCTTACAAGCCTGATCCATAGAGTCTGCTTTTGTTTTGATACTTGCCTCCGTTGCCGAATCAATTATGCCTATCACAACGGGAATTGCTATTGCCGCAAGAATTGCAAGTATCGCTATAACAACAACAAGCTCAATCAATGTAAATCCTTTCTTATTGCCGAACCGCACATATCGGGTACCGCCCATAATTATCACCTCCTCATTTTCCGCAAATTCCCTCACTATGAAATATATATTAAATATTTTATTATGTCAATATAGTTTGAAGAATTATAGTGTTTTTGTCTTAGAAATTTATCCGACTTTTTTATTAAAAACGCACAATTATCTTATTCAATACCTTTCCGGGAAATTTACGGTCAAGACAAACCCGAAAACATCTGACATTCATATATATGCTAAAAATACCGAAACCTCCCATAAAGTCAGGTTTCGGTATTTTTACCGGTTACGTTGATATATTTCTTTTGCCCTTCAGGAAATAAAGGCTCGGAATTTCCGTTCCGAGCCTTTCAGTATTCGGTTGATCATGTCCTAACCAACGGTTCTCGCCACCGAACGGACAAAAGGGCATCACTTCTTATACATGTCACCAAGAGCTGTCGTAAGTGTAATCTTTACATAGTTGTTAGTACCATCACTTCCAGGGTTAGATTCCTCACCACGATAAGTGATTGTACCTATACCATCATCACAATAATAGTAATCCTGAACAGAATCATCAGACGAGAACTTATCAGAAATTCCATTCCACTCAAGTGCACCCCCTATAGTTGCGACTTTAGCAGAACTCTTCTTCAGTGTTGCCGCAGCACTCTTTTCCGGAAGTATACCATTATCAGTGTTAGAAGTATTACCCTTATTGACTGTACCTGAGATTATGCCTGCATAATAGTCCTTGCAAGCCTGATCAATGCTTGCTGCGTTGGTCTGAGCCGATGAAGTGTTAGCACTGTTAATGATGTTTACAACTGCCGGGATTGCGATAGCTGCGAGTATTGCAAGGATTGCAATAACAACTACGAGCTCAACGAGCGTAAAACCTTTTTTGCTCTGCTTAGCGAGCAATTTCTGCTGAAGTGTCATAATAGATTACCTCTTTCTTAATAAAAATTTTTTCACTTGAACTCCGCACCTTGAAGGGGTAGGTGTTTTGTTCTTTGTTGTATATATATTAACTCTTTATGAACAAAATGTCAATAGTTTTTTTACAAAAAATTATATTTTTTCTGTAAAAACATCAGTTATTTTTTTGTATATTTTGACTAACAGTTTTAAAAAGTACCGTTATTATAAACTGTTTTCTTCCGTTTCCGACTGTTTTGTTGTCTGTTTTGCCTATTTCCCCAAATCGTTCAAAAGAATAATTATGAATAATTTTTTAACAAACTATAGAAGCGGTGTAAACATATCATTATAACAGTACGCATAATCGATACAGCGGTGCGGCAAAAAAACGCATAAAAAGCCGGTTTCTATACATTCAAAAAACTCCGCCGCATAAATTCCCGTTATAAACCCGAAAAAACAGCGGCGTAAAACACGCCGCTCATTTACTCATCTCCCGACATCGCATTCAGATGTCGGGTATATCTTTACAACTTATACCTCCGGATCTTATTCCTCATTTTCTTCGCTGTCAACTACTTCCCTCTCATATCCGCAGCCCTCGGCATTACAGAAAAGCTTCGGCTTCTTGCCTTTCTTTTTGAACAATACCGCACCGCACTGAGGACATTTTTCGGTCGTCGGCTCATACCACGACACAAAATCACAATTCGGATAATTTGAACATCCGAAAAACTCCCTGCCCTTTTTGGTATTCTTTGTTATAACATCTCCGCCGCATTTCGGACACGGCACTCCTATCTTATTTACTATCTTTACAATGTTTTTGCAGTCCGGATATCCCGAGCAGGCAATGAATTTTCCGTATCTTCCGTATTTGACAACCATAGGCTTGCCGCACTTTTCGCATATGAGATCCGTCTTATCCTCCTCAAGCTCGATCTTGACACCTTTCATATCTTCCTTTGCGGCTTTAAGCGTCTTGTCAAAATCACCGTAAAAATCCGTCAGAAGCTGTACCCATTCATAATTGCCCTCCTCAACCGTGTCAAGGTTCTGCTCCATCTGTGCGGTAAATTTAACATTAGCTATCTTTGGGAAACGTTCCTCCATAAGCTTTGTCGCTGCCTCTCCAAGCTCGGTGGGAATAAGAGTCTTTCTGTCCCTTTTAACATATCCCCTTGTCGTTATCGTACTTATAGTTGCGGCATAGGTTGAAGGTCTGCCTATTCCGTATTCCTCAAGTGCCTTGATAAGACTCGCCTCGGTATATCTTGCGGGCGGCTGCGTGAAATGCTGATTCGGAATTATTTCCTTTGTTTTAAGCAGCATACCGTTTTCAAGCGGCGGAAGCTCCGACTCCTTTTCATCGCCCTCTCCGTCGGCACTCTCAACATAAAGAACCGTATAACCGTCAAAATCCACAACATAACCCGAAGCCTTGAAAATATAATCCTTGACGGCAATATCAGCCTGAGTGGTTTTCTGAATACATTCAGCCATCTGGCAGGCAATAAACCTCTCCCATATCAGCTTATAAAGCTTATACTGATCCGATGTAAGGTTATTTTTCACCTTAGACGGCTCAAGGTCTATCATAGTCGGACGTATGGCCTCATGTCCGTCCTGTGCGTTTGAACGTGATTTGAAATGTCTTCTCTCCTTCGGGAGATATTTTGCACCCCATTTATTTTTAATGAACTCCTCGGCAGCGTCAAGAGCATCCTCCGAAAGTCTGAGAGAGTCTGTTCTCATGTATGTGATAAGACCGACTGCTCCCATTCCGTCTATATCAACACCCTCATACAGCTCTTGTGCAACCTTCATTGTCCTCTTTGACTGAAAACCTAACTTTCTTGAAGCCTCCTGCTGCAGCGTGGAGGTAATAAACGGAGGCACCGGTTTTTTTCTCCTTGTGCCATGCTTTACCTTCTCCACAACAGCCTGCTGACCGTCCATAGCCGCAAGAATTTCCTTTGCCTGTTGTTCATTATCTATCTTGACTTTGCCGTTCCTGTCGCCGTAGAATGAGGCTGAAAACGCCTTCCTGCTTCCCTTGGGTATAAACTTTGCGTCAATCGTCCAATATTCCTCCGGCTTGAATGCCCGTATCTTTCTTTCCCTGTCAACTATGATTTTTACCGCAACAGTCTGCACCCTTCCTGCCGAAAGACCCTTTCGTATCTTCTGCGACAGAAACGGACTGAGCTTATAGCCGACCAATCTGTCAAGTATTCTTCTCGCCTGCTGTGCATTGACAAGGTCGATATCTATCTTCCTCGGCGCACTCATTCCGTTATTTACTCCCGTTTTTGTTATCTCATTGAACGTAACCCTGTTTTTATCATCGAGATCCAGTCCGAGCAGATATGCTAAATGCCATGATATCGCCTCTCCCTCACGATCAGGGTCGGTCGCAAGGTATACATAATCGCTTTTTTCGGCAAGCTTCACAAGATCATCGGCAAGCTTTTCCTTGCTCTTTATGATCTCATACTTCGGCTGAAATTTTTTCTTTATATCCACACTCAGTCTGTTGGGGTTGAGATCCCTTATATGCCCCATTGATGCAACAACCTCATATCCCGGTCCGAGATATTTCTTTATGGTTTTCGCCTTTGCCGGGGATTCCACTATAACAAGTTTTGACATTATATTTCCTCCGAATAATTAATTTCTTACATATCGTCCGCCCGGCAGCTTCCTTATCAACCCGCAAATCTGAAGCTCGGTAAGTGCTGCAAGGGCCGCACCTATTTCAAGACCTGTCTTACTTTTGATCTCATTTACATGAATAGGTGTATCTGAAATTGTATAATACACCGTAGAAGCATTTTCTGTCAACTCCTCCGATGAAATTTTATTATTTTTTTCTTCTTTTTTGCCGCTTTTGCTCTCTTTTGCCTTTTTCGGAGCCGTTTTTTTATCCGACTTACCCATATTATCTCTTTTTCTGTTTTTTCGCCCTACCTCCACATCGGCGGGTTTTACTTCCTCATGTTTTTCCGACTCGGCTCTTTCTCTTGCCTCAACCACCTCAAGTGCCTTAAGAACATACGGCCGCATTTCATCGCTTGCCTTGAGAAGCTCCGCTCTTACAAATTCGGAATCCATTCCTTCCAATGCTCTCTGTGCAACTCTGTTTCCGATATTATAATCAAGTCCTACGTCAAGATCATACTTCTTTATAATTCTCCTTAATTCAATTGCCCTTTTCCGATAATCACTGTCCATAAGTCCCCCGACTCTTGAAGCGGGACTCGAGGGCGGCTCAGGCTCGCCTGCTATCTGCCGCTGCCACATCTCATCCATATATTTGATATCGGCTTCCCTCTCCCTTGCTTTTCTCTCCTCCTCGGACAGTTTCTCGTCAGGCTCTGTATTTCCCGTTATTTCCTCCGTCTGATGTTCCTTATCCGATTCGGGCGGTGTATTTTCATTTTTCTCCTGCCCGGACAGTTTCAGTTGTTCCCCCGACGGTTCGCAATAATACATACCGTTTTTGCAAAGAGCACTCATAATCTGATATCCCATCGGAACATTCAGCATACGCTTTTCATCTGTATGTAAATCAAGACCGTCCGCCTTTACCGCAAGCGTCCGCAAAAGCTTTGTTTCAACCGGCGGATTAGGATTGTCACTACCGTTATTTTCATTCCTGCCCCTGTACCAATCGAGAATATCATTATATCCCAATGCGGGGGAAAATCCGTTTCTTATGAGAATATTCACCCCCGCCGCATTGGCATGAGCCGCATCCCCGGGTACGGCGAAAATTTTACGCTTCTGTTCTATAGCATACTTAACGGTAATGAGTGCCCCGCTCCCGAGTCCTGCTCTTACAACAACGGTACAGTCCGACATACCGGATATTATCCTGTTCCTCATCGGAAATGTAAATTTCGTTGCCGGATACCCCGGAGGATATTCCGACACTATCGCTCCTCTTTTCGGTATCTCCGAAAGAATGTAATCAGCCATTCCTCCGCCGAGCATATCAATTCCACAGCCGATAACACAAACAGTACGTCCTCCCGCATCCACTGTCCCTCTGTGCGAATAAATATCAACACCGTACGCTCCTCCGCTCACCGTGACAGCATTATTTTTTGCAAGATCATACCCGAAATTATACGCAAGTGAGGTTCCTGTTTCTCCTGCATTTCTCGTTCCTACCATCCCCACATAAAATTCTTCCTCCGGCGGCAGAACTCCAAGAACATATAAAACAACAGGCGGTGTGCCTATCTCCGAAAGTCTTTTCGGATAACTCTCACTCGTATACGGTATGATCCTATACCCATGCTTTGCACATAAGTCTATGGTTTTTTCCGGATAATCGAGTCTTTTATCACACAGCTTCGCCATTTCGGTTTTAGAAAACATTCCCATCATATTATAGTCCTTTTCATTTGCATTATAAATGTTTTCCGCATCACCAAAAAATTCCGTCACTGTACGCAGCTTTTTATTATCAACACCGAAACAGCATTGAAGCCATATCCAATATTTTAATTTATTCTCCTGCATAAATATGCACCTCCTTATTACAGCTTATTCGTCTATATATCTTTATAAATTGAATTTATACAATAAAATCGCAGCAGCGGCAGAAGCATTGAGTGATTCCGCTCTGCCCTTCATTTCTATTCTGACCCGACTCCGACAGGCATCTGCCGTTTCCTTTTTAAGTCCGTTGCCCTCGTTTCCTATCAGCATTATTCCCCCGCCTGAAAAATCCATATCCTCTATATTTTCAGCCTCATGCGGTGTTGACGCATAGGTACATATACCCCTGTCTTTCATATCATATACAAACTCGGTCATATTATCAACAAGCATAAACGGCAAACGAAAAATCGCACCCATGCTTCCCCTTACTACCTTCGGAGAAAAAATATCGCAGCAGCCGGAGGAAAGTACCACTCCGTCGCTCCCCAGTGCCTCAGCTGTCCTTAGTATAGTACCAAGGTTTGTCGGATCCTGTATATTTTCGAGTGCGGTATATTTTTTTCCCTTTTCAATCTCCTTCATTTTTGTCCTTAGTTCTGATTTTATTATACACATAAAACCCTGTGGCGTTCCGGTATCGGCTATTCTGTCAAAAACCTCACGGCTTACTTCACAGCTGTCATCTGCCGCCGATATTATCCCCTCGAAATCCTGTTTATATTTTTCTGCTGCTTCTGCGGTATACAGAAAATTTACTATGTCCGCACCCGACTGAAGGGCATCCCTGCAAAGGCGTATACCCTCGGCAGCAAAAAGTCCCTTTTGTCTGCGTTCCTTTGCACTTGACATAAGTTTTGATACTTCTTTTATAAATCGGTTATTTTTTCCGCTTATCATTTTTTTCACCGTCATTTCATAGCAAAATGAATTTTCGCTCTTTCTTTTATTTCCAAAGCCGTATCGGAAATTCCATGTCCCTTTTCGTCAACAATTATATCCGCATATTTTTCATACAGCGGTACTCTCTCATTGTAGAGTTCCCTAAGTGTCTGTCCTTTTTTCATAGAAACTCCTCTTTTTGTAAGATCCCCAAGACGTCTTTTTATCTCATTATATGGCAATCGTATATATACAATTACTCCTATCTGTTTAAAATGTTCCATTGCGTTTTTACCATAGACAACGCTGCCGCCTGTTGCTATAACCGTACGGTCTGCTATAATCCTACTGTTAATTCTGTCCTCTATTGCATTAAATCCGTCGACGCCCTCCTGTTCTATTATTTCACAAAGAAGTCTGCCGTCCGTTTCCTGTATCAGAAGATCGCTATCCATAAAGCGGTAGCCCATAGCCTTTGCCAATACCACACCGACCGTACTTTTGCCGCAACCCGGCATTCCCACAAGAATTATATTTTTCATACCCATCCATCCCTTTCACTCTTTACAAACATACAAATATCATAACACATCCCCCCACCAAAATCAATGCCACGGGCGGCGGCGGGGGAACCCCAGCGGGCAATTCGCAGGGTCGCTCACTTGCGTTCGCTTTGTTTTTTGTGGAGGGGAGTCTGTTTCCGCGATAGGTAGTTTGCCTGACGGTGTGCGTAAGAAAGTGTCGAGAGCGGCGGCACACCGCCGCTCCGCAACTACGAATGACATACTCATCCGTTGTTCATTGAGTAAATTTATGGTCGAGCTATAGACTGATTCGCCTGAGTAAAATAATTACGGATTGACAGCGGCGGCACGCCGCCGCTCCGCAACTACAAATGACAAACTCATCACTTGTTCATCAAGTAAATTAATGGTCGAGCTATAGTTTGCCTGTCGGTGTGCGGTAGAGAGTGTCGAGAGCGGCTCTCCGAGCCGCTCCGCAACTAAAAATGACATACTCATCTGTTGTTCATCACATAAATTAATGGTCGAGCTATAGACTGATTTGCCTGAGTAAAATAATTACGGATTGACAGCGGCGGCACGCCGCCGGCACAGCAGGTATATTAAAACGGACTTTGCAGTATGCAAAGTCCGTTTGTGTTCCGTCACCGGAATAAAGAATAAAGATAATCAGTTTTCTCTGAGAGCCTGCTGAAGCCACACATACCCTATATCTAAGGCTGAAAACAAATCGGGCTGTTCACCCGTCTTTGCTATCGCTTTCTGTGGGCTTACATTGATATCCGTGTTGAGAAGCTGCACATAAACCTTATCGGCAATTTTCATGTTCTGCATTGTGCTGTTTTCCACCGCGTTGATAGGCTCTATCTCTTTTTTCGATTTTATCTGCATTCTGACAACATAGTTGTCTCTCATATCTCCGTAATAGAGAAGATCTCCGCTCCTTACAAGCGGCTTTCCCTTATACATAGGGAAACGCGTCTTAGTCTCCGCCATAATCAGACCCCCGTTCTTTCTTTCCCGTCAATACCGGTCATATCTGCACGCATCAGATATTAAGGTAATTCTTTAACAGAATTTCCAGAAGATCATCCCTGTCGATTCTTCTGATAAGGTTGCGTGCATTGTTATGGGTGGTGATATAGGTCGGATCCTCGGAGAGAATATAACCCACAATCTGATTAACCGGATTATAACCCTTTTCCCTGAGAGCATTATACACCGTTGTCAAAATAGCCTTCACGGACTCGTCACGGTTATCCGAAATCGAAAATACTATTGTCTTATCTGTTGCGTCACTACGCATCCATATCACCTCCGCATTTATTTTATTCTAACACATATCCGAGCGAAATACAATACAAACCGATTATTTTTTTGCTTTTATCTAAAAAAGGCATTTTTGTGTTATTTATATTATAAATCGTTATGCAGTTTTTATAGTAACATTTATATCGGCAAGCTTATTCGTTATACTGTCAATCACCTTTTGAACCTCGGCTGATGACAGAGTTCTTTCGTTTGAGGAAAATTCAAAACGAACGGTAATTCTGTGAATTTCCTCCGTATCATAGGTATCAACAACGCTCACGTTTTTGATTAATCCGCTGTCGTCCGATTTCCAGCAGCGGGTAAGCTCCGCAAAAAGCATTTCCTTCGGCATATCGAGGCTGAGGTCATAATCCATTGTCGGATATTTTGAAGGCTCATCATATTCAATAGGCTTTGTATCGGCAGCAGCAAATTTATTTACGTCAATCTCCGCAAATACTATATTGCCCTTCTTGTCTATATTCTTTCCCACGGTCGGGTACACCGTTCCTATAATACCTATATCAATACCTCCGAGTATAACCCTGTTGAGATTTACCGGATGCTCATAAGTGTGTGTCGGTTCCGTCTTGACAAACTCAAGCTCAGAGTGCTTTATATCTCTTGCAAGCTCAACAAGGATATCACGAAGTCTGAAATAAAGGGTTTTAAGCTCCATCTGCTTGCTGTATAGTGTAATACCGAGATTCTTATTCTCTATACACAAATTATTCTCATCAAGACCGTTTACAACTCTGCCTATCTCAAATATACCGAACTCGGGTGAATACGATACATTCGACTTAATCTGACAAAGCTGTGTGGGTATCATGGAATTTCTCAGTGTTTCGATATTCGGGTTTGTCGCATTTGCAAGTCTTACATTTTCCTCCACAGGAATACCTATTGACCTTTGCTCGTCGCAGTATGCCCATACATATGAATGTACCTCATGCAGGCTGAAACGCTTTACAAGGATATCCTTAATTTTTTCCTCATCCGTCTTTATCTCGTCCTCCCTTATCGGGTAAAGGGGAGAAAGTGCTGTATTTACTTCAAAATTATCATATCCGTATATTCTTGTAATTTCCTCTATAATATCCGCATTCATAGTTACATCCTTTGTAACTCTCCATGACGGAACATCAACCGTAAAGCTGTCACCATCACGCTTTACACCAAAGCCAAGACCGGTAAGGGTTTTCACAATAGTTTCTCCGTCAATTTTTATACCTGTATATCTGTCAACAAATGCCTGATTGAAATTCAGCACAACAGGAGAAAATTTCTCAACATACTCATCAGTGAGCGAAGAAACCACCTTTACCCCGCTGTCATATTTTTTAAGAAGATACAGAAAACGTCCTATTGCCGGTACTGTCATTTCAGGATCAAGGCTTTTTTCGTAACGCATGGAAGCATCTGTTCTGTGCGAAAGCCTTACCGTAGATTTTCTTATGCTTGCGGCATCAAAATTTGCGGATTCAAGTGCAAGTGTAGTTGTATCCTCAACTATCTCGCTGTCAAGACCGCCCATGATACCTGCTATGGCAACAGGTGTATCTCCGTTGCATATCATAAGTGTATTTTCATCAATATTTCTTTCAACACCGTCAAGGGTTCGGAAAGTAAATTTCTTATCGAAGCGTTTTACCCTGATTTGCTCCACCTTGCGTGCATCAAATGCGTGCATGGGCTGACCCATTTCAAGCATGATATAGTTTGTGAGGTCGGCAAGGAAATTTATCGCCCTCATTCCGCAATAGTACAGGCGTATTCTTATATTAACCGGACTGATGTTTCTTTTGATATTCTCTACCTTTATGCTGCTGTATCTTTTGCAGAGCTTATCCTCAACCTTGAGGTCAACGCCCGGCAGATCGGAATATACCGTAAGGTCATCCGTTTCAGGAGTTTTAAGCGGTCTGCCCGCAAGAGCGGCAAATTCTCTTGCTATTCCGTAATGTCCCCAAAGGTCGGGACGATTTGTGAGAGATTTATTGTCAACCTCAAAAATTATATCGTCAACGTCATATATTGTTTTGATATCCGTACCGTTAGGAACATCATCCGTTATTTCCATTATGCCCGAATTATCGTCCGATAAACCTATTTCCGATTCTCCGCAGCACATACCGTTTGATGTATAGCCGGCGAGCTTTCTCGGTGATATGGTAATATCTCCTATTTTTGCACCGATTTTTGCGAATGCCGTTTTCATTCCGACACGCACATTTTTCGCTCCGCATACTACATCTATAAGTTCTCCCTCTCCCGCATCAACCTTGAGAAGGTGAAGCTTCCTTGATTCGGGATGCTCCTCAACGGATTTTATTTCGGCAACAACTATTCCGCTGATATCCGAACCTTTGTAAAATATTTCATTTTCCACCTCTGCGGTAGAAAGAGAAAATTTGTGGATAAGATCAACCTTATCGAGTCCTTCAAGATCCACAAAATCGCAGATCCAATTCATTGATAAAAACATATTATATCTCCCTGTCAAATTTTTTTATCTTTTAATTGTCATCTCTGAACTGTGACAGCACCTTAAGACTTCCGCTGTTAAGGTCACGGATATCCTTTATACCGTATTTCATCATTGCAAGTCTTGTCAGACCAAGACCGAATGCAAAGCCTGTATATTCATCGGGATCTATTCCTCCCTCACGAAGAACATTCGGATGTATCATACCGCACGGACAAAGCTCCAGCCAGCCGCTGTGCTTACATGACGGACAGCCGTCACCGCCGCATATCAGGCAGCTTATATCAAGCTCAAAGCCCGGTTCCACAAAGGGGAAAAATCCGGGACGAAGCCGCACTCTTATATCCTTTCTGAATACCTCGGAAAGCATTGTCTTCATAAAGTAGATAAGATTTGAAATTGATATATTCTTATCTACCATCATACCCTCCATCTGGAAAAAGGTATTTTCATGGCAGGCGTCCGTTGCCTCATTTCTGAAGCAGCGTCCGGGGAATATTGCCTTTATCGGCACTCCGTTATTTATAAGACCGGGACCGTATTTTCTGAGTATTGCATTTTGTGCGGCTGAGGTCTGTGATTTAAGAAGCTGACCGTTTTCAAGATAATAGGTATCCTGCATATCTCTTGCCGGGTGATCCTTTGGAATATTTACCGCCTCAAAACACTCATAATCCGTTACCACCTCGGAATAATCCTCAACCGTAAAGCCCATTGATTTAAAAACAGCCTCACATTGTCTTTGAACAAGCGTTATCGGGTGATACGATCCCGAATTATCGGCAGCAGGAGCGGTTATATCGAATGTGGGCATAGCTGCAATTTCTTCCTCAATCTGCTTCTTACGCAGAACTTCCGTTTTTTTCTCAATCTGTTCTGCGGCAAATTCCTTAAGCATATTGACATCTGCACCAAACGCCTTTTTTTCCTCCGGGGAAAGATCCTTCATACCCTTAAGAAGAGCCGTGATACTTCCCTTTTTTCCGAGATAGGCCACCCTCAGCCTATCAAGCTCGGAAAGCTCCGTTATACCCGAAAGCTCCCCTTCAAATTCCTCTTTCATCCGTAAAATTCTTTCGTCCACTATTATACCTCCGTTTTTATAAATACATAAAAGTCCCCATACAGACAATCTGTACAGGGACGAAATAACAAATATTCCGCGGTACCACCCGGATTTTTGCAGTTACGCAAACACTCTTACGGCATATAACGGTGCCGACCCGTTGCCGCCTACTGTCACCCGTGTTCAGCGGCACCGCTCCAAAGCGAACTTCACCCCCGCAGTCGTATGCTGCTTTCAGCCATGTCAGCACTCTCTTTGACAGCCATCCGGGAATTACTTTTCTTTATCAATGCGTTATGTAGTAATTATAACATATATTCCGAAAAATTCAAGGAAAATTTTTCAAAAAATTCGTATGTCAGCTCTGACGAATTTGTAATACAATTTGTATTCTTATACTACTGCAATTTATTCAACCTCTACATTATCAAGACCGTATTCAAGAATTATACTTATGATTTCGTTCCTTGAACGGTTTGTTTCATTTACAAGCTTGTCCAGACGTTCAATTATTTCATCCTTAAGACGCACTGAAATTACTTTGCTTCCGTCCTCTCCCTTAAGAGGATTTCTTTTTTTTATTTTAAGCTTGTTGTCATTCATAATATCACCCCTTACTACAAATTGTAAATTCAATTTATTAATAAGTATATACTACAAATTTGAATTTTAACCGTACCGGAATTAATTTCATGATAAAATATAATTAAGTATTGTTATATGTAATAATTGTATATTTTTTGTAATATTATATATAAAATTGCTATTGACATAATTTCATAAATATATTACAATTTGTAGTGTAATAAAAAATACTGATTTATTACAAATAATTTTTCAGGGGGAACTTAAAATGAATCAACAACCAAACAATTTTCAAAGACCGAATGACCCGGGCAAGGGAACGGGAGCTGCATCACTGGTATTGGGCATTGTGGGACTTTGCACAGGCTGGCTGTACGGTGTCGGTTGTGTGCTGGGTATAATTGGCGTAATTCTTGCTGTTGTTTCCGGCAACAAAAGCTCGGCAGTCGGACTTAACCGCAACGGTCTTGCAATAGGCGGTCTTGTCTGCTCAATTATAGCAATCGTATCCGGTGCAGGATGTCTTATCTGTACGGTTTGTGCAGGAGCAGCCGCTACAAGCACAGCGTCAACCTTTTCAAGCTATGCATACAATTTTTAACCTGTGGGTTATTATTCCGGAATCCGAGGCGGCACACACCGCCTCATGTTATATTCAACACAATAGGATATAGCAGCACTTCCGTTGTTATATCTTTGCCCGGAAAGGAGAAGTTATGTTACCGACAATATCTTTTCTCGGATTTGACATTCCAACATATACCATAATGGCAGTACTCGGGCTTACCGCCGCAGCCTTATTGGTTCGGCACCGCTGCCGGGGGAACGAACAGATCAGCAGTGTACAGATAGTAAATATCCCTGCGGTGTCTGCCCTCGGAGTGTTCTCAGGTGCACATATTCTTTACGGAATTACAAATCTCAATAAGTTTTGGCTTTGCATTTGTAACCTACAGACTGTTTTTGCATCATGGGACAGTTTTTGGTTCTATTTTGCAGATATTTTCGGTGGAATGGTATTTTACGGAGGACTTATCGGGGGGATAATTGCAGGTTATATTTATTGCAGATGTCTTAAGCTTGATATTCCGGTTTATTCCGATGTGCTTACACCGGCAATTCCTCTGTTTCATTCATTCGGCAGAATAGGCTGTTTTCTCGGCGGATGCTGTTACGGTATTGAAAGCTCATGGGGATTTCTATATGAACACTCTCTTGTTCCCGAAGCAGACGGTGTAACAAGGCTTCCCATACAGCTTATTGAAAGTGCGGGAGATCTCTTTATAGTTGCAGTTCTCATTATATTATCGAAAAGAATACATAAAACAGGACTGCTTTTTCCTATATATCTGCTGATGTACGGTATTCTGCGGATGACAACCGAATTTTTCAGAGGTGACGAAATCCGTGGTTTCCTTTTGGGAATATCAACTTCACAGTGGATCAGTGCGTTTGTAATTATTGCCGCTATAGCTGCATTAGTAAAAGCGGTTCACCCGAGAAAGGTAAATATCGCATAACAAAAATACCCGTCTGTCACAAATACAAAGACAGACGGTAGTTTTTTATTATAAACATCAAACTCTCCCTGATACTCAAATTTTATAAAAGCCTTCGTCAGACGAAAACAGACTCACAATTTCATCTCTGCCTGTGGGACACCTCGCCGCCGAGTTCCTCCGCAATTTCCATAATTTTCATCAGTCTGTGGTTTACACCCGAACGGCTTATCGGAGTACTCAGTGCCTCGCCAAGCTCACGCAGATTATATTCGGGATATTCCTCACGCAGCTCGGCAAGCTCACGCAGCTCGTCCGATAAATATCCGAGTCCTCGCTTCTCCTTTATAACGGCAATCGCCTTGAGCTGCTTTGCAGACGCAGCCGCTGTCTTGTTGCTGTTTGCGGTTTCGGAGTTTATCTGCCTGTTTACCTTGTTTCTGACGGATTTATATATCTGCTGCTGTATTATGTCAAGTGAAGCCATGGGTGCCCCGATATAGGCAAGCATATCGGCTATAAGGTCACTTCCCTTGATATACACAACATAGCTTCCTTTTCTTCGTACAACATTAGGCTCGCTTTTCATAATATCAATTTCACTCATAAGCCTGCTCAAATCATTGGCAAGGTTCATATGCGGCACAACAAATTCCATATGATAATCCTTTTCGGGGTCGGTGACATTTCCGCATACAAGAAATACCCCCCTGAGAAAATACGGGATATATTCCTCACTTTCGATATTCGCACGATTTATCCGCAGGCTCGGCACGTTATCCGCATGACCGAAATAATCGAACACTCGTCCGCAGTCCCCGCTGTCCGGTACACTCAGTGTATATATATCCTTTTCCTCCCGGCGTTTTGTCAATGTGCAGGATATATCAACAATGGCCGAAGTAAGTGAGGATATTGTTTCGGAATATAAAACAGCAACAGCCTTGCAGCCCGTTGTAAATCCGATCGCTTTGGGAGAAAAGAATTTTGAAAACAATGCCATACCGTATGCAAGAGAATTTTTTCCCTTATCATCACATATTTTCGAAGAACAAAGCTCCTTTTTCGTTTCCTTTGAAAATGACACTCAAATCACCTTCAGTTTTTATTTATATCTCTATGATGTACAATAGCCCTCTGTCCGGTTTCAAGTATATGATTATACAAAACCCTTGTAAGCGTTACCGAGCGGTGCTTTCCACCTGTGCAGCCTATACCTATGACAAGCTGACTTTTCCCCTCGCTCAGATACAACGGCAGAGAATAATCAACAAGATCAATCATTCTCTCAGCAAAACCGCCCGACTGCTCAAACTGCATAACATAATCATACACGCAGGCTTCAAGCCCCGTATGCTCCTTAAGCTCGGGAATATAAAACGGATTAGGCAGACAACGAACATCAAAAACAAGATCCGCCTCTGCCGGAAGCCCGTATTTAAAACCGAAAGACATACAGGTTACCGTAAGTCCCAAGGATATATTCCCCAAAAATAACGAGGTTATCCTTTCCTTCAGCTGTGTGGGCGACAACAGAGATGTGTCTATCACATAATCCGCACGGGCTTTAACCGGCATAAGAAGCTCACGTTCAAGTGTTACGGCAAGCTCCGTTGTAGCCGAATTATCACTCAGCGGATGCTTGCGTCTTGTTTCCTTAAAACGCCTTAAGAGTACATCATCCCTTGCATCAAGGAATAATATCTTATACTTCTTATGTACCGCCCTGAGCTTTGCAAGGGAATCAAAAAGATCATCGAATACATCCCCTGCCCTTATATCGGTAACAACCGCTATTTTTTTCATATGCTCGTCCGTGGATTTTTCGCAAAGCTCATAAAATGTCGGTACCAATACCGGTGGTATATTATCAACACAATAAAATCCTATATCCTCCATATTTTTCATAGCGACTGATTTTCCCGCTCCCGACAATCCGGTAATAATTATAAATTCCATCTGTACTGTCACCTGTATTCCTGCCGTAAGTTTCCCATTTTCGTATGATATCCCTTTTTATTATCTATACCGTCACCCGATATATTTTATCTCACATTGAAGTTCTACACCCGTTTTCTCTCTTACAACATTTTTCACCTTTTCGATAAGCTCAAGAACATCCTTTGCCGATGCACTTCCGTTATTGACAATAAACCCGGAATGTTTTTCGCTTACCTGTGCATCCCCCAATGATAAACCTTTAAGACCGCACTGTTCAATCAGTGCCGCGGCATAATAACCCTCGGGTCGCTTGAATACGCTCCCCGCACTCGGACGGTTAAGCGGCTGCTTTGCCTTGCGTCTCTCCATTGTATCCTGCATAAGATAAAATATCTCATTTTTATTTTTCGGATTAAGCTTAAGCGTCACATCAAGAATTATATAATCTTTATCCGTATAGAAACTGTTCCTATACGAGAATTTATGCTCTTCTCCCGATATTTCCCTTATATTTCCGTCACCGTCAAGATACCTTGAAGATACAACGATATCCTTCATCTCTCCGCCGTAGGCTCCGGCATTCATATATACCGCACCGCCCATTGACCCGGGAATACCCCATGCAAATTCCATTCCTCCGAGGTTGTTATTTTTTGCACAGATACATACGCCAGCAAGACTTATACCCGCACCGCACCGCAGGGTATTGTTATCCTTTACTTCAACCTCGTCAAAATCTCCTCCAAGCTTTATAACAACTCCGTCTATTCCCTCATCGGAAACAAGCAAATTTGAACCGAGTCCGATTATAAAATACGGAACGCCAAAACCTTTGCAGGCTGAAACAACATTTCTAAGTGCATCTATGCTTCTGACCTCACAAAAACACTCCGCATTTCCTCCTATACGAAAACTCGTATGCAGATACATCGGCTCATCCTTTTTTATTATAACGGATTCACTTTGTATTGATTTTATAAATTCATCGGTTATCATAATATATTCTCCTCGTATATATTCCGGACCCGCATATGTTGTATATTATCCGGCATGAGCTATCAGAAATCAATAGTCTTGACATCTCCCGTATCGTCCTCTTCCTCGGAATATTCCAGACCAAGTGCGGCAAACAGTTCTCTTGCGGCATTATATCCCATTTTTCTCTGACGGTTATTCATAGCCGCAACCTCGATTATAACCGCTAAATTACGTCCGGGTTTTACGGGTATCGTAACAATCGGAATCTGATTATTGAGTATCTCGGTCATTTCGCTGCTCATGCCCATACGGTCATAGACCTTTTTGTTATCCCAAAGCTCAAGATTTATTACCATATCAATCTTTTGTGAAAGCTTTACCGAACCCATACCGAATATTCTTCTTGCATTAATTATACCTATGCCCCTGAGCTCTATAAAATGACGTATATTTTCAGGAGCCGATCCTATAAGCTGTGTATTTGATACCCTGCGTATTTCAACCGCATCGTCCGCAATAAGACGGTGACCACGCTTTATAAGCTCTATTGCCGTTTCACTCTTACCGACTCCGCTGTCACCCACAAGAAGCAGACCCTCACCGTATACCTCAACCAGCACACCGTGCCTTGTAACTCTCGGAGCAAGCTCAAGGTTCATAAAATTGACAAGCTCGGCGGTTATCGACGATGTAGGCTCCGAGGTTCTGAGAACAGGTATTTTACACTTCTCCGCCGCCGACATAAGTTCACCATAGGGCACAATACTCCTCGTTACGATTATTGCCGGAGGATTTAGCGAGAAAAGCCTTTCTATGACATGATACCTCTGTTCCGAGCTGAAACGGTTAAGATAGCTGTTTTCGGTATTTCCGAAAAGCATTATTCTCGAATTATCAAAAAAGTCAAGAAATCCTGTAAGCTCAAGTCCGGGACGTGTTATATCCTTTGAAAAAATCCGTATTTCGTCGGGGTTATTTGGCATATATGCCACATCAAGCGACAGTTCTTTTATTATTTTCGATAGGCTGACTGAAAATTTAGTTTCCAAATCACTGCACCTGCCTTTATATAGTTTACGGTTATAAACATTATAACCTATTTAACCAAATTTTTAAAGAGCTTTTTGAAATATTTTATCAAAAACGACAATCTGTTTTTATCACCTGCCAATATACGTCGTATACCCCCGTAAAATCGGAAAGAACCGTATCCGCAGAGATCATTTTATAATATCCACATTGATATTAAATGCCTTGATTGCCTGTTCATATACCTTGACGGTACATTTAGCCATATATTCCGCATCTGTATCACGCATACTGCGTCGTACTATTCTCCTCATCTGACTCTTTTCATCCGGTTTGAATGCGGAAAGTTTTTTAATGTATTTTGCAAAGCCCGCTTCGTTTTTGCATACAAAACCGTTTACTCCGTCCCTTATCATGTTATATGCGAATTTTTCCTTATCCTCCTTTACAAGAACAGGCAATCCGCAGGACATAGCTTCAACAAACGACATAGACATAAGAGCGTCATCGGATGAACATACATATATATCGCAGGCAGAATATATTGCCGGCATAAGATTATGTGCAACCGTTCCCGTAAAATGTACCATATCCTTGATTTTAAATCTCACCGCCATATCCTTCAGATATTCAAGCTCGGTTCCGTCACCTACGATAAGAAGGTGGATATTGTCGCTCTTTTTTATATGTCTTGAAAAGGCACTCAATACAAATTCAAGATTCTTGTCAACGCTGAGATCCCCCGCAAATACGGCAACAACAGCATTCAGCGGAAGTTTCAGCTTTTTCCTGAGCTTGCTTACGGCTTTTGCATTTGCATTTTTATAATTAAATACACTCCTGTCCGTTGCCGAGGGTATAAGGCGTACCTTACGGTTCCGTCCGGCAGCACGTACAAACGATGCCGCACGTTTATTGGAAGAAGCAACAATGTTGGCATTATCTATCATGTCGCAGAAATGCTTTTTTTCAAACATAGTTTTGATTTTCCATGTTGCGACGGATCTGTCGGAAGCAAAGCGGTCAAGATAATAATCATGCACCGAAAACACAACGGGACATCTCAGTCTGTCTGCTATACTCAACGCCATATATCCGATTTTTGTATCCGTTTGAATATGTATGACATCGGGAGAAAATTTAGTAAGAAATTTCATCACATATCTGTCATTTATGTTTTTACATTGATATCCGTATTTATTCATTGATTTTTTTGCCGGGCAACGAACAACACCGTCCTTGAATACGGATTTATCCGTATGAAGTGATGAGGTTACAATAATAACCCTATGTCCGAGTGACTCCAGACCCTTTCTGAGAACAGCCACATAGCTTGAAATTCCGCATACATAGGGTGCAAGAACCTCGGTAAAAATTGCGACATTCATAATTATCACCGTTTATTCAACATATTTCGTATAACCGTATCTATAGTATAACATATACCCGATATTTTCAAAAGGGGAATTTATAAAAAATTCTTTTTGTATTAATTTATCCTCCGCACAAAGGCAAAAGACACAGAGAAAACCCTGTGTCTTTTGTCAAAAGGAATAAAAAGAAAAAAGGAAAAAGGAAAGAAAAGAAATAATCGAAAGCAAATACAGTCGAACATTCTCTTATAATCAAATCAGTTACATATCATGCGGTTTTATCTTACCTCCCGCCGACATCTATATAATACACTAAAATAATTCGTTTGTCAAGCTTTTTTTATAAAAAATTTATATATTTTTTTAAATTAAGTATTAATATAGTATAAACAAGGACATTTTGCTGTTATTGCAATATTCCACGCACTCTCGGTTTCGGCAGAGCCGTACATCCGGGGGGATCGTCCGCAGTTGTTTCATCTTAATATTGTCCATGACCCTACCCGAAAATAGGCAATAATCCCGCCCGCAGCGATTCGGATACATAAATATCCGTTGAGGAATCTGTGCTTACCCGAACCAGGAAGCCACCTTATCCTTTATCCTGTTATAAATTCCGGACAAAGCTTCCTTTCCCTCGTCAGAGGTAATATATTCCCCCACCACCTTTAGTGCCTGTCCTGTCAGACTGTTGGTTTTACATTTCACCTCACCGTCCGCAGGTGTAAATTCCGTCATATAAAGATCAATATCATAGTCCTTTATGCTGTATGTGTATTTCGCCGTTATGCTTATCGTTGTTCCGTTTACACTTATATGTTCCTTATTTTCAGATACCTTTGACAGAATGTATGACAAAATATTATCGGGTATCGCAAGCTCCCCAACATATGCTTCAAAAAGTCTTGCAGATAAAACACTTGTTTCGCCGTCCAGTGAAAACTTCAGCTTTGAACGTACAGCAAACTGAAAGCCTTTGATAAAAATATGTGCGTATATTTCCGCAGGCTCTTTATCATGGAAATAAATCATTATATGATCCGCACCGGAGCTGCCATCGTTGGAAACAATACAATATTTTCTGTTGATATAGGTATTAAATTCAGTTTCTCCTATCTCAAATTCCTTTCCGAATGACGCACCAACTAACATGGATTTCAGAAATGTATTGTCATAACCCTCATTCAAGGTATACTTGTCCTTTATATTATCCGTGAAAGCAAGGGATATACATCTGCATACAAAAACAACCGCTGCGGCAAAAATGAGTATAAGTATAGTGATTATAATTGTTTTCTTTTTTGCCATATCATTCCACCTTATCCAAAGTTTATTTTAATTCGGCAATCGTAACGCCGGCTTCTCCCTCACCGAAAACTCCGAGACGGAAGCTCCTTATTGACGGATGAGTCTTAAGATGCTTTTGTATCTCACGGCGTAGCACTCCCGTTCCCTTTCCGTGGATTATCGTTATCTGATGAAGCCCCTGCATAACCGCCGTATCTATTGCCATATCCACATCGGCAATGGCATCAAGTGCTGTTTCTCCCCTGACATCAATTTCCGTTGCAGCCGTACTCCTTGTGTCACGGCGTACTGTACGTGTAACACTTCTCTGCGGGAGCTTTACCTTTTCCTGTCTGAGAAGCCTTATATTGTCCATGCGGACACGGGTTTTTATGATTCCCGACTGTACAAGCACATTATCCTTTCCCACTTCAAGAACAGTACCCTCCTTGTCGATATCAAAAATCAGAACCCTGTCTCCCCTTACAAGCGGACGGGGCAGTACATATTCCTCATTGCTTCGTTTCTCAACAGGATCTGCGGCATTCTCCATATTTCTTATATCTGCCCGCAGCTTTGCTCTCTCCTCTGCTGTAATTTCCTTTTTCCTGCGGATAGCCTCCATTTCATCAAGCAACCCGTATACCTGAGCCCTCGCCTTTGCTATAATATTCTCAGCCTGTGCACGTGCAAGTTCTATTTCATTTTTCTGATCCCTGCGTGTTCTTTCTTCAATCTCCTTTGCTTTCTCAAGCTCGAGCTGTGCCTGTGCTTTAAGCTTCTCCGCCTCACTAAGTTTTTCCTCAAGCTCACTGCGGCTCTTTTCAAGCTTTGTTACAACGCTTTCAAATTTCGTATTTTCGGTTGATACAAGCTCCCTTGCTCTTTTAACAATACTCTCATTGATTCCGAGTCTTTCGGAAATCGAAAATGCATTTGATTTTCCCGGCATACCTATAAGCAGCCTATAGGTCGGACTCAGAGTTGTGACATCAAATTCACAGCAGGCATTTTCAACTCCCTCCGTTTCCAATGCATAGCTTTTTATTTCCGCATAATGAGTAGTGGATATTATTTTCGCTTTCTGTATTCTCAATTGTTCAAGAATTGCCTCCGCAAGTGCGGCACCCTCAACAGGGTCCGTACCTGCTCCCAATTCATCTATAAGCACAAGGCTTTTTTCATCCGCAACGGAAAGTATCCTTACGATATTAGTAATATGTGCGGAAAATGTTGATAATGACTGCTCTATGCTCTGTTCATCGCCTATATCGGAAAGAACCTTTTCGAATACCGAAATTTCACTGTTATCATATGCCGGTATCATCATGCCGCACATAGCCATGACGGATAAAAGTCCGACTGTTTTCAGTGTGACCGTCTTTCCTCCCGTATTCGGTCCTGTTATTACAAGGGTATCAAAGTTTATTCCAAGCTCAATATCAGTCGGGACAACCTTTTCCTTCAGTATCAGAGGATGACGTGCCTTTTTAAGTAAGATTCTTCCCTCATCGTTAAGCTCGGGGAGGGTGGCTTTCATTGAATATGCAAGATTAGCCTTTGCAAAAATCAGATCAAGCTCCGTAAGTATTTCATAGCTTCTTGATATGTTATCCGCATAAGCTCCGACCTCGGCTGAAAGCTCGGCAAGTATCCTCTCAATTTCGGCTTTTTCTTTGGATTGCAGCACACGTATATCATTATTTGCTTCAACAACACTCATCGGCTCGATAAAAACGGTAGAGCCGCTTGCGGAAGTATCATGTACAAGTCCGGGAATATTGGAGCGAAATTCCGATTTCACCGGAATTACAAATCTTCCGCCCCTCATCGTTACAATACTGTCCTGAAGATATTTCTGCATCGAAGCGGAATGAATTATCTTATCGAGCCTTTCCCTTATCTTTGCCGATACCGCAGCAATCTTCCTGCGGATATCCGCAAGTGTCGCAGATGCATTATCGGCTATTTCATCCTCAGAGAGTATACATGATATAATCTTCGTTTCAAGAAATTTATTCGGCATGAGGGCATTAAAACGCATATCAAGAACGGTTTCTTCCGACCCGGACTTACTTCTCCATTCAACAGTTGAGCGTATCACCCTAAGCAGTGATGCAACCCTGAGAAGTTCAAGGGTTGTAAGCACCGCTCCCGCCTCGGCTCTCCTTGCCGCACTTTTCATGTTATGCAGACCACCGAAACCGGGCGAGCCGAATCTTCCGATAAGCGAGTGTGCATCCGAGGTTTCTCTCAGAAGAATCTGAGCCTCATAAAGTCCGCTTGACGGTTCAAGCGACAGTGCAAGCTCATGTGCATCCTCGGATGATGTCTGCCCTGCAAGCATTTCAAGTATTTTGTCAAATTCTATTGATTTAAGATATCTATTCATATTAATTCCGTATCCTTATCTTTTTATAAAAATCAAGAGCGTTCATATTACGCTCGGTATGTAATAACATATATTTTTCGGCACAATCGGCAAACTGCATAAGAGAATTGTCCGATATGGAAAAGGAAAAAATTTTTTTTGGTTCAGCAAGCACCGCTGTCCTCATGGCAGTAAGTGCACCCCTGGAAAGGGCTATCGAGTCCTGCCCTCCCATATAGCATTTTCCGCATACAAGCTTGCCCTCATTATAGAGAAAATGCATAATATCCGATTCATAACAGTTACATACCCGACAGCATACAAGATCCGGCATATATCCGGAAAGGGATAAAAAACGCATTTCAAATACAGCCTTGACCATAAGGTCGGGTTTTGTACCCTTTGAAAGCAGATAAAGAGAATTAAGGATAAGACTAAGGAACAGGGAGGAATCCACTCCCTCGGGTATCATATAAAGTACAATTTCGCAGAAATATTCCGCAAGTGCGAATTTTTCGAGATCAAGCCGCAGGTTATAAAACAACTCGATAGGCTCGGCTTCGTCTATTATGTAGCGATCCTTTGTATAGTAGATCATAAGATTTGAGTAGCTAAGCGACTGTGTAGCAGTACACAGCCGCCCTTTCAGAAGCTTGGCATTTCTCACAAAGCAGCGTATAATGCCGTTAGTGCGTGTCAGTACTGTGACAAGCTTATCATTTTCTTTAATTGTTTGCTCCGTCAGTATCAGACCGTCTGTTTTCTGCCTCATTTTCCGCCTCCGTTTTCTTATCGAAAAAGCCCTGTGATACACAGGCCTTGGCTTCCCTATAGATAAGATAATCTTTTATGCTCCCTGATGCAATAAAGTTATCCCACGCTTTTCCCTCGTCCATATTTCCGCCTCCTTTTCTGTATTACTAAATATCTATGTTGTTATTATAACCTGTAACACAGAAAATTATTGGCATTTTTTAGTGACTTTATTCAAAATCATTCCGGTCGTAGCCAAGGCTCCTCAAAATATTTTCTCTGTTCCTCCAGTCCTCCTTTACCTTCACCCATATCTTAAGATTTATCCTGCATCCGAAAAACCTCTCCATATCCTGCCGTGCATAACTGCCGATCTTTTTCAGCATTGCTCCGCCTTTTCCTATTATTATTCCCTTATGGCTGTCCCTTTCGCAAAAAACCACAGCGTCTATGTCGATTATCGGTTTATCCTCTCTTTCTTTCATTCGCTCCACGAATACAGCCGTGCCATGCGGTATTTCCTTATCGAGCAGCCGCAAAAGCTTTTCCCTTATAATTTCGGCAGCAATCACTCTTTCGGGCTGATCGGTAAGGGTATCCTCCTCAAACATAAATTCTCCCGGTTCGGCCAATTTGCGAAGTTCGTTTTTCAGTGTTTCCACTCCCTCGCCTGTCTGTGCGGAACACGGTACGACCGCACAGAAATCGTAAAGTCCGGAAAAACCTGCAATAATCGGTGCAAGCTCCGATTTCTCATGCAGCATATCTATCTTGTTTATTGCCAGCACGGCAGGTATTCCGATTGCCCTGAATTTTCCGACAAGCATTTTCTCGCCCTCGGTAATTCCGGAATTTGCCTCAGTAACGAGCAAAGCTGCATCCACTCCCGCGACGGATTCATTTACGGAACGCAGCATATATTCATCCAAATTATTTCTTGGTCTGTGGAGTCCGGGGGTATCTATGAATACAAGCTGGCTGTCCCCTTCCGTCAGCACTCCCGTGATCCTTGTTCTGGTCGTCTGCGGCTTTGAAGATACTATTGCAACCTTCTGTCCGAGCATATAATTAAGCAGCGATGATTTTCCCACATTCGGTCTTCCCACTATGGCTATAAACGCCGTATTATGTTCCATTATTTTCCCCCGTCCTTTTTCGCCTTATTTCCCTTTTTCGGAGCCGTCACTATGAATATTATTGATATCATCGTTATCAGAATCAACACCGCAAAATCAAGCGGGTGAGATATATAGAAATTATACATTGATATAAAGCCGCCAATATTACCGAAAAGAAATATCGCTATCAACACCGAAAAAACAGCAAGAATAAGCACTGCACCTGCTGCCGCATCCTTTGCCGCCTTTATCAGTGCATCCTGTTTTTCCGATATTTTATCCGCCAGATTTTCCACTGCGGTATTTATTGCTTCTGCTGAGATAACTCCTCCTATTGTCAGCAGAAGAACAGCATATTCCGTCCTTGTAAAAGCAAAAAAACGTGCAAACATAAGAACATACAGTGCAGCCACAATATGTATTCTCATGTTCCGCTCGTTTTTTATGCAGTGTATTATGCCCGAAAAGGCATATCTGAAGCCTTTAAGGAAATCTATCACCGTCAGGTCACGTCCTCTATAACATAACTGGAGGAACCGGGCAGACCGAGGAGTGTCATCACCTTTTCTTCCTTTTCTCTCATCCTGAGCTTTTGCAGACCGTTGTCTTCATGGTCATAGCCGAGAAGATGTAGCATTGAATGGGCTGTAAGATATCCCACCTCACGCTGTAGACTGTGTCCGAAACGCTCCGCCTGCTCAACCGCCTTTTCTATCGAAATAACTATATCGCCGAGAATTTTTGCACCTGTTTCCGGGTCAATATCATATTTTCCGTTTTCTCCCATAGGAAATGAAAGCACATCCGTCACGCTGTCCTTTTTCCTGTATATCGAATTAAGCTCTTTAATCTGCGTGTTGCTCACAAGCGTCACACTTACCTCAACAGAGCCGCTGAATTCTTCTTCCCTCAGTACTGCATTACAGCAGCGTCTTATCAGCATACGCAGCCCGGTAGGGATTTTAATCTCTTTTTGCTTATTCTTGATTATCACTTTAATCTTATCCATTACAACCTTTCCTTTCATGTTAAATTTTTATCAATTGTTTTACTCCACCTCTCAGCACCGCTGCAATAAACCGGATATTTTTTATGAACGTGAATTTGCGGAACCCGAATTTCTGTCATAAGCCTTTATGATATCCTGCACAAGCCTGTTCCTGACTACATCCGATGCACTAAAAGAAACACTCTCTATGCCGTCAATATTTCTCAGTATACGCACGGCATCCTTAAGTCCCGAACGAACTCCTCTCGGTAAATCAATCTGTGTTATGTCCCCCGTAATAACCATTTTGGAATTAAATCCCAGACGGGTCAGAAACATTTTCATCTGCTCGGGTGTTGTATTCTGAGCTTCGTCAAGTATTATAAAGCTGTCGTCGAGCGTTCTTCCCCTCATATACGCAAGCGGTGCAACCTCGATATTTCCCCTCTCGACATACTTTTGATACGTTTCGGCACCGAGCATATCAAAAAGAGCATCATACAGCGGGCGGAGATACGGGTCAACCTTGCTTTGCAGATCTCCGGGCAGAAATCCAAGTTTTTCTCCTGCTTCAACAGCCGGTCTTGTCAGTATTATCCTGTTTACCTCCCTTGCCCTGAATGCCGTCACGGCAACCGCAACGGCAAGGTAGGTCTTTCCTGTTCCCGCAGGACCTATCCCCAGTGTTATTGTATTTTCCTTTATTGCCGTACAATATCTTTTTTGACCGAGCGTTTTCGGCTTAACAGGCTTACCCCTTGAGGTTACGCAGATACAATCCCCTGCAAGCCGATCTATTTTGTCCTCATTTCCCTCATTGACGAGCGACATACAGTAACGGACATTCTGATCGCTGAGTGCTTCTCCCCTGCTGACAAGACTTAACAGACTTTCTACAACCTTTGCTGCCTTTGAAACATTTTCCGGTTCTCCGCTTATTTTAAGTTCGGAACCCCTGCATATGACAGAAACCATATACTCATTCTGAATAAGTCTTATATTCTCATCAAAAGTACCGAAAAGGGCAACCGCCTGCTCCATGCGATCAATATTTATGACTTGCTCTATCATTGAACCACCCTACTGTATGAAATAAGTTTATTCTTATTTTTTTATCTGAAATTATAAAAATATAGACCTATCATGATTATATCATAAAAATAGTTAAAAGTCACTATATTTTTTATAATTTTTAAAATTTTTTTATAGATTGTTATTTTTCAAAGTAAACGCAACAGAGGCACAAAAACCTGTTGCAATAAGT
>X301_European_Hare__coassemble_968_pt1 | contig 28638 bp, 26 predicted proteins | sample X301_European_Hare__metabat2_low_PE_012 | metagenome-assembled genome bin X301_European_Hare
CCTGTACCTCCGACTGCATTAACGGTTACGACAAAATCCTTTTTTGTTTGTACATACTCGCCCCGTTTATCTATTTCAGCAGACAAAGGCTCATCGGTTACTTCACTGCTCTGACCGGTAGATGTTCCTCCGACTTCCGCAGCATTTGCTGTAAACGTGAAAACCGAAAACATTACAACCATAAATGAAAGCAGTATCATAATTCTCCCGGATATTCTACTTTTCATGTAAATTCCTCCTAAACAAACTATATCCATTATACACAAAAATAAAATATATTTCAATAATTAAAATAAAAAAGGGAAATTTCCACAAAATAGTTTTTGTTGAAATCTCCCTGTTTATTAATTATTTCATAGGATGAAATTTACATATATCACGGTGCTTTCGGATATTTGTTTCTGTTCCATGAAAAGTATGGTGCTATACGTGCGTCATTTACAAGGTACATTTTACCCAATCCTATGACGGGTGTGGGATCTATATGCTTCCAACCTGACGATGTTTTTACCATACACCAGTTATGAGGACTGCCTCCTGTATATTTATCAATACCGTCATTAATTCTGACTGTTTGGAAACCTGCCCGATCCAGTAAATAATATAAAAGTGCGGCTCTCTGATAGCAGGCACCTCGTCTGTATTTCAAAATATATACACATAAATCCTCAAGCGAGCCGTTGCTTGCATTGGAATATGACATACTGTTGACATAATTATACAGATTGGGTATAGATTTACCGTATGTGAATATAATATCATCCGCAATGGTCGGAAGTGTGGATTTTGATATTACACTGTAATTCAATCCTCCGCCGAATACACGATTATAAATATATCCCACGGTTTTTTTATATCTTACCATATACCAATTTCCGCTTTGTTTTATTACATTGACCTTTGTGTTTTTCGGTATGCCCGAAACGGACGCATACTTCCAACCTGCACTTTTTTGAAGTGTTGTATATATGCGTGTGGTCGATGTTTTTTTATTGTAGACATTTATCTTGAACTGTTTTGCTAAAACCTTGCCCGTTCCGTCCTTGACTTGAACACGGACATAATATACCCCGTTGCCATTAAATTTAAAGTTATGGGTTGATGCGGTCGTATAACCTCCGCTGTATGTCCAGCTCTTTCCCTCCTTATGATAGGAATAACGATATTTTGCCGTTCCCGAAGCATATGATGTTTTGGCGGTCAGCTTTGTTTTTGAACCTGCCTTAAGAAGGCTGCTGCTAACCTTTGAACCGCTTATATTCAATTGTTTTACAGTTATTTTAAACTGCTTTGATATAACCTTACCCGCTGCATCCTTTGCCTGAACACGCACATAGTATGTTCCGGCTGCCGAAAATTTAAAGCTATGCTTACTGCTGCTTGTATAAGAGCCTGCATATGTCCAGCCTTTTCCCGATTTATGGTAGGAATAGCGGTACTGTACTTTTCCGTAATTATATTGTGTTTTTGCTGTCAGCGTGACATTCTGTTTTATTTTAGCCGTGGTTATATTCGTCTTTGTATTATTCAGACTTAATGTTTTTACATTGACCGTAAAAGTCTTTCCTATATACTTTCCCGTATAATCCTTAACACCTATCCTTACCGTATATTTTCCCGCTTTTTTCGGCATATTAAAGACGGTTGTATTTTCATATTTGTAATGTTCATCAGCTTTTATCCAATCGCCCTTACCGCTTCTGTATGATACATAATACTTATATGGTGCCGTACCTCCCGTTACTGCGGCAGTTGTTTTTATGCTTCCTCCAAGTGCTACGTTTGTCGCACTGATTTTACTTTTACTCTGACTTAAGGATTTCCCTGTGGGATTTGTTACGGCAGCATTTATATTTTTAGAAAGCGTATTTCCCCTCGCATCCTTTACGGTTACACGAATAGTATAATATGCCGCAGCTTTTGGGAATGTATATGTATAGCTGTCATGCTCCGAAAAATCGGAGGCAACAACCCACGCCCCGTTTTCCTTTTTATATGAATATCTGTATGTATACGGCTCTACTCCGCCTTTGAATGAGGACTTCGCAATTATTTTGCCGCCGATTTTAACAGCAGTGTTGTTAAGTTTTGTCCCGTTGTCCGAAAGCTTATCATACACATTGACTTTTTCCGATATCTGCGTATATGCTCCATCGGAATCCGTAACGTTGACAACTATCAGATATGTTCCTGCCGTATCGAATTTATAGGTGTATGTATTTTTGTCAACATTCTGAGCAACGCTCACCAACGATCCGTAATTCCGCATATACATATAGGTATATTTATATTCACCTGTACCTCCGACTGCATTAACGGTTACGACAAAATCCTTTTTTGTTTGTACATCCTCTCCCTGCTTATCTATTTCAGCAGACAAAGGTACCGCCGGGTCACTTTCATCATCTGAAACATCAGGGTCATCACTGCTTTCCCGGGAGCTGTCATCGGATACTTCACTGCTTTGATCAACTGTTTCTCCTGTTCCTGCCGCATTTGCGGTAAAGGCAAAACCTGTGAGCATAGCCACCATAAATGTAATCAATGTTAAAATCCTTACTATCTTTTTGCTATTCATGTAAATTCCTCCTCAAATAACATACATATATTATATACACAAAAAAGGATTATTTCAAGACCAAAGTCATTTTTTATAATATAATATAACAGTTCTGTTATTTTTCAAAGTAAACGCAGCAAGAGTGCAAAAAGAAGCACAATCGGTTTGTAGGATAATAAGTCGGATTAAATCCGAAAAAGATGTGAAAACATGACTTCCAACCCCATTGGGGATTGGTTACAGTCCTTTTCAAACTCTTTTATAGCTGAAATGCGGTTGTAAGGAAAATTTACACTAACTGAAATAACCGTGACTTAAAGCTTCTTAACAAGCAATGCTCTTATTGCATTAAGGACAACAAGAACCATTACCCCTACATCTGCAAAAATGGCTGTCCACATATTCGCAAAGCCCAACGCCCCCAATATAAGACATATGATTTTTACACCAATGGCAAACCATATGTTTTCCTTTACTATTGTCAGACATTTCTTTGAAATTTTTAATGCCTTTGAAATTTTTAACGGGTCATCATCCATAAGAACAATATCCGATGCTTCAATGGCGGCGTCCGAACCCATTGCCCCCATGGCAATTCCGATATCTGCTCTTGATAAAACGGGAGCGTCATTTATACCGTCACCGACAAATGCTATTGCCTCATTGTTACTTTTCCCGGATATCAGTTTTTCCATTATATCAACCTTATCGGCCGGAAGAAGATTGCTATGAACCTCATCAATTCCCAGCCTCTCTGCAATTTCTTCGGCAACGGATTTATTGTCGCCGGTAAGCATTACGGTTTTTCTTATTCCCGCTTTTTTAAGTTCGGAGATGGCTTTTTCCGAATTTGTTTTAACTATATCGGAAATAACGATACTTCCCATAAACTCATTATTTTTTGCCGTATATACAATTGTTCCGACTGCTTCGGGAATCGAATACTTCACACCTGTTTTGTCCATTAATTTAGCATTTCCGGCATAAACCGTATCACCTGCTATTATCGCTTTTATGCCATGTCCTGCTATTTCTTCGGTATTGTCGGGAACAACGGAACCGTGATATTTTGAGGCAGCATTCTTTATCGACAGTGCAATCGGGTGCGTTGAGTAATGCTCGGCAGAAGCCGCAAGACAGAGAAGTTCAGACTTTTCAATCCCGTTCGGATATATTCCGGTTACCTCAAAAACGCCCTTGGTAAGCGTGCCTGTTTTATCAAATACAACGGTATGAGTTTTTGATAACGTTTCAAGATAGTTTGAACCTTTGATAAGTATTCCCTCTTTGCTCGCCCCTCCTATACCGGCAAAAAAGCTGAGTGGTATGCTTATTACAAGGGCACAGGGACAGCTTATAACAAGAAATGTCAAAGCACGGTATATCCAATTAGACCAACCTGCGGCTTGCGAGAGAATAAACATATTGAACAAAGGCGGCAATATTGCCAGTGCTATTGCACTGAATATAACGGTGGGAGTATAAATTTTAGCAAATTTTGAAATAAAGTTTTCCGAGCGTGATTTTTTGGAGCTTGCATTTTCCACAAGGTCAAGAATTTTGGATACCGTAGAATCTCCGAATTCCTTTGTGGTGCGTATTTTAAGAAGTCCGCTGAGATTAACGCAGCCGCTTATAACATCCTCACCTGTTTTAACACTCCTCGGAACACTTTCCCCTGTCAGTGCAACCGTATCAAGTGTGGAGCTTCCCTCTTCAATAATGCCGTCAATCGGTATTTTTTCTCCCGGCAGTACCGTTATTATTGTGCCGATCTCAACATCATCAGGATCTGTCTTTTCGATTTTACCGTTTATTTCTACATTTGCATAATCGGGTCTTATATCCATAAGCTCGCTTATATTCTTTCGGCTTTTTCCCACAGCATAGCTCTGGAACCATTCTCCGATCTGATAAAAAAGCATAACCGCAATAGCTTCAAGATAGTCGCCGTCCTCAATTACCGCAATTACCATTGCTCCGATCGTAGCCAATGCCATAAGCAGACATTCATCAAACGGCTGGAGATTAATTATTCCCTTAAATGCTTTTATAAGAATATCATATCCTATAATCAGATAAGGTATAAGGTATAGTGCTAATTTATACAGACCGCCCACAGGTACAAAAATAAAGCAAATCATAAGAACGCTTGCTATGATTATTCGTATCAGATTTTTCTTTTGCTTTTTTGTCATAATTATCCCCCCACAGTTTCGATTAAACAAATGTTTAATCGTTGTCCAAAAATATATCCCCACATAAGTGGGTTTATATTTTATATGTTTTATCTCAAAAGAATATTTCACAGTCCGGTTCTATTTTGCGGCAGCTTTTAAGTACATCAGCCATTACAGCATCTGCATCCGCACCGTCCTCAAATTCTACTTTCATTTTAAGGGTCATAAAATTAACAACGGCATCCTTTACTCCTTCGGTTTTCTTTGCCGCATCCTCCATTTTCGCAGCACAATTTGCACAGTCTACCTCTATCTTATATGTTTTCTTCATACTAACCACTCCTATAATTAAAAGATTGCTTAATCGTTAAATATAATATAACATATAATGAAACATATGTCAATACATTTTTAACATTTTATTTAAAAAATCACTGATAGTATTTATCGAGCATGAGTAATTTATATACACATCTTGCCTTAATCCCATATTTGACATAAAAACATAAAAAACGCTCAGAAGCCACATCACAGCAGACTTTCGAGCGTTTTTAAATAACAATGCAGTACAAAAAATTTTTTCAGATTATGATACAGCTACCTGCGAAATATATAGTACAGAAATCATACTCCGCTTAAGGTTGTCTATCATTTTTCTTTTCTCAGATTTCTTATATACGTCACCGGTTTAAAAAACAGACCGTGAATATTCAGTTTTTTGCATATTACCGAAAACAGAAGCGGAATTGCTGTGCTGAATACTGTATTGAGGACAAATCCTATATAAACATTATCAATTCCGATTTTGGGTAAAATAACCCTGAATCCGGCGGTGAAAATACAGTGGATAACATAAATTTCAAGACTGTGTTTTCCCAAAAACTGCAAAAAACGGTTATTACTTAAAAATTTTATATTTTCAAAAAGATACCATATAGTTAAGGATATACCGAGGGCTGCTATAACATTGACTAAAAAGGTCTTGTTAATAGTCTTATTAACGTCATTTTCGGAATTCCAAAAAAATACAAACAAAACTATTGAAGCAATAAATAAAACCGAAGTCAATAATCTATTCCCTATAATCTTGCATTTTTTTGTTTTATACAGAATACCTACATAGAAAAATAATGCATAGTATAACATTCTTGATATTTCAAAATAACGGGTTGTAAATAACCCACTAACTATTGAAAGAACCGACAATATTAACAAAACAATAAAACAATTCACTGAATCAAGTTTTTTCCATGAAAAAAAGAGATAGAAAAACATCAGTAAATACAAATACCAAAAAGGAGAAATTGGAATTATCGGAATCATTAATACATCTTTAATATTTATAACATCGCTTGTATAGCCTGAAAGAATTAATTTCAAAATGACAAAAACTATACTAAAAAAAATATATACTATGACGAGATTATAAATCTGCTTCTTTACCCTGCCAAAATCAACAGTCCCGCTTTTTCCATATGCACTTCTAAAAACGTATCCGCTAATCATCATAAAAAGAGGCATATGGAAGGCATAAATTACATTAAAAACCGTATAAAAAAACCAACGATAATCAGGTTGGGTATTTGCAGTTAAATTACCGTCTGCAACATGACCCATAACAACACAAAGAATTGCAAAGCCTTTTAACGCATCAATATAGGCTATTCGTTTGTGAGATGTGACATTTAATGAATTTTTCGGGGGGGGGTAGAGTTAAGTTATTTTTTTTCATTTTTCTCTCTCCAAAATTAAAAGATAATTTAGTCATACAGCTCAATATAACATATAAAAGATAAGATGTCAATAGATAATTTTACTTTTTTATAATAACTCACTATTGATTTTTAAGCCCGTATATTTTAAAATATACCTAAGTATTACAAAACCTACGGAGGTAACCGAATTGTCAGACGAAAAAATTATACTGCCTCACAACCACAGCGAAAACGGCGGACGGCTCGCCGAGGCTATGCCGTCAATAGAAACAATTAAAACTGTTGCAGACGCCATGAAACAGCTTGGCGATCCAAGCAGATTACGCATATTTTGGCTTTTATGCCATTGTGAGGAGTGTGTTATTGATATTGCAGCCGCAACCGGTATGTCAAGTCCTGCCGTATCACACCACCTTAAGCTCCTCAAAAGTGCCGGACTTATAGTGGCTAACCGCAACGGAAAGGAAATGTACTACCGTGCAGCAGATACCGATATGGTACTTAAACTGCACCATACCATTGAAGAGGTAGCAAGAATATCATGTCCCGAATAGGCAATATTGTACATTGTCAATCTTTTTCTTCAACTGAATTTTTTTCCGGCTTAATCTGTTTTCTGTTCTTGAATATCCCCTTATTGTTATTGTACATAAACATAATAATTGCCATTGAGGAAATCACAATGTATCCGACAACACTGTATATATCGGGAATTTCTCCAAGGAAAATAAATCCTAAAAGTGTCGCAAATATTATCTGAGAATAGTCGTATACGGATATCTCCCTTGCCGGAGCATAGCAATATGCAGCCGTTATTGAAAACTGACCTCCTGTTGCGGAAAGTCCTGCACCGAGAAGCATAAGAAGCTGCCACCATTCCATGGGATGATAGTCAAAAATGAGAAACGGTAACATTGTTATGCACGAAAAACCCGAAAAGAAAAATACAATAAGAGAGCCGTTTTCCCCTCTTTGCCCAAGTATTCTTACCATAGTGTATGCAAAACCTGCACACATTCCGCCGAGAAGTCCTACTGCCGAGGGTATAAATTCAATATTTTGAAATGTAGGTTTAACTATGAACAGTGTACCGATAAAGGCGATAAATACTGCCGCTCCCTGCAAAAACGTAAGTTTTTCTTTAAGAAGTACAAGCGAAAAAATGATTACAAAAAACGGCGACATTTTATTTAAAATTGAAGCATCGGCAAGTGCGATATGATCTATGGCATAAAAATTTCCTACTATACCAAGAGTGCCTATTGCCGAACGGAGAAAAAGAAATTTCAGGTTTCCTTTTTTCCATTTAAGACTGCTTTTGTTTTTGAGAAGTACGCCAAGTGCAAAAAATACAGCAACAAAATTACGGAAAAAACATTTCTGCATTGACGGAAGATCTCCGGAAAGTCGCACGAATAAATTCATAAACGCAAAGCAAAATGCAGAAAGTATGATATAGAATATTGCTTTATATCGTGGTTCAAGCTTAATTTTTTTCAAATTCCTCATCCTATCATGGTATTATTTTATAATCACATTAAGGATTATAACACATTTTCAAATAAAATAGAAGATAAAAAACAAAATCCGCAGACCTTTTCTTATGGCTGCGGATTTTATCTTTACTGAGATTATTAAATGATAATTTACTTGCTTTTTGTAATTTCGGGTTCCGACCTTTTATTCGGTGATTGATTATGACACTCCCCGCACATGGCACACCCCGAACAATTACCGCCGCACAAACTTTTTCCTTTCTTTTTTGTGCGTATAAGATATATTATATCAAGAATAATTATGGCAAAAACCACAATACATATTATTATTACGGACAAATTCGAGGCTATCCATTCAAGCATTTTATTAATTCTCCTTTTGTATCAGACAACTACCACTTTTCTCTTTTTGGAATCCGGTGCCGGTCTGAACAGCATAAAGCATATGAACACCAAAACAAGTATTGCAAAGATAAGTCCTAAAACATTGATATTGCCTGTAAATACGGAACCGAACTGATATATCATAAGAGCTACTGCATATGCGAATACGCACTGGTAACCGACTGCAAACAATGTCCATTTTGCACTGTTCATTTCTCTCTTTATTGCTCCGATTGCCGCAAAGCACGGTGCACAAAGAAGGTTGAATGCAAGGAATGCATAACCTGCAAGCGGTGCAAGACCGTGAAAATCAAGAACTCCGAATACACCTACAACTTCTTCCTTTGCAACAAGTCCCATTACGGTTGCAACAGCCGCAGTTGATTCTCCAAAACCGAGAGGTGTAAATATCCAACAAATCGCATTACCTATAGCGTCTATTATACTAAGACCGCCCTCGTCAAATTCGGCAAAATAACCGAATGAACCGTTATTCCAACCAAAAGATGAACCAAGCCAAATAAGTACGGACGACAAGAGTATGATCGTACCTGCCTTTTTAATAAACGACCAACCGCGTTCCCACATTGAACGGAGAACATTGCTTACTGTAGGAAGATGATATGCCGGAAGTTCCATAACAAACGGTGCCGGATCTCCTGCAAACATCTTTGTTTTCTTTAACATTATACCTGAAACAATTATTGCCGCAACTCCAAGGAAATATGCACTCGGTGCTACCCACCATGCACCGCCGAAAAGTGCCGCTGTAAGAAGTGCAATAATCGGCATTTTAGCTCCGCATGGTATAAACGTTGTTGTCATGATCGTCATACGGCGGTCACGCTGACTTTCAATAGTACGTGAAGCCATAATACCCGGAACACCACAGCCCGAACCTACAAGCATCGGTATAAATGATTTACCCGAAAGACCAAAACGTCTGAACACACGGTCAAGCACGAATGCTATACGAGCCATATAACCGCATGACTCAAGAAATGCAAGGAAAAGGAATAGTAGGAGCATTTGCGGTACAAATCCCAATACTGCACCAACTCCGCCTATTATACCGTCAAATACAAGACCATGAAGCCACTCCGGTGCACTTTCAAACAAAGGCTCAAGAAGTGTCGGTATACCGGGTACCCATACCCCGTAATCCGAATTTTCAGGCAATCCCTCTGCTTCATCACCCATAGCGGCATCGTACACACCTGTAAACGTATATTCTAATTTGTTTTCTTCATAATATTCAACAACAGAATCTGCATATGTTCCGTAAGCCTCGTCAAAATCTCCGAAGCTTCCCTCTTCAATAGCATCTGCAATATCCGATGCACCTATAACATCTGCTTTTACTGCCGTATCAATTTCAGATTTAAACTCATCTGTCCAGATATTCTTTGCCGCATATTCGTCCATCGCACTGTCGTAATCATTTTGACCTATGCCGAGAAGATACCATCCGTCGCCGAATACACCGTCATTTGCCCAGTCTGTAAGAACAGTGCCGAGCGAATCACCCCACGGCATTGGTACAGGCATCATGACTACCGAATATACAAGAAACATTATTACTACAAATATTGGTAACGCAAGTATACGATTTGTCACTACCCTGTCTATCTTATCGGATATCGTAAGAGAACCGGCTGACTTTTTCTTGCAGTACTTTTTCATCAAAGAAGCAATATATTCGTATCTGTCATTTGTTATAATACTTTCCGCATCATCGTCAAGTTCCTTTTCCGCAGCAGCTATATCCTTTTCCATATGTTCGAGTTTCTTACTGTCTATATGGAGCTTTTCTATTACCTTTTCGTCACGCTCAAAAATCTTTATCGCATACCATCTTTGCTGTTCTTCGGGCATATCATGAAGTACAGCCTCCTCAATATGTGCTATTGCGTGTTCGACAGGTCCGGAAAATGTATGCTGCGGAACAGTTTTTGAATTTTCCGCCGCATGAATTGCAGCCTCGGCAGCTTCGTTTACACCGTCACCCTTAAGAGCGGAAATTTCAACTATTTTACAACCCATAGCCTTGCCGAGTTCATCAATTTTAATTTTATCTCCGTTCTTTTTTACAACATCCATCATGTTTATTGCAATAACAACGGGGATACCAAGCTCTGTAAGCTGTGTTGTCAAATACAAATTACGCTCAAGGTTTGTACCGTCAACAATGTTAAGTATTACATCCGGTCGTTCATCAATAAGATAATTTCTTGCTACCACTTCCTCAAGTGTATACGGAGAAAGCGAATATATACCCGGAAGATCCGTTACTGTTACATCATTATGTTTTTTAAGTTTTCCTTCCTTTTTTTCAACCGTAACGCCCGGCCAGTTTCCAACAAACTGATTTGAACCTGTCAGTGAATTGAACAGTGTTGTTTTTCCGGCATTAGGATTTCCTGCCAATGCTATTTTTATACCCATTTTTCCACCTCTGAAATTCTGCTTTATGACCGATATTATTCTATTTCTATCATTTCCGAATCGGCCTTTCGGAGAGAAAGCTCGTAACCGCGAACGGTTATTTCTACCGGATCTCCAAGCGGAGCAACTTTCCTTATATGGATTTCCGTACCCTTTGTTATTCCCATATCCATAATACGCCGCTTCACCGCACCTTCGCCGTGGAGCTTTACAACCTTTACGGTTTCTCCTACCTTAACCTCTCTGAGTGTTCTCATATCCCCACTCCCCCTCTTTCCTTAAATCATAATTTTCTGAGCCATTTCTCTGCTTATGGCAACCCTTGAGTCCTTTACATTGACAATAACATTACCGCCGAATGTATTAACGACGCTGACATCACTGCCGGCAACAAAGCCAAGATTTTCAAGATGCTTTTTTACTTCGGGCGAACCGCCTATCCTCTTTATAATCATCTTTTCACCTTTATTCGCAAAAGCTAAAGGCATCATAACAATCCCCCCTTAAATCATTGATATCCGCTAAAATCATACAGATTTCGACGGGTCAAGTTAAAGATATAAAATTAGATATCTCTAATCCTTTTATAGTTTAATACAACTAACGGCTTTTGTCAAGTAGTTAAATGATATTTTTTTAAATTTCTTGAAATTTTTATTATAATATGGTAATATAAGTTTGTGTTGGGATTGCCCATATTCCGGAAAATTAATCTAATGATACGGAGGACAGTGATATATGAAACCGGACATTAAATCAGAAAAAACAACTGAGGATTATCTTGAAGCAATGCTTGTACTGAAACAGAAAAACGGTTATATCCGCTCCATTGATGTTGCGGTACATCTTGGAGTTACAAAACCAAGTGTGACCTATACCACCAAAAGGCTCAAGGAAAAGGGATATATCGTAATGGATAAGGATAATTATATTACAATCACCGAATCCGGTATGCAGATTGCCGAGCGGACTCTTAACCGTCACAAAACTCTTTCCGCCTTTTTTATAAGCATAGGTGTTGATGAGGAAACGGCCAAAGAGGATGCCTGCAAAATCGAGCATGATATAAGTGCGGAAACATTTAACGCTTTATGCAGATATATTGATAAAAATAAGTCCGGACAATAATAAGTATATTCTCTGCTCATAAAAAACTTTACCGATATTTTTATTTTATCGGTGGTTTTTGAGCTGTTGTTAATTGCTTGCTTTCATTACATCAATACATAAAGAAATGTCGGTCATTCTCTCAGCGGAATAACCGACATTTCTTTTATGTACTGTTTAATATCTCTTGATTTTCTTTGACGGGGTTTTTTCAAACTCTGTTTCACGAACAACAAGGCGGAAGATTTTCTTATATAAAGGCACTGTCAGATTATACTCATCTATAATCTTCTGAAGCTCTGCCTGCAAATCCCTAATCTTCTTTTTCTTGGCGTATTCATAATCCGGGAAAATTTCCGCAGCTATAACGCCCTCTGATTCACGGACAAGCACCTCCTGTACAAGGCGATTTTCGCTCAGTCTGTTCTCTATTTCCTCGGGTGATACGTTTTCTCCGTTTTTAGTTATGATAAGGTTTTTCTTTCTTCCCGTCAGGAATAAATAACCGTCATCATCAACATATCCGAGGTCGCCTGTTCTGAGCCAGCCGTCAACAAGCGTTTCCTTTGTTTCCTCCGGCATTTTATAATACCCCATCATAACGCTTGAACCACGAACCCAGATTTCCTCATCAACCACCTTAGCTTCACAGTTGGGCATAATATGTCCGACAGAATCTCTTTTTATTTTTTCAAAAAGATTCGTACTTATAACGGGCGAACATTCTGTCATACCGTAACCCTGAAGTATTGTTATATCAAATTTCTTAAATAAATCAAGATAAGCCGGATTTAGGTATGCACCACCACTGCAAATAGTATGGAATTGCTTTCCGAAAACCTGACTCTTTATGATGGCCGCCGGAAGCTTAGGACCGTCCTCAAGTTTTTTGGCAATAGTTTCAATCATAAGCGGAACCATGAGTATCATATTCGGCTTGAAAAGCTTAATATTCTTTACAACACGCAAAAGCGAATCATTTATACAGATTATACTTCCGAGCGACAGTGCCTTGAGTATATCCATACTAAGACAGTATGCATGGTGTATAGGAAGTACAGAAAGTATAACAGTTCTCGGCGGAATATGCATATCAAGACAGGTTGCATTTTCCGCAAGATTTATCTGTGTCAGCATAACACCCTTGCTCTTTCCCGTTGTTCCGGATGTAAACATAATCGTACACAGCTTATCGGGATCGGGCTGAAAATCACAGCTTCCCCTATGCTCCTCAAGCAGCTTATTCAGTGAAAGCTCATTATCATTGCTTTCTTCTGCCTGCATAGATATAAGATACTTAAGCTTCGGGCATTTTTCCTTTACTATTGCCTTAACATCCGCACGGATATCGTCAATAACAAGAGTAGTAACATCCGCACGGTCAATAAGTTCGCACATTTCCTCGGCAGGAAGTGATACATCAAGCGGTACAGCTACACTTCCGCCGTTTACTATACCGAAATATGTCAGTAGCCACTGATATGACGTCATACCTGTCAGGGCAACATGACCGCCCTGTTCACCCAAAGCTTCAAGAACGCACGAAAAGCTTTCGCTGTCATTTTTAAGATCGGCATATGATTTCGTGCCTATCTCATTCTTTTTTATCTTGTACCTTACAGCATCCTCGGAGCCGAATTCATTAGCAGAATTTACGATAATTTCTCTGATTGTAGAAACCATAGTCGCAGACATAACTACATACCTCCTTAATTTTCATCAATAAGGCTCTGTATGTAATCCACAGCTTCACCAACAGTACGTATGTTAATAACCTGCTGCTGGTCTATCTCAATATCAAATTCATCCTCTACCTCTCCGAGCATACTTACAAAATCAAAAGAAGTAAAGCCCATATCCTCCATAAAACGTGTGTCATTTGTAATTGTTTCAGGGTCAACCTCAACATAATTACATATTATAGAAACCAATTTATCAAATAATTCCATATAGCAGACCTCCATTAGATAAGTTTTATTATATCACTGATCGACATATCGGGATTCTCGGTTCCCTTAAACATTATCTTGCAAAGATAATAATACATAAACTCCAGCTTTTCTCTTGATACCGCATCAACCTGATGTTCAAAGTTAAAATCAAGTCCGTTATCATCCGGGCGGTGCATTACGGTAAGGTACATAGCCTGAGTTGTCGCTCCGTTCGCATACCACTTTGTCTTGTACTTGATATCGCCCAGTCTGTCAAGACCTTTTTCTTTAAGCGTCATAGGCTGATATGTAAGCGACATAGGCTCATATGTATGACCGGGCTGATTATTGTATAATTTGCCTCTGTATGCAAAATACTCTACCGGATCATAGCTTGCGTGCTTAAACATTTCACTCTGAAGGTCACGGATCTGATATATTCCCTCAATAAAGCTCTTATTTTCGGGAATCTGCATTCTGAACGGGAATGAGTGTATTCTTGTTCCGCCGGATTTCTTCTCTTTCAGAGTAGCTCTCCTTGCAATAGCAGTATTGACGGATACGTCCTCAGTATTATTCATCTTATGGAAATATGTATAAAGTCCCATAAGAAGCAGACAGGTAAGAGAAATATGATATTTCTCACAGAAGCTCATAAGCCTTGTTGTAGGCTCCTCCTCAAGGTGGAAAATATCAAGTGCTGAATCAACACGTCTTGAAGCATTGATTGCTGTTCTGATATTCGGATTTCCCGTTCTCTGAATTTCCTCATCAAGCTTTCTTCTTCCGTCGATACCGTTATATATAGGCTCTGAAGATTCAATAAGCTTATGGAAAAATTCCTCATCTCTTTTCTGAGCCTTGCTGCCTGCTTCATAAGCAAGATCTTTCTGAAGCTGCTCGATATATGATGCCATTTCCTTGGGATAGTCTATCTCCTCAAATACATAGCTGCAATAGATCTGAATAACGTCACTGAGGAACATTATTAACGACTGTGCGTCCATTGTGAGGTGGTCAACAAGCATATACACACCGCTGCATCCGTCAGAGGTCTTTATCATAACGATCCTGTTCATCGGTGAATCCCAATGCTCAAACGGGATACGGGTCCACTCCTCCATAATCTCGGCTGCTTCCTCCATAGACTTGTCGGAAAAATCAACAAACTCTATGTCACGTTCCTCTTTGTCAACAACATACTGATACCATGTACCGTCCTTATCCTTTGTAAAACGCAGACGCATACATTCATGTCTGTCATAGCCCTCATAAATACATTTCTTAAGAAGTTCAAAGTCTATCTCGGTTTGTATAGTCAGGCTCGTTCCGATATTGACAACCTCTTTTTTGGGACAGAAATCAAGATAATAGCAATGGAATTTCTGTGCGACTGTAAGCGGATATACTTTATATCCATATCTTGTTTTCATCGTATTTTAACTCCTTCTATAAATTTATCCAGATATTTATCATAGGTATCCGGATCCTTGTAATAACTTTCTGCATGACTCGCCCCTTTCACTATCAATTTATCCTTCGGTGAAGCACAATTTTCGTAAATCTCGTCACACATACAGCACGGAACAAAAAAATCTGCGTCACCGTGAATAAACAATATGGGTACCTTCGCCTTTTTTACCTCTCTTGCCGCATTACATTCATCCATACCGTAGCCGGCCTTCTTTTTGTTTATATAATCGGCTACCGGTATGATCGGGAACGCAGGCATATGGTACATAGTGTGCAAAACATGAGTAAACACATACTTAGGTGATGTAAATCCGCAGTCGGATATAATACCCTTCACCTGCTTCGGAAGCTCCAGTCCGCTCATCATAAGAACGGTCGCTCCACCCATAGAGTCTCCGTGAAGTAATATATCAACGTCCTCTCCACAGCGGTTTATTATATATTTCAGCCAACCGAGACCGTCTATCCTGTCAAGGCATCCGAAACCGATATACTCTCCCTCACTCTCACCATGGGCTCTTTCGTCCACAAGAAGCATACTGAAGCCCTTTTTCAGATAATAGCCGGACAAAGCAATATAGTCGCTCATACAACTGCTTGTGTAGCCGTGAAAGCATATAACAACTTTTTTCTCATCACCTACAGGAAAATAGACTCCGTGAAGCCTCAGACCATCCTCCGAGAGAATCTGAACATCCTCATGCGGCTGAGCAAGCATATATTTCTTTCTTTCATCAATAAAGGGAAAATACTGCTCCCAGTCCGTACCCGCCATCTTTATCGTTCTTTCGGTTTTGGCTTTGTTTCTCTTCATGGTTCTGCGATAAAAATACGCACATACGAAAGCCATTATAACTGCAAGTAAAACTATAAAACCTGCTATGCCGACCACGATCCAATATGCTAATTCCATTTCCTTACTTCCTTTTGTATGAACAAACTGTATCAATAATTATCCTCTGTTCTCAACAATTTCCTTGAAGCGAAGAGCCTTATCCAAATCCCCCTCAACACCAAGCTTATTGTCTGTAAATGCCTGCACGGGGTCAAGCTTACCGTTTGCAATTTCATTCAGAACTTCAGCTGTACAAATAAAAACGGCATCCCTGTCAAAATACTCGTACGGCTCAATATAAAGCTTGCCGTCCTTTACCTCAACATAAAAGATACCTTCACCATCGCCGACAATATTGAACTGAAAAGCAAGATGCTCCGTTATATCGCTGACATCGGCATACATGAATTTTCCTTTGATTTCCGAAAACATTTCCGCATAAGTCATAATTTTACCTCCAAAGACCTGACCGGTCTGAATTTCTATAAAGATAAAATACCACTTTTTCCATATTTAGTCAATAGAATTTGGATATTTTTTTCGTATATTTAATTTATTTTTGAAAATTTTGTATATTTTAACATATTTCGGTCGAAAAAATATCCGAAATGAAATAAAGAAAAATGCCGCAAACTTATTTACGAACACTGTCGGAATATGTTATAATTGTAGATATAAAAAAAATCGGGGAGGCTGAAATTATGGGAAAGCTTATAAGCGAGTTCAAGGAATTTATTATGAGAGGAAACGTTATGGATCTTGCTGTCGGTGTTATCATCGGCGGAGCGTTCGGCTCCATTGTTACCTCACTGTGCGATGATGTCATCATGCCGGGAGTGCAGTATATTATCGGTACTGTTGCCGGAGTTGATGATATTGAGCAAATGACGGCGGTTTTGAATATAGGTCCTATAAAACTCGGACAGTTCGTATCCGCAATTATCAATTTCCTTATTATGGCACTTATCATTTTTCTTATGGTCAAAGCAGTAAACAAGATTATGTCAATTCCTAAGAAGCTCAGGCATCAGGAGGAAGAGGCTCCTACAACAAAGGAGTGTCCTTTCTGTAAGAGTGAAATTGCTATTGAGGCTACCCGCTGTCCGCATTGTACTTCAATGCTTGAAATTGCGGAAGAAGCCCTTGCAGAAGGTGAAACAGCAGCAGCGAAATAAGGCTACAGCTTGAAATCATCAGCGGTAAACTCCGGTATGGCAGGTGTTGCCCTCGGCTCCCGTTTCAGCGGGTCGTAGGCATACCTGCCGCATACTTTTCCGACAAAACGGGAATTGCGGCGGCATACCGCTTGACCGTTTGCATTTTTTTGATAGTAAAGACAGTATTCACAGTCGGGTGTAATGTTTTTTCCGAATAATTTTTTTAGTGACATTTTTTACTCTCCTCAGAATTTAATATAAACATTATAGCATTATACAAAAGGATATGCAAATCATTCGTGCGGGACATGAAAGGAAAAATATAATGATATGTAAAGTATATGAACTTAACAAGCTTAAAACATATAAATACATTGTTGTATTATCCGAATACAACGGTAAAATGCTGTTAAGCAGACACCGTAACAGAATTACATGGGAAACACAGGGAGGACATATTGAACAGGGAGAATCACCTCTTGAAGCGGCAAGGCGAGAGCTTTACGAGGAATCCGGAGCAACGGAATACGAAATAAATCCCCTTTGCGATTATTGGGCAGGCAATCCTATTACAAAAGACGGTGCAAACGGTATGGTCTTTACAGCCAAAATCACTAAGCTTTCCCCCATTCCCGAAAGTGAAATGGCTGAGGTCAGAGCATTTGATTATCTTCCGCAAAACCTTACCTATCCCGAAATTACACCGATCCTTTTCGCCAAAAAATCAATCGGAAAAGAGGTTACCGTTATTGTTGACAGGAAAGCAGGAACATATCACCCGGAACACAATGATATATATTACGACATAAATTACGGATACATAAAAAATATTATTGCCGGTGACGGAGAAGAGCAGGATGCCTATATTCTCGGTATAAAAGAACCGCTCGACAGTTTTACGGGTACGGTAAAGGCGGTCATACACCGCTTTGATGATATTGAGGATAAATGGATCGTCTGTCCCCCGGATTATGATATTACGGAAAATGAAATAATAAAACAGGTGGAATTTCAGGAAAAATATTTTAAAACCTGCATTGTATTGTAGAAATATTAAAAAATCTATTTACAAATACTTCCTGTTTTAGTACAATAGAGTTCGTCATACTATAGAACAGTGAGGGTTGATTATGATATTCAAAAGTAAAAACACATATCTTAATTTCGTAGACGGTGTCGGTTTTCTGCAATTTCCGACACTTCTGGAGCTTAATTTCATAAATCATGCTTTTTCCACACGCATCGGCGGTGTCAGTGAGGGCGAATACAAATCAATGAATCTCAATTTCAAGCGTGGAGATGACCCCGAAAAGGTAACGGAAAATTATAAAATTTTCTGTAATGCGGCAGGATTTGATTTTAATTCCCTCGTAAGCTCCTCTCAGGATCATAATACCTTTGTAAGAAATGTAACAAAAGCAGATTGCGGAATAGGTATAACACGTCCGCATGATATTGAGAGTGTGGATGCACTTATTACAAACGAACCCGGAGTAACCCTTGTAACACATTACGCAGACTGCACTCCACTGCTCTTTGCCGATCCCGAAAAGAAAGTTATTGCACTTGCCCATGCCGGGTGGAGAGGTACTATCGGAAAAATCGGAGAAGCTGTTGTTCAGCAGATGCATGACGATTACGGCTGTGACCTGACCGATATAATTGCGGTTGTAGGTCCGGCAATAGGCACCTGCTGTTATGAAGTAGACACTCCGGTATTTGAGGAATTCGCTTCTCTGACAGAGCTTAAGCCGGCATATTTCACAAAAAGTCTCGGACACGGCAAATACCTTATAAATTTGAAAGAAACAAACAGACGTATGCTTATGGATGCGGGTCTGCTGAGTATAAATATAACAATCAGTGATGTATGCACAAAATGCAACAGCGGTCTGCTGTTTTCTCACCGTGCAAGCGGGGGCAAAAGGGGCGGACTTATTGCAATGATGTGTATAAATGAACAATAAATTTTTTGATATAAACAAACCGCTCGTTGTCATAATGTCGGCAACGGGCGGTTGATGTTTATATTTTATTCTTCGGTTTTCTTTGTTGTCTTTTTGGCGGAGGCTTTCTTAACCGGTGTTTTCTTTTCTTTGTCTTCTTCATCGGATTTTTCAGCAGCTTCCTTTTCCTCCGTTTTCGTTTCGGTCTTTACCTCCGCTTTTTTATCCGGCTTCCCGGCGGCAGCCGACTTCTTTTCTGCCGCGTTTACCGCCTTAGCCTCATCTGCGGAAGTTGACTTTTTTACTGAAGTTTTTTTCTCCTCTGCGGCAGCGGTATCTGCTTTTTCCTTATTTGCTGCTTTTGAGGTTGTATTTTTCGCAGAAGCTTTTTCCTCTGCCTTTACCCCTGTCTTTTTAGCGGCTTCTTTTTTGGGGGCAACAGGTTTAACATATGTTTCAAGTCCCTCGCAGCTTTCAAGGAAAGGCTTTATCTTCTGATATATCTTATCTACGCCGCCCTTACTGTCACTTTCTATGTTAAGCGGCATTATCGGGTCATGTACGCTCAGTCTTAAAAGGAACCATCCGTTACCGTTTGTCTTATTGAAGGAAACCCTTACTCCTTCGTGATTATCGTCTGCTATATTAAAGCCCTTCTGCTTCTTTGAATATTCAAGCAAATCGGAAATTACCTTTTCGCCGTATGTACGGAAATCCTTTTCGGTTATCTTAATGCGTATTTCCCTGCTTTCAACAGGTTCGGCAAGGTCGGCTATAACAGTATCAAGCTTCTTGCCCTCCTTGCGGAGCTGTGCCATTTTTATAATAATCTTTGTTACAAGATATGCTCCGTCATCAAGAAAATAATTTTCCCTCATGGCAGCGTGTCCCGATGTTTCTATTGCAAGAGGACAGTTCACCCCGTTTTGGTTCTGCCTGACAGCCTCATTGATTACATTTTTGTATCCTCTCTTGAAGCGGAGATGTTTTCCGCCGAGATTATTCTCTATAAAGTCCTTAAGTCCGCTTGATGTAATTGAATCGGTTACTATTGTACCTCCTTTGTTACCATCAAGTGCGATAGCCGAAGCAAGTGCAACAAGACGGTTCCGGTTGATTTCCTTTCCCTCGGAATCAACTGCACCTCCCCTATCAACATCCGTGTCAAATATAACACCGAGATCCGCACCGGAGTCTGTTACAGCCTTACTTATTGATGCCATAGCTTCCTCGTTTTCGGGATTTGGTATATGGTTCGGGAACATTCCGTTCGGTTCAAGGAACTGACTTCCCCTTATGTCCGCACCTAAAAGCTCAAGAACATCCGCTGCATAGAAGCCTCCCACGCCGTTTCCCGCATCCACAATGATCTTGAATCCTTTAAGCGGATGATTATAATCATCTTCGGAATTTACCTCTCTCTTTATCATTTCACGCAGAGAAAGAGCATAACGGTTCATATAATCACTTTCTACACGTTTTCCTCCCCTTGCTTCATCCGGCTTATCTCCGTTTTGTGCATATTCAAGAACAGATGTTATATCTTCACTGTCGAGTCCTCCCTCTCTTGTGAAAAACTTAAGTCCGTTTCTGTAATACGGATGGTGACTCGCCGTTATCTGCAACGCACCGTCGCACGACATATCAACAGTAGTCATAAACATAGCCGGAGTTGATGCAAGACCGCAGTCGATAACAGTTACCCCTGCCCTGAGCATGGAGCGAACGGCAACTTCAAGAATATGCGGACTGGAAATTCTCGAATCCCTTCCCACGGATATTTTTAATTCATCCGTTTTGGCTGCCTTTTTGCCCGCAAGCCAAAGGATAAAGCCGTTTACCATAGCCGCAACGGCATCATCCGTCAAATTGACATCATAGCCTGCCCCATCGACGGCAACTCCTCTTATATCGGTTCCGCTCTTGAATTGTTTCCAAAAATCGTTCAACATAAAGCATAATCTCCTTTATTAATTATTTTCACTTTTATATGCATATTTATCATTTGTCCTGACAAAATCATTACTCTCCAAAGAGAATTTATCACCGTCAACAGTATAGCTGAATGACTGCTCGCTTAAATTGTTACTTACAGGGTAAAATTTTGTATAGCATACTCCGTCCTTTACGGTATACGTTCCGTGTATTTCCAAATCGGGTGCAAGCTGTTCAAAGGTTCCGTCCTCATTGAATGTCATTGTATAGGCATAACCTATTTCATCATTTTTATAAAGCCATGAGCCTATAATTTTTTCATCCTTCTTAAAATCATCGGGTTTTGACACCTTGTACTCTTCGCTTCCCGGTGTAAAATTCCATTTATAGTATGTGGTTCCGTCTATATCAACACTGTCAGTAGTTTTCTTCTTGCTCTTCACCTCATCCTCGGAGGAAGAGCTGTCATCGGGAGACAGGAACATACCCGAAAGATCGGTAAGCTTAAGTTTTCTTCCTGTAAAGATATTACCGCCAAATTCATAGTTGAATCTGAAAAGCTGTACCTGCCCGTAAACCGGAATATATACGTTCATCACATCACCATATTCATCATCATCCGTAAATTCGTATCTTCCCACATAAACTACACCGCCGGAATGAAAACGTGCAGTCTTGTCATCCGAAAATGTAAGATTAAATTCAACCTTTTCCGAATCATTACCCAAAGGTATATCTATCCCCCATGTACCATCTATACTCGTATCAAAAAAGCACTTCCATACGCCGAAGCCGACCAGTGCGGCAAGAAAAATACAGGCGGCAATTATCAGAGGACCTCTGTAATATACTTTTTTTCTCTGTACCGCCGCAGAAGGCAATGTAATATCATCATCGGATACAAAGCCTTCCTTTGAATTTTCATTTTCCGTCAGCTCTTCTTCCGAAATATCAAACCGTTCTTCATCACTCATCAAATTAACCTCCCGAAAACTGTATATTTATACATTACTTTGAAATGTCTCAGCCATTCTCAACAGCCACTTTATATTTTAACTTATATTTCCAATTAATACAAGACATTACGGAACTTTTTTATGAAAATTTCTTCCGAAAATATAAAAGCAAATCAAATATATAAGAATAGGCACAATTCAGTTGTTTTTTTCTCTTGATTTATACAAAGTTTCAAACAGAAAAGGTGCTATATATTTTTTTACCAAAAATTTCAGCATTTTATCAAAATAAATCGGCATATAAAATGCAAAATGCAAAAAGTATAATTTGATTTAAAACAAAATGTTGAAAGATAGAATAAAATGTGGTATGATAGTAGTGTAAACTTATGATTATTATACATTTTCTACTATCTCAGGGGGTATTTGTATGGAGATAAGAGATTCTTACAATACATGGCTTGATAATGCCGTGGAAGATAAAGATCTTACAGAGGAGCTTCGTAGTATAAACGGAAACGATGATGAAATTTATGAACGCTTCTATACCGAGCTTAAGTTCGGTACGGCAGGACTCAGAGGTATTATCGGTGCCGGTACAAACAGAATGAACATATACACCGTAAGGCGTGCAACTCAGGGACTCGCCGATTTTCTTAATAAGAAATATAAAAATCCTTCGGTTGCAATTTCCCATGATTCCAGAATAAAGGCCGATCTGTTTGCAAAAGAAGCCGCAAGAGTGCTTGCTGCAAACGGAGTGAAAGCTTATATAAGCACGGAGCTTCAGCCGACGCCTGTTGTATCCTTTGCGGTTCGTGAGTTGAAAACTCAGGCAGGTATTATGGTAACCGCAAGTCATAATCCGGCTAAGTATAACGGTTATAAATGTTATGGCAGTGATGGCTGTCAGATGACCGATGTAAATGCTGCCGCAGTTTTTGATGAAATTGAAAAGGTACAGTATTTCAACGGTGACATAAAGCTTATTGACTTCGATGAGGGAATAAGCAAAGGTCTTATTGAATGGATAAGCGATGATGTCTATGAGGCATACCTCAGAAATGTCCGGGCACAGTCAGTAAATCCCGATATATGCAGGGGTTCGGGACTTAAAGTAGTTTATACTCCCCTTAACGGTGCCGGAAATAAACTTGTCCGTAAAATTCTCGGCAGGATCGGAGTTGAGGATGTCGTTATTGTTCCGGAGCAGGAAAATCCCGACGGCAACTTTACGACCTGTCCCTATCCCAATCCGGAAATAAGAGAGGCTCTTGACCTCGGACTTAAGCTCTGTGAAAAGGAAAAGCCCGATCTTCTTCTTGCAACAGACCCGGATTCCGACCGTGTCGGCATAGCTGTAAAAACGAATGACGGCTATCGTCTTATGAGCGGCAACGAAACGGGTATCATGCTTCTTAACTATATTCTTGAAAGCAGAAAGAAAAACGGCACTCTTCCGGAAAAACCTGTTGCTGTCAAAACTATAGTAACAAGCAAGCTTGTTGACAGAGTATGCGAAAAGTACGGATGTGAGCTTAAAAATGTCCTTACAGGATTCAAATATATCGGCGAACAGATCCTTCTGCTTGAACAGAAAAATGAGGAAAACAGATATGTGTTCGGTTTTGAAGAGAGTTACGGCTACCTTGCCGGAACATATGTAAGAGATAAGGACGCTGTTGTTGCTTCAATGCTTATATGTGAGATGGCGGCATATTACCGCACTCAGGGCAAAAGCCTCAATGATGTTATGAACGAGTTGTACGAAGAGTTCGGATATTACCTTAACGTTACCAAAGCGTTTGAATTTGACGGCTCGGCGGGTATGCAGAGGATGGCTGATATAATGTCAGCTCTGCGTAATTCACATCCTGCTGAAATTTCCGGATTCAAAGTTACTAATTATTCGGATTATCTTAATTCCTGTTCAAAGGATCTTATAAACGGTACAGAGGAGGTCATTGACCTTCCCAAATCTAATGTTCTCTCCTACTCTCTCGAGGGCGGCGGAGCTGCCATTGTAAGACCCTCGGGTACAGAACCTAAGATTAAGGTGTATATAACCGCTGTGGGTAAATCTGCCGATGATGCGGAAAAGATATCCGAAAAGATGCTTGAATCTATGCTCTCGGTACTGGGTATTTAAATTCATAATTTTAAAACAATGGGTGCGGCTGCATTGAAAAATGCTGCCGCCTTTCTTTATGCTGCAAAAGGACAGCGGCACAAATAAAATGGTTCGGTTTAAGACACTGCGATCTTAAACCAAACCATTCCTGTACACATATTAATCTTTTATATTAATCTGACCATCAGACAACCGTACTGCCGCACCTGCCGCATTCGCCGTTTACTGTTTAATCATCTGAAGAAATCCTGATACGGATTATAGTCCTCTGTTACTTCGGAGGATTCCTCTTCTTCAGCGGCTTTTTCGCCAAGAGTAACGTCAAGAACCTTTGTTTCACCATCACGATAAACTGTTATCTTTACCTTATCTCCTGCCTTATGTTTTGAAATAACTGTTCTGAGCTCGGAGGAATCATCAATTTCTTCATCATCAACCTTTGTTATACAGTCATAAATCTTTATTCCGGCTTTTTCGGCTGCGGAACCCTCGGTAACTGCCGATACATACACACCCGCTTTATCTACCCTGTACATGAACATGGACTGCTGGTCTGTAATGTCAACAAAATTTATACCAAGATATGCCCTTCCGCCTACATAACCCTTTGTTTTGAGATCGTCAAGGATATCAACAATGTCATTTACGGGAATAGCAAAGCCAAGACCTTCAACAGAAGTACCCGATGATGTGGAACTCGACTTGGCAACAACTATTCCTATAAGATTGCCGTTTGAATCAAACAGACCGCCGCCTGAATTTCCGGGATTTATTGCAGCATTTGTCTGAAGAAGATTCATAGTCTTGTTATCGATCTTAATTTCTCTGTCAAGTGCACTTATAATACCGTCTGTCACAGTACCGCCAAGCTGTCCCAGGGGATTGCCTATTGCTATGGCAGTCTGACCGACACTCAGCTTAGCCGAATCACCAAAGGTAGCAGCCGTAAGACCTGTTTCCTCAATCTTAAGCAGAGCAACATCAAGCGTTGAGTCCCTGCCTATAAGTTTGGCGGTATAAGTATTTGTATTTGTAAGACGTACCTGTATCTTGTTTGCACCCTCTATAACATGATTGTTGGTTATAATATAGCCGTCATCGGAAATTATAACTCCGCTTCCGGCAGACTGCTGAACATATTGTCCGTAGAAACTATCATAAGCAGTTGCTTCTGTTGTTATTTCAACAACAGCATCCTTGACCTTTGCGGCAACCTCCTGTGTTGTAGTGGGTGTTACATCCGAATCGCTCGCCTGAGTTATCTTTAATACCGAATCATCCTTATCATTGCTGTCCTTTTTATCCTCAGCCTGAGAAGACTCGGATGTAAGAGCAGAATTACCGTTGGCAATATAAGAACCGAGAAAGCCTCCGCCGACTCCCACACAAAGAGAAAGTATCAATGCTGCAGCTATTATACCGAAACTTCTTCCCTTTGATTTTTTCTTTTCGGTTACGGGTAGTGAATACGGATTTTCGGGAGGTATCTCATTCCGGACATTGTTATTTATACGCTCACCGCTGTATATATCATACTTCACCATTCCCGGCTGAGGCGGCATCGTATCTCTTCCGTAGGACGTCGGCTCGGGTCTGCTGTAGGTATTATAGCCGCTGTCCCGCTGACTCATATTCTGCCCGGGTGCCGCGTTATAGGGATTCGAGAAAGACTGCCCGTTAATCGGAGCATTTTGCTCATATGTGGGCTGAGTTTCCATGTTCTCACTCTTCTCGGGTACCTTTTCCATGTTTTCGTTATTTTCAAAATTTCTGTTATCCATAATATAACCTCCATTTAATAAATTACTTTTTGTTGACAATGATATTATAAAATAAACCGCCATAAAGTGTGTCAACAAAAATAATATTTTTTTGAAACAATATATTAATTATCACTTAAATTTTTTTAAGCAACTGAAATATGAGCAATTAAAATATTTTAATAAGTATGTTTTAACTCATTTTTTCCGATTTGTCAAGTATAAATTATATATATGTATCGTATGTTTACCGAATTATCATTTGTATTTTTTTAAGTATTATGATAAAATAGTAATAAAGTTTATAAAAAACAGTCAGGGAGTGCTGAAGAATTGAAAACAAATTTTCATACACATACCTACAGATGCCTGCACGCGACAGGTACCGAAAAAGATTATGTTGAGGAAGCAATAAACCGGGATCTCGATGTGCTTGGTTTTTCAGACCACGCTCCTTTTCCCGACAAGGACTATGGTCTTCGTATGAGATATGAGGAACTTGAAGATTATATCAGTGAAACAGATAGACTGAAATCCCTTTATAAAAACCGGATCAGAATATATAAGGGTCTTGAAATTGAGTACCATCCCTACTATACCGAATACTATACGACCCTTTTAAAAAAATTCAAGCTTGATTATCTCGCTCTTGGTGAACACACATACACAACAAACTCGGGAGCTTTCAGAAATATTTTTTTTGCCGAAAGCACAAACGATTATGCGGATTATGCTTATGCAGTTTCTGAGGCAGTTGCTACGGGTTTTTTCAGCTTTGTTGCACATCCGGATCTTATGATGCTGAATGAGTTTGCCTGGGATAAGAATTGTGACAAAGCCTGCGACTTGATACTGTGTGCGGCAGAAAAATATGATATTCCGCTTGAATATAATGCCAATGGTTTCCGCAGGGGAATAAAACATTATCCCGACGGTGTTCGTTATCCGTATCCCGATGACCGCTTCTGGAAGCTTGTAAGTGGAAGCAAAATACGTGTAATAGTAGGTTCGGACTGTCATACTCCGGAGCAGATTCGTGACGAAGCCGTTATACGTGCGGAAAGTAAATGTGCGGAACTCGGACTTAATATGATCGATTCCATATTTTAAAAAGGTGGTTTAATGAAAAGAAAAGGATACAAAAAAATTATTTCGTTTTTTCTTATCTTAAGCGTTGTATCCGGTATATCCGCCTGCAGCGAAAATCCGGATCATAAACCCTCTGAAACAACCGAAAGCTTAGTGGAATATTCCGTGGAAGAAAAATCCGGAATTATACAGGACAGTGGGATTATACATGACAGCTCCGAAGATAATATTGCCAATTCAAATGACGAATTTTCGGAAGCCGAGGGGTATAGCAGCGAAAATGTCGATAATGATGACAGCAGCGACTTTCCCGAAGAATGGCAGGATGACGGGATTTTTTCTTCAAAATATCAAAGAGCATATGAACTTGTTAAAAGTATGAGTACAGAAGAAAAAGTAGGACAAATTCTTCTTGCAAGATGTCCCGCAGTCGATGCGTTATCGGAGGCTAAGGAATTTCATCTTGGCGGCTATATACTTTTCGGCAGGGATATAGTCGGAAAGACAAAAAATGAATTGACCGGAGATATCCGTTCTTATGTTGATTCTCAGGATATACCTATGATAGTGGCAGTAGATGAGGAAGGCGGAACGGTGAGCCGACTCAGTCTGAACAATGAACTTACGAAATCTCCGTTTAAATCTCCCCGTGAGCTTTTTGCCGAAGGCGGTATCCATGCCATTACTGAAGATACGAAAAATAAGTGTAAGCTTATGAAAAAACTGAATATAAATACAAATCTTGCACCCGTCTGTGATATAAGCAAAATGCCGGGAGATTTTATGTATGACCGTTCTCTTGGTCAGAATCCCGACATTACAGCGGATTATGTAAGTCAGTATACAAAGGTAAGTCAGGAAAACGGTATTTCCGTTACGCTCAAGCATTTTCCCGGATACGGAAATAATGTTGATACCCATACCTCCGTTGCCGTTGATAAAAGAACTTATGAAACCTTTCTTAAAAATGATTTCATCCCTTTCAAAGCAGGGATTGAAGCGGGGGCACATATGGTACTCGTAAGCCATAATATCGTGGAATGTATGGATAAGAATAATCCCGCATCACTTTCGCCGGAGGTACATGAGGTTCTGCGAAAGGAATTAGGATTTACAGGAATTATAGTAACCGATGACCTTGCAATGGATGCCATAGGGAAATATGTTACGGATGTTTCTCCATACACCGCTGCGGTACTTGCCGGAAATGATATGCTTTGCGTTTCCGATTACGTAACGGCATATAGTGATATTTTAAGAGATATCAGCATCGGAACAATCGAAATTGATATGATAAATCACGCAGCGATGCGTGTTATAGCTTGGAAAATGACAAAAAATATGTTATAACAACCGCACGCCGTTAGCCGACTCCGCAAGCGTCGTCGGACGGCTGAGCGAACGTTTAATAATTTTCTTAAAATTGTTTTCAAAGGTTGAAAATTATGTTATAACAACAGCACGCCGTTACCCGACTCCGCAGGCGTCGTCGGACGGCTGAGCGAACGTTTGATAATTTTCTTAAAATTGTTTTCAAA
>X301_European_Hare__coassemble_969_pt1 | contig 28579 bp, 25 predicted proteins | sample X301_European_Hare__metabat2_low_PE_012 | metagenome-assembled genome bin X301_European_Hare
TAAATTATCGTTTATTGCATTATTTAGCTCAATTTTATCATCGATTGTAGACAGTAAAGCGGCAATCTTACGTTGCTCTGAAATATTTACAGGTATATATACTTTAACAGATTTCATAGCACTACCTGATACTTCTTTGAAAGTCGTACCACTACCCATATTTTCAATATTATCCTTATTATATTTCAATAGGTAATATAGGAACATAAAATCAGTGTTAGTATTTGGAATTACGCTCTTAAAGCCTTGATTAGTACACAACTCTTTTGCGGCTATTGCAACATACCCAATTGGAGCACGGGAAGAAAAAAGTATTGTATTTTTTGGCAGTAGCCTCGTTGAACAGCTGTTAAATCCAGTCTTGGTTATATTTCGTTCGCCACGATAAATATATCTTCCATGAAAACTCGATAAATCTTTGGGTGTTATCCAAGAAATATCACCGTTTTCATAGTTTTCAATTCTTTTTGTTGAGGGAGTTGCTCCACCAACAACTTCTCCTAAATCTGCAATAGTACACTCTTTCCATTCGGACATTTTTATCATCCTTTTTCATATCATTTATAGTTTTTTGTCTATGTATAGTTTTATATATTCAATTAAAAAATTAAAGATTTCCCTATCATTTTCACTTAGTATATTCTTTTCTTTAATACTATGTAAAACTTCAATTGTAATTTTTAGCTCTCGTTTTCTTATTCCGTGTTTAAATATACCAGTTCGTACATAGCTATCCATGCAATTTATTACATCTGTTGCGATTTTTCTTAAATTATTAGCAATTTCAGTTGCTTTATTTATTTCATTCAAAATAATTGGCATCCTTCTATCATAATCTTCTCTTGACATTGTATTTCCTGTACATTTATGATAGATATTTGCATACTCATTAAATTTCATACCCAATCGCCCCCAACTTTCTCCTGATCTCGTCCTCCAGTTCATGGGATTTAGCAAACATATCGGAGAGTTCCGATGTCAGCCGTGCCATTTTTTCCTCAAAAGGCTCGCCGTCATCTTCCTGATCCTCAATGCCTACATAGCGACCAGGTGTAAGGATATAATCCTGTGCCGCAATGGTCTGAATATCTGCAACAGCACAAAAACCCTTTACGTCCTCTGCCTTGCCGTCTTGAAATGCGGAAAATGTGTCCGCAAGCCTTCCGATCTCCTCATCTGTTAAATCACGGTGCTTCCTGTCTACCATATAACCCATTTTTCGGGCATCTATAAAAAGTGTTTTGCCCTTTTGCTTTTTGTTTTTTGTGATAAACCACAAAGTAACGGGTATCGTTACATTGTAAAACAACTGCGTAGGCATTGCAATAATACCCTCAATAAGATCGTCCTCTATTATCCTCCTGCGTATTTCTCCCTCGCCGCCCGATTGCGTGGATAATGCACCGTTTGCAAGAACAAGCCCTATCTTGCCCCTCGGCGAAAGGTGATGTATCATGTGCTGTATCCATGCATAGTTTGCATTGCCTGCCGGAGGTATGCCGTACTTCCAACGCCTATCATCCTTCAGCTTTTCCTGACCCCATTTTGACAGATTAAACGGCGGATTCGCCATTATATAATCTGCCTTGAGTGTCGGATGTAAATCATTGAAAAACGTGTCTGCATGATATGGCCCGAAATCTGCATCTATCCCGCGTATTACCATATTGATCTTTGCCATTTTCCATGTATCTGCATTTGATTCCTGTCCATATATCGATATCTCACCGCGATTTCCGGAGTGATCATCAACAAATTTTTTACTTTGCACAAACATACCGCCACTTCCACAACAGGGATCATATATACGGCTGTCCGCCTGTGGCTTAAGCACAGAAACTATTGTCTTGACTATGCTTGACGGTGTATAGAACTCACCGCCCTTTACACCCTCATGTGCTGCAAACTGCCTGATACAATATTCGTACGTACGCCCGAGCAAGTCCTTGCTGCTCTCTGTGTCGCTCATATCCATATTGGTAAACAGATCAACAACATCACCGAGAACACGCTTGTCAAGATCGGGATTTGCATAATTCATAGGCAATACATTTTTCAGCCTCTTGTTTTCTGCCTCGATTGCTCTCATGGCATTATCAATAACCGTTCCGATCTCCGGCGTATGAGCCGCCTCCGAAATCACCGACCAACGAGCTTTTTCCGGTACGAAAAAGATATTTTTCATCATGTAGGCATCCGGCTCATTTTCAAAGCCTTCACCATCCTCAATAAGCTCATTGTACCTTTTTTCAAACGCACTCGATATATAACGCAGAAAAATAAGTCCTATAATGACCTTTCTGTAATCCGCAGCAGGAATATGCCCCCACAGCACACAAGCCGCATCCCATATCTGTTTTTCAAAACCAATATTCGCATTATTTTTTTCAGCCATTCCCCTACCTCCGAACATTAACTTCTTATACACGAATATTTTATTACATTTTGGATGATTTTACAAGTTTTTTCATAATTTTAATATACAAAATATTGTACTAAAAAACGGTGAGCCTTTGCTCCACCGTTTTTGCGTGTTCCTCCGTTCTGTGATTTTTTTGAACATCCCTCCGAAACCCCTAATGTAAGACGGTTCTCTGTGATAAACCACAAAGCAACGGGTATCGTTACAATGTATGCTCGTCTTCATACACTTTTAAACATGGTATATGTCCGGCTATAATTTTACAGAATATACAATCCATAGAATCTTCCTCCACAACTCCCGATTTACCGGGCAAACATTGCTGTATCTTAATAAATCATACCACAAAATCGTGAATTAATCTACCACTATTAACCCGGCACACATTTTACACTCAAAGGTGCACTTTTCAATTTTTTCTCGGCGTTGTATCAAACTCCGCAGAATCACATTCATTTTTACTAACAATTTTTTAAATGTCACAATATTCCAAATTCTCTGAAAAGCTGCATATTTCTGATTATTATGTCCGATTTCCACCAATTTGCGGAAATTTCAAATTCCCTGTAATCATTGTGCCACTTCCACACAACAGGATATGAACCGTCCTCAAGCTGAGAGTCGTATATCATTTCGGCTTCACGTTTACAAAGGTCACGGTTTATACTTTTGAAAATACGGTTGTTTTTAAAGAAGAAAAATGACGGAGTGCAAACGTAATCTGTCGTCCACCTTTCCGTGTCACTGCAAATAATGTCATTTACCCGACTTATAACGGATTCTCTTAAGGTTTTTAAATCGAAAACGTCAAATCCCTCAATTTCCTCACAATACCCGAGCAAATCAGAAAAACATCTGACGGTATGCGGTTCGTCAGTCGGATTTTGCAGAAAATTTGTGACCGCCTTTTTGGCAATGCCGCCTGCCTTTTGGTAAATACTGCTGTTCTTATCGGCAAAGTGCAAAGCGAAGCCGGCAAGGCTTACCGTAGGGTTATCCGACGGAATACCCTCAGGATCGTCACACTCCCACCATACCGCATGGGGATAATCGTTATTGCCGGTGACGGTATTGTACCACTTGCCGCCCGAAAAATCCTTTCCGCTGTCAAGATAGTTCAGAAGTCCTTTCATAACGGGATGTTCCGTATCGGTAAAGCCTATTTCACGAAGTATCATTGCTGCCGCCCATGCTCCGATGGGATTTGAATTTATATTCCAATTATCGGGTTCAATTGCATATGCAAAACCGCCGTCATCATTTTGGTAGAAAGATAAGGCGTGAAGCACATCATCAATACTTCCGTTTTCAAAATGGAAACGAAAACGTGCAAGATCAAGAGGGCGTGCATTTCTGTAGACAAAGGCTTTTGCTTTTTCAAAGGTATCCATCTTAATTCTCCTCATAAATTGATAAGGATATTATAACCGCCCGGAATTTATATGTCAAATAAAAGCCATACGGAAAAATGGCTTTGTATCAGTACTTACTCCATGGTTTTGCAATATATGATATCGGTTCGATTAAGTTTGAATATAGCCTTGCTTTTTTCATAAATATAAGCTAAAATATATAAGGAATATTTTTTTCCAAATTGAAAGAGGAGAGAAGTTAATTATGTCTGAACAGAAAAAGGTTGCTGTCATAATGGGCAGTGACAGCGATTTCCCGACAGTATCGGGTGCAATCAAAACGCTTGACGCATATGGAGTACCATTCGAGGTGCATATCATGTCCGCACACCGCACACCCGAGGAGGCTGCCGCATTTTCGGCAAATGCACGTAAAAACGGTTTTGGTGTAATAATTGCAGCGGCAGGAAAAGCAGCACATCTTGCAGGTGTTCTTGCTGCTCATACAACACTGCCTGTTATAGGAATACCGATAAAATCATCAACATTTGACGGACTTGATGCTTTGCTGGCAACGGTACAGATGCCAAAAGGAATACCTGTTGCAACAGTAGCGGTTGACGGTGCAGACAATGCGGCAATACTTGCTGTTCAGATGCTTGCACTTTCAGATGAAAAACTTGCTGAGAAACTCTCGGCAGAAAAAGTTAATATGAAAAACGGAGTTGCAAAAAAAGACGAGGATATCCAAAAGAAAGTCAGCGAGCTTATTAATAAATAAGGAGAATTTTTATGTCTGAATTACACGATGAATGTGGTGTTTTCGGAATTTATAATAATAACGGTGAAATGAATATCGTTGAGGAAACCTATCTTGCGATGTACACTTTACAGCACAGAGGACAGGTAGGTGCAGGTATAGCCGTAAATAATAACGGCAATATGGTATATCATAAGGATTTTGGAATGATACCCGAAGCACTTCCGGAAGCAGAAGTAAACCGCCTCGGAAACGGAAATATAGCTCTCGGTCACGTAAAGTACTCATCGGGTGAAGCAGTTGACCATCAAAATCTTGCACCGCTTGTTATGAGATATATCAAGGGACAGCTTGCACTTTGCATGAACGGTGCACTCACGAATTATCAGGTGCTCAGAGATGACCTTAATCAGGGTGCGGCAATATTCCAGTCTAATGGCGATACTGAAATAGTAGCTTATCTGACAGCAAGGGCAAGACTTAATTCCGAAACAATAGAAGAAGCAGTACAAAAGGCGGTTTCTCAACTAAAGGGTGCATATGCGATCGTAATGATGTCACCGAGCAAGCTTATAGGAGTGCGTGATCCACTCGGAGTACGACCGCTGTGTGTCGGCAAACTTGGGAAAAGCTATGTTATAACATCGGAATCATGCGTATTTGAAAGCATGGGCGGAGAATTTATAAGAGATGTCGAACCCGGAGAAATGATTGTTATTGACGAGGGCGGCTTTCACAGCTATAAGGGACGAAAGGCTGAGAAAACAGCTTTGTGTCTTTTTGAATATGTATATTTTTCCCGTCCTGATAGCGTGGTAGACGGCGTATCAGTGGCAATGGCAAGACAAAGAGCAGGTATGCTTCTTGCAAAACAGCATCCGGTTGATGCGGATATAGTTTTCGGTGTACCCGATTGTGGTATAGAATCGGCAATAGGCTATTCTATGGAATCGGGAATAAGATATTCAACAGGTCTTGTTAAAAATAAATATATAGGCAGAGCATTTAATAACAGAAAAAACAATTCCGAATATCTTATGCGTATAAAGTTAAATGCACTTAAATATAATATAGCCGGAAAAAGAGTAATTGTAATAGATGACTCAATGCTAAAGGGCATTACAAGCAAGCATATTGTGGAACTTTTAAGACAGGCAGGTGCAAAAGAGGTACATATGAGGATTGCCTCACCTCTTTTCAAAAATCCATGCTATCTTACAAGCGATACTACACCGAAAGAGGATCTTATTGCCGCTAAGAAAAGTGTAGATGAAATCTGCGAATATATCGGAGCGGACAGCCTCGGATTTTTGTCAGCCGAAAGCCTTCCGGAAATTGCAGAGGGTTGTAGGCTCGGTTTCTGTGACGCCTGTTTCACGGGAAATTATCCTGTTGATGTATCAAATACATCAAGAGCTGATAAATACTCTCAGAAGATAAAATAAAAAAATACGGCTGAGCCGTTTTGGAGGTATAATAATGAAAAGCTTCAGTGACAGTTATAAGGATGCCGGTGTAGATGTAACAGCCGGGTATAAATCTGTTGAGCTTATGAAAGAATATGTTGCAAGGACAATGACAAAAGGAGTTCTTTCGGGTATAGGCGGTTTCGGCGGTCTGTTTGAAATAGACACAACAGGTATAGATCATCCCGTGCTTGTATCGGGAACGGACGGTGTCGGAACAAAACTGAAAATAGCGATGCTTCTTGATAAGCATGATACAATAGGAATAGATTGTGTTGCTATGTGTGTAAACGATATAATCTGCTGCGGTGCAAAGCCACAGTTTTTCCTTGATTATATTGCAATAGGCAAGAACTATCCCGAAAAGGTCGCAAAAATTGTATCGGGTGTAGCAGAGGGCTGTGTACAAAGCGGCTGTGCTCTTGTTGGCGGAGAAACTGCCGAGCATCCCGGAATGATGCCCGAGGACGAATATGACCTTGCAGGATTTTCGGTAGGTGTGGTTGATAAGGCAAAAATACTCGATCCGTCAACACAAAAATCGGGAGATGTTATGATAGGCATAAAATCAAGCGGAGTACATTCAAACGGATTTTCACTTGTACGAAAAGTATTTGATATAAATGAGAAAAATGTAGGAAAGTATTATGACGAGCTTGGCGGAACACTTGGGGAAACACTCCTTACTCCTACAAGAATCTATGTCAAGGCAATTCTTTCACTTCTTGACAGCGTTAAGGTAAAGTCAATTTCCCATATTACAGGCGGAGGATTTTATGAGAATATTCCCCGTTCACTTCCGAGCGGTATTTCAGCCAAAATTCAGCGTAAAAACGTACAGGTACTTCCGATATTTGACCTTATCGCAAAGACGGGAAATATTCCCGAACGTGATATGTTCAATACATTCAATATGGGTGTAGGCATGACTGTTGTTGTCGATTCTGCGGAGGCAGACAAGGCTGTTGAGGTACTCAAGGCAGCCGGAGAGGACGCTTATGTCCTCGGTGAACTGGTTGAAAGCGATGAGGGCGTAATAATTGAATAATACAGATACTGTCGGTATATATTTCAGCGGTACGGGAAATACAAAATTCTGCTTGGAAAGGTTTATGGCTGCGTGTAAATTCAGCGAAGATATTTATTCCATAGAAATGCCGGAGTCGGCAGAGCAGATAAAAAGGCATGGATTTATTGTTTTTGCATATCCGGTTTATTACAGCAATCTCCCGAAAATAGTCCGTGATTACATTACGGCAAATAAAGATATTTTCAAAAATAAGGAAATATATATAATTTCCACAATGGGGTTATTCAGCGGTGACGGTACAGGCTGTTCGGCACGTTTTTTCAAAAAATACGGTGCAAATATAAAGGGCGGGCTTCATATAAAAATGCCCGATTGCATAGGAGATGTAAAAGCACTTAAAAAGTCACTCGAACAAAACAGGGAAATTGTTAAGGCGGCAGAATTAAAAATTTCTAAAGCAGCGGAAAAACTGCTGCATGGTAAACCTGATAAAGAGGGATTGTGAATTTTTTATCATATTGCCGGACTTTTCGGGCAGAGGTTATATTTTCCGAATAAAACAAAAAATTATACCGATAAACTTAAAATAGATCATTCAAAATGTATAGGGTGCGGTAAGTGTGTTAAGATTTGCCCGATGTACAATATTGACATACTGAATGATAAAGCTGTACCAAAGGGTAAATGTACTATGTGTTACCGCTGTATAAACAGTTGTCCGAGGCAGGCTGTAACATTGATTGGTAAAGAAGTTATTGAACAGCCGTTGATTGAAAAATATTTGTAGTATCGGTATAATTACAGAAAGGAATCGGCTTATGAAAAATATAGTTGTGCTTGTATCGGGCGGCGGAACAAATTTGCAGGCACTTATAGATGCGGAAAAAAGCGGAATAATCACAAACGGTAAAATAACTTGTGTTATTTCCTCAAAGCCCGATGTATATGCACTTGAAAGAGCAAAAAACAACGGTATAAAGACTCGTGTGCTTGCAAGAAAGGATTACGGGGATATCGCTTCATACAGCAAGGCAATGCTTGATGCTCTTAATGAGGAAAAGGCGGATCTGGTGGTATATGCCGGATTTATGACTATACTTGATGAGCAGATAGTAAGGGCATATCCCAATAAGATGATGAATGTACACCCGGCACTTATTCCGTCATTTTGCGGAAAGGGCTACTACGGACTGCGTGTACATGAGGAAGCACTGAAAAAGGGCGTTAAGCTTACGGGTGCAACCGTTCATTTTGTGACGGAAGTATGTGACGGCGGCCCTATTATTCTTCAAAAGGCAGTTGAAGTTAAAGACGACGATACGCCCGAAGTATTACAAAAAAGAGTAATGGAACAGGCGGAATGGAAAATACTTCCAAAGGCAGTTTCGCTGTTTTGCGATGACAGACTCGAAGTGAAAGATAATAGAGTGTATATAAAATAATAAAATTACGAAAGGATTATTGATATGACAGATTTGGTAAAAGAAATTTCTTCAACAACATATCCCGGCAGGGGTATAATTATCGGCAAAAGTGCTGACGGAAAAAGAGCTGTAATAGGTTACTTCATTATGGGCAGAAGTGAAAACAGCCGTAACCGTATTTTTGTTTCCGAGGGAAAGGATCTTAAAACTCAAGCATTCGATCCGGCAAAGCTCGTTGACCCGTCACTCGTTATCTATGCACCGGTTCGCACACTTGAAAATGCAGCAATAGTAACAAACGGAGATCAGACGGATACAATAAGAGATTTTATGCTTGAGGGAAAAACCTTTGAGGAGGCACTCCGCACACGCACTTTTGAACCCGATCCGCCGAATTTCACGCCCCGTATTTCAGGTATAGTTGAGCTTGTGAACGGAGATTTTTCCTATAAGCTGTCAATACTGAAAAGCAACGAGGGCAGAGAACAGTCGGCATTACGCTTTTTCTATGAATATGCTCAGCCGATAGCCGGAGAGGGACATTTTATCCATACATATAAATGTGACGGAAATCCTATTCCCTCATTTGAGGGCGAACCTACGCTTATAAATATTGACGGCGATATAGACAAATTTACCAATGACGTATGGAACGCTCTTAACGAGGATAATAAGGTATCTCTTTATACAAGATTTATAGATATTACAACAGGCGAATATGAGGATAGAATTGTAAATAAAAACAAATAATAAAAAAGGGGATAGTACAATGGCAAACGAAATTGAATTGAAATACGGCTGTAACCCTAATCAGAAGCCGTCAAGGATTTATATGCAGGACGGCTCTGAACTTCCCGTTACGGTGCTTAACGGCAAGCCCGGTTACATCAATTTTCTTGATGCATTCAATAGCTGGCAGCTTGTTTGTGAGCTTAAAGCTGCAACAGGACTTCCGGCTGCGGCGTCATTTAAACACGTAAGTCCTGCCGGTGCGGCAGTTGCAACAGAACTTTCGGATACATTAAAGAAAATCTATTTTGTTGATGATCTGGAACTTTCGCCGATTGCTAGTGCATATGCTAAAGCACGAGGTGCAGACAGAATGTCATCCTACGGCGACTGGGCAGCACTTTCCGATACCTGCGACAAACAGACGGCACTTTTGCTTAAAAGAGAGGTTTCAGACGGAATTATAGCTCCCGATTATACTGATGAAGCACTTGAAATACTCAAGTCAAAGCGTAGGGGAACATACAATATTGTTAAGATAGACCCTTCATATGTTCCGGCAGAAATTGAGAATAAACAGGTTTACGGAATTAATTTTGAGCAGGGCAGAAATAACCTCAAAATAGATGAGGATATGCTCAAAAATATAGTGACAGAAAATAAGGAGCTTACAGAAGAGGCTAAGCGTGACCTTATAATATCACTTATTACGCTTAAATATACGCAGTCAAATTCCGTCTGCTATGCAAAGGACGGACAGGCAATCGGCGTCGGTGCAGGTCAGCAGTCAAGAATACACTGCACACGTCTTGCAGGCAATAAGGCTGATATATGGTATCTCCGTCAGTGTCCGAAGGTTCTTGCACTTCCGTTTAAAGATGATATACGCAGACCTGACCGTGATAATACAATAGATGTATATATTTCGGATGATTATGAGGATGTACTTGCAGACGGAGTATGGGAGCAATTCTTTACAACAAAGCCCGAGCCGCTTACACGTGAGGAGAAAAAGCAGTGGCTTTCAACATTCAGCGGAGTTTCTCTCGGCTCTGATGCATTCTTCCCGTTCGGGGATAATATCGAAAGGGCAAAGAGAAGCGGTGTGCAGTATATAGCACAGCCGGGCGGTTCTATCCGTGACGATAATGTAATTGATACCTGCAACAAATACGGAATGACGATGGCATTTACCGGTATTCGTCTTTTCCACCATTAATGGAGGTATTAATATGAAAATATTGGTAGTAGGAAGCGGCGGAAGAGAACATACGATAATCCGCAAGCTCAAGGAAAGCCCAAAGGTAGACAAAATTTATGCCGCACCCGGCAACGGAGGTATTTCACGTGATGCGGAGTGCGTTAATATTGGTGCTATGAATAAAGAGGGTATTGCAAAATTTGCAAAGGAAAATGCAGTAGATATAGTTTTTGTAGCACCCGATGACCCGCTTGCCGATGGTATGGTAGATACTCTGACGGAAAACGGCATACGTGCTTTTGGTCCGTGTGCTAATGCGGCTGTAATAGAAAGCAGTAAGGTATTTTCCAAGAATCTTATGAAAAAGTATAATATACCCACAGCGGAGTATGAGGTTTTTGACGACCCGACTAAGGCTATGGAGTATATTGAGAAAAAGGGGAAATACCCCGTTGTTGTAAAGGCTGACGGTCTTGCACTCGGAAAGGGAGTTATTATAGCTCAAAATCACGATGAGGCAAGGGCGGCTCTCAAAGAAATAATGGAGGATAAGAAATTCGGTAAATCGGGTAATAATGTTGTGGTCGAGGAGTTTCTTACAGGTCCGGAGGTTTCCGTTCTTGCATTCACTGACGGAAAAACGCTAAAGCCTATGGTATCCTCAAAGGATCATAAAAGAGCCTACGACAATGACGAGGGTCTGAACACGGGCGGTATGGGTACAATAAGTCCAAATCCGTATTATACTGATGAGATTGCGGAAATATGCAGAAAAACCATATTTGAACCGACCGTTGCCGCAATGAACAGCGAAAACCGTACATTCAAGGGTTGTCTGTATTTCGGACTTATGATAACGCCTGACGGTCCGAAGGTTATCGAATATAATGCACGTTTCGGCGATCCCGAAGCACAGGTTGTATTGCCAAGGCTCAAAACGGATTTTGTAGATATTATAGAGGCAGTTATTGACAGCAGACTTGATGAAATCAATATTGAATGGTCTGATGAAGCGACAGCCTGTGTTGTAATGGCATCGGGAGGATATCCGCTTGCATATAAAAAGGGCATTGAGATAAGCGGTCTTGACGATAACGGACAGATAGACGGAGCTACTGTTTACCATGCCGGAACAAAATACGAAAACGGAAAATTTTACACAAACGGCGGACGTGTCCTTGGTATAACCGCAAGCGGAAAGACACTTGACGAGGCACTGAATAAAGCATATGCCGCAGTGGAGAAGATTTCCTTTGACAATGCACATTACCGTAGGGATATAGGAAAAATTAATAAATAAAATAGGCTTTTATAAAAATGACGGTGTCAGACAAAGGCACTGTCATTTGTTTTTTATTAAGTATAAATTTTATGAAAAAACAAAATATAAAAATGTTTCTATAAATTAGCATATATATTTTTGGTTCAATCTCCAATAATAAATAAGGGAGTTGAGGAATATGAAAAAATATATAATACTGTTTTTAAGTACAATACTATGTATTACGGGAATTTTTACATTCGGGAGAATGACAGCGGATGCATTTGAGGTTTCTGTCTATGTCGTAAAGCTTTCAAGTGCTGATAATACGGTGACGGCTTCGGGAAAGCTTGCATATAATACGGAAAATAATATAATGAGCGATAATTATTTCATAATTAATAAGATATATGTAAACGGGGGTGATACTGTAAAAAAGGGCGACCCCCTTATGACTGTGCTCGAGCCTGTTAGCAGTGATATGATACCATATTCATATTCTGAAACAGATACATTAATTTCTATGCTTTCAAAAACGGATATCTCGGAAGAAATACTGAGCAAAATAAAAAAATACTGTAATGAGAGAACAATATGTGCGAAAACTGACGGTGTTGTTTCAAATATTGCTCACAGCGAAAATGAGATTGTCAAAAAAAATACATTGCTCATGAAGATTTCAGATTCAGACACACTTGTTGTCCCCGTAAATATAAATGAGGCGTATATAGAAAAGATAAAAACAGGTCAGAAAGCGACTATAAAATTTACGGCACTCCCGGATGAAAAATTCAGCGGTAAGGTGTCATCAATATCAAAGGAGGCAAAACAAACCACAGGACTTACATCTAAAGAAACTTCGGTAGAGGTAAGAATCAGGCTTGATGAAACAGATAAAAAACTGAGAATAGGCTACAGTGCAGAATGTACGATAACCACGTCAACAGATAAGAATAAGATTATACTTCCGTATGAATATGTACGCTCGGACGAAAAGGGAGATTATGTATTTATTGCAAGAGGAAATCAGGCAATAAAAAAATATATAAAAACGGGTACCGAATATAAAAAAGGAATAGAAGTAAAATCGGGTATTGAGGTGGGGGACAAAATAATAAAGGAACTCAGCGATATAAATGACGGGCAAAGAATAATAATATCGGCAGGTGAGGGAAGTGCTTGAAATAATATGGAAGTCACTCAGGGGCTTTTTGAAAAATAAGGGAAGAACTTTCCTCACTCTTTTGGGAATATCCGTAGGTGTTGCGGCAGTTATAATCACAATGAGTATAAGCAATCTGGGTAAGCAGGCACTCGGCGAGGAGATAGACAGCCTCGGAATGGGAGGTATTTCCATAAGTCTTAACGATAATAATGCACCGCTTACGGTTTCGGAGCTTAACGAAATAGAGGAGATATCCTCCGTTAAATCCGCAATGCCGTTGGTTTTTGAAACATCAACAGTATACTTTCACAATCAGACACTTCCGGTATGTCTTTTCGGTATAGACCGCAATGCTGAAAGTGCCATATCCCTGAAGCTTTTGTACGGAAGATTTTTTAATGTAGGTGATATTGCATCATACTCAAGAGTATGCATGGTTGACAGCAAATTTGCGGAAACAAATTACGGAACGGAAAATATAACAGGGAAAACAATAACGATAAACAATGGCGGAAATACAGACACTTACGAGATTGTGGGAATACTTAAGACGGGAAGCGGACTTATTCAGAATGTTATGGGCAGTGTTATACCCGATTTTGTATATATACCCTACAGCACAATGCAGAAAAATATGTCAAGCAATAATTTTACTCAGATTGTAATAAAAACAGGCGATGATGAAAGCTATGAGGCACTGAGTGAAGAGGTAGTGCAGAAAATTGAAAGAAGCAATAATTACAAAAATGCGTATACCGTAAATAACCTTGCAAAACAGAAGGACACCCTTGACGGCATAATAGATATTTTTTCTTTGGTATTATCTGCAATAGGAGCGGTTTCTCTTGTTGTTGCGGGTATGAATATAATGAATGTAATGCTCGTATCCGTGAAGGAAAGAACAAGGGAGATAGGAATAAAAAAGGCAATAGGTGCAAAAAACAGTATGATAGCGGCGGAATTTCTTGCGGAATCGGCAGTGATAAGTCTGTTCGGGGGATTATTCGGTATAATACTCGGTAATGCGGTAATGTATATAGGCGGTGCGATATCAGGATTGACAATAGTGCCGCAGGTTGATATAATCGTAATAATGCTTATATTTTCCGCAGCAATCGGTGCGTTATTCGGAATATATCCGTCACTCAAGGCGGCAAAGCTCAGACCTGTTGATGCACTGAGATACTATTGAAAGCAAGGAGCCGTATTATGGAAAAATATATAGATTTTCCGAATTTGCCGGAGTCTGAAGTGACAGAGGTCATAATGTCGGGTGACAGACTTGAATTTATATGCGAACTGATGAATAACTATCATATAAATATATTGTCGCCATGTCCTTTGAAAAATATAGACGGTTCAGAGAAATATCATGCGGATATGGCGGTCTGTCATCTCGGCGGAAATAAATTTGTTATGGATGAAAATAACAGGGAGCTTATAAACGGTTTTGTTTCTCTTGGGGCGGAGGTTTCGGTATGCGGCGGTATAGATGCAAAAAATCCTAAACTTAATGTATGCTTTTTGAAAGATAAGGTCATATGTAACAGAGACAAAACCGATAGGAAAATTTCGGATTTTTGTCAAGATAATAATATAGAGGTACTTCATACTAAGCAAGGGTATGCAGCCTGTTCGACAGCCGTTGTTTGTGAAAATGCCGTGATAACGGCGGATAACTCAATATATGGAGTATGTATAAAAAACGGAATAGATGTATTGAAGATAAATGAGGGTTATATAAGGCTCGACGGTTACGATTACGGATTTATAGGAGGGTGCTGCGGACTTATTGACAAAAGTCTTATGGTATTCAGCGGAGATATAACAAGGCATCCCGACTTTGAAAATATAAGAGCATTTACAGCAAATTACGGTGTGGATATACAATCTCTCGGAAAAAATGACTTATATGATATAGGCGGAATATTGCCTGTGAAAGAGAAAATCAGATAAACTGCGTATTTTTCGATTATTCGTAAAATACGCAGTTTATTACTGTAATCATTTTCCTGATATGGAACATATTTTTATGATAAAACCACTGTACAAATGAAAAACAATGTTGTATAATTGTTCATGCAGGCGAAAATGATAATTACTTAATGCCTGACATAGCATTGATTATATGACCGGGGCGGTTGTGCGGTATGAGGTGATAAATATAATCTAAATTTGTTTTATAATAATGATGTTTAGTGATAGGGACGTTTTAGTTTGAAAATAGATTAAATTCATCTAACCTAAAATGAAAAAATTAAAAATTTTTGTATAAAAGGATGATAAAATCCTTGTAATTATTCTTTTTTTGCTGTATAATGGTAGTGGTTTCAGTAGAAATTAATAAATATTGGGAGGTATATCCTATGGCAGAAAATTCCCTGACTTTTAAGGGGACAAAGGCTCAGGAAGAAAAACTTCTTGAAGTAATTGAAAAAAACAAAGAAGTTCCCGGAGCACTTTTGCCTGTACTACATGAGGCACAGGAGATATACGGTTATCTTCCGATCGAGGTTCAGCAGATGGTAGCTGACGGACTCGGAGTATCGCTCAGTGAAGTATACGGCGTTGCAACATTTTATTCCCGTTTCAGCCTTACCCCGAAGGGCAAACACAGAATCAGCGTCTGTCTTGGCACAGCTTGTTATGTAAAGGGTGCCGATAAGATACTTGCTGAGGTAGAAAACAAACTCGGTATCAAAAGCGGTGAATGTACACCTGACGGTCTGTTCTCAATTGATTCATGCCGTTGTGTAGGTGCCTGCGGTCTTGCACCGGTAATGATGATCGATGAAGAAGTTTACGGTAAACTTACCCCTAAAGAGGTTGGAAAAATTATCGACAAATATATCGCTGAGGAAGGGGGCAAGCAGTAATGACGATTGAAGAACTTAATCAGATAAAAAAAGAGAATGAAGATCTTGTAATGGTCAGAAAACTCGTTAAAGAAAAAGGCGAGGAGCTGGCTAAACATACACAGTATCGTAAGCAGGTACTTGTCTGCGGAGGTACGGGTTGTACGTCATCAGGCAGTAAGAAAGTGCTTGAGGCACTGGAAAAATCGCTTAAAGAAAACGGACTTGAGGACGAAATCCTTGTTGTGAGAACAGGCTGCTTCGGTCTTTGCTCGCTCGGTCCGATTATGATAGTATATCCCGAGGGTGCTTTCTATGCACAGGCAACACCTGAACACGTAGAAAGAATTGTTAAAGAGCATCTCAAAGAGGGCAATGTTGTTAAGGAATTTCTTTATAAAGAAACAGTCCATACAGACGGCTCTATAATTTCTCTTTCGGAAACAAACTTCTATAAGAAGCAGATGAGAATTGCTCTTAGAAACTGTGGTGTTATTGATCCGGAGAATATAAAAGAATATATTGCTGTTGACGGTTATCAGGCACTTTATAAGGCTCTTACTTCCATGACACCTGATGATGTTATTAACGAAGTGCTTAATTCCGGACTCAGAGGAAGAGGCGGCGGCGGATTCCCGACAGGTAAAAAGTGGATGTTCGCAAAAGCTTCACAGGGTGACATCAAGTATGTATGCTGTAATGCGGACGAGGGCGACCCGGGTGCATTTATGGATCGTTCAATACTTGAAGGTGATCCTCAGTGCGTAATTGAGGCTATGACAATTGCCGGCTATGCAATAGGAGCACATCACGGATTTGTATATGTTCGTGCAGAATATCCGATAGCCGTTCAAAGACTCAGCATAGCTATTCAGCAGGCAAGAGAATACGGTTTCCTCGGAAAGAATATATTCGGAACAGGCTTTGATTTCGATATAGAAATTCGTCTTGGTGCAGGTGCATTTGTATGCGGTGAGGAAACGGCACTTATGACATCTATCGAAGGTAACAGAGGCGAACCTCATCCCCGTCCTCCGTTCCCGGCAGTAAAAGGTCTGTTTGAGAAGCCGACAGTTCTTAACAATGTTGAAACATACGCAAATATAGCACAGATCATATATAAGGGAAGCGATTGGTATTCATCAATCGGTACCGAAACCAGCAGAGGTACAAAGGTATTTGCACTCGGCGGTAAAATCACAAACGTAGGTCTTGTTGAAATTCCTATGGGAACAACTCTGCGTGAAATTATCGAGGAGATCGGCGGAGGTATTCCGAACGGAAAGAAGTTCAAGGCTGCACAGACAGGCGGACCTTCCGGCGGATGTATTCCGGCTGAACATATAGATACGCCTATCGACTATGACAGCTTGCTTGCAATCGGCTCAATGATGGGTTCGGGCGGTATGATTATACTTGACGAGGATACCTGTATGGTGGATATCGCTAAGTTCTATCTTGAATTTACCGTTGACGAGAGCTGCGGTAAGTGTACACCGTGCCGTGTAGGTACAAGAAAGCTTCTCCAGTATCTCAATAAGATAACAAAGGGTAACGGTGAAATGGAAGATATCGACAGAATTGAGGAGCTTGCAACACATATGCAGAAGTCCTCACTCTGTGCACTCGGTCAGACTGCACCTAACCCGATTCTTTCAACGATGCACTTTTTCAAGGATGAGTATATTGCTCATATTAAGGATAAGTCATGTCCGGCGGGAGTATGTAAATCTCTTATCAAATACGAGATTATTCCCGAGAAATGTAAGGGTTGTACTCTTTGTGCAAGGAATTGTCCGGTTAAGGCTATTTCCGGTACAGTTAAACAGCCTCATGTTATTGATTCGACAAAATGTATTAAGTGCGGCGTCTGCATGAGTAATTGTAAATTCGGCGCTATCGTAACCAAATAAGGAGGGGATAATTCATGGAAACAGTACATCTGAAAATAAATAATATCCCTGTTGAAGTACCAAAGGGCTATACAATTCTGCAGGCTGCTAAGCAGGCAAATATTGAAATACCGACATTGTGCTATCTCAAGGATATTAACTGTATAGGTGCTTGCCGTGTATGTATGGTAGAGGCAAAGAACCGCAGAGGATTGCTCGCTGCCTGCGTATATCCTGCTGAGGAGGGTTTGGAGGTATTTACAAATACCCCTGCTGTAATAAAATCAAGAAAGACAACAATAGAGCTTCTTCTTTCAACACACCAAAAGAAATGTCTTTCATGCGTAAGGAATAATAATTGTGAGCTGCAAAAGCTTGCTCTTGAATATGGTGTTGACGAGGATCGTTTCACACCGGAGGAAATGAACCACGAGATTGATGAGCAGTCGCCGTATATTATTCGTAACAACAATAAATGCGTTCAGTGTATGCGTTGTGTATCTGCTTGTAAGAATGTTCAGACAGTATCTGTTATCGGAGCAATTAAGAGAGGATATCAGGTTCATGTAGGCAGTCCGTTTGATAAGAGCCTTAACGATTCTCCGTGTGTAGGCTGCGGTCAGTGTATTGTAAGCTGTCCTGTAGGTGCCCTTACAGAAAAGAGCGATGAGGATAGAGTATGGGATGCAATTCAGGATCCCGATAAGGAAGTTATTTTCTTCACAGCTCCCTCAATCAAGGCTACACTTGGCGAAAGTTTCGATATGCCTATCGGAACAAATGTTGAAGGTAAGATGGCTGCCGCTGTACGAAGACTTGGTGAAGGCGTTAAGATATTCAATATGGATTTCACTGCCGACCTTACAATTCTTGAGGAAGCAAATGAGCTTATCGACAGAATAAAGAACGGCGGAACACTTCCGATGTTCACATCATGCTGCCCCGGTTGGGTAAAATTTGTTGAGCATTATTACCCCGACTTCATTCCGAATCTTTCGACCTGCAAATCACCGCAGGCAATGTTCGGTGCAGTGCTTAAGGGATATTATGCTCAGAAGAACGGAATTGACCCGAATAAACTGTTCGTTGTCAGCGTAATACCTTGTACTGCAAAGAAATTTGAATGTACACGTCCTCAGCTCCGTTCGGGTGACGGCGATTATGATGATGTTGATGTTGCTCTTACAACAAGAGAGCTTGCAAGAATGATAAAGCGTGCCGGAATACAGCTTCCCGACCTTGAAGATGAAGATTATGATACACCGTTCAATAAGGCAACAGGCGGCGGAGCAATCTTCGGAACGACAGGCGGTGTTCTTGAGGCTGCACTCAGAACTGCTGCAAGAACTCTTGACGGCGACTTCAAGAAAGTAGACTTTGAGGAAGTAAGAGGACCGGAAGAAGTACGTACGGTTACTTATGAGGTAGCAGGAATAAAGATTAATGTTGCAGTAACATCAGGACTTGGTAATGCACGTAAGCTTCTTGAAAAAATCAAGAGCGGTGAAGCTGATTATCAGATGGTAGAGATTATGGCTTGTCCGGGCGGATGTATTAACGGCGGTGGTCAGCCGCTTCAGAGCGACAGTGTTCGTAACTATGTTGATTATAAAGCACTCCGTGCAAAGGCACTGTATGATTACGATAAGAACTGTGAATACAGATGCAGTGACGAAAGCCCTGTTATCAAAATGGTATATGATGAGTTCTTTGAGGCTCCGGGTAAGGAGAAGGCTCATAAGTATCTCCATACATCATATGTAGCAAGAGGAAATAAAATGCAGTAATTATCTGCAAAGATTAAATTGGGAATCGGAAATTTCTTTGGGATTTCCGGTTCCTTTTTTACTGCTGTTATGCAAAATTTTGTCAAAATAAACATATTGTCATAAAACGAACTTATATTTACTTTAAAGAAGTATAATTTGTATTGAATTATGGTACAATAAAAAGGTATTGGTATGCAAACCCAATAAAAAAGGAAATTATATTAAAGGAAGAAGTTTTATGAATTTTAGTGAGCAGTATAAGGTCATTGAGAATAGATTTATGGAAAATGATACCGCTGCAATTAGCAAGAATTATACAGCCCAGTTCCACATAACAGGAAAGGACGGCGGCGACATATTTTTTTCTTATATGAACGGAAAAAAATTTATTGAGCCTGTAAAGCATAACAGAGCGGATATTGATATTACAATGTCATGCGACACATTCGATGAGTTTATGTCAGGAAGGCTTGACGGCTTCAGAGCCTTTACCACCGGCAAAATCAAGGCAAGCGGTAATGTCATGCTTGCTCTTGCACTCTATAATTCTTTCAGATAATCCCATAAACAGACAAAAATTAATATATGTCTAATGACAACAAAATATTCATATTTTATAATAGTAGGTAGTGATGTTTATTACTTCGGGAGATGGTGAAATGGCAGTTTTTACAATGGACAAATACTATAGCGGTACGTGCTGTGATGCATATAAATATTTCGGAGCACATCCCGTTTCCGATGATGACAGCGGCATACTGTTCAGGGTGTATGCACCTGCCGCTCAGGGTGTTGATGTCATTGGTGAATTTAACGGATGGAACGGCGGATATCACCCTATGAACCGCATTGACGGCGGGGTTTATGAGCTTTGTATTCCCGAAGCAAGAGTAGGTCAGCTGTATAAATTCAGAGTATACCAACAGGGCGGAACAGTTGTTGATAAATCCGACCCGTATGCTTTCTACAGTGAGCTGAGACCTGATACTGCCTCTATTATAACGAGAATATCACCGGAAAGGGTTTTTCATGATGCGGAATGGATGACAAAGCGTTCCAAATGCTATGATAAACCTCTGAATATCTATGAAATGCATATGGGATCGTGGAAAAAGCCGCAGGGCAAGAGTCCTGCTGACGGAAAGGCTCAGTGGTTTTCATATGATGAGGTTGCTGACGACCTCATAAGATATGTCAAGGAAAATAATTTTACTCATATTGAAGTTATGCCCCTTGCCGAGTTTCCTTTTGACGGTTCATGGGGATATCAGGCTTCACAGTATTACAGTGCGACATCAAGATACGGCACACCAGAGCAGCTTATGAGATTTGTTGATAAATGCCATACTGCCGGTATAGGTGTAATAATAGATTTTGCGTTTGTTCATTTTGTAAAGGATAATTACTCCCTTGCGAAATTTGACGGAACTTATCTTTATGAGTATCCGCCGTCAGATGTAAATCAGAGTGAGTGGGGTACCTACAATTTTAATGTATCAAGAGGAGAGGTTCAGAGTTTCCTGATTTCCTGTGCTGCATTTTGGCTTGATGCTTATCATTTTGACGGAATCCGTATGGATGCAATCAATAACGGTATTTATTGGATGGGCAACAAGGATAGGGGAGTAAATGACCGCTCGGTAGAATTTTTCAAAAAGATGAATTCGATACTCGACAGTAAATTCCATAATATCATGCTTATTGCTGAGGATTCCTCAGATTATCCCGGAGTAACGAAGCCTGTAGATGAGGGCGGTCTCGGATTTGACTATAAGTGGGATATGGGATGGATGAACGATACGCTCGAATACTTGAAAATAGATCCGCTTTTCAGAAAAGGAAGTCATAATAAGATAAACTGGTCGATGGCATATTTCTACTATGAGAGATTTATTCTTCCGCTTTCGCATGATGAGGTTGTACACGGAAAAGCAACGGTTGTTCAAAAGATGTGGGGCGGTGATTATGCAAATAAATTTGCACAGGTCAGGACGCTTTATGCATATATGTTTACCCACCCGGGAAAGAAGCTTAATTTCATGGGGAATGAGCTTGGAATGTTCAGAGAATGGGACGAAACGAAGGAGCTTGATTGGTTCCTTATAAATGATTATGAAATGCACCGCTGCTTCCACCGATTTTTCAGAGAGCTTGGTGCCTTGACAACGCAGAATCCGGCTTTTTATGAAAAGGATTACGAAGAGGACGGATTCCTTTGGATAGATGCGGATGACGGTGATAACAACGTCTATTCGTATTATCGAATGACGGACGGACAGAAGTACGTTATAGTATGCAATATGGCTCCCGTATGCCGTGAAAATTATCGTATAGGGCTTAAGGATGCCTGTACCCTGACTGAGGTACTCAATACTGACTTTGAAATTTACGGAGGCAAGGGAATTACAAACGCATATCCGGTGAAGTCTGAGCCTGTTCCTCATAAACAGTGGCTCAATTCGGCAGAAATACGTCTTGCTCCGTTCGGCACTTGTATCTTTGAGGTTAAAGAAGAACTGAAACCGAAAAAGAAAAAATCAAAAAAGCTTATAACTCCTTAATCGTATGATACTCCTTAATGCAAATTGACAGCACGGAATTAACTGTGCTGTCAATTTGTTTATTTTAATATAGCTTATAAAATATTATTTATGGTAGGATATTCAAGGTCATAAAAATGCTTTATCAGTATCTTGCTCTTTCTGCACTCTGTTGTGAATGCCTTAAGCTCTCCGAATTCTATATAATTGTATGCTGTATTCAGTGATTCCTCTATCTGATCAAGCTTTCCGTGGGAGATGAATATAAGCATGGTTTCCATTCTGTTCTCCCATTCGCTTACTGCGGACTTTATCTGTTTTTTTGCATTTTCGACATCGCCGTCTGCTGCATAGCTTTCCGCCGAGTCTACCCTATCCGATACCGACCTTGATGTTGTGGTATTTACAATAAATCCGGATACTATTGTTATTACGGTAATTATAAAAATAACTACGGCACTGTATATTCTATGCACACCTATTTCCTTCCTTTTTTATAATATTATATTTTTTTGTCTTATCGGCTGTCATAATAAAAATATCGCTTACCTCCAATTTTTCAAGCTTGAGGATTTTATTCAGCCATTCCTCGCTAAGACCGCAAAATTCAAGTGACGACTGTGCAATCTCTCCGTCACTTATGACAACTGCCTGCATACCGTTGTCCTTTGATTGTATACCAAGCTGTCCTGCCGTTACGGTATCGCTTGCGGATTTTTTCAAAACACTCATCTTGCCGTTTGTTTCAATTATGGCAAAAGCAACATCCTTTATGTCAAATACATCCTTTTGTCTTAATTCCTCGAAAAGCTCCTCGATACTCAGCCGCAATTCCGTCATTGCCCTCTGGTCTACTTTTCCGTCATTTATAATAACTACGGGCTTGCCGCATATTGCCCTCCTTATTCCTGTGTTTTTAAGCATAAGCACAGATATAAGTATTTCACATACAACAAGTATTAATATCGGAATTATACCGCTTAGCATTGACTGATCGGTGTCCTGCATAGGTATGGAAGCAATGTCCGACATCAGAAGTGTTACAACAAGCTCGCTTGTCTGAAGCTCACTTATCTGACGTTTTCCCATTATTCTGACGGTTATAATTATTATTACATATAAAAGTACCGTTCTTATAGCGGATATTATCATTTTGAATTTTCCTTTCGTCCGTTCTTGAATTTATTTTGTACAATTTAAGACGATATATTCAGATGAAATGTATAAATCAGACGTTCCCGTGGAAAATTAAAATCAAAACGGGGTGATGAAATTTTGTATGAATTTGTAAGAACGATAAGGGATATATATAAACCGAAATCCGAATCGGAACAACAAAATGAGGATAAAAAAACTTTTTTTTACCCTCAGCTGCAAACTAATCTTGATTTTATCAGGGACAGCTTTAATAACAGTGCCGATCTCACTATTCACGAAATGAAGCTGAAAGGCATAGGCGGAGCTGTAATATCCATAGATAATCTCACGGACAAGGAGGTTCTTGGAGAGAGCGTAATAAAACCGTTGTTTTCTTATGATTTTTCGGGTAATGCAAAGCAGGACCTTGATGATATCAAAAATAAAATTCTATGTACCGATGATGTAAAGAATATAACAACCTTTGAAGAACTTTTCAAGCTGATAATGTCGGGATTTGCGGTTATTGCACTTGACGGATGCAATATAATGCTTTCAATAGGAATACAGGGCTTTAAATCACGTGGAATATCCGAGCCCGAATCCGATGTTGTCCAGCGAGGTTCAAAGGAAGGATTTGTTGAGCCGATAAGGACAAATATGGCACTTCTACGCAGAAGAATGAAAAATCCGAAGCTGTATTTTGAGGTAATGACACTCGGCAATTTATCCAAAACCGAAATATGTCTTTGCTATCTCAAGGATATTGCATCTCCGGATATAGTTATTGAGCTTAAAAGAAGACTGAGAAAAATCAATATAGATACTGTTCTTGCGGCAGGGTATATAGTACCGTATCTTGAGGACAAAAAAGGGGTATCGCTTTTCAGTACAGTCGGAATAACCGAACGTTCGGATACGGTATGCGGAAAGCTTGCAGAGGGCAGGATTGCAATATTGATAGACGGAGTACCCTCCGCACTTATCGTGCCGTATTTATTTGTTGAAAATTTTCAGACACTTGACGATTATTCCAATAAGCCGTATTTCGCCACATTTACAAGACGGCTGAAATATGCGGCATTTTTTATTGCCATGATGCTGCCGGGGATTTTTGTGGCTCTGGGAACATTCAATCCGGAGATGTTTCCGACACTTATGTTAAATAAAATAGCAGGTTCCATTGGAGCTACTCCGCTGTCGCTGATGTCTGAAACGATACTTTTGCAGTTTGTATATGAAATAATGAGAGAATCAGGTCTGAGGATGCCGCAGCCGCTCGGCTATGCCGTAAGTATCGTGGGCGGTCTTGTAATAGGCGATACAGCAATAAATGCGGGACTTATCGGTGCTCCTACTCTTATGGTTGTTGCCGTCGCCATAATATGTTCCTATATCATTCCGAATCTGTACGCACCTGTTGCAATATTAAGGCTTGCATTTACAGTGGCAGGCGGTATATGGGGAATATGGGGAATAGCCGCCCTTTTCTGCTTTGTGTTTATAAATATATGCAGTAAATCAACATTCGGAATACCCTATACCGCTCCGCTTTCACCGTTAGGAAAAGGTGCGTTACGAGATGTATTTATAAGAGCGGATTGGAAAACACTTTCCGATAAATCGGCAAAGGTGCAGAATATGCCCGGTTCCCATGTTGGCGGAGGTGTCTGATATGAACAATGAGAGAATAATAACATCGGGACAGCTTTTTGTATTGCTGTTTATATGCAAAATCTCAAATATATTTCTTTTTTCCGGGGTCTTTTCGGGGGAAGGATCCGTATGGGAACTGTTTTTTCCTTTTATTATTTTTACGGTATTTTCATTTCTGTTGCTGATACCGATAATTAAATACCGTGATTATACGATAAATAATAAAAATATCCGGAATGATAAGCTTATGAAATACGGCGGTTTGCTGTATATATTATATTTTATATATTTATCGGTATATCATCTGTTCTGTCTTAACGGCTTCATAGGAGAGCTTTCGGGAACGGGTATAGAAAAATACAGTATTATATTCTTTATACTTGCAGTTTCCGTATATGCATCATATAAAGGACTTGAAGCCTCGGCAAGATTTTCGGCTGTAGCATTTGCCGGAATTGTAATATCCGCTTTGCTTATGATATTTCTGCTTGCACCGTCCTTTGATACGGAAAATCTTATTCCAATAAGCAATATCGGAACAAAATCCTTATACGGAAATATGCTCATAATGCTGTCACAGACGGAGGAAACAGCAATATTGTTTGTATTATGCCGTACTGCAAAAGGTAAATTTACGAAAACCTCGGTTATATGGAATATGTTTACTTATATATTCCTCGGGGCAATGCTTATCCTGATTTGCGGAACACTCGGTGTATATCTTACGGATATGCCGTTCCCGTTTTATCACAGCATAGACGGTTCGGGCGATTTGCAGAGATTCAATCCTTTCTTTATAGGAACGGCGGCGGCATCATTCTGTTGTTTGCTTTCCTCGGAGCTTTATATAATTTTTCGCCTTATAGGAAATTTTTCTGCCGAAAAAAAGGTGATAAATTCCGTATATATACCGATACTTGCGATAATTTACGGAGTACTGATATTTCTTTGCAATAACGGATATATAGGAGATATGATATTTGACAGAAGAATAACTGCCGCACTTGCTGTTGTTTTTTCGTTTATAATCCCACTCGGTGCTGCGGTGGTGTATAAGATAAAATCACCCAAATCGGTAAAAAGAGCTTTGAGGACTGCCTCCGTCATTTTATGTATATCCCTTGTCATACCGACAATAAGCGGCTGCTCGGCGGCACAGCTTAATCAGAGGCTGATTGTGCAGGGAATAGGTATAGATAAAAACGGCAGTGATTATACAATGACCTATATTGTTCTTGATACGGAGGCGGAGGAAGAAAATTCCGTCAGGCTTCTTTATTCCGAAGGGGAAAACGTACGGAAAGCAATTGAAAACCTTGAAAATCAAAAGGGACGCTCAATACTTCTGAGCCAATGCCTTTTTATCATGGTAAATCCTGCCGCTGCTGATAATCTTGAAAGCAGCCTGTCATATTTCAGACACAATAATGATATTATGAAAACGACAAATATAATAGCGGCGGATAATTCAAAGGAAACAATAGATAATGCGATAACAAAGCTCGGATATACCTCTGAAAATATCAATTTGTTATATGACAGCAATGCGGTTAATCAATCCTCAATCCATTTTTCATTATTTGACTATGTTTCGTGCCTGAATAATAAATATAATGATATGCTCATACCCTATATTGAAACAAATAATACACTTAAGCTCATAAAGACAAGCGGAAGCTATCTTGTGCGGAGTGATATGAAAAATTCGGCAAAGCTAAATATGGATGCAACAAGCGGTATTCTTATAATGAGTGAAAAGGCGGACGAATTGAGAGGAGATATATCTTATGACAGCATAAGCTATGGTATATCATCATGTACAGCTAAAACAACGGCAGTTTTGGAAGATAATCGGCTTACCGTAAATTTTGATACGGATATAATACTTGACAAAAAATATAATGATGAAGAATATATGAAAATATATGATGATATCGGAAATAAACTTAATTCTGCAATTCAGTTAAGCCTGCACAGGTGCGGTGGGGATGTGATATCTCTTTATAAGTATATAAGAACAGTATATCCTGATAAAAAAATTAATCTTGATGATTGGCACGAACTTTTACAAACAAGTAAATGTTCGTTTAATATCAATATAAAAGGTCTTGATAAAAGCAGATAATAAAATGGGGCATAGAAAATCACAAGCTATGCTCCGTTTTTTACTTGTTTATTATTGACTAAAAATTCAAATATACTTGAAAAAAGTAAAAAATATAGGTACAATGTATAATGAAATAGGGTTATTTATTTGTTAAACTGCTTTATGTATGCAGTAACAAAAAATAATAATAAATTAAGGAGGAATTTTAATGTCAAAAAAAGTTTTATGGATCGGTTTGTCTTTGGCTCTGATATGCACAACGGCTGCATTGGCTGTACCTGCGGCAGCAGAAGACGGCGGTGTTGAGAAAACAGCCGATACAAATACGGTGACTATTTACACAACGAACGATATTCACGGTGTAGTAGGAGGAAGCGATACCGCAATAGGTCTGCCTCAGACAGCGGCTATTGCGGCATCAACAGAAAATGCTCTATTGGTAGATGCAGGAGATGCAATACAGGGGGCTTCGTTTGCAACAATTTCACAGGGTCTGGATGTTATACGTTTGATGAACTCTGCCGGATATGATGTTATGGCGGCAGGAAACCATGAATTTGACTATGGCTATGATATGTTAATGGCAAATGTTGAAATGGCGGACTTTCCTATTTTGGGTGCAAACGTACTGTATAACGGTTCACCAATGCTTGAACAGAATACAGTAATCACAGTAGGGGAGCATAAAATAGGATTTATCGGAATTACAACAACAGATACAGCAACGTCAACAAATCCTGCGAAACTTGCCAGAGTTACATTTGCCGATGAGATTCAGACCGCTAAAGAACAGATAGCAAATCTTAGCGACAGCACAGATGCTATTGTACTTGTTTGCCATTTGGGAAATAATCCTTCGGCAGTTGATTGTACAAGTGAAGACCTTTTAAAGGGACTTAGTGCAGAAGAACTTTCAAAGGTAACAGCAGCCGTAGACGGACACAGTCATACTGTTGAAGACGGTGTATTTGAGGGAACATCTATACCTGTTATTCAGACAGGAACAGGATTTACAGCTTTGGGAGCTATTTAAATCACATTTGATGATAACAATGTTACCGCAAACGGAAAAGTAATGAGCTATGACGAAGCAATGAATTTTTCATTGACTGACAACGGTCAGGAAGTTAAAAATTCGGTGCAAAACAATCTTGATTCACTTGTGGAAGAACAAAATGCAATATTAGGTCAGGAACTCTGTGTAAACGAAACACCGCTTTGGGGAGGATATATATATTATGATTATGCCGAACCGAGAATAGTTGAAACAAACTATGGTGATTTTGTAACAGACGCATTTCTTGAAAATGCAAATATATTTGCGGATCGTCTGAATATGGATATTCCTGTTATTGCTGTTGAAAATGGCGGAGGAATATCTTCTGCCCTGCCTGTAGGAACAGTTACAAAGGGAGATGTGCTTAATGCGTTCAATCACGGTAATATGGTCGAGGTATTGAAAATAACACCTGCACAGTTATATTCTGCAATTGAGGCAGGTCTTGTTACAACAGGTCAGGATGATACAGGTCTTTTATTAAGAGAACGTGTAAGCGGAAGTTTTTTACAGGTTGCCGGATTTACTTACAAATATGATCCTGCCGGAGAGAGCGGATCTAAGATAACATCTGTAATGCTTGACGATGGAACACAGCTTGATCGTGATGATACAACAACGAATATTCTTGTTGCAACCAATAACTATGTTGCTGCATCTGCTTTCGGTGATGCTGAAAAGTTAGGTGAGCTTGGCGGAGAAGATTTATAGTAAACGACATTTATAATTTCCTAAACATGAAAATTAAACGAACAT
>X301_European_Hare__coassemble_970_pt1 | contig 28387 bp, 28 predicted proteins | sample X301_European_Hare__metabat2_low_PE_012 | metagenome-assembled genome bin X301_European_Hare
AAAAATGTGAGAGCTGCCGTACTGCGTTTTTTTACGCTTGTGCGACAGCCCCTTTTTTTTGTAACCAAATACATTTTACTGCCGTTTATAATAATAGAAAGACAAATATATGCAATAATCTAAGGTTTGTGACAACAGATATGTTTTCTACGCAATGTGTGGCTCTTGCGTGATTGTGCAATATATTTTTTGATATTTTATAGGGAAAACTGTTGACAACATAATATTTTCGTGATACAATGACATTAAGGTGATGTAAAAAATTACCTTGCGTGCTAAAATATAACACAATATATTAGAAGCTTCGTTGTGTTATTTTGAAGTGCGATAAAAATTTATTTCGGAAAGGTTTTGATTACAATTAAAGTAAAAAGAATTTTTGCAGCGGTATTCGCAGCAGCTATGATTATGTCAACAGCACTCAATGTATCGGCAAAAACATCTATTGATACCAAGACTAAAAAAAATACAAACTTCACGGTTCAGATTAAGAAGGACACAGATAATGGTGTGGGTCATATGTTCTATGATTACGGAACACAGAATTTTAATGATGATGTGTGGGCATATTGTCATACCTACGTGACAAAAGGCATGGTTGAAGGGCATGCCAGTGTGAATTTAACGGGCTTAAATGGCAAAGTTGACATTAAATTTAATGATGTTATTGAGTATGATAAAAACTATATAAACTCGGGAAATGCAACTATTCCGGGTTGTGATTATGCTAAAAGGCTTCGCTATGAAGGTGCAAGAAGAGACCGGGGGCAGGATTTTGTAGGCTTTAATTATTATTTTGAATAGTAATTATAGTTCGATTTTGTTAATATTATTCGTGCTTGCTTGGAGGTGTATAATTTTTCTTCCAAGCAAGCTAACGGATATATTCTAATTTTATTGCTTTACGGGGGTTAGTATGAAAACATTAAGAATTGTTTTAAGCAGGATAGGTACATATTTCAGTCAGAATAGACCGATTTTTATTTTGTATATTATCGGCATGGTGGTATGTACCGTTGCTCTTATTTTTTTCTATGGTAATTTTCTTAGCAGCAAGGCGGGTGTGTATTCAAATGAATTTATGTGCAGGTGTTATGAAATTGTGTTTTATGAGCCTGTGACATTAACCGAAGATGATATTGCGGAAATTCGGAATTTCTATATGGGCGGCGAAATTCAGGAGATAAAGCTGTCGGCAGTTTTGAGCAAGGATGGCTGGGATAGTATTGCTTTCTTTACAGGTGATGTATATGAAGGCATAGACGCACCGACTACAAGCGGTTATATTGAAAGATATAAAGGTGATTTGAGTGATTATATCATAGTTGATTCATATATTAATAATAACAATGATATGATGGTTAATCCGGAACCAAATATATTTTCAAATGAGCAACTGAAACAGTCTGTTATTGCTGCTCCAAAGGGGAAAACCGGGAGCATGAAAATTCAGGGGGAAAATTACAATATTGTAAGAAATATTACTGATATCGACTATGTGATACCGATTCAAAAATATATGTCGTCTAATCTCAGAACCTGTCAAATGGTCATATATACAGATGATATTTGGTCAAAATTTGCGATGACAGAATATACCGATTATCTGAAGAATATTCTTGATATAAAAAACTGTAGTTACAAAATGTACGATCCGTCCCCTTTTTACGGGGAGAATGACAACAGAACTCAACAGGAAATGGCAATGCTCATGGCTGTGTTTGGCTGTACGGCAGTTGCTTTTATGTTTTTGCTCAAATACCTTATGGATTGTGCAAGACGTGAGAACGGCATACTCATGATGGTGGGAGCAAGGAGAAAACATATATTACTTATGAGCTTTCTTGAAAATATGATACTGACAATTTCATGCGTAATAATTGCATCGCTTATACATATAGGATTTTATAAAACCTTTTTTTCAAAGGTGAATATCTATGAGAAATTACAGTATTACCCTGTGGATTATGTAATTATAGCCGGAATGATATTGGCTGCAACAATAATTATTCAGGTACCTTTTATGATGGTTTATTGGAAAAATAATATCAAAAGTATAAAGGAGGGAGACAGATGAAAAAGTTTAATCTGTTTTTTATGTCCTTTTCTCAGAATATTTTTTCTTCAATAATTATCACGGTGATTCTATCAACAGTGCTGATATTCGGGCAGGACATAATAGGACAGTACAGGTACATAACATATTCAAAATATATTATGGATAATCAATATATTACAAACAGTGATTATTTTATGTTGGATCTTCAAAATCTCCCCGTGAATGTAGAAGAAATGTATAAATTTACATATTCTGTTCGTGATGCAATATCTGAGTTTGATGGAGTGAGAGGAATTGCATACAGTGAGAAAGGTATATGCAAATATAATGGAATCAAGTTAAATACTGAGTTATATACAGATGATATGGCGGATGCCTTTTCAAAGAATCTCAATCAGGGATGTTGGTTTAAAGATGCCAAAGCTTCGGATATTCCCAATGTGGTTTTGAGCGGTCCGCTTTTTGAAAATGTTTCGGTAGGGAATGATATAACCATTACTTTACTCGGAAATAAGTATGACAAACAGGAGCGTAGTTTTTCTCAAAAAGTCCATGTTATCGGAAAGATAAGTTACCCATGGTATAATGTAAATTATTCTTCATCCGGTGATGATATAACTATGGATGAGTTTATGATTCAAAGTAATGATGTTATTTTTGACGGAGAGGATGAAAATACTGTAAAAATTCTTGACGAGTACTCAACATATAGCTCACTTGGCTATTCTTATTTTGTATTATATGATGATAACTGTAAGGAAGACCGGAAGCAGAAAGTAAGAGATTATTATAACACCATAGGCACATACGATACGTATGATGACCTTCTTGAAGCTACGGATAATAAAATAAAGAATGAACTTATGAAGAAACTCATAACACCGCTTTTTCTTTTGGTTGTGGCAACGATAATGCTAATAAGTATATCCACTCTGAATACATACAAAAAATTGAAGGATCATTCGATATATTATCTGTGCGGATGCAGCAGGAGACGAAGCTTTTTGTATCTTGCGGCGGAAATAAGTGTAAGTGTAATAATAGCAGTGGCGATAAGCCTCGGATATGTTATTTTTATGATGGAAAAGATAAAGACCTGCACCATGGGCTATGATTGTCTTATAATAGATTATTACAATATACTGATATCATTGGGCTATGCTGTTATAACACTTGCTGTTACACTTATTATTCCGTATGCTGTGTACAAAAAAAATACACCGATAGAGATTTACAGGAGGAACCATAATGATTGAAATAACCGGACTGAACAAATACTACAAGGTCGGAAAAGGCAGAATGCACGCACTCAAGGATATAGACCTCTCCATAAAAAACGGTGAAAGCGTTGCAATTCAGGGAAAATCCGGAGCGGGGAAGTCAACACTTATGCATATTCTCGGATTGCTTGATAACTCCTTTGACGGCTCGGTCAGAATAGATGGTAAGGAAATTAAAAACCTTAACGACAGTAAAACCGCAAAGCTCAGAAATGAAAAAATAGGTTTTGTTATGCAGGATTTTTCACTTCTTGAAAATAAATCCGTTATGATGAACGTAATGCTGCCTCTTTTTTTCAACAATAAATACAATTACAGAAAAATGAATGAGCTCGCCGAGGAAATGCTTGAAAAGGTGGGAATAAAAGATCAGGCAAAGAAAAGAGTGAACCAGCTTTCGGGAGGTCAAAGACAGAGGGTGGCAATTGCAAGGGCAATAGTAAACGACCCGTCATATATTCTTGCCGATGAACCGACAGGAGCTTTGGATACAAAAACATCGTCTGAAATTATGGAGCTTTTCAAAAGCCTTAATGCGGATGGAAAAACCGTAATTATTATAACTCATGACAACGATGTTGCAGCCATATGTAAAAGGAGAATTGAAATATCCGACGGCAGCATAGTATCCGAAACGAACGCTTCCGAAGAAATGCAAAATCCCGGGACAGTAAAAAACTAATCGTTAAGCTTGTGCAAAATAATAACATTGAGAAACAGAAAATATGTAAAAAAGCCTTTCGTGAATTACGGAGGGCTTTTTTCTGTACGGAAAAATATTCTCGATTTTTTGATACGATAAAAAATTTTTTATAAAGTTTTTTCATATTGTAAATTTTCATTGAAATATCTTTGTTTGTATGTTATAATGAAGTGACTCTAAATGCAGTGTTTAGGGATGAAATAATTGATTTTGTGAAATTTTTATCATTGTTTGTTTCTGCATAACAACACGTGTGTCGGATGTGCTGTCATAAATGCTTATTTGAAATCGGAGAGTGATAACAATGAATATTAATATAAAGAAAAAAACGGATAAAAAGATAAACGAAAAGGATATGACGGATGAAAAGAAAAAAACCCGTATCCATAATGCGATAATTATTGCGGCAACAGCTGTTGCGGGAATATTTGTTATAATTTTGTCTTTTTTTCTTATAAGTAATATAATAACCGAAAATTCGATAAGTACAATGGAGGAACTGGCAAACCACGATAAAAAAGCCATAGCCTCAAGCCTTGACAACAGATGGGATACCCTTAACGGTATTGCACTCAATATACGACAGGAAAAATGTAAGACAACAGAGGAACTTATGCAGAAGCTAAGCTCATCAAAGCAAATGATAGATTGCATAAGGATAACTCTTTTCGCGGATAACGGAGATACTCTCAGCAGCAGCATGAAGCTTTCAAACAGCAAGGAAATGCTGGAGCAGTATAAAAAAGCAGGAGAACGCTTTATATACCGCAGGGATAACCTTGAAGCAAGTGTCGAAGGACGAAGCGAACTGCTTGTTATGGGTATAAAGATAACCCCTTTTACGGTTGAGGGAAGAAAATATACATATCTTGTGTGCAGAATGGATATCAATGCTCTACAGGATGAGCTTAAGATAGACAGCTACGGCGGAAAAGGATACAGCAGTGTTATTGATAGTGACGGCAACTATATTGTTAAAATTAACAGAAACAGTGACAATGTAAAAGAGAATTTTTATCAGGAAGTGACTAATGACGGTCTTCCGGGTTCATATACAACAGAAGAAATACAGAAGCAGATTCAAGATAAGGAAAATTTCTATATAACACATACCCCGAAAGACGGAGAAACCTGTATAATGACATTTACTCCGATGGACAATGTAAATTGGTATTTTGTGATGTCGGTGCCGATTTCCGTTTTTTGGAGACAGAGTGCTTCGATAGCGAGTATTCTTGCAATTCTTGTTATTATAGTAATATTGATAGGTGTATTTTCCTCAATTATGCTGATACGGAAACGTACAAAAACGCTTGCTACGGAGATACAGCACAGGAAGAAGCTTGCTGAGGCACTTGCACTCGCAGAACAGGCAAGCAGGGCTAAGACAACCTTCCTAAATAATATGTCGCATGATATACGTACTCCTATGAATTCTATAATAGGCTTTACGGCACTTGCAACAACACATATCGACAATAAGGAAAGAGTCAAGGACTATCTGACGAAGATATCACGTTCGTCAAGTCATTTGTTGTCACTTATAAACGATGTTCTTGATATGAGCCGCATAGAGTCGGGCAACGTAACTATTGAGGAAAATACGGAAAATATAGCGGAAATACTTCATAATATCTGCAATATCATTCAGGCGGATATCAAAGCCAAACAGCTTGAGCTTTTTGTGGATACGGTTGATGTAAGTAATGAAAATATATATTGTGACAGACTCAGACTTAATCAAATTCTGCTTAATCTTATATCCAATGCGATGAAATTCACAAATCCCGGAGGAACGGTGTCAATAAGAATTACTCAGAAGCCGTGCAAAAGGGAAGGCTATGGTCTGTATGAATTTAGGATAAAAGATACCGGTATAGGAATGAGTCCGGAATATGCCAAAGTTATATTTGAACCCTTTACAAGAGAACGTACCTCAACGGTGAGCGGAATTCAGGGTACGGGTCTTGGTATGGCGATAACAAAGAATATTGTCACTATGATGGGCGGTACGATAAATGTTGAAAGTGAGGTAGGAAAAGGAACTGAATTTACAGTAAATTTAGAGCTGAAACTTCAGGATGACGTTCAGGAAAATCTGCTTGTAGAAGAACTTGAGGGTATTCATGCACTTGTTGTTGATGACGACCTCAACGCCTGCCAGAGTGTATCAAAGATGCTTCGTCAGATTGGGATGAAGGCGGATTGGACAATGTACGGCAAGGAAGCGGTTGCACGTACAGTAGAAGCAATGGAAATGGGCGAAAAGTTCGAGGTATATATCATAGACTGGCTTATGCCCGATATGAACGGTATAGAAACGGCACGGCAGATACGTAAGGTTGTCGGTGAAGATGCCCCAATTATAATACTTTCCGCATACGATTGGGGAGATATTGAGGATGAAGCAAGAAAGGCGGGAGTAAACGGTTTTGTGAGCAAACCGCTTTTCGTATCCGATCTGCGTACAACACTTCTGAAGGTATGCGGAAAGGTGGAGGAGCCTCATGAGGAGGAAGGAACCGTAAGAAAAGACTTTGTAGGAAAACGTATTCTTCTTGCCGAGGATATAGAGCTTAACCGTGAGATAGCATCGGTGATACTTGAAGAGGCAGGTTTTGACGTTGAGTGTGCGGAAAACGGTCAGGAAGCTCTCGATATGGTTAAGGATTCAAAACCGGGGTGGTATGATCTTATTCTTATGGACATACAGATGCCTGTTATGAACGGATATGACGCAACAAGAGCAATAAGAAAGCTGGAAAATAAAAAACTTGCTGATATTCCGATAGTAGCGATGACCGCCGATACTTTTGTTGAGGATCGTCAGGAGGCAATAGACGCGGGTATGAACGGTCATATCGGAAAGCCTATTGATATTGAATTGCTGATGGATACTCTTTCGGATATTTTTAAGAATAAAGATAAAGAAGGAAAAGATCAATGAAAAAGCTGTTCTGTTTTATTCTGTCAGTGATAATGCTTACAGGAATAACGACCGGGTGTAGTGATGATACGGATAAAAAGCCGACGGTCACAATAAACATAAAATTGCCCATTATTGCGGTGAATGATGTTATTGACAGTGAAGTAAGGAATTCATATTCCTTTATTCAAAAGGTGTCGGATGATTTTTGTGATAAGTACGAAGATGCGAATGTCACTTTCAATATCAAGCAGTACGAAACAGGAAGTGAAGACAGTGAAATTGCCGGAAGCTTTGATACTGATGAAGCAACTGATATCCTGTTTGCAAATTATTTTGATATGTCCACATATATCTACAGCGGAAGAGCTGTTCCGCTTGATGATATGATAACCTCAGAGATAAAAAATGATATAAAGCCTCTGTTCTGGGATTTGAGTGAGGTTGACGGAAAAACGTATATGATGCCTTTTTTTGCAAATCAGGATACGTTCTGCTATAATAAGGATATGTTCCGCAAGGCAGGGCTGGATGAGTTTGTATCAACGGATGACGTCGTACAAAGCTGGACATTGGACGAATGGGAGATTATTCTTAAAAAACTGAGAGATTATCTCCCTGATACTTCATACCCCATGATGATGTATGCGGGAAGTGAGGACGGTGCAATACATATAATGACGCTTTTGCGTAGTCACGGGTGTGAGGTTTTTGATGAAGAGGGATATCTGAATGTGAATAACCCAAAAGGAATTGAAGCTTTGAATTGGATTAGGCAATGTGATGAAAAGAACTATTTTCCTCATAATTCGGAAACATTGGTCATGCTTGACAATTATTCAATGTTTATGAACGGTCAGCTTGGTCTGTATGTGTTAAATTCAGCCTATATTCCCGATATGAAAGACGCTGATTTTGAATTGGGGTATGTTAATTTTCCGTCGGCGGACGGTAAGGGTTACAGCAACAGTTATATCACCGGTTTTGAAATATTTGATAACGGCAATCAGGATAAACTGAAGATTTGTAAGGATTTCGTCAGATTTATTTACGAGAGTGATTGGCTCGATTATTCGGCGGAAAGTATACCTATAAGCAAAAAGGTATCTGCTAAGTATTCGGACGAGCTTACTGATGTGCAAAAGTATATAAATAATTCTGACACATCTGTCACTTTTACAAAGAATAAGCCTGACTGGAAAGGGGTACGCAGCACCTTTTGTCAGTTTATGCAGCATTTGCTGTATGGGGATATGTCTGTTGAAGAAATTGCGGAACGTATAGACAGTGAATGCAATGAGAAAATTAAGCAGGGCATAGGGAACGCAACATTACACAAATGACGCCGAGATACATAATATATTTTGTACTGTCAGCGAAATTTGTTGTTGAGAATATTATATAATTGAGAAGGAGATTTTTATGGATTTATTTGATGAATTAACGCAACTGGGGGTCGATGTAAACGGGGGAGCCGGTCGTCTGGGAGGTAATAAGACCCTATATAAAAAACTGCTTGGCAGTTTCGTGAAATCAATAAAGGAATATGATATTCAGATTGATTTTGATGAGAATGATTATGATGACATAACCAAAAAGGCTCATGCCATAAAGGGAATTGCGGGTAATCTTTCAATTACTCCGATTTATGACGGATATTCGCAGATAGTGAGTTTTTTGCGTAATGCGGAGCCGGGGAATGCAAAAGAGGTGCTCAAAAAGATATTGCCTGTTCAGAACGAAATTACAGCGTGTATTGAGAGGCATTTGAACTGAGCTTGTTTCATTAATTGGGTGTGAGTTAAATGTATAAAGAAAAGACGATTTTGATTGTTGATGATATGGAGATTAATCGCATAATTCTTGCGGAAATCTTCAAGGATAATTATAACATACTGCAAGCGTGTGACGGTGATCAGGCAATAGAAATTATAAACAGCAACCCTGATATTTCTGCGGTTTTGCTGGATCTTATCATGCCCGGAACCGACGGACTCGGTGTTCTGAGGGATATGAAGAAAAGCGGAAGGATTGCGGTTGTTCCTGTGTTTCTTATAACTGCCGAGGAAAATGAAAAAACACTTATGGAAGGTTATCATCTCGGTGCTGTCGATGTTATACGCAAGCCTTTTATGGCACACTTTCTGAAGCATAGAATAAATAATATTGTGGAGTTGTATGGTCACCGTAACGATCTTGCAAAGATTGTTGAGGAACAGGTTGCACGTCTGAATCATCTCAACCAATCAATGATAGAAATTCTTGCGACGGCAGTGGAGTTCAGGGACTGCGAATCCGGAGAACACGTTAAACGTATTGCCGGTATGACAAAGGCACTTATGACCGAGGTAAGCAAAAGATACCCCGAGTATTATATGACAGCGGACGAGATCGACAAAATCTCAAAATCCTCAGTTTTGCATGATATCGGAAAGATATCCATACCCGACAGCATTCTGACCAAACCGGGAAAGCTTACTTCCGAGGAATATGAGATAATGAAGCAGCATACTGTCAAAGGTTATGAATTTCTCATGCAGTTTCCGAATATTATTGATGAAAGCACATATAAGTACAGTTGTGATATATGTCGATATCATCATGAAAGATGGGACGGCAAGGGTTACCCCGACAAACTTAAGGGTGATGAAATTCCGATATGGGCACAGGTCGTATCCGTTGCCGATGTTTATGATGCACTTACAGCCGAAAGAGTGTATAAAAAGCCTTTCAGTCATGAAAAAGCCGTAGATATGATAAAGAACGGAGAATGCGGTCTGTTTAATCCGAAGCTTATTGAGGCATTTGAAGCATTGACACCGGGTTAAGACGGGAATAAGAAGGCAAAACCGTATTTACGGGAGATTGTATTTGACTTATTTGTTGTTTTATATCAGTTCGGAGTGTTGTACCTTTTCTTTTACCGTTCGTCTTTATTCTTTATTATCATTATGCACGACTGTAAACAGATATAATAAAACAGACCCGACCGGGATAATGTAAATTGTTCCGGTCGGGTACTTTTATAGTTTTATTACTCCGCTTATTATGAAATTCCCGGCTTCAGACGACGTATCTGAAACATTGGGTATATGATGTTTATATAGTGAAATTTATTTCAGTAAAAGTCGGCAGAGAGCTTAAATTAAAATCGCCGTCAGGACTTCCGTTTGGTTCCGGTCTGATTATTTTCCACATCAACAGCACCCTCAAAATAAGTGAGCTTGTCAAAGATATTTATGGGGAGTGAATTTTTTGAAGAAAATTTGATTTTATTTCTGCCTATATTTACGGTATTATTTTTGCTGTTTATAACCACATCAGGCTTGACAATTTCTGAAATATACATATGAGCCGTATCGCCTGTATTTACGGTTGTTTTGTCTTGTCGGATTATGCTGATAGCCGAAAGGGAGTGTCCGGATGATATATTCATACTTGTATACCATGATAAGTTGAGTTTTCCTATGGTTACATAGATTTTACCGTCAATATTGCTTCTTACAACAGGTACTGCATGGAATCTGATTCTTTTATTTTTCTTTGTATAGGTTATAATAAAATCCTCTACAGTACACGGCACAGGTTCAACATGAACGAGCTTATTCATTTTGTGTATACTCATATACCAGTAATATATATCCGCAAAAATACAACCGATAACAACAAGTATAATGGCAGCTAACCATACGTATTTCAAATAACCGCCGGAACAGTTAAATATGTTAAAAAGGATCATAACAGCCGCAATTACCGACTGTACTGCGATAATAACAATAAGAGCAGTAATTTTTGATTTTTTTGCATCAAGAATATTTTCGTTTATTCTCATAATCAATACCGTCCCTTTTAGTGTTCCTATGGGTTTTAGTTTTATGTCAGAACTTTTGCTATTTTCAGTCTTTCAATTGCATTGAGTATAACGGGAATCAGAATAAGCTCCACACCTGTCATTATAAGTATCTGAGGTATGCGTACAAGCAAGTAATCTATATACGGTGTATTATAAAGCAACGACAGCCAGAGTGGAGTAACAAATGCTGAAATTATAAGCTGTGTTATCAAAACCGGGATAAGAATACGGGTAAATGAAATGCTATTTTTCAAAAACAGACCGAAAATAATGCCGACAATCATGGATGTTATCGTTATCGGCGGATAAAGTGCTCCAACGGGGTGAAATATCCATCCGATAATATCCCCGAGTCCCGCAACGGCGGCAGCACCCAAAGCCCCGTAGAGTCTTGCGGCAATCACAATGGGAATGAATGTCAGTGTGATATTGATTGCTTCTGTTTTGATCGTGCAGTACATGGATATTACGACCAGCATTGCCGAAAGGATTGCGACCGTGGACAGCGTGACTGTTGCCCGTCTGATGTTTACTTTTCTTTTTTTCATAAAAAAACCTCCTTTTATATAACAGATTCACGCTGTTAATAATAAGGAGAAAAAATCAGCTTAATATCAGATACAGCGGGATGCAATATATGTACCGCAAGAAAATCTTTTCGTTCGTGTGACAACTCCCCGTTCACACGACACTTAACGCACATATATTTACTCTGTCCTATACACTATATAACAATTTTCTCCGCTTGTCAATACCCGAAAAATCAAAAAAATATCATATCGGGTCGGGAATGAAAAAATTCTCGGCAAATAAGGGGGTCTTTATATTTTTACATTGAAAAAATATAAGCTTTTGGGTATAATCATTATCGTAATGAAATATGTTTTTACATACATTTTACAATAATAAGATAATTGATTTTAAAATAATATGTTATGATTCAAGCGGGAATGAAAAATGCACCTGTGAGGAAAGGGGAACAGTAAGATGATTTTATGTGTTGAGGACGATTCGGCAATTTGTGACCTGATGATATATACACTCAATTCCGCAGGTTTTGAGGCAAGAGGGGCGGATTGCGGAGAAAAGCTTTTTAAAATACTCAAAACAGTGAAGCCGCAGCTTATAATGCTTGATATAATGCTTCCGGGTGAGGATGGTATAGAAATACTTAAAAAGCTTAAATGCAGCAGTGCGACTGAGGATATTCCCGTCATTATGGCTACTGCAAAGGGAACGGAATACGATAAAGTCAAGGGTCTTGACCTGGGAGCCGATGATTATCTGACAAAGCCTTTCGGAATGATGGAAATGGTTTCCCGTGTCCGTGCCGTTCTCAGACGGACGGAAACAAGGAGTGCCGCTAAGATTTTGCGGCTCGGCGGACTTACGGTAAACACGGGTGAGCATACTGTTTTTGCCGATGGAGAGCGTGTACAGCTTACACTCAAGGAATATGAGTTACTTAAAACATTTATGGAAAACCTTGGTCTTGTTTTTACTCGTGACCAACTTCTTCAAAGTATATGGGGAGAAAGCTATATCGGTGAAACGAGAACTGTTGATGTTCATATAGGCACACTGCGTACAAAGCTTGGAAAATGCGGGGATTATATAGAAACAGTGCGTGGTGTCGGTTATCGCATGGAGGCGAGATTATGACAAAGCGTATATTCCGTTCGATTTTCCTTGTTGCACTTTGCGTTTTTGCGGCGTCTATCATACTTCTTGTCGGTGTTTTATATAATTATTTCTCAAATGTACAAAAGGATCGTCTGGAAATGCAGACGGAGCTTGTTGCTCAGGCGGTTTCAAACGAGGGAATAAAGTATTTTGACGGACTTGATACCGACATAGCACGCATAACATGGATAGACAAGGACGGTTCGGTACTTTATGATAACAAATCAAATTCCGATAAAATGGAAAATCATCTCGAGCGTGAGGAAATAAAGTCGGCACTCGAAAGCGGTTCGGGGGAAAGCGTCAGGTATTCCAATACACTGATGGAGATGGCATTTTATTGTGCAAAACGTTTACCGGACGGAACGGTATTGCGTATGTCTATTTCACAGAATACGCTGCCTGTGCTGCTTTTCGGAATGTTTCAGCCTATATGCATGATTTTTGTAATTGCAGTCGTTTTGTCGCTTGTGCTTGCATTCAGATTGTCAAAGCAAATAGTAAAGCCTCTCAATGAGCTTAATCTTGACGAACCTCTGAGCAATGAGGGATATGACGAACTGTCCCCTCTGCTAAGAAGAATAGATACACAGCAAAAGCAGATAAGAAAGCAAAGTGATGAGCTAAGGCAGAAGCAAAGCGAATTTGAAACCGTTACAAAGGGAATGAGCGAGGGTATAATACTTCTCAATCAGAAAATGAATATTCTTGCTGTAAATCCGACTGCTGTACGTATTTTCAAAACAAGCAGTGACTGCGTTGGAAAATCCGTATTATCAGTAAGCAGGAACCTTGAGCTTCAATCGGTTCTTCTTAAGGCACAAGAGGGAAAGCACAGCGAAACAGTAACAGCAATAGACGGAGTAAGATATCAGTTTATTGCAAGTCCCGTATGCTCGGACGACCCCGTGGCAGGGATTGTACTGTTGATACTTGACGTTACGGAAAAGGAAAAATCCGAGCAGATGAGGCGTGAATTTACCGCTAATGTATCACATGAACTTAAAACACCACTGCACACTATAGCAGGCTCTGCCGAGCTTCTTGAAAACGGTATGGTCAGGGATGAAGACAAAAAGGAGTTTTATAAGCGTATTCATAATGAAGCACAGCGTATGATAAGCCTTGTTGAGGATATCATACATTTATCACATCTTGACGAGGGTGCGGAGGATATGAAGCGTGAAAATGTTGACCTGTATAAGCAGGCGGAGGAAACGGTATGTCTTTTATCAACAGAAGCGGAAAAGTCGAATATAAGTATAACACTTGAGGGGCAGTCTGCCGTAATTTTGGGGATACCGCAGCTCTTGCAAAGCATTATCTATAATCTTTGTGATAATGCCATAAAGTATAATCATAATGGCGGCAGCGTTGATATTGGGATAGAGGATAATGGCAGCTCGGTTATATTGACGGTTTCCGATACGGGAATAGGAATACAGGAAGAACACAGAGAAAGGATTTTTGAAAGATTTTACAGAGTTGACAAAAGCCGTTCAAAAGAATTGGGCGGCACGGGACTTGGTCTTTCAATCGTAAAGCACGCCGTAAGGCTGCACAATGCAGAAATTAATTTTGACGGCAATCCGGGCGGCGGAACGGTCGTTACGGTGACATTTCCGAAAAATGAACAGTCGGGGCAAAATTGAATATAAAATGCAGAATGTTGAATTTCAGAACATGAAAACTGTTTAATTCACATTCTGTTTTTGTATAAGGATGAATTACAAATAATCCGATAGAAAATGTTATGCTTTACAAAAACTTTACAAAAGCATGATATCGGATTTGATGTACATTTGATAATATTAACGCAGATAAATATGGGAGGAAATGCAGTTTTATGGATATTTTTGATATACTTACGCTTATCGGCGGGTTATGTCTTTTTTTATTCGGTATGAATACAATGGGGCAGTCCCTTGAACGCAGAGCGGGGGATAAGCTCCGCTCACTTCTCGGAAAGCTAACAACGAATAAGATTGCAGGTCTGCTCACGGGACTTGGCATAACGGCGGTAATACAAAGCTCCTCGGCAACTACTGTCATGGTAGTGGGCTTTGTAAATTCGGGGCTTATGACTCTTAAACAGGCAATAAATGTAATAATGGGAGCAAATATAGGTACAACCGTAACAGCATGGCTGCTCAGCCTTGCGGGGATAGACAGCGGAAATATATTTATTCAGCTTCTTAAGCCGACCTCGTTTACTCCTGTTCTTGCACTTATCGGCATAATCTTCAATATGTTTTCAAAAAATGCCAAAAGAAAAGATACAGGTATGATACTGCTCGGTTTTGCAACTCTTATGTTCGGTATGGAAACAATGTCGGGTGCGGTTTCGGGACTTCGTGATGTTCCGGAATTTCAGAACCTTTTCATTATGTTTAAAAACCCGATTTTAGGTGTATTTGCAGGTGCCGTCCTTACGGCAATTATACAGTCAAGCTCGGCATCTGTCGGAATATTACAGGCACTTGCAGTCACGGGACAGATATCCTACGGTGCGGCTGTTCCCATTATAATGGGTCAGAATATAGGAACTTGTGTAACAGCATTGATTTCCTCGGTTGGGGCAAATAAAAATGCTAAGCGTGCGGCTTTGGTGCATTTGTCATTCAATGTTATAGGCTCTGCCGTATGGCTCACAATATTCTGCATATTCAGTGCTATAACAAATCCGATTATACTTAATGAATCCGCTACACTTTTCGGTATTGCGGTTATCCATTCTATTTTTAACATATTGTGTACTTTGCTTATGCTTCCGCTTTCGGGAGTGCTTGAAAAGCTTGTTACCAAGCTTATACCTGATACAAAGAATCCGGAAAATGCCGCAGAGCTGGACGAACGTCTGCTTATGACGCCGCCTATTGCACTCGAACGCTGCCATGAGGTAACGGTCGATATGGCAAACATAGCCGTAAATGCACTAAATATGTCTCTTGACTCGCTTTATGCCTACACACCGGAGATTGCCTCAGATATCCGTGAAATGGAGGAAAAAACCGATCATTATGAGGATATACTCGGAACGTATCTTGTACGGCTGAGTACAAGACAGATAAGCGAGGACGACAGTGCCGAAGCAGCAAAGCTTTTGAAAATGATAGGTGATTTTGAGCGTATAGCGGATCATGCGGTAAATATAGTTGAATCGGCGGAGGAGATGAGGGAAAAGGATCTGAGCTTTTCACCTGAAGCCGCCGCAGAGCTTGAGGTTCTGTCAAAGGCAGTCAGAGAAATACTTGACTTATCCCTTACAGCATTTACAGACGATGACCTTGACTCGTCGGCACTTGTCGAGCCGCTTGAAGAGGTTATAGACAATCTCAAGGAGCAGATGAGGACAAGACATATCATGCGGCTGCAACGCAGGGGATGTTCGATTGACGCAGGCTTCATATGGTCGGATCTTCTGACAAACCTTGAGCGTACATCCGATCATTGCTCTAATATAGCAGGCTGTGTTACGGATATGGCACAGCATAATATGAATATCCACGAATCCCTCCGTGAAAGTCGTGAGGACAGCAGATTTTTCCGTGAGAGATTTAAAGATTACACACAGAAATATATGTTATCGGCGGTTTGAAAATAATATTGTTTTATGATATGAAAAGAGCCATATCCTCTGAAAAACCGAGGGTATGGCTCCTGAAATTTTTACTTTGTAATAATCTGACGGACGCAGACAATGCGGGATTTTATTTTTTCATGAATTCTGCACCGCTGTTCCACGCCTGTCCTACCTTTCCGCCGATAGCATAATATCCGTACCGCATCTGGTCGAAAGCAAATGTCTGAAGCTTTGCAGGGTCTATTCTGCCCTCATCGTCAAGTACGCTTTCGTCTGCAAGTACATTGACAATTTTACCGAGAATACGGGGACCGTACACTTCATCTTCAAACTTTTCTACAGTACATTCCAGTGTCAAAGGATATTCCTCAATAACAGGTGCGTCTACACGTTCGCTTTTGTATGCGTGAAGACCTGATCGCTCGAATTTGTCATTCATCTTATTTGACGATGCCATTCCGAAAAAATCCGACTCTGCTATTGTATTGACCCCGGGCACGGCAAGGGTAAAGGCACCTCTTGCTTTGAGGTTAGAAACGGTTTTATGGTCTGCTTCAAGATTCAGTGCGACCATATCCTCAGCACATATACCGCCCCATGCCATCATCATTACGTCTACCGTATCATCCTCGTTGTACGTGCCTATCATGTAAGCAGGCATAGGGAACAGATACGGCTTTACACCAAGCTCTTTTTTCATTGTGTTATCTCCTTTGCAGTATTTTTATTTTATTGAGGCTCCGAGCTTATATGCTTCCTCAAGCTCCTTTTTGCCCTTTATATCGCCTATATTCATATTTCCGCCGGAAAGAATATGACCGAGGTTTTTCCACCTGAGATGTTCAAGCAAATTATCAAAATAAAGCACGGAATCCTCAAACGCATTGCCTTCAGCCGCCATTAACAGTGCGGAAGCTTTATTATGCCCGCGAAGAAGATTCCCGTCTCCCTCCTCAAGTGCAAACAGCCTGTCTATCGCTGTCTTAAGCTGACCGCTTATGCTCCAATAATAAAGCGGAGAAGCCATTACAATGATATCGGCATCTCTTATGGCAGGATAAATCTGTGCCATATCGTCCTTTTGGACACACGGACATTCATTGTTGCTGTGACCGCAGAAGCAGCCGCGGCAGCCTTTGATGTTCATACTGCCTAAATAAAACATTGTGACTTCATTTCCGACTGACCTTGCACCTTCACAAAAAGAAGCGGCAAGCTCTGAGGTATTACCCTTTTTTCGCGGACTTCCGTTAAGAATAACGATTTTTTTTGACATAATAAAATCCTCCAATCTTTTTAATATTGACTTAAACAAATCTTTTATATTATAATTATAACGGACACAGTAAAAAAAGGCAAGTACGCACATAAAGGATATATACTATCCCGGAGGAAAGTATTATGATTAAGGAATGCATAGCTGACAGCAAAATTGAAGATAGCGGATTTAATTATACAATGTCACTCATACAGGGAAAATATAAAATGTTCATATTATATACGTTGATGGAGTTTGGTGTTGTGCGATTCAATGAAATGCGGAAGTATATAGGTGGTATCACATATAAAACGCTAAGCTCAACATTGAAGCAGCTTGAGGCTGACGGTTTGATAAACAGAAAAGAATATCCGCAGATACCCCCGAAGGTTGAATACAGTCTGACAGAGCGTGGAAAGTCACTTATTCCGATTCTTGATCTGATGTGTGAATGGGGTGACAAGTATCGGAATTGAGGAGAAAAAATATTTTCTTAAAATTGTTTGTTGAATAATATTAAAATCCCACGATATTTTTGTCCGGGAGAAAATTATAAGTTTTATTGGGATTATCGAATCCGGAAAAGAATAATAAACATGGGTAATTTTATTTGTTATGACATAATATCCGACAGAAAAAATATCTTACATGACAGGTTTCAATGATATTTGTACACGGAATATTCATATTTTTTGTACATTATTGCTATGTTGGTGACACTTTTTCTTAGCATTTTAACGTTTTTTAAAAAAATTGTATAAAATATTAGAAAATGCGTGACATTTCAATTTTTTTGTTATATAATATAACCACAGGGTTGTTTAAGGTATATTTAATAACGCTTAACAGAAATTTATTTATCAAAGGAGGAGGATATCAATGTATAGCATGATATCTTACTGGTTGAAGTTTTACAGACATGAGTGTGGACTTACTCAGCAGCAGGTTGCCGACAGGCTGAAGATTGAGAGATCTACATATACGTATTACGAAACCGGAAAAACAAAACCCGATATTAACACACTTATTAAAATAGCAAAGGTTTATGGTATTAATTACCAGAAGCTCCTTGAGGGTGTTGAGGAAGAGCTTGAGGCAGCAGTTGCCGAGATTCATTCCGGTCCCGAGGATGACGAAACATACAAGTATCGTACCCACGCTACAACGAAGTATGAGGTTGAGTTGCTTTTTGTAGTTCGTAACCTCAATCCGAAGCAGAGAAAAGAAGTTATGAATCTTGCTAAAGATTTTGTAAGAAAGGCAGAAAAAGAAGCTTAATATTAGTTATACACTAATACAACCTGTTGAATTAGTGCGTTTGTGGTGTTATCGGCAGATATCATAAGCGATGCATTTACAATTTATCCGACAATATCGGTGAAAATCGATGTTGTCGGATTTTTTGGTTTATAACAAAACGGACAGCCGTAAGCCTTTCAGCTTTAATCTGTCCGTTTTGTTATTTTCTGTAAATTGATATAATGAAGCCATGCATTGACTGAAATGTTGAAGCATATTATAGAATAACGGGACCGAATCTGTCATCCGGATACTCAACAGCCTTTATTTTCCCTGTTTTTTCATCGATTTCAATTATGGAATAATTCTTTGTGAAGCCGACAGAGCCGGGGTTAAGGACAAGCATACCGCTTTCAACGGTTGTAAGCTGTTTGTGAGTATGTCCGAAAACAACAATATCGCTCCCGTTTTGCCTGCCGAGATTGACAATTCGTTCTATTCCCTGCTTTACACCGAAGAGATGACCGTGTGTCATGAATATTTTTTTCCCGGCAAGCTCAATAGTGAGAAAGTTTGGTTCGCTGCAATACCAGTCGTTATTTCCGCAGACGGAATAAAGAGCCTTGTCATTATATCCTGACAGAGCGGCATTAATATCACGGCATCCATCCCCGCAGAATAAAACAACATCAGCACTTCGGTGTTTCCTCAGTGCGTCTTTCATAGCTGCGACATCTCCGTGACTGTCGGAAAAAACAAGAATTTTCATAACGTACCTCCGTAAGAAATTTTATAACAGACTTAACATTTTTTGAAATTCAGACATATTTCGATAAGGGTGGTGATTTTTATGAACAGTAAGGATGCGGATAAGCTTTTTGAGAAGCTGTCGCCGGATCAGCAAAAAAAAGTCAAGAATATACTGGCTGACAAGGCACAGACCGAAAGAATATTAAAAACACCTCAGGCACAGGCTTTGCTAAAAAAACTGATGGGAGAGAACAAAAATGGCTGATATAATGGAAGCCGTAAATTCAATTTTAAGCGATCCGTCGGCAATGGAACAGGTAAAGGCACTTGGCGGTATGCTCGGGATAGGGGACAGTGAGGGGAATAAATCCGCGACACCTGTGCAAACACCGCAGCAGACTGCCGCATCAGACACCATAACCTCACTTTTGTCCTCACTCGGTAATAATAATAACAGCACGGTTAAGGCGGTAAATGCTCAGCAGAGTATTCCGAACGGAAATATGCCGAGTCCCGAAATATTAGGAATGATAATGAAATTTGCACCGATTTTAAGTTCCATGAACGAGGAAAACGACAGCACACGACTGCTTCATGCCTTAAAGCCGTTTTTAAGTGAGAAAAGACAGAAGCGGGTTGAGCAGTCCGTAAAGTTACTCGGGATAATGAAAATCCTGCCGATGGTCAAGGAAATAGGATTATTTTAATATTGACTTATGACTGTGGTGAGGTGACTGAGATTTGGACAAGAAAGAATTTAACAGAATGAAAAGTGAGGCGGAAAAGAGGATGAAAGAAATTTATTCCGAATCTCAGTCGGAGCCGCAGGAGCAGGATAAAGCGGTCGAATCGGACAAGCCGTCCCCGCCGACGGCTCGGAAGCAGGAGAGTACAGTAAACAGTATTATTAACACTCTTTTCAAAGATAAAGATAAAACCGTAATACTTGCATTATTGCTGCTTCTGATGGACGACAGGGATGGCAAAACCGATTACAGTATGCTTCTTGCACTCATATACATTTTGTTGGACTGATTGGTATATTGATTTAAAGAACAGCCGGGACTCTTGGAAAGGACTTGACTCCTTTACGCATCTCAGCCGGTCTGCGGGGTGCCCCCCGCTGTCATGTTCGCGATTTCGCTCACTTACGTTCGCTTTGATTGTTGTGGAGGGCAGTCTGTCTCCGCGATAGGTAGTTTGCCTGTCGGAATGGGGTAGAGAGTGTCGAGAGCGGCTCTCCGGAGCCGCTCCGCAAACAGATATGACAAACTTATCACTTGTTCATCGGGTAAATTAACGGTCGAGCCATAGATTAATTGACCTAAGTGAATTAGTTACGAATTGACAGTGCCGGCACCGGCGGGGTGCCCCCGCTGTCATGTTCGCGATTTCGCTCACTTGCGTTCGCTTTGATTGTTGTGGAGGGCAGTCTGTTTCCGCGATAGGTAGTTTGCCTGTCGGAATGGGGTAGAGAGTGTCGAGAGCGGCTCTCCGGAGCCGCTCCGCAAACAGATATGACAAACTTATCACTTGTTCATCGGGTAAATTAACGGTCGAGCCATAGATTAATTTATTTGAGTGAATTAGTTACGGATTGCCGGTGCGGCACTTATCTTACTTGTCCGTTGCCTTCGATTATGTATTTCATTGAGGTAAGCTCAAAAAGTCCCATGGGACCCCTTGCATGGAGCTTCTGCGTTGATATACCGATTTCCGCACCAAGACCGAACATTCCGCCGTCTGTGAAACGTGTTGAGGAATTTACATATACAGCCGCCGCATCAACCTGATCCTTGAATATATTTGCGTTTCTATAATTATCTGTGACAATACACTCGCTGTGTCCCGTGGAATATTTTGCAATGTGCGACAACGCTTCGTCTATGTCCTTGACAACCTTGACAGCAAGAATATAATCATTGTATTCGGTATCCCAGTCAATCTCCATAGCGGGTACTACACTGTCACCGAGTATTTTTCTTGTCCGCTCACAACCCCTCAGCTCAACATTCTTTTCGTCAAGCCTTTCCTTTATGATAGGAAGGGCTTTTTCCGCAATCTTTTCATGCACAAGTATGGTTTCTATTGCGTTACATACGGAAGGACGTGAGGTTTTGGCATTATAGATTATATCAGCCGCCATAGCCGTATCTGCATATTCATCAACATAAACATGACAGTTGCCCGCACCTGTTTCAATAACGGGAACCTTTGCATTTTCCACAACAGCACGTATAAGACCCTTTCCTCCGCGTGGTATGAGTACGTCAAGATAATCAGTGAGAGCCATAAGCTCAGCGGATGACTGACGTGTTGTGTCCTCAATAAGCTGAATACAGTTCCTGTCAAGTCCAACACTCTCTATAGCATCACGCATGATGTCGGCAATACATTTATTTGAATTGATTGCTTCCTTGCCGCCCCTGAGTATAACTGCATTTCCGCTTTTCAGACAAAGCACAGCCGCATCTGCCGTAACATTGGGACGAGCCTCAAATATAATGCCTATAACACCGAGCGGAACACGCACTTTTGTAATTTTAAGACCGTTCGGTCGTGTTCCGCCGGATATAACCGTACCGATAGGGTCGGGGAGGGCGACAACCTCCATAACGCTGTCGGAAATACCCTTGATTCTGCTTTCACTTAGCATAAGTCTGTCGAGTAATGAAGCGGAAAGACCGTTTTCTCTGCCGTTATCAAGGTCAATTTTGTTGGCTTGAATAATTTTGTCGGCATTATCGCAAAGTGCCTTGGCTATTGCCGCCAGTGCATCATTTTTCTTTTGCTCACCTGCCGAAGCAAGAGTTCTCGAAGCTGTTTTTGCCTTAGCTCCCATTTCTTCAATAACTGTCATAGTCACAAACCTCCATTGTTTTAAGATTTATAATGATATAAAGATATCCTGCTTACATTATAGGCGGCGACCACAGGCTATGCCTTTGGAATCCGCAAGCATTTGAAAAGGCACCGTCTGCCCGCCGTGAGTTCTGCTAAATCTTGCCCTCTTCGGCTATGAACATTGTACCTATTTGTTCGCCGTTAAGAAGCTTGTATATATACTCGGGATCATCACCCCTCATAACACAGGTGTTGATTCCCGCAGCAGTTGCCGCAGCTGCGGCCGTAATCTTAGTCGCCATTCCTCCTGTTCCCCTGTTGGAAACAGAACCGCCCGCCATCCTGCGGATTTCTTCGTCAATGTGATAAACGGTGCTTATCTTCTTTGCATCGGGATCGTTGCGTGGATCCGTTTCATAAAGTCCGTCTATGTCTGTAAGAATTATCAAAAGATCCGCTCCGACAAGATCCGCAACAATAGCGGAAAGATTATCGTTATCTCCGAAATTCGCCCCGATAAGCTCGTCTGTCGCAACTGTGTCATTTTCATTTACAATCGGAATTATGCCCATTTCAAGCAGCGTCTGAAATGTATTGACAACGTTCTGCTTTGAAAATTCATTAAGAACAATATCCTTTGTAAGAAGTATCTGTGCAACATAGTTGTTATATTCTCCGAAAAACTTATCATACAAAAACATAAGCTCACACTGTCCGACAGCGGCAAGAGCCTGCTTATAGCGTGTTTCCTTGGGGCGTTCGCTGAGCTTGAGCTTTCCAACTCCTACACCGATAGCACCCGAGCTTACAAGTATAATTTGTTTTCCGCTGTTATGCAGATCACTGAGAACCTTGCATAGCTTTTCAAGGTTTCTGAGATTGACCCTGCCGTTTTCATATGTCAGGGTAGATGTTCCAACCTTTATAACAATTCTTCTTGATTGAAAAGTATTCATATAATTTCTCCGTTTTTTCTAAATTACTCCACATACATAATACTACTTTTCTAAGATATCGTCAAGTAATTCCAATACACATTAAAATTATTCGCTGCCCGCCTTGAAATTGTAAATCGGCTTTATGATCTCGTTTATTTCAACGGTATCCTCTATGTTTTCGGTGATATCATCCATTGATTTATATGCCATAGGTGCTTCGTCAATGGTTGAACGACTTACGGAAGTGGTATAAATGCCCTCCATCTGCTTTTTAAATTCCGAAAGAGTCAGAGTTTCCTTTGCTTCACCACGGGTCATAATTCTTCCGGCACCGTGGGGAGCGGAACAGTTCCAGTCGGTATTGCCCTTTCCCGTACAGACAAGACTTCCGTCCCTCATGTTTATGGGGATAAGCAGTACCTCACCCTTTTTTGCGGAAACGGCACCCTTGCGGAGAATCATACTGTCCGTATCAATGTAGTTGTGTACGGTAGTAAAGCAGTCCTCAACATGAAAGCCCATCCCTTTGATAATTTCGTCCATCATGGTCTTGCGGTTAAGCATGGCGAATTCCTGAATAATCTTCATATCGTGTATATACTGCTCAAAAAGCTCACCATCAGTGTATGCAAGCTCTTTGGGTACATATGTATGCTTTGTTGAAGTGAGCTTTTTAAGCTCCTTTTGAATCTGCTTTTCCTTGCCCTCGGCTTTAAGCTTAGCAATAAGCTCATTTATTTCATCCTGCGAGCACCGGTTAAGCATTTTATAAGCCGTATTCTGATAATAGCTTGCTACCTCAAGTCCGAGATGCCTTGAGCCCGAGTGAATTACAACATAGATTGAACCATCCTCGCCCCTGTCGACCTCAATAAAATGATTGCCCCCGCCGAGAGTACCAAGGCTTTTTTCCGCTTTTATTATATCAATATGGTCAAAGCAATAAAGCTCAAAAAGTCTTGTTTTTTCAATAAATCGGTGTGGCTTTGAGCGTATTGAAAATCCGGAGGGGATTTTCTCACGGATAACCTTGTCAAGCTTTTGAGGCTCAATGAATTTTTCCTTAAGTTTTACGGTTTCCATTCCGCATCCTATATCGACCCCGACAAGGTTAGGCACAGCCTTATCTGTTATGGTCATGGTTGTACCGATCGTACATCCTGCACCTGCGTGGACATCAGGCATAATTCTTATCCGCTCTCCCTCAGCCATAGGCTGGTTGAGCAGATTAATAATCTGTGAGATTGCATTTTGATCAATGACATCGGTAAATACCTTTGCTTCGTTATATTTTCCGTTTAAAGTAATCATTAGTTTGTTTCTCCTTTTGTTAATTGAATGATTTTTTAATAAAATTTGCCTGTATAAAGAAAATGCACCCCTGCTAAAAAACAGAAGTGCATAAATTACACATATGAAATTCTCCGTAAAATCCGCCCGAAAAACTGCGGGCGGATACAGATATTAACGTGTATCTGCCATATACCGGCAAATTTCATGCTTCTGTTTTGATATCATGTTGTATTGTGTTGGTCGATTTATATATTTTATCGTCATGAAACTCACCCGCTTTCTTTAAAATATGTCTTATGATAGCTTATTTTTTCGGATTTGTCAAGCATTTATTGAAATTTTATTATTTTTTTATTAAGTGTTATTTTGCACTAATAACGGTTATACTAAAACATAGAAAAGTGGGGGTTATTAAAATGATAAATGTTGTAATATGCGGTGACTGCGGAGAAAAAACACTTACAAGGGCTGTTGTGAATGCCTGCACCAAATACGGCGGTGCTGTTGTCTGTGACGGTGATAAGATATACGGCACAGAAAAAGATCCGAAATATCTTGTTTTCAGTATGTGTACACTTGCGGATTTATATTTGCCGGACAGTATAGTGGTTCTCGGTAAGGCACTTATGCAGATACAGAAGTGTATAAAGCTTGATAATACCGTATGTGTGCTTGATACCGATAATAATGCCGCAATAGAGCTGTTGGGAGGTTCCGATGCACTTGCGGTAGGTTGTTCCATGTCGGAGCATGATACACTTACGGTTTCCGGCAACATTGACGAAAATACTTCACTTGTAAGCCTGAGAAGAAATCTTCGGACGTCATCGGGGGTAATTGAACCACAGGATTTTATTGTCAAGACGGACAGTTCGTTTCCGATTTATCCGAGGCTTGCCGCCGCTTCCGTCCTTCTCCTCGGAGGTACAGACAGCACGGACGGTTTTCAATTCTGAAATTAATTACCGTAATAAAATAAGTATTTATCCGTTTTATACAAATTATAATGGTGTAATAACAAAAAATAATTATATTCGCACTCAAATTTATAATAGCAAGTTAATTTATTGACAAAACCGTATTTAGAGGTTAAAATATATGATAATACGGAAAGGACGGTAATTATATGGAGGAGATTATAGAGAAAAATACTAACGAGGATCAGCCGATTATTGAATTTAAAAATGTAAGTAAGGTTTATACACTATATAAAGACAGCAAACAGCAATTCATTGCACTTTTTGTTAAATCAAAAAAATTCAAAAAGCACAAGGCACTGGACGGGGTTAATTTTAAAATCAATAAGGGAGAATCCGTCGCAATTATAGGAAAAAACGGTGCCGGAAAATCCACAGTGCTTAAAATGATAACCGGGGTTGCATTTCCGACAAGCGGAGAGGTTATGGTAAAGGGACGGGTTGCAGCACTGCTTGAGCTTACGGCGGGTTTTGTTCCGGATATGACCGGAAGGGAAAATATCAGCTTTAAATGCTATGTGCTTGGTCTTGGCGATGCCGAGATAAAGGAAATAGAGCAAAAGGTAATAGATTTTGCCGATCTTGGGGAATATATTGACCAACCTGTACGTACATATTCGTCCGGTATGAAGATGCGTCTGGGTTTTGCCATAAATATCAACATGAATCCGGATATTCTTGTCATAGACGAAGCACTGAGCGTCGGAGATGCGGCATTCAAGAAAAAATGCAAAAATAAAATACGAGAGATGATAAAAAGAAATATAACGGTATTGTATGTAAGTCACGGGAAGGATATCCGTGAAATATGCGACAGATGCATTTATCTTCAAAAGGGTCAGGTTATTTTTGACGGTTCCATGGATGAAACACTTGAAAAATATCCTGAATTTGCGAAATAATAGTTTGCGGTATTGATACAATATTTGTTTTTGTAATATTTTGCTGAATTTGTTCATAAGCTGTAACGGTGATGCGTTTGAAAAAGTTTTTTCCGCTTATCGGTACAGCTGTTATTTTTGGATTCGGCACTGTGCTTTATATGGCATATCCGCTTTCCGATAGGGCGGCATGGAGCTATATTGTATCAAGTGTAAATTTTTCCGCTTGGGAGCTGTATAAGCCGTTCGGATATTCCTATATTTTTTTCATAATTATAGAGCTTTCGTACCTCCGTCCGGTGTTGCTGAAATTCCTCGGAGCCAAGCTTATAGGAATGTATGTACTTTGTGCCGCAATTTTATCGGGGGCAATGCTTTGCCGTTTTTTCCCCGTGGACGTACCGGTTTCTCAGCTTACTGCCGCGGCATCAGGTGTAATCCTTGCACAGATAGTGGGATACAGGCTTTATGCATCAAATTTCAAAACGGATTATTTGATAATTCCGCTGATTGTTTCACTCTGCGTTATGATATTTCTTTTGATAATGCTTTCGTTTTATCCTCCGCATTGGGGAATTTTTTATGACTTTTATTCAGGCGGTTTCGGACGGTATGTGTAATTTATATCATTTATTATAATAAATTAATTAAAATAAAAAATGAAATTATTGAGATTAAAGAATCTCAGGCATATTATAGGTAACGGTAATATTAAAAAATTCAGTAAAACAGAGGGATAAGTAAGGTTCCGTATTTTCCGGCGGAAGTATATTACTTTTTGGTTATACAATGCGTAAATGTTGAAAACTCGGTTAAAAACGTGGAAAATTAGTTAATTGAATGTTGAAAACTCGGTGGAAAAGTTGAGAATATCGGGATTTTACGTATGTTAAAACGGTTAAATTACTTTCAACAGGGTAAAAAATTAAATTTTTGATACCAAAAAAATAACAATTTGTAATATTCTGTATGTCAAGCAGCAATTTGAATAAATTTTATATTTTTTTCCGTTATTGGTTCATTATTGGCAGAATATTGTTTTGTTTTTTTGTAAATCGTCTTGAAATTAATATATGATAATGTTAAAATATGAGAAGGTGATTTGTTATGGGAAATGAAAAAATTGATAAAAATATAAACAATGGGGTTATGAGATATTTCGGACTCGGAATACGTGTGATCGTTGTTGCAATTTCACTGATTATGATATATTGGTATATAGATTCACGTTTTATCGGTTTCGGTAATATCATCGGCATACCGTTTTTTCTTATAACATTGGGCTGTGCGGTATTTTATAATTACATAAGAAAATTTATATCAAAACTCAGGAAAAAGAAGGGAGGGAAAGTTTTAGTGAATATTGTTTTGGTGCTTATCGGACTTTTTCTTATATATGTTGTATGTGCCCTCGGACTTATGCTTTACGGTTCCGGCAAAGCCCCTGAAAAAGATGCAACAGTTGTTGTACTTGGCTGTGAAGTCAGGGGAGAAGAACCGAGTCAGGCACTTAAAAACCGCCTTGATTCCGCATATCGGTATCTTGCCGAAAATCCCGATGCCAAGGCAGTGCTTTCCGGAGGACGGGGAGATAATGAAGATATAAGTGAAGCGGAATGTATGTACAGGTATCTTAAGGGTAAGGGTATAGCTGAAGAAAGGCTTTATAAGGAGGATAAATCCTCGACAACATATGAAAATATAAAATTTACAAGGGAAATTATTAAGGACAAGGGTCTTGGTGAGAATATAGCTATAGTAACGGATTGGTACCACGAATACAGAGCGTCGCTTATAGCAAAAAGACAGGGAGTTGAAAATGTAGGGGCAGTTGCGGCACCTACACAGACATATCTCACGGCTAACCTTGTTACAAGAGAAATATTTGCTCTCGGCAAGGAATTGATATTCGGATGATTTAAAACACTCAATTATTTTTGAAGTCCGTATATTGCTTTTTACTTGTACAACAGAATAAATCGGTTTATCCGGGAAAGCATCGTCAAGGCGGTGCTTTTTCTATCAGGATGAAGTGAATTAATACGAAACCGGTCGTGTAATAAAAAATTATAGTAAACGACAAATAAGGAAACCTATTTAAAAATCCGAAGGAAAGGTGT
>X301_European_Hare__coassemble_973_pt1 | contig 27970 bp, 21 predicted proteins | sample X301_European_Hare__metabat2_low_PE_012 | metagenome-assembled genome bin X301_European_Hare
GCTGTTCATATTGCTGTTGGTACTGCTGCACCTGCGGCTGTTCATATTGCTGTTGGTACTGCTGCACCTGCGGCTGTTCATATTGCTGTTGATACTGCTGCACCTGCGGCTGTTCATATTGCTGTTGATACTGCCGGGCATTAGGACTGTACTGCTCTAAATATTGGGGATAATCCGCTGTCTCCGAATAACTGTCACCAAACGGATCATGGAATGAATCCGAAAATCCATCTGAAAATCCCTCCGTAAAATGCGGCTGTTCGTATTCCGGCTGTTCATACTGCCGACCTATAGGTCTTCCGTATTGATCATATTCTATACGTGGTTTTTCCGGCTCAGGTGCATTTAAATCCGGCATTACATACGGCTTAAATTCTCTGCAATTACAAGCGATACAGAACACCGCATTATCCTGAAGCGTGGCACCACAGTTAGCACAAATTTTCATATATCGAGCCTCCTGTACGATTATAACATAGGCAGCCGCCGCAACAATATGTGACGAACGCTCTATATTACTTTTATATTCCTATAACAGCTTAATTATATTACACATTACCCAATAATGTCAATATCTACAGAAAATTTTGTTGAAAAAGTAGAAAATATTTTCCCGAGGATTGCAAAAAGCTCCGACCCGCATATGCAAGCCGGAGAAATTCGGACATATTCAAAACTATAAATTCCATATACCGCTGTATCCCGTTATAAAATTAGACCCGAAACAGATTTCATAAAATCCGTCAATTTCATAGGTATTCTCTTTAAGGTCATTTTTTATCGATTCGGATGTGACTACTCTGACAGGAACATCCTGCTCAATCGGAAGCTCGCTTTTATTCAATACCCTGAGAGCATAATCAACCATTGCGTAAGCAGTCCACTCATAGCTCTGTGCAACGAGCATCTCAATACTTCCGTTCTCTGCCGCATCAAATGCAGAAACTCCACCGCCTGTGGATATAATCGCAATATTCTTTCCCGATTGCTCCACACCGCTGACTGCATCACTTATCATGGATTCATCAAGCACAACAACATAATTAAGATTAGGATCCTTATCTATAGCCTGTTTGATTTTTGCCGAAAGTCCGTTCCCAACCTCAAGCGATGATCCGCTCAGGACAGTACAATAACCGGATGTAACATATTTTTTAAATTCATCCGCAAAGCCGTTATATATCGAGGTCGAAAGCGTAGAATCCGAATTGTTAATAGCAAGAGCATTGACTTTACCGCTTTTTTTAGTTATAGCCCAGTCGGCAAGCAGTTTACCGGCAAGCCTGTAATTTATCGGCAGGGTATAGTCAACATAATGATCCTTTTCATCCTTACCCATATTTCCAACAGACAATACCTTTACCCCGTTTGACTGTGTACGTTCTATATCAGTCGAAAGCTCATCCTTATTGATGTCACCGTACATAAGTACAATATCGCTGTTTTCTATTGCATTGCCAAGTGATTCACTATAGTAGGATACAGTACCGTCAGATTCATTGCATATCCTCTTTGAAAAACCCGCCGTCTTAGCAGCAGTCTTGAATTGACCACAGATCAGTGAAGTAAAGCTGTTGTTTGAATTATCGGGAACAAGCATTATTGATTTTCCCTTTGCAATTTCATTTGCGTTGATGTTTTCCGCATCAAAAGTAAATTCGGGAACATCCTTATACGCGGATATGAAGCTGTTAAGCTCATTCAGCTGAGCCTTTGTAATCTCGGGCTTGGATTCCACAGTACTGATATCGACAACCTGTTCCTTGGATTCCTCCGATGATTCCTGAACAACCGATTCCTTTGATTCATCCTTGTCCGAAACACCGACACTACCCGTTCCGTCATCACAGCCTGCCGATACGAATGTCATCATCGCAACAGCAAAAGTCAAAATAAATAAACTAAGCTTTTTCATCTTTCCCTCCATAATTAATTCCTCTATTATTTTAATACTCCACGCTTAATTATACTTCTAAGAACAATCACTGTCAACAAGTATTTTTGACGTATTTCATGCACTTCAAGCACATCTTTTTGTAAATTTATTCTCACCTTGTAAAGGACACGTATATTATGTGTTCCGAATAAACATTACTCCGCAGGGAAACAATTAAAACATAGGTTCTAAAGATTTTGATTTATGAGGAGATATTATAATGAATTACAGAACAGACCTTGCACTTGAAGCACACGAAATCAGCGGCGGTGATATGAGCGGTGTAAAATTAGATATTGTATCCAAAGGAGTAATGAAAATCAGCAGACTGCAAATTCAGAACGACACCGCATCAAAAAAACTCGGGAAGCCTGAAGGACGATATATAACAGCAGAGGGACTGCCCCTTACAGATAATTTCCGTGACGTAAAGGAGCAGATTGAAGCTCTCTCCGATGAGATAAAGCCGCTGCTTCCGAAAAAAGGCACCATCCTTGTTGTCGGAATAGGCAATACCGAAATAACCCCCGATTCATTAGGTCCGAAAAGTGCCGATTCCGTCCTTGCAACAAGACATATCAGCGGAGAAATAGCACGATCCGCAGGTCTTGACAAACTTCGTCCTGTTGCGGTGCTTTCGCCGGGTGTACTCGGTCAGACGGGAATTGAGGTCGGTGAGCTTATAGTTTCACTAACCAAAAGCGTGGAAATCTCAGCTGTGATAGCTATAGATGCACTTGCCTCAAGGAGTCTTTCACATCTCGGCAAAACCATACAGATAAGCGACAGCGGTATTTCCCCCGGCTCCGGCATCGGAAATAACAGGCTCAGTCTTACAAAAAGCACTCTCGGAATACCTGTTATCGGAATAGGTATGCCTACCGTTGTCGATGGCATGACGCTTGCTCTCGATCTGTTGGGTGAAGCCAATGTCCGCAAAGACAGACTTCCGGACGGATACAAGGAAAAAATGATTGTTACTCCGAGAGAAATAGATCTTCTGACCATGCGGGCTTCAAAGCTTATCGGTATGGCTGTCAACTGTGCTTTGCAGGACAACTACAGCTTTGAGGAGCTTGCTTCACTCGTATCATAATCGTAACAGACCCGTCATAAGCTTTATTACGGTAATCGTAATTTCTGCGGCGGGAGGTACTGATATGAAAATTAACAAAAAATTTATGCAAAAATCCGGTTTGATTGCAGTATCCGCTCTGCTTATCGGTTCAGCCGCATTTTGTACGGCAATAAGAGTAATCAGGGCGGGCATTCCTGTTCCTGTTAATACCTTTGCGGCTGCAACCACTCTTCCCGCAGGAAACGGAAGATATAATATAATACAGACTCCTTCGTCAACCGAATCAAAAAATACCGGTAAAACAAAAACTTCTTCTTCGGAATCATCGGAAATCAAGGAAGAGGAAAGCAGCCTGACCGCAAAGGAGGTTATCAAGGAAAATAACAAACAAACTTCATCACCGTCCTTTGACTCCTCAGCCGCTTCAAGTGAGGAGATAGAAAAATACGATAAGGAGCATGAGGGCGAGGAACAATTTCCCGTTCTTGAGTTCACCTCAACAGACGGAAACGTATCCTATAACGGTATTCAAGTGAAAAAATCATCATCATCCGATATCAATATAAAAAAGGAACTGGAATCCGAGCTTGGCTTTAAAATTGAAAAATCAACCGAACCGCAGGTTCTTATATATCATACACACACAAGCGAAAGCTTTCTTGATTATGATACAGGTTACTATTATGAAAGCTTTTATCCGAGAACCTCGGACAAAAGTAAAAATGTATGTGCTATAGGGGATGAAATAGCAAAACAGCTCAATGCCGCCGGTATTGTCACCATACATGATACCACTGTCCATGATGATCCGAGCTACAACGGAGCATATGACAGAAGTATGGATACAATATATAAAAATCTCAAAAAATATCCTTCCATCAAGGTAGTTCTCGATATACATCGTGACGGTATCGGCACCGATACACAAAGATCAAAGCCTGTTTTTACCGTGAACGGAAAAAAAGCCGCTCAGATAATGATTTTAGCAGGCTACAACTATGACGACGATGAGGAATATAAAGACTGGGAATATAATCTCCGTTTTGCATTACAGATACAAAAAACAGCAGGAGAAATGTACCCCGACATGGTTCGACCGTTAAGTTTCGGGGATTTCATGTATAATATGAATGTAAATACGGGTTCTTTGCTTATCGAAGTCGGTGCAGATTCAAATACTGTCGAGGAGGTTCGCTATACAGGGTATCTTCTCGGAAATGTACTCAAAAAAGTACTTGATCCCGACAAAAAATACGGTAACAACGACAACTGAATAAGAAATGCTATAATAATGTGCTGAAAATTTCATTTACGGGTATTATTTTTCTGCGATTATGACAGTTTAATACGGAAAAAAATTCTGCTATAATAAAGAAAATGATTTAAATAACCATTGGCGGTGAAAATGATGAGAAAATTTAAAATGCTTCTTATAACTGTTATGCTCAGTGTTTCTGTGTTTTCGTTTTTCGGTATTTCATCCGATGCCGAAGAGAGCATACCGTCACAGGAAACTTCGGAATATATCAGTGTTCCCGAGGAAACCGAGTCATCCGTACCGGAGTCGTCATATGACCCCGAACCATCATATGAACCCGAATCCGAACCATTACCCGAGCCGGAACCATCGTATGAACCCGAATCGTCACCCGAACCGGAACCGTCATATAACTCCGAGCCTTCACAGACCGCACCGGAGCCGTCATATGACCCGGAACCGTCTTATGAACCCGAGCCGTCTTATGAACCCGAACCATCATACGAGCCGGAGCCATCATATGAGCCTGAACCCTCATATGAACCCGAACCGTCCCATGAACCTGAACCATCATACGAACCGGAACCATCATATGAGCCTGCCGAAAGCAGTAATATTGATGTTATTGATCCCTTCGGCGGAATACTGGGGGCAAAATATATACTCCCTTCAGATAACCCGGGTTATCTGAAGCCTGAAAGCAGTGACGGAGATGAATCATCTGCCGCCGAAAGCTCGGAGGACGGGGATGCGGCGGCAATAATAGATACCGCAAGCAGGCTTGATATCACTCCCATTATTGAATATGACGAACACTCGGCGGCAATATCCTATGAGCATGAAAACGATAATTCCTCGTTTCTCATAGGAATGATTATCTGGTCTGTAATCGGCGTAATAGTTACCGCTGTTCTTATAGTGATACTGAATTTCAAGGGCAACAATACCGAATTTGCATTCAGCAGAAAAAGGTATCATAAGGGTATGCATAATTCAACAAGAACAAACAAATATAATATATAATCTTCTGTGCAGTAAATATCGCCGCCTGTGATTAACCATTATCACGGGCGGCGAATTTCATGCCTTTTCTTCTGTGTTTACAACTTCTATACCGAGATCATCAAGCTGCTGCTTATCAACATCCGCAGGTGCGTTCGTCATAGGCTCACTTGCATTCTGTACTTTCGGGAATGCCACAACATCACGGAGTGTCGGTGCCTTGAGCATCTGCATAACCAGTCTGTCAAGACCTATTCCCATTCCTCCGTGCGGCGGTGCTCCGTATTTGAATGCATCCATAAGGAATCCGAATTTACGATATGCCTCCTCATCGCTCATTCCGAGCATTTCAAACATTTTATTCTGAAGTTCGGGATTAGTTATACGTATTGAGCCGCTTGAAAGCTCCGTTCCGTTCAGGACCATATCATATGCCTTTGCATATACCTCTCCCTTATTTCCGTCAAGCTTATCTATACAATCGTCAGTCGGTGAGGTAAAGGGATGATGCATTGCTATCCATTCGCCGCTTTCCCTGTCAAATTCAAAGAACGGGAATTTGACTACCCAAAGGAAATTATATCCGTCTGCAATTATATTCAGCTTCTTTGCCGCCTCAAGACGAACTGCTCCGAGCGTTGTAAGAACCGTATTATTATCCGTATCTGCAACAATAAACACGACATCGCCCTTTTCCGCTCCCGCTTTGGTGAGGATTACATTCATTTCTTCCTCACTCATAAATTTGCCAAAGCTTGAAGCCGTTCCGTCATCTGTAAGTCTTATCCATGCAAGACCCTTTGCACCTATTCCCCTTACATATTCGGTAAGTCTGTCAATTTCCTTTCTTGTATAGGTCTTGACTGCGTTTTTAGCAGTAATTCCCCGAACGGAACCGCCGCCCTCAATGGCATTTTTAAATACTGCAAAGCCGCTTCCGGCAACCTCTGTGCTGATATCAAAAATTTCCATACCGAACCGTGTGTCGGGCTTATCGGAACCGAATCTATCCATCACCTCATTATATGTATATCTTGGGAACGGTGTTGGGATATCAATATCAAGAACCTCCTTAAACAGACGTTTAATATATCCTTCGCCTATTTCAAGAATATCCTCCATATCAACAAAGGACATTTCAAGGTCTATCTGTGTAAACTCGGGCTGTCTGTCCGCACGAAGATCCTCATCACGGAAGCATCTTGCTATCTGCATATACCTGTCAAAACCGGCAACCATACAAAGCTGCTTATACATCTGTGGCGACTGCGGCAATGCATAGAAAGATCCTTTATGTATTCTTGACGGCACAAGGAAATCCCTTGCTCCCTCGGGGGTGGATTTTATAAGCATGGGCGTTTCTATTTCTATAAAGCCGTTTTCATCAAAATAATCTCTTGTCACCTTTGCAACCTTATGGCGGAAAATGAGATTTTTCTGAAGCTCGGGTCTGCGGAGGTCAAGATATCTGTATTTCAGGCGATTAAGCTCCGAAGTCTTGCAGTCATCAACTATTTCAAACGGAGGTGTTTCGCTCTCTCCGAGTATTCTCAGCTCCGTTACCTCAATTTCAACATCACCCGTGGGGATTTTTTTATTTTTGCTGCTTCTTTCCCTGACCTCGCCCACAGCCGCAAGAACATATTCGGAATGTACCGTGGAAGCCTTTTCAAATACCTGCCTGTCGGTATTTTCGTCAAAAGCGAGCTGAACAATGCCGGTTCTGTCCCTAAGCTCAATAAATATAAGATTTTGCCCGAGGTCACGAACGTGCTGAACCCAGCCGCATACCGTAACCGTTTTTCCGATATTTTCCGAACGCAGTTCACCGCAATAGCTGCTGCGTTTAAGTCCTGTCATAAATTCTGCCATTCCGATTACCCCTCTGTATCAAGTCCCAATTTTTCCATAAGACTGTCCTGTGCCCCGTTTACATAGAAAGAAAAAAATGCTTCATAAAATCCGTCATCAAGCGGAACCTCTCTCTTTGCACCTGTAAACATATTCTTTACAATTGCCTTATTTGCCGAAAGCTCATCATCTCCGATTACCATGCTGTATTTTGCACCGATTTTATCCGCGTATTTCATCTGCGGCTTAAGCTTTCTTCCGACTATATCTCCCTCGGCGATAAGTGAGGAATTACGCACACCTTCAACTATCGAAAATGCCTTAAGCTTTGCTTCCTCGCTCAGACCCACCACATACAGATCACAGGTAAGCGGCTTTTCGGCCTCTATTCCCTGCTTATCAAGAAGTATCAGAAGTCTTTCCATGCCCATACCGAAGCCGAGCGACGGAGTATGCTGTCCGCCAAGCTCCTCAATAAGACCGTCATATCTTCCGCCGCCGCATACCGTTCCTATCTCATCGGCAACAAATTCAAATACCGTGCGTGTATAATAATCAAGACCTCTTACTATTGTCGGATTTACAGCATATTTTATACCGGCAGCATCAAGGCAGCTTTTCACTCCGTCAAAATGCTCTTTGCATTCGCCGCATATATAATCAAGCACCTTAGGTGCACCCTTGGCAATCTCCGAACATTCCTTTTCCTTGCAGTCAAGTATTCTCATGGGATTGCGTTCAAGCCTTGTTTTACAGGTGTCACAAAGACAATCCCTGTTTGTCTGAAAATATTCCCTGAGTGCCTGATGATATTTCGGGCGGCAATTCGGGCAGCCTATGGAATTTATTTCAAGACTGATATTTTTTACTCCAAGACGGTCAAAAATAGAATTTGCCGCACACATCACCTCGGCATCGGCGTACGGTGACGACGCCCCATATACTTCCATTCCGAACTGATGAAATTCTCTTTGTCTGCCGTAGTTTTTCTTTTCATAGCGATAGCAGGCAGTCAGATAATATACCTTTATCGGATATCCGTCGTTATACAGACCATGCTCAAGCATTGCCCTTGCAGCACCTGCCGTACCCTCGGGCTTAAGGGAAAGAGAATCTCCGCCCTTTGTTGTAAAGGTGTACATTTCTTTCTGTACGATATCGGTCGTATCACCTACCGAGCGGTTAAAAAGCTCGGTATGCTCAAACACGGGAGTGCGTATTTCCTTAAAGCCGTAGGATTGAGCCTGGCCTCTCATTATTTCTTCGACAAACTGCCATTTATAGCTGTCCTCGGGGAGAATATCCTCTGCTCCGTAGACCTTATTTGTAATAAGCTTCACTTACATCTTCCTTTCAATTTTTCGTACTACTATATTATACATTATTATACCAAAAAATCAATGCCATTACGTTCCGTTTTATTGTATTTTATATCAAAAACTGCATAAAATCTTATAAGGATACAAATATTACATACAGATAAGGAGGAAAGAATATTGACAGGCAGGCTTGACAAAATAAAAAAACATATAACCCCGTTCTTAGATAAATGCGAAAGGGATAACATTACCGCAATAGCGGGACAATGTGCTTTCTTTCTCATACTTACTTTCTTCCCTCTTGCTATGTTTTCAATTTCGGTCTTACGGAATTTCAATATATCCGTTGAATCATTTGAGAAAATACTTGATGAGGTTCTCAATGAAAAGGCAAGCGAATATGTTTCTGAAATAATCGTAAGCGTATCGGAAAATTCCTCAGGCATATCGGTAATTACACTGATTGTAACTCTATGGACATCGGCTCAGGGAATACACATAATAACAAACGGACTCAACCGCATACATGATACCTATGAAGACCGTAACTGGCTTTTGCTGCGGCTGAAATCCGTTTTGCTCACCATTCTTTTTTTTGCCATAGTAATACTGACCATGCTTATAATAATCCTCGGTACAACCCTGAATAATTTTTTGATCCCATATATACGCTGTCTGCCCGATATTATCGGTATAATATATAACCTGAGATATCCTGTATTCTATATTTACCTCAGCTTTCTTTTTGCCATTCTTTACAGCCGAGCTCCCAACATTGATAAGCCTCTAAGACGGGAATACGGGATCAAAAGTCAGTTTCCGGGGGCGATATTCTGTTCGAGTACATGGCTTTTACTTTCATTCGGGATATCTGTATATGTCGATGATTTCAACGGTTTTTCCATTTATGGGGGGCTTACAAAGCTTGCAATTCTGATGATGTGGATTTACCTGTGTCTTATCTGTTTTATGCTCGGTGCGGAGATAAATGTAATTTATCATAAGGAAATCATGAATTTCGGCTTCAAGAAAAAGCATTATCCGTCAAAAAATAAAACCGTCAGTTAAAACATCCCTGTATTATATTGCGAACCTTTAATTCATGGTTAATAAGATTCAGTACCTTTCGCTTATCACAGCTCCATTTCGGTGCAATAAGCTTTGATTTATCACCGTCACCTGTCAGCCTGTGTATTACCATATTTTCCGGCAGTATACCGATAATATCGCATACAAGGGTAATATATTCCTCCTGAGAAAGGGCATTAAATTCTCCGTTATCATAAATCCGGGTCAGCTCCGTTCCCTCAAGGATATGCAGAAGCTGAAGCTTTATTCCGTCCGAGCCGCACTCAGTGATATATCGGGCGGTATCAAGCATATCCGATTGCGTTTCATGCGGCAGACCTATAATCATATGTGTTATGACCTCTGCCCCTGCAATATGCAGATTTTTAACCGCCTGTTCATATACCTCATTGGCATACCCCCTGTTGATAAGAGCGGCAGTTTTGTTATTTGCACTTTGCAGACCAAGCTCCACCCATACGGGCTTGATTTTCACAAGCTCGGAAATAAGCTCAAGCTTTTCGGGTTCAAGGCAATCCGGACGTGTTGCTATATCAAGTACGGCTGTATCGTCACGCATTATAACAGGCATAAACAGACCTTTCAGATAATCAACGGGTGCATAGGTATTTGTATACGACTGAAAATACGCTATAAATTTATCGCCGGAATATTTTTCGGAAATAAGTGATTTTGCATATTCTATCTGTTTGTCCGACCCGAGTAAATTTGAAGCCGAAAAATCCCCTGAGCCATCCGCACTGCAAAATATACATCCGCCATATGATATCTTTCCGTCACGGTTAGGGCAGGTCATACCGCCGTCAAGCGAAAGCTTATAAAGCTTTTGTCCGAATTTTTCTTTTAAATATGCATCAAGAGAATAATATCTTCTTCCGTTCCACATATAAATCACCCATACCGCTGTTTTACTGATTTAAAAATATAAAGCAACCGCCACACAGACACCGAAAAAGCCTGATGCGACAGCCGCTTTACCTTCATTTATTACTCCTCAGGGGAAAAATTTTCCTTGCCTACACCGCAAAGAGGACATGTCCAATCGTCCGGAATATCCTCAAAGGGTGTGCCGGGAGCTATGCCGTTATCCGGATCACCGTCAATAGGCTCATATACATAGCCACAGACATTACATACGTACTTTGTCATAATTACCTCCTTTTTATACAGTTGCCTGAAATTATTTAAATTATATAATAAACCGCCATATAAGTCAATTATAAAATAAAAAAACATATAATTTCAGTTACTTTTTATCTGCATTGCTATGACAGTTATATCATCATCGTGTCCGTCACTTCTTCTTGCCACAGCCTCATCAATTATACAGTCTGCAAGCTGCTGCATACTTTTATCTTCCCACGACTGTATAATCCTCTCTATCCATTCCTCACCCGTCGCAATCGCTCCGTCCGATACCATTACTATTATATCACCCTCCATAAGCTCATCCTCCGTATAGGTAAATTCCACCTGAGGAAGTATTCCCGCCGGCAATGACGGAGTTTCTACCCTGTACATATCGCCAAGCTTACGTATAAACGAAAGTGCTGCACCTGCTTTCATAAAATCGGTTTTTCCGCTGTATAAATCTATGGATACAACATCAAGTGTCGCAAGAGATTCATCACCTGATTTTACCAGCAATGCGGAATTGACAACCTTTAATGAGCAATCATATCCAAGTCCTGCTTTCAGCAGCTTTTCCATAATACTCGATGCCATTCCCCCGTCAACTGCCGCTCTCCCTCCGGTACCCATGCCGTCACTTATAATAGCAGTGAGCTTTCCTGTTCCGTCCGTGAAATATGTTATATGATCGCCGCAGAGTCTGCCGTCACCACAGGTATGCTGACTTCCGGCTATTTCGACATCAAAGCACGGCCGCTCACACATTGTTATACGAAGACTTCCGAATGCGGATGTAAGACTCGGAGTATCAAAATTTCTTCCGCAAAGTCTTGACAACTCATGCACCATAAGTGCACGTTTAATTTTTCCCCGGTCGGTATCTGCTGTTTCAGCTTCTATTGTCATTCTTCCGAGATAATCAATACGGCAGCTTACGCTGTCGGGCGTAAGACCCAATTCCTTTAGCTTTATTGTTATCTGCTCGGCAAGGTCATCATCAAATACCTCATAGTTTGAATATTCCTCCGCCATTTCTCCGAGAATATCGCCGAGTCCGCAAAACTGTCCCGCAACGACCTGACGTACCTCGTCTATCCTTTTTTCCGCCGCCTCCGAGGCAAGATAATGCTTATAACATTTATTTACAGCACTTGCCATTTCATTTGTGCGGCAGCATTTCTTTTTGAAATCCTCCCGAAAACCGTCCGCTTTTATTTCTCCGTCCGTTTTAAGCTTTCCGCTTACGTATTCAAAGGATTCAAGACTTACTCCGTCACGATGCTCCCAGCAAAACACCTTCATTCCGCAGCGTGAACAGGTATTTTCCACTGCCTCCTTATATACACTGTCCATAGTGGGAGTTACTATCTTCGATAGTCTTTGAGATACCTCCTCAACATCGGCAGATACGTTTGACAATGCCTTTGATGCAAAATCGAGTCTCATTATTATCGACTTTCTCAGTCCCTCGGCGTGTTCATCATTGTTTTTTGATACAAATACGGATTTCAGAAAGCTTGCCGTATTTTTCGGCAGAACAATAAATAGAATTGAAGCTATGATTATTTCATATATTACTCTTATTATATCGGCAGTATCTCCCGTCTGCATACCTGTAACTACCGAGCTTAATATAAATGCCGCAGAGCTTGCTATTTTTCCTACAGGAGAAAATAAGCCTGCCATAAGACCGCCAAAGGCGTAGGCTGAACCTATAAAGGCAAAATCCTCGGAGGCAAGACTCAAAACAACACCTGTAGCTATTCCCGATATTGCACCGCCGGGTATTCCTCCGAACCTTGCGGAAAAGAGAATTATAACTACGGAAAAAATTCTCCCTATGGAAAGCGTACCTAATGTGAAATCCGACAATGCAAGTATTCCTATGCAGCCGCTCATTATAAGGCAGGCAAGCTCCTGCGGCATGAGCATACCAAGACTTCTTGTACCCGAAAGCATAACGACCGTTCTTGAAATAAAATAAGCCGCCGCTCCGCTGAGGAATGCCTCTGTCGTGTAAAGGGAAAAAAGTCTCGCAGAAAATCCCCCGACACTCATCATGGCAAGCCCCGTTGCAAAAGTAGGTACAAGGCTTACGAATGCACTGTAGAGAAAATGCCGGTTTATCTTTTTAATATCGCTGAGTGTCCAACGTATTGCTATAACCGCAACCATTGCCGCAACATAACGGAAACTCCCTCCTCCCACAGGCATAATTACATAACCAGCAAACGCTCCGAGAAAGGATGAAAATACCATCGAAAACGGTACAGCGGCAACTACGGATATACCGAACGGAGCATAAGCCTCAAAAACAGATGCTTTCGCCGCAAGAAATCCGCATATAAAGGTTGCTATATGTACAAAAACACTTCTTGCACCCTCTCCTAAATCAATTTTACGCAATTTTTTTACTGCGTCAAAACCACGGATTTTCAACCGGAACCACCTCTTAAAAATATGTACCCAAATTATAATCCATATAATTCGGGTACTTTGTCAAAAGCGGTTTATTCAAAAAAATACTGTTATGCGACATTTTCAAACATACTGTTAATCAATGTTATATACTCTTCCGGGCTTTCTTTCGGGTGGCTCGGGATTTTCTCCGTCAGGATATCCCAAAGCACAGTGACCTATACCCTCCCATTCGCCTTGTATATTCAGCCTGTCAAGAATTTTTCTTCCTATATCACCTTCAAACTCTTCCTTTGCACGGTGAATCCAACAGCTTCCCAAACCGAGTGAATGGGCGGCAAGCATAAGATTGCCCATTACAAGACTTCCGTCATAAATATATGTCGGCAGACTTTTGTCCGCCAATACTATCAGAATAACAGGCGCACCGTAAAACGGGTCAAAGCCCTCGCTCCAGCCACCAATCTTACGGTTTTCCTCGGATATCTCGTCCCTGAGTTCCTTATTCGTAACGGCTATTATTTTTACTCCCTGAAAATTCCTTCCGCTCGCCGCATAAAGTCCGGCTTCAATCAAGGTATCTATATCCTCCTTTGACGGCATATCCGGCTTGAATTTTCTAATACTCCTGCGTTCGATCATTGCTTTGATAATTTCATTCATTATAAAACACTTCCTTAAAAAATCTGTTTTAAACATTATAGTACATAAACTTAGCCTTTTCAACAGAGATAATATATTTTCGGGTAATTTTTATCAATATCCGTGCATATATTTGTAGAAAACTGCAAAGCGGTGATATTTTGGTCGTTGTACTTGACATAAAAAAGCTTAAAGGTACAGGAGTAAGGGGCAGGCTTATATCCCTTTTCCGCAGAAGCCGCACAGAAAGGGAAATAAAATCCATAGATGATATATCCGTACTTAACATAAAACACAGGTATTATCACGGAAATTTCAATTTCAAAAAAATATATCCTTATATCAGAGAAGTATCCGATACAGTGCTTTGCCGTGAAAACATAATTCCCGAAAATTATCCCATAGAGCGTTTTTGTGATAATACACTGAATATAAAACTTATGGAAAATTTTATTCTTGATATACTCGCTTCATTTCCAACGGATAGCCTAAAGATATGTGTGCATGACCCTCTTGGGGAATGTCACGAATTTATTGAAAAGCTGTTTGCCTTTGTATCGAAAATTACGGTAAGCACGAAAATGTCCTGTTTCTACGGCAAACGTGCGGCGGCATACTATAAAAATACGGGCGGGACACTCGGGATAGTCAATACACCCGATGATTTGCCGCCATGTGATATGCTGATATACAGGAATAAAATAAATGCTCTTCCAACGCAATCGGCATTTATTTTTACGGCATACAAACCCGATATTGATACACACAGTAAAATAATATATAAATATATCCCACGCTTTCCGGACGAATACAGGGGGATTCTGCCCGAAAACACGGACAGAAATTATTTCTTGTGTGCCTTATATTCCCTGTGCGGAAAAAATGAACTTGACAAATTAGTACCCGAAATATGTATAAGCACTGAGGGTGTACTCAGCAAAAAATATCTTATGCATATTATGATGAATACTGACAATACAGACAATAAATAAAAAATGGGAGCATACGGACTGCATTCTGCACGCATATCCGATGCTCCTCTTTCAACTCTGTATAATTATTAATCCTTTTTGCTTGCCGCTTTTACAATAGCTTTTCTGATAAGATCCACAGGTATCATTGTTACGGCCATACCTATAACAACCAACCAACCCTGCCAGCTGAACGGTGTGCAGCTGAACATAGCACTCAGCCAACCAAGACCCGGAATAAGTGCAGCATTTACAATAAATGCCTGAACAAGTGCAATTACAAGGAATATCTTTATAAAGTTCGGATTTTCATTAAGTCTTCCGAATATACCCCAGCCCTCATCACGGACATTAAACCCGTTAAACAATGCCGCAAGTATAAACAGAACAAAATATCCCGTAATATGCTCTCCCGATATAGCAACCGTAGAGCCAAAGCCCTGTGATGCGTTTGAGGTGAACACTGCGGCAATCTGCGGAAGCATGAAATACAATGCACTGAGAGCAACCACCCATGCCCCCATTATGCCGATCTGACTTGCCATTTTCTTGCTTATAATGCTCTCATCACGACGCCGCGGCTTTTCGTGCATATATTTCGGAAGTGCCGGCTCGTTTCCGAGCATAATAGCACCAAGACTGTCCATTACAAGGTTTACAAACAAAAGGTGCGTTACCTTAAGCGGCTCCTCTACGCCAAAGAACGGTGCGAGTGCACTGACAACAACTGCCGCCACATTGATAACAAGCTGGAATGTGCAGAATTTGAGAATGTTATGGTAAATAGTACGTCCATAAAGTATAGCATCCTTGATTGAGCGGAAGTTATCGTCAAGTATAACGATCTTTCCGGCTTCCTTTGCAGCCTCTGAGCCGCTGCCCATTGCAAAGCCGACATCCGCTCTCTTCAGTGCGGGCGAATCGTTTACACCGTCACCTGTCATACCCACAACAAGGTTCTGCTCCTGACAAAGTCTTACCATTCTTGACTTATCCGTCGGCAAGGCTCTTGCAATAACCCTGATGCTCGGGATAATCTTCTTTATCTCGTCATCCGTCATCTGATTAAGCTCGGCGGAGGTAATAACTCTGTCGTTTTCACTCTTTATCAGACCTGCATCCCTTGCTATTGCAACGGCTGTTTCACGGCGGTCACCCGTTATCATGACAACCTGTATTCCTGCATCCTGAACCTCTTTTATAGCCGATTTAGCCTCGGGACGCACGTCATCCCTTATACCTACAAGACCTATAATAACAAGATCGTCATTGATTTCATTTTCCTTGAGCGGCTTTTCCGAATAGCCGAACGAAAGCACTCTCATCGCCTTGTTTGAAAGCTCGTCTATCTTTGCGTTAAGAGCCTTTTCGTCTATACTACGGACATTACCGTCTGCATCAAGATATTTCTTAGCCTTTGCAAGAAGTCTTTCGGGCGCACCCTTATAGAATGTCTTGCCCTGTGCGTCAATTCTTGCCTGACTGAATTTATTTGTTGAGTTAAAGCTTTGACTGTCAGTTACAACATTTACCGTATCAGCCTCAAGCTTTCTGAATGTTTCTTCACCTATGAATTTCATAAGTGCACGGTCGGTAATATTACCGCCGATAATCTCATGCTCGGAATCAAACATAGATTGAGTATTCTTGCCTATGGCAAAATTAAGGCAGTCATTGACCTTACCGTGGTTTTTAAGCTCATCCATCGGTATAGTCTTTCCGTCAGCCGTGAAAAACTCAACAACCTCCAGAACACCCTTTGTAATCGTACCTGTCTTATCGCTGAAAAGTATATTTACCGAACCTGCGGTTTCAATACCCTCTGCTTTACGGACAAGCACATTATGATCAAGCATTTTACTTGTATTCTGCATAAGAACAAGGGAAATCATAAGCGGAAGTCCCTCGGGAACGGCACATACAATAATTACTACTGCAAGTGATACAGCCTCTATAAATTTCTGTATAATCTCTGCGATAGGCAACGAGAAAAACGCCTGCGGACCTGTGCCCAAAAGTACTTCCTTACCGTCAACAACACCGGTAACAGGTGCAAGGAAAATAAAATATGCAACATAAAGAAGTGTTATAACGGTAGCACCGATATATCCGAATGTTGAAATCTGCTTTGCAAGCTTGGCAAGCTTAACCTTAAGCGGAGAATCCGGCTCGTCCCCCTGCATTTCCTCAGCCATACGACCCATCATTGTCTTAAGACCGACTTTTCTTACGTCAAGAATACCCTCGCCGTCAAATACAACCGCTCCTCTGAAAAGCGAATGTTCATCCACAAAGGTATCACCCGTTATTTCATCAGTAAGCTGAAAGCTTTCATCTGTTTCGGTTTTTTTACATTCCTCCGCCTCTCCGTTAAGAGCCGAGTTATCGACTCTCATCGCTCCGGAAATCAGAATACCGTCCGCCGGTATCTTATCTCCGGATTGCAGAAGTATCTTATCCCCTACAACTACATCGTCAACTTCAATAACTATAAGCTTTCCGTTTCGGTAAACCTTACATTTGTCCTTCTCGGTACTGTCCTTGAGCTGACGGTATTTTGTATCCGAGGCAACTCCCGTCTTTGCGGAAACGATCGCAACAACAAGTATAGCGATTATCGTTCCTATCGGCTCATATATTTCCGCATAGCCAAAGAAGAACATAACGATCATTATAGCGGCTATAACAAGCAGAATACGTATCATAGGATCCTTAAAGGTTTCTATGAACTCCGCCCAGAATGTTGTCGGCTCGGAATCGGGAATGGCATTGGAGCCGTGTTTTGCCCTTGATTCCTCAACCTGCTTATCGCTTAAGCCGTCATATTTCTTTATCTGCTTTGCCTGCTCTTTTTTGTCAAGATTCATCCTGATTTATTCTCCCTTCTTATTTTCTTCCGGGTACCCATTTCAGACCCCAATTAAATGCTCCGTCCATAGCACTATGACCGTTGAAAAACTGTATAAGCTTCTGAACGCTGAATGTACTGTCGGAAACATTTTCAAGCAGTACAAGGGCACACATTCTTTTGTTTGAGTTAAACTCATCCATTTTTACTATTATATCCTCAGCCCCGGGATATTTTATAGTAACAACGGCATCCGCCTCATGCCAGTTTGCAACGCCCTCATAAATAAATGTATACACAAGCACTCTTTTTATCTGAGCAATCTGATTTCCGTCAATCCTCAGATTTTCGCCCGAAACATTATCTCCGGTTCTGTCGTCACCGTCAAGGGAAATATAAGGCGGTCTGCTCAATGAACCAAAAGAGTTTCCGAGTGCCTGAACGGTACCCTTTTTCCCGTTTTTCAACTCATAAAGGCATCCGAGGTCAAGATCAATAGCCGGATTGTTTCCAAACAGGCTCGCAAAAAAGCCTGTTTTTTTCGGTCGTGCATTCCAGTTAAGATTTACTAAAATTTCACCAAGACCCGAATTACCGCTTTTTTGCAGATTTATTTTTTGTCCCTTTGAAAGACTGATTGCCATAATTTTATTTCTCCTTATCTATCAATAACCTCAACCCGTGCTGAAATACGGGTATGTCGATGTCACTCGGCATCTATTCCGTAATTCGCACAGAGTGCCGCAAGACCTCCCTGGAAACCGCTGCCTATTGCATTAAATTTCCATTCTCCGTTATTTCTGTACAGTTCTCCGACCACTATAGCGGTTTCAATAGAAAAATCCTCGGCAAGATCATATCTTATCAGCTCGGCACCTGTTGCCGAATCGACAATCCTTATAAATGCATTGTCTATCTGTCCGAAATTCTGTCTGCGTGTTTCCGCATCATATATGGTAACGGTAAACGCAATTTTTTGAATCCCGGCCGGTACTGCGGAAAGATCAACCTGAATCTGCTCGTCATCGCCTTCTCCGTCACCGGTGAGGTTATCACCCATATGTCTTACCGATCCGGACGGATGTTCAAGGTTTCCATAGAATACAAAATCACTTCCGCTTGTGCATTTTCCGTTTGCTCCTACAAGAAATGCACAGGCATCGAGATCATAGTCAAATCCCGTATCATACCTGTTTATATCCCATCCGAGACCAACCATAATGTTTCTTAGCGAGGGATTACCCTTAGTAAGATCTACCTTCTGACCTTTTGTTAAACTTATTGGCATAGCTGTTTCCTCCATTATATTATTTTTCGGTACCATCGTAATTTATGATACCGACATATTCAAACGTACCGCTTATTTTTTGCCGGGTACGCTGTATGTCCTTTCAAATTCATCCTTTATTGCCTGAAGCTTTACCTGATCATCAAGACGCTGTCTTTGTGCATCCTCCTGTATCCTTTTTGTTTCGGTTATACCGTCCATTATCGTTCTCCATGTTGTTTCAAGAGTTTCAATCTTTATGGAGCTTCCCGAAGCAAGTCTTGCTGTCATCTTGGACTGCTCAACGCTGTTCTTTGCGTTTTTGATAAGCAGCTCGTTTGTCTTTTCATCAAGAGCCTGCATAGCCTCAGCCTGTACACGCTGTCTTTTGAGCATTATTGCCTGTGCAAGTGCCTGTTTGAATACAGGAAGTGTAACTATAAATGCAGAATTTATCTTTCTTACAAGATTGAGGTTGCTGTACTCTATCGTTTTAATCATAGGAATTGACTGCATAGCTACATTCTCTGCCGTTCTCAGATCCTGCGTCCTCTGTTCAAGCATCATAAGAGCCTGCTGACATGACTGAATCTCAAACTGTATGGAATTATCCCCTGTTTGCTCCATATCCTTCTGACGCTGATCAATGTATGCCTGAATTTCTTTACATCCCTGTTCGCCGGCAAGAATATACTTGACAAGCTCGTGGTAGTAATTTACATTGGCCTCAAACATCTGCGTAAGGTTCCTGTTGGAATGTTTTATTTCATCCTCATATTTTCTCAGTTCCACATAAATTTTATCGACCTCATCGCCCATAGTATGATATTTTGCAAGGAGCTTGTCAAGCTGCTTTTTTGCATTACCGAAAAGCTTTTTAAGACCCTTTTCCTCCTTGATTTCCTCAATATCAAACTTTGACATTATTTTATTGAGCTGGTTGAGCATTGCACTTGATTTTTCAAGCTGTGCAAGATCCATGCTTCCCAGAACCACATCGGAAGCCTTGGATATTTCCTCCGCAACCTCTCCGCCGAAAGCAACAATCGTCTGCATATCGCTGACATCAATCTTGCTTACAAGTGCGTCAACTTCCTTTGATGCAACAAGCTCACTGTTAAGCTTTTTTCTGTCCGCAACGATATCATAGCTTTCAACTACAGGCTCCTCCGGAGTACCTACCCTCGGGGCAGTGTTCTCCTCATTAGTTACCTGTTCCTTTGCTTGGGTATTGACCCTCGAGAAATCCAATCCCATAATTCATCTTCCTCTCTTAAATATTTTCTTGTACCATGGTGTATCTTTATCTTCCTTATCCCTCACAGACCTGAAATCAGGTGCTTTGAGGTCATATACATATTCCCCTTCCTCATGCTCATCAAAAATGTACGCTCCACTGTTAAAATAACGTTCTACCGTCTGATATCCTGTCGGAACAAATATTGCTATATCAAAGCCCGCAAGACTGAGAAAGGTAAGAAATATAGTATCTTCAAGTGACATAGTCGCTTCATCAAGCGAAAGGCATATTATTTTAGGATTCGTTTTTGTAAAATCAAACTTTTGTATAAGCCTCACAATTGACTTATCCATATTTAGCACTGTCGCAATTATTGCATATTCAACACCCGATTCCAACGTTCCCTTTATGATTTTTTTATTTATCATAAGCTGAATTTTATCAAGAATATGCTCCTGTGCCTCGTCACGGATAACCCCGTATTTATAAAGCTTATGCTGTTTTATGGCATTTCTTTGAAGGCGTCCGTTTTTATAAAATTCCGCCGCAACACTCTTCATAGGATTATACGCTCCCGACGGTATTATCGGGAAATGATCATACAAAATCGTATCCGGAGTAAAAAGACTTTTTATGCCCGACCAATAATTACAGACATCCCCGTCCTTGATGCCACATATCTTTGAAAATATGACCGGAATTGTAACGACATCATCAGTCACCTTGAAATTCGGTCTGTATTTCAGTTCCTGCTTCCACAAAATACCTATTTCCTCATACATTGTCCTGATGACCACTGCATCCGCACGACCGTATTGTTGATTACGGTAGATACCGGAATCCGAATACAAGACAGTGTCAAGCTCCCTTTCGGCATGGTATGCAACCGTTCCGAGTCTTAAATCAGAGGAATCCTGCGGATATTTCTTAACAATCAGAGTCTCCCCATAATTAATTTCATATAAAAGCTTGTCCTCAAAGGTATATTTATCATTCTTATCCGGCACAAGCAGCAGTACGTCCACAGGCAGTTTTGAAAGCAGTCTTACAAACATCGCTTCGTTTTCGTTCCTACAGCCTCCGAGATATACAAAGCTTGAGGTCATTGGAATTTTCAGACCCTGAAACAGTATATTACCGTATCTCTTAAGCCAACATAAAACATAAACCGCCTTACTCGTCAGCTTGTTTATATTCATTCCCGGTTTCTGTGAATACTCATCCATCAATTCTCCGAAGGCATTTGTTATTATTCTTTGCAGTTCAATATTATTGGGATAGCTTATATTTGCAGCCATATCCGCTATAAGTCCGTCTGTTGTCTTATAGTTGGATCTGCGTATTTTAGCTATTTCATCATTCTGCGGAAGCGGAACAGCCTCCTGTATTATAACGATTTTAATACCCCTGTTTTTCATTTCAAGCTGATATCGGTAAAGTTCATTGATATAGCTTATCTTGTCATCAACACCGTTGATTTTAACAAAGAAATTATAGAAAAATGCCGGATCGGAACCTCTTGCTTTTGTCGGTGTAAGAAGCTCCTCAAATCCGTTCCCTTTCATCCATGCATTTGTACACGCCCGTATTTTGGGTTTACTGCCGACAGAAGCCTGCCTGTTTATCCTTCTCCGGTTTTCCACCCTGATTTTTTTAAGGCTGAAATCATACGGGAAATTCCCCATATCAGGCAAAGTCAGCGGAAACGAATATTCCGAAGAGGGGTCCAGTTTCAGATATTCGCTGTCACCCTTATATTGCAAAATAATGATATCACAGCCGGCACAGGCAAGTATTCTCAACATCAGAAGTTCATATCTGCCGACATCGCCCTCATAAAGTATCTTAGGGATATCATTCCCACCAAGTCTGCTTATAATTCTTTCAAATTTATAATAAAGCCAACACATGAATTTTATATATGCATTTTTCAGTACACTTTCACTTTTCCCTTTATCACGCAGATTCCGCAGGGTATCATATATAGCCGAAGCTACCTCTTTATTCTGATACACACTCATTCTCGGCAGCCATTTTTTCAGATTCACGGATATAAAACCTACATCCGTTCTGAAAGCTGTACCCATTATTTCGTTATAATACGAGAGCATCCTATTGTCCGGGTTGGGGATACCACCCTCGATTATGACGCCGTTTTTTGCCGCAGAATCGTAATACCTTATTATAAATTCCCTGATTGTTTCATTATATCCGTTAATTCTGTAAAAGTACACACCCTTATCGGGGCGATTCCGTAATTCCGTGAAAAAATCATTAAGTCCGCCCGCTTTAATATGAGTAAACACAGATTTTCCACCCTCAATACCTGATCATAAATAATTTACTAAAAAAAACATATTGTTTTCCTAAAAATACCCTGACAGTTACATTTTACTACTTGCAATATCATTTGTCAATATTGTTGATAAAATCAACTGATATGTGCTTATGTTTTATTCATTATTCTTTTCGGATATCAGTTATAAATACACAGAACCGACACGGCAGAAAATTCCGCCATGTCGGTTCCGGTAAAAATGTGTTAATTTTTAAGTTTGTTATCAACCCTTTACAGCACCGGCAGCAACACCCTTGATAATGTATTTCTGACATACAAGATAGAATACTATAACAGGTATAATACTCATAAGAATAATTGCCATCGTTGCTCCGAGGTCAACGGTACCGTAGCTTCCCTTAAGATACTGCAAATGTATCGGAATTGTCTTATACTTATTAACATCCAATACAAGCTGCGGGAGCAGATAGTCATTCCATATCCACATTATTTCGAGAATACCGACAGATATCATTGTCGGTCGGAGCATAGGGAATACAACCGAAAAATAGGTTCTTACCGGTCCGCAGCCGTCAATAGCCGCCGCTTCTTCAATTTCAATGGGTATCGATTTTACAAAACCGACAAACATAAAGATTGCAAGACCCGCACCAAATCCGAGATATACTATCGGAATTGTCCACGGTGTATTGAGCTTGAGCTGGTCGGCAGTTTTTGAAAGTGTAAACATAACCATCTGGAAAGGTACCACCATAGAGAATACACACAGATAATAGATAATTTTGCAAAACAGTGAATTAACTCGTGCAACATACCATGCCGCCATAGAGGTACATATTACTATCAGCAGAGTAGACAGCAGTGTTATTACCAAACTGTATAATGCACTCTTCCAGAAAGGATAGTTACCCGCATTCATACCGTTGATAAAGTTTGAAATTCCGGCCCACATATCTCCGGTAGGCAAACTGAACGTATCTGTTTTAACGTATGTATTGAGCTTAAAAGAGTTTACAAGAACAGCAAGAACAGGAAGGACGTAAACAATACAGATGATCGAAAATACAACTGTCAGAGCTTTCATACGTTTTTTCTCGCCCGAAAGTTTTCCGGCTTTGGGCATTTCGTCATCAGTATTTTTTCTTGGTTTATTTTCGGTTTTCATATTACTGCTGCACCTCCTTCTTTCGTGTATAGGCAAGCTGTGCAAGACCTATAGCCGCAACGAGAACAAAGAATATAACTGCCTTTGCCTGAGCAGTACCGCGTGCAGACATATTCGAGCCATAGAAGGTGTTATAAATATTCAATGCGAGCATTTCTGTTTGCTTTATTCCAACACCACCATCCATAACTATGGGCAGACCGTTAGTAAGAGCGAGGTTCTGGTCGAACAGCTTAAAGCCGTTGGTGAGCGAAAGAAAAGTACAAATCGTTATGGATGGCATCATATTGGGAATAGTAACCCTCCAAAGAGATTGCCAACCCGAAGCACCGTCAATTCTTGCTGCCTCAAGCATATCTTCCGGTATAGCATTCAGTCCGGCAACATATATTATCATCATGTAGCCAATCTGCTGCCAACACATAAGAATTATCAGACCCCAAAATCCCCATGTGCTGTCCTGGACTATGGACGTACCGAAGTGTGAAAGAATGCCATCAAAAATCATCGACCATATATATCCGAGAACTATACCGCCTATAAGGTTAGGCATGAAGAACACCGTTCTGAAAAGGTTGCTGCCCTTTATACCGAGAGTAAGAACATATGCAACTGCAAATGCGAGAACATTAATAAGTATCAGACTCACTATAGCAAACAAAGCCGTATACCAGAATGAACGCATAAAGCTTGCGTCAGTGAATGCGGAAATATAGTTTTTAAATCCGACAAACTCCGCATCCTGTATCAACTGAAATTTACACATTGACAAGTAAATTCCTTGTACAAACGGCCAAACAAAACCAATAATAAACGCTGCCGTAACCGGTCCGATGAATAACAGGAACCACTTTCTCAAAGGCTTTGTCAACGGGCTGCTCCTGTTTTTTCCCCAATAAAAGCGACTCAGCTTCTGTAAGAAGGTTTCTTTTATTTCCACTTCCTCCTCTGCTACGTCTTCGGAAACATCCACCGGCTCATCCATCGTCGGAATTTTATCCTCAGCCAAAATAATCATCTCCTTAACCAAAACCGGATAAAAAACGGCGGGCACTTCCGCCCGCCGTTTATATCAGGTCAAAATCACTTCAGCGAGCATCAACAGATAAATCAACCTGCATTAGCTGCTGCATATTGTGTTGCCCAACCGTCAACGAACGCAGCCTTAACCTGATCCCAGTTAGCATCTGACTGATCAGCACAGTATGCGTTAAGAGCAGAAACCAAAGCTTTACGATACTCATCTACGTTCGGCTGATAGTTTGTAGCCCAGTCCATTACATAATTGCCGTTTGCCTCAAGAGCTGCAGCATCCTTAAGGAATCCGTTTGTAGACTCAACAGCCTGTTTGAAAGGCATAATACCGAATGCTTCAACAAGCATTTCGGACGCACTCTGATCTGTTACACACCAGTACATGAAATCAAGCGTAGCCTTCTGATTTTCTTCAGAAGCCTTTGCATTTACTGCCCAGCAGTTTTCTGTACCACAGTTAAGACCTGCCTTCTCTTCGCCTTTAACTCCGCAGTAGTAAGGTATCATCTTAGCATCCGGAACCTTCTCGGCATAACTTGAATATTCCCAAGAACCCTGTACCGTAAATGCTGCCTTGCCCTCTTTAAATTCATTAGCCGCATCATGTCCGCCTGTTGCAAGATCCTTAGGATCTGTAAGGCTGTTGTTTATGCAAAGATCATAGAGATTCTTGAAGTTCGGGAGATATTTGCCCGTAATCGTAGCAGGAGCCTCTGTCCATGTAGAACCTGCTTCCTTTTCCTCATAATAGTATTCGAGGTTAGCCATATGACCCGTGAAACGCCAAGATGAGCTATCGTCCATATCGCATGAGGTAAACGCATCAAAACCAAGCTCGGAAGCACGACTGTGTATATCTTCAACAACTGTCTTCAAGGTTTCAAAATTCTTGATATCATCGACCTTATGACCTGCCTGCTCTACAAGAGTCGGATTTACGATAATACCATAGCACTCATAACAGTAACCTATTGCTGCAAGCTTATCTCCATCGTAGATATTGTACTCATCAGTGTTAAGCTCCTTTGCAACAGCAGTATCCTTCAGATCTAGTGTATAGCTGCTCCACTGCTTAGCCTTTGCCGGATTACCTACAACGAACAATGTAGGTGCATCCGATTTTTCCATCTCTGCCGAAAGCTGCTGATCATAAGTTCCCGATGCAGCCGTAAGAACCTTTACGTCAACATTCTTCTCTTCCTTATACTTCTTTGCAACCGCCTGCAAAGTTTCGTCTGCCTCCGGCTTAAAGTTAAGCCAGTAAACAGATCCCCCACCGGCGTTCTCGCCGTCTCCGCTGTCTCCGGCACTCGTATTTGACGCTCCGCCACCTGAGTTGTCACTGCCGCCGTTGTCGGTAGTATTACATCCGGCAAAGAAACAGCCTGCCATGGCAGCAGCCATAGCCAGTGCCAATACTTTCTTCAATTTCATTGTTTATCGCTCCTTTAGCATAATTATAAGAATTGATACCGTTGAACCAAGTAAGATAATCCGTAACCAACGGTAATTATTCCATGTCAATCATAACATCATTTAATAAAATTATCAATAGTTTTTTGTTATTTTTTTTAAAAGTTTTATACAGAACCATAAATATTTGTCGAATAAGCATAAGACATGATGGATTTATATAAACAATAAACCAAAAAATCAGTAATGAATATCAAAATATTAAAAATTTATACAAAACATTTATCATTTATAAATAAAATTTTGTTTATTTTATAAATTAATCCGATATACCTTTGTCATAATTATAATTTTCATATTCAAATGCATCATTGTCCTCGGCATTAGGGTCTGCCTTTCCCCTATGAACATAACTCTCCGACACTTTTTCAAGCTCGGCTATTGCGGTGAGCAGTTCCTCCCTCGCATCGCCGTACTTATCATTTCTTTTGTCAAGCATTTCTATTTTTTCAATATATGCAAGATACATACTTCTTCCGCTTTCATCGAAATCATTTTTAGCCATCTCTCTCATTTCCGCAAGTTTTTCATCCGAAAAATACCTCATAATTCCCAACTCCTTGATATATAACATACACACTATCCGGTGTACCCGAAAATCAACATCTTCAAAAAAATACGCAAAGCGGCAGGAAACTCTCCTGCCGCCCGACATTCAATTTTATTTATCCTTCCGAACTTTCAATCTTAACACGGTTCATCCTGCAATAACGCCTTACATTTGTGTTATTTTTTGAACAAGTCACTCTAAGAGTTCTGTTCGAGCCGTTAAATACATTATTCTCAATCGTCACAAGTGTATCCGGCAGCACAAGACTCTTCAGCGTACCGCAGTTGCTGAATGCACCATACTCAATAACCTCAAGATTATGAGGTATATTAACTGTCTTAAGTGAAGAGCATCCTGTAAATGCATTTTTACTGATAACCTTTACGGCTTCAGGAATATTTACAGTCTTAAGTGCCTCACACCAGCTGAACACATTCTTCCTTATCTCGTGTACGCTTTCAGGCACAACCACCTTAACAAGTCCACGGCAGCCACTGAAAAGATTCTCCGGAAGTTCTTCAACCCCATCCGGAATAACCATTTCCGTAAGTGACTCACAGTTAAGGAACGTATGTCCTCCGAAAGTTCTGACTGTTGACGGAATATTTATTTCACTGAGAGAAGAACATCCGCTGAAAGTACTCTGCTTTATCTCTGTCAGATTCTGCGGCAAATTAACCTTCTGAAGGCTTACACAACCCGTAAACGCTCCCGCACCTATATCCGTAACACTTTCGGGTATCACAATATTTATAAGCTTTGTACAATTCTCAAAAGCTCTTTCGCCGATCTTCACAAGTGTTGAAGGAAGATCAACGGACTCTATTGTATCATTTGTAGAAAATGCACAATCCTCTATAACCTGATATCCCTCGGGTACCTGTGCATGACCTGAACCTCTGAACCTCTGGGCATCATTGCTTGTAAACACTCTCACTCCCGGGGTAACCGAAGCACTCTCTTTATTCTCTGTCACGGCAGATGCAGCTTCATCATCCGGGATAGGAGCATTTGAAGGTACCTGAGTCGGTGCCTCGTCCGGTATAGGCTCATTTGAGGGTATTGCTGTCTGCTCGGTCGGCTGTTCCGGTTCGGCATTACGTACAGGTGCAGGCTGAACGGGCTGTGCAGTTTCCTTGTGTTCCTGTGGTGCCTGCTGTCCCTGTGGTACCTGCTGATTCGGCATCTGTTGTCCCTGTGGTGCCTGCTGATTCGGCATTTGCTGTCCCTGCGGCATCCACGAATTATATCCCCACGGCATCTGCTGTTCTCCAGGCTGTCCGGGCATCTGCTGTCCCTGCGGCATCCACGGATTATATCCCCACGGCATCTGCTGTTCTCCCGGCTGTCCGGGCATCTGCTGTCCCTGCGGCATCCACGGATTATATCCCCACGGCA
>X301_European_Hare__coassemble_978_pt1 | contig 27506 bp, 27 predicted proteins | sample X301_European_Hare__metabat2_low_PE_012 | metagenome-assembled genome bin X301_European_Hare
TTTTAAAACTAAATGTCGCTTAATTTCACGGACATTTTATATTGCAATTTATAATACTCTGTATTTTACTAAAAAAAGCTTGACAAAAGCCTGAAATCCAATATATAATATAGAAAACCCATAAAATTAAAGACTTTGAAGGAAATAAGATACGGAACACCGTGCAAAGAGAATTGTCGGTCGGTGTAAGACAATGTCGATGTCCGTATGTATAGCTCATTCCCGAGTTGACTGTTCGATAATGTAGGGCAGTACGCATGGCAGCGTTAAAGGCCGAGGTCTTGATTGAGATCGATGAGGGACATATATATGTCCGAAAAAGGGTGGTACCGCGTGCATTATGCCCGCCCCTTGTCTGTGTGACAAGGGGCGGGTTTTAAAATTTACAGGGAGGTAATTTTTTATGAATGAAGGATTTAAAAAATATACACCGTTTGAGCAGATAAAGCTCAAAGACAGAAAATGGCCCGACAATACCATAACAAAGGCTCCTATATGGTGTTCTGTAGATCTGAGGGACGGAAATCAGGCACTTGTAACGCCCATGAATATGGAGCAGAAGCTTGAATTTTTCCATGCTTTGGTGGACATGGGCTTCAAGGAAATAGAAATAGGCTTTCCGTCCGCAAGCGAAACGGAATATGAAATATGCCGTGAGCTTATCGAAGGCGGTCATATTCCCGATGACGTATCTATACAGGTATTGGTTCAGGCAAGAGAACACCTCATACGCAAAACCTTTGAAGCTGTACACGGAGCAAAAAATGTAATAATACACTTCTACAATTCCACCTCAACACTTCAAAGAAAAGTCGTATTCAAAAAGGATATGGACGGCATAATCGACATAGCCGTTGAGGGAGCAAAGCTTATCAAAGAGCTGATTGACAGCTATGACGGAGATACGAACTTCAGACTTGAATATTCCCCCGAAAGCTTTTCCGGAACCGAGCCAGATAATTCGGTGAGAATATGCGAGGCTGTCATGGATGTCCTGAAGCCGACAAAGGAAAACCCGATAATACTCAATCTGCCGAATACGGTTGAAATGTGTACACCTAACACCTATGCGGATCAGATAGAATATTTCATAAGGCACCTCAAAAACAGAGAATCGGCAATAATCAGCGTTCACCCCCATAACGACAGAGGTACGGGTGTTGCGGGAGCGGAGCTTGCACTTCTCGCAGGAGCGGAAAGAATTGAGGGTACACTTTTCGGAAACGGAGAAAGAACAGGCAATCTTGATATTGTAACGGTAGGTCTGAATATGTACACTCAGGGAATTGACCCGAAGCTTGATTTCAGCAATCTGCCAAAGTACAGGGAGATATACGAACGCTGCACAAATATGAAGATAGGCGAAAGACAGCCTTATGTCGGTGATTTGGTATTTACCGCTTTTTCAGGCTCACATCAGGATGCTATCAAAAAAGGATTCGACTATGTAAGGGAAACAAACAGTGATAAATGGGAAATTCCCTATCTTCCGATAGATCCTGCGGATGTCGGGAGAAAATATGAGGCAATAGTACGCTATAACTCTCAGTCCGGAAAGGGCGGAGCGGCATTTATAATGGAAACTGCATACGGCTATGAGCTTCCGAAGGCCATGCACCCCGAGTTCGGTGCATTAGTCAAAGCGGAAAGCGACCGTCAGGGAAAAGAGCTTTCTCCGGCAGATCTGCTTGAAATATTCAATAAAAATTATATTAATATAGAGCAGAAGCTGTGGCTTGTTCATCATGTGATAACGAATGTCGGAGTTGACGAGGCAACCTTCAAGGGAACAATACACCTTGTCAAGTCCGATAAGGATGTTGAGATTTACGGTGAGGGAAACGGTCCGATAGATGCATTCGTAAACGCACTTAAATCTGTAGGTATAGACGGATTTGAGGTATTATCATACAAGGAACATTCAATTTCAAGCGGCTCCGATTCAAAGGCTATATGCTATATGCAAATGAGAAAGCCCGACGGCAAAAAGGTATTCGGCGTGGGTATTTCTCACGGTATATTCAAGGCATCCGCAAGAAGTCTGCTCTGTGCAATAAATCGTTCCGACTGTGAAGTTAGGGTAAACGGAGAAATAATTTAAAAAACTGATTTACGCATTGTATATTTTTAGGATTAATATACAATGCGTAATTTTTACTTTTATTGGCTTTTTAAAAATAAAGTTGTATGAATAGTTTATTTTACCTCCGTCAACAATAAATACGGGGGTGCAATAAATGCTAAACATGAAGAACGAAAGAAATTATAAAAAATCTCCGAGGAAAAACATCGGTTTCTATATTTCCCTTGCAGTATGTCTTGCCGCTGTCGCAGGTGCGGCATGGACTACTTACGGAAGTATACAGGAATATTCTCAGCCTTCGGAGGAGAGCAGCATTGAACAATCAGAAAACGAAAAAGTCAATGAAGAGGTAAGCGGTCAGGAATATGAGAAATCCGAGACTGAAGAGAGCAGTAAGCCCGAGTCTTCCGAAAGCAGTCAGGAAAGCAGTCGTAAAAGCGAAGAGTCACAGACTTCCCGGTCTGAGCAAAGCTCCCGTAAGCCTGTTGAACCCTCTGTTCAACAGACAGCAGCCGAGGAATCGGAACCCTTGACCGCCGAGCCGATAGACAAGGGCGAGGTGCTTAAACCGTTCAGCCCGAAAAATCCCGTAAAATCGGAAACTATGGGAGATTGGCGTACACACAGCGGTGTTGACATAAAAGCCGGGGAGGGTACACCCGTCCGTGCTGTCATGAGCGGAGTCGTCAAGGATCTGTATGCCGATCCAATGCTTGGAAACGTTATAGTTATCGAGCACAGCGGCGGCTATGAATCTCTCTATTGCGGAGTGACCGACACTTCAATAGCAACAAAGGGCAGCAGTGTCAAGGCGGGCGATACAATCGGATATATCGGAAAGATACCGTCCGAATCCAAGGATGAACCTCATCTGCATCTTGAAGTAAAGCTTGACGGAAATAATATGGATCCGACATTAATATACTGAACCGGGTAAAATCGGCAGAGTCAATATGACTGTGCCGGTTTTTTCGGTTATAAAGCATAAATAATCGCATTACAATCGAAAAAGTCGTTTTTACACCTTGTGTTTTACGCCGTAATGTGGTATAGTTATATCATATTAATTTTCTTGTCCGTGAAACGGAGTGGTCAGAATGAAAAAGCCCGCAACTATAATATTAACAACTTTACTCAGCATTATTATGTGTATTCTTCTCTGTGCCTGCAATGAATACAAAGAAGCACAGGACGAATTTCAGGGAGGACTTACAAGTATGATGAGCGAAGCAAACGACCTGAAAAGCGTTATTGACGAACAGGCAAGCGGTGTAAATGATTTTTATAATGATGTAACCGGACAGAGCAGCTCCAATCAAATTTCCGGTGAAAGCGAGTAAAAATACTGTTTTAATGTTGCTAAAAATAACTATCCCAACTGTCGTACTGAGTGTACCAAAGCTCAGACGACATTTTTTGTTATGCTTAAACGATTTGCTTACCGACATTATAATGCAGTTTTGATTTAAAAATAAATTTATATTCATCAAAATTACTTATTGACAATTGAGGAAAATAGTGGTACATTATAGTTAGATTAGCACTCGGACATTGAGAGTGCTAACAGAGAGGTGGCTTGAATGGAACCGACTCAAAGAAAACTTAAAATCCTTGAAGCGGTCGTGGAAGCATTCATAAAAACAGGCGAGCCTGTGGGTTCCAAAGCTCTTTGCGAAAACCTTGATTTCAATGTTTCCTCAGCCACTATCAGAAATGATATGGCTGAGCTTGCTTCCCTCGGCTTGCTTGAACAGACTCATACTTCCTCCGGACGTATTCCCACCGAGCTCGGATACAGAATATATGTGGACAAGCTTATGAAAAGAATACCGCTGACTAAATATGAGCAATCGCGTATCTATGATATTCTCTATCCCGCTTCGGATGCTCCCGAGCATCTGCTTGAGGGTGCGGCAGCTCTTTTGTCAAAGATAACGGGCTGCGTTGCCGTGGCTACATCCCCCCCGGGAGAAGCTGCAATAATCAAAAAAATAAGATTCATCCAGACCGGCAGATATACGGCAATGGCTGTTCTGATAACTTCAACCGGCTCTGTAAAGACAAAGCTTTTCAGGTGCGATTTTGTTATAACACCCGAACTTACGGAAATGTTTGAAAAAACAATGAACGAACGTTTTTCGGGCGTTTCCGTAACGGATGTAACACCTGCCTTTATGCAAAGCTCCGCAGCGGCTCTCGGTGAAATGTCAATACTCATGACAAATGTTCTGCTTGCGGTAAATGATGCCGCAAGGGATGCGTCCGCCGCAAGTGCGGCTGTCAGAGGACAGTCCAACTTCTTTACTATGCCAGAGCTTGCATCCGGTGACGGAAAAAGAGTTATGGAACTGCTGAGCCACTCAAGAGAGCTTGAAAGAATGCTTACGGGTGCGGATTCAAAGGCAAGTGTGCTTATCGGAAGTGAGATAAAACATCCCGCTTTATCAAGTCTGAGTGTTATAGCTTCGCATTATAAATCGACACCCGAATGCAGCGGAGTGCTTGCACTCATAGGTTCGGTCAGAATGGATTATCCGAAAATAATATCCGCATTGGAATATACCTCGGATATTGTGGGCAATATGCTATCGGAATTAATTGAATACGGATAAGCATACGAAGGTATAATAAGAAAGGAGAATGCATCTTGGCAAAAAAGAAAAACGCTAAGGCTGAAGAAAGTAAAGAAAAAGAGGAAGTCGTTGAATCGGAAGATAAAGCTCCCGAAACCGTCAGCAAGGAGGAATATGATAAGCTTAAGGAGGAATTTGATACGCAAAAGGATCAGTTCCTGAGAATGGCAGCGGAATATGATAATTTCCGCAAGAGAACGGAAAAGGAAAAGCTTGCAGCATTCGACAATGCCCTTGCAGCGACCGTTGAAGCCTTTCTTCCCGTTGCGGACAGCTTCAATCTCGCCCTGACCTCGACAGAGGGTGCGAGCGAGGAATTCATGAAAGGTCTTGATATGATAAACAAGCAGCTCGAAAATGCTTTTAAGAAACTTAATGTCGAACAGTTCGGCGAAAGAGGCGAGCAGTTTGACCCTCAGCTCCATGATGCGGTATCGAGAGTTGATGATGATGAGCTTGAGGAGGATTATATAGCCTCTGTCTATCAAAAAGGTTACAGGGTTGGCGACAAGATAATCCGCCATGCAATGGTAATAATTTCAAACTGATAAAAAACGGGTTTTACAGAATATCGGCTTAAAGCCGGACAATAAATAATAAAAAATAATTTTTTCGGAGGTAACAATTATGGCAAAAACAATCGGTATCGACCTTGGTACAACAAACTCCTGCGTTGCGGTAATAGAGGGCGGCGAGCCTGTAGTTATTCCTAACGCGGAGGGAGCAAGAACAACACCGTCCGTTGTGGCTTTTTCAAAAAATGGAGAAAGACTTGTGGGACAGGTTGCAAAGCGTCAGGCAGTTTCAAACCCCGACAGCACGGTAGCATCAATAAAAAGACATATGGGTTCTTCCTATAGGGTAAAACTCAATAACAAAGAATATACTCCGCAGGAGATTTCCGCGATGATCCTTACAAAGCTTAAGAAAGATGCGGAGGCTTATCTCGGAGAAACAGTTACACAGGCAGTTATCACAGTGCCGGCATACTTTACGGATGCACAGCGTCAGGCAACGAAGGATGCAGGTAAAATCGCAGGTCTTGATGTAAAGCGTATAATCAATGAGCCTACGGCTGCTGCACTTTCATATGGCGTTGATAAGGAAAATGACCAAAAGGTTATGGTATATGACCTCGGCGGAGGTACATTCGACGTTTCCATTATCGAAATGGGCGACGGTGTGCAGGAGGTTCTTGCAACAGCAGGTAACAACCACCTCGGCGGAGATGACTTTGACCAGAAGATCATAGACTGGCTCGTTCAGAGCTTCAAGAATGACGAGGGTGTGGATCTTTCAGGCGATAAAACGGCTATGCAGCGTCTTAAGGATGAGGCCGAAAAAGCTAAGATTGAGCTTTCGGGTATTACCACAGCTCAGATTAATATCCCCTTTATCACAGCTGACGCCACAGGCCCGAAGCACCTTGATTATACACTCACAAGAGCTAAGTTCAACGAGCTTACTGCCGATCTTGTCGAAAAGACAATGGGTCCTGTCCGTCAGGCACTTTCCGATTCCGGAATTTCAATAAACGAGATAGACAAGGTTCTTATGGTTGGAGGTTCCTCAAGAATACCGGCTGTTCAGGAAGCTGTTAAATCGCTTATAGGCAAGGAACCCTTCAAGGGCATTAACCCGGATGAATGTGTCGCAATCGGTGCGGCTATTCAGGCAGGTGTGCTTGCAGGTGATGTACAGGGACTTCTTCTTCTTGATGTAACCCCGCTCTCACTCGGTGTAGAAACACAGGGCGGTATTATGACAAAAATCATTGAAAGAAATACAACAATACCGACTAAGAAAAGTCAGATATTCTCAACAGCAGTAGATAACCAGACACAGGTTGAGGTAAATGTACTTCAGGGCGAAAGAGAATTCGCAAAGGACAACAAACAGCTTGGTCTTTTCAAGCTTGACGGTATTGCCCCCGCAATGAGAGGCGTTCCTCAGATCGAGGTTACGTTTGATATAGATGCCAACGGCATAGTTAATGTTTCCGCAAAGGATCTCGGCACAGGCAGAGAGCAGCATATAACAATAACATCAAGCACAAATATGAATAAGGATGACATAGACAGAGCTATAAAGGATGCAGAGCAGTACGCAGCCGAAGATAAGAAACGCAGAGAAGAGGTTGACAAAAGAAACGAAGCCGAAAACCTCGTTTATGCAGTCGAAAAGCTCCTCAGCGAAAACGGCGAGCATATTTCCGATCAGGATAAGGAAACGCTCAATACTAAAGTTGCCGCAGTTAAGTCCGCACTTGCAGGAACGGATCTTGACGTTGTTCAGTCTGCAAAGGATGATCTCCAAAAGTCAATGTATGCTGTATCGGAAAAGCTCTATCAGGATGCCGCTGCACAGGGTGCTGCCGCACAGCAGGCTCCGCAGGATAATAATGGTGTGTATAATGCAGACTATACAGATGTTGACGATAATAATAACTAAGCTAACCGAAAATTGAAGCCACAGGGGGAAAGCCGGAATTCGCTTTTCCCTTTTGGCAGTTATATAAGAAGCTACAGATATAAAGGCATTATTTACTATTCGGGGTGGTATAGTTGGCAGAAAAAAGAGATTATTACGAGGTACTTGGAGTACAAAAAGGCTCCTCGGAGGATGAAATAAAAAAGGCGTTCCGCAAACAGGCAAAAAAATATCATCCCGATCTTAACCCGGGTGATAAGGAAGCGGAAGCAAAATTTAAAGAGGTAAACGAAGCATACGAGGTTCTTTCCGACAAGGATAAACGTTCGAGGTATGACAGATACGGCTTTGCCGGAGTAGATCCTAATTACGGTGCAGGCTCGACCGCATACGGCGGAGGTAACCCGTTCGGTCAGGACATAGATTTAGGAGATATTTTCAACAGCTTTTTCGGAGGATTCGGCGGCGGAAGAAGTCCGAGGAACCAAAATGCTCCGAGAAGAGGCTCGGATGTCGAGGCATCAATCACAATAGACTTTGAAGAGGCTGCAAAGGGCTGCAAAAAAGAGGTTACATACAAAAATGTGGAAACCTGTAAATCATGTGCAGGCTCAGGGGCTGCCGCAGGTACTAATCTGAAAACGTGTCCGCAATGTAACGGTACGGGTCAGGTGACCGTGAGAAAGGGAACTCCTTTTGGTCAGATACAGACCACACAAACCTGTGAAAAATGTCAGGGAAAAGGAAAGATTATCGAAACTCCGTGTCCGAAGTGCTCAGGTGTCGGAAGAATACGTTCCTCAAGGACAATAACCGTTACCATACCGGCAGGTATAAGTCAGGATCAGATACTGAATATCGGCGGTCACGGCAACAGCGGATATAACGGAGGACCTGCGGGCGATCTTCATGTATATGTAAATGTCAGAAAGCATGATATTTTCGAGCGTAAGGGCGATGATGTATGGTGTGAAATACCTATCACCTTTGCACAGGCCGCTCTCGGACATGAAATGACCGTTCCGACTCTCGACGGTAAATCAAGCTACACTGTACATCCCGGAACACAGCCGGGCGACATTTTCAAGCTTAAGGGCAAGGGTATACAGCACCTCAATTCAAGAGGCAGGGGCGACCAGTATGTCAAGGTAACGATTGAGGTACCGAAAAATCTCACAGAAGAACAAAGAAAAATACTTGAACAATTCGATAAAACCTGCTCGGTAAAGAATTATCAGAAACGTTCGAGCTTCTTTGACAAGGTAAAAAAACTGTTTAAGGATTAATGTTATAACACAATACAATAAAAGGAGTTATTGACAAGCCTATAAAGCCTGTCGATAACTCCTTTTTCCGAATTCTATTCAATTATAATCCGAAAGAAGCTTTTTTACAACTTCCTCCGTATGCATACCCCGTGAACCTTTCACGAGTACCGTACAGCCATCGGAAATAAGCTCCTCAAGCTTTTCGTATGCCTCATCATTTGTTTTGGCAGTAAACACATTAATGCATCCGCTGTCTGCCGCTCCTCTTGCGGTATTTTCGGAAAGCGAACCTACGGCAACAAGACCGTCTATCCCTTTTTCCGCAAGAGCCTTCCCCACTGCGTAATGCTCACTTTCAGCCTGTTCGCCCAATTCAAGCATATCCGCAAGGACAGCTATGGACTTACCTCCGGAAATGCTCTTCAAAACATCAAGCGATACTATCGTTGCCTCCGGGCTTGCATTATAGCTGTCATCTATAAGAGTGATACCTTTGAGCTTATATATTTGCTGACGCATCGGAGCATTTTTATATGTCATAAGTCCTTTTTGTATTTTTTCGATATCAAGCCCGAGTGCCTCGCCTGCACCTATTGCCGCAAGTGCATTTCTTACACTATGTTCACCAAGAGCAGGAATAGTTATTTCTTTGGTTTTTCCATCTCTGCATAATGTAAATACGGTATTAAACCCCTCGGTACGTATATTTTCAGCTCTGTAACTGCAATCAGCAGAAAATCCGAAAGTTACTGTTTTGAATTTCTGCTTATTATGCAGAGTTTTCAAAAGCCTATCATCACCATTAAGAAAAAGTATGCTGTCCTTACCAAAATGTTTGGTTATTTTGAATTTTTCAGACATAATATTTTCCTGAGTTTTCAGATTTTCAATATGAGCCTTGCCTATGTTTGTCATAACGGCTATATCGGGCTTGGCTATATCGCATAGCCTGTCCATTTCTCCGAACTCGGACATTCCCATCTCTATAACTGCGGCTTCGTTTTCCTCTTTAATATCAAACATCGTACAGGGCATACCTATTTGGCTGTTTTTATTGCCCTGAGTTTTCATAACGTCAAGACCGCCGGAAAGTGCTGCGGCTATCATTTCCTTTGTGCTTGTCTTGCCGACACTTCCCGTAACTCCGACCAGCTTCAGAGAAAATTGACTTCTGTACCACGCCGCAAGCCTTTGCAGTGCATCAAGGGTATTGTCAACTTTTATACATACCTTGCCATAAGTATTTTCCGGAATATCATGCTCCGTTAAAGCCGCACTTGCTCCCTTTTTCAGACAATCCTCAATAAACCGGTGTGCATCCACTCGTTCCCCCTTTATGGGAACAAAAAGAGAACCCTCTCCGACCGCTCTGCTGTCAAACTGTACGTTTTCTATTTTTGCATTGATATCTCCGCAGAGAATCTCTCCCCCGACAGCCTCGGCAGCCTTTTCTGCCGTAAGATTTTTGCCGATTATAAAAATATCATATTTACCCATTATACACTCTCCGTCATTTCCTCTAAAATTCCGGCTATGACCTCACGCTCGTCATAATGTGTTTTAACACCGTTTTTATCCTGATAATCCTCGTGACCCTTTCCGGCAAGGACTATTATATCTCCGTCCTGTGCATTTTCTATACAGTAACGTATAGCATCCGTCCTGTCGGGTATGGTTATATATTTTCCGTTGGTTTTGTCAAGTCCGACCTTTATATCTGCAATTATATCCTCAACAGCTTCCATACGGGAGTTATCTTCCGTCACAACAGACAGATCGGACAGCTTTCCCGATATTTCACCCATTTCAAAACGTCTGTCCCTCGGTCTGTTACCTCCGGCACCGAAAAGGGTTATAAGTCTTGTCGGGTTATATTCTCTGAGTGTGGTAAGAATATTTTCCATACTGACGGCATTATGTGCATAGTCTATAAGCAATGTATAATTCCCCGGCACCTTAACACTTTCAACTCTTCCTTTTACCTTAACCTCGTTAAGACCGTCATATATATTCTTTTCCGTTATATCAAAATGTTTGCAAACGGCTATTGATGCAAGTGCATTATGCACTGTAAACATACCCGGTATTGCAACGTCTACATCCATAGAAAGACAACCGCTTAGTTTAAAATGTACACCGAGATATCCGGCACGGGAAATAAGACTTGCATCTGATGCTCTAAGTTCCGCCCCACTATTACAGCCATAAGTTTCAACCGTACAGGTATGCCCCTCAAGCATTTTTTCATATGTCGGATCATCAATATTAACAATACCTACTTTACACTGTCTGAATAACAGCGACTTACAATGCAGATAGTCTTCCATTGTCGGATGTTCCACTCCGCCTATATGGTCGTGTGAAAAATTCGTAAATATTCCATAATCAAAAATAAATCCGTCTGTCCTGTGCCATTTTATTCCGAGAGAGGAAGCCTCCATAACGCAGCACTTGCAGCCCTCATCAATCATCTGCCGCATCGCTTTTTGTATTTCATAGGATTCGGGTGTAGTATTATTTGTCCTTATATGCTTATTGCCTATAATTATACCGAGAGTACCGATAATTCCCGTTTTGATACCGCCCTTTTCAAGGATAGAATGTACCATTGATGCGGTCGTTGTTTTTCCTTTAGTTCCTGTGATTCCTATAGTCGTAAGTTCCTCGGCAGGATTTCCGAAATACTCGGCGGATATAACAGCGAGTGCTTTTCTTGTATCTTCAACCTTTATTACAGCCGCACCGTCTACCGCAATATCTTCACTAACGATAACAGCCGCCGCACCGTTATCCGATGCAGTCTGAGCAAACTTATGCCCATCAATTGCAGAACCCACAAGACAAACGAACACACAATCCTTAATGACCTTTCGTGAATCATAAATTACGTCTGATATTTCCATATCGGTTTTACCCGAAACAACAGTATATTCAAGTTTTGAAAGAAGTTTTTCAAGCGTCATAATACACTCCCCTTAAGCACCGGCGGCGTGCCGCCGCTGTCAATCCGTAATTAGTTTTTTCAGGCAAATCAGTCTATGGCTCGACCATGAATTTACTCGATGAACAAGCGGCGTGCCGCCGCCGTCAATCCGTAATTAGTTTTCTCAAACAAATCAGTCTTTGGCTCGACCGTGAATTTGCTCGACGAATAAGCGGCGTGCCGCCGCCGTCAATCCGTAATTAGTTTCCTCAAACAAATCAGTCTTTGGCTCGACCGTGAATTCGCTCGACGAATAAGTAATAAGTTTGTCATTTGTAGTTTCGGAGCGGCTCGCAGAGCCGCTCTCGATACTTTCTGCCGCATTCCGTCAGGCAAACTACCTATCGCGGAAACAGACTACCCTCCACTATAGACAAAGCGAACGCAGTGAGCGAAACCGCGAATTGCCCGCGGGGGTTCCCCCGCCCGCATTAGAAGACGTCTTTGTCGTAGAGGTAGCGGAAGAAATCGGCATAATCCGTTCTCTTGTCGGCTGTAAACTTAATTGCATCTCTCGGGTGTTGATTAAGTCTTCCTGTAAGAAGATACGGAACATCATATCCCCATACAACTCCATCTGCTTTAAGCTTATTTATATGTTTTTCTATAAATTCAAGCACAGGCGTAATGTGGTATTTAGGATTTTTAAGAAAACCGAGAAGAAGTTCTGTAGGACAGTTACCTGCTCCACGTCCCATACTGCTGACCGTTGAATCAAGATAGCTTACACCCATTGTAAGAGCTTCTATCGTGTTGGCAAAAGCAAGCTGCTGATTGTTATGTGCGTGAACACCTATCTTCTTGTTGTATTTATCCCCCATTTCAAGATACTTTTCGGCAAGCCTACGCATCTGCTCGGGATAAAGTGAGCCGTAACTGTCAACAATATAAACCATGTCAACACAGCTCTTTCCGATTATCTCAAGACCGTCCTCGAGATCACTGTCATTTGACTTTGATATGGCCATTATATTAATTGTCGTTTCATAACCCTTATTCTTGCAGTATTCCACAATCTCAATAGCCGCCGGGATGGTATTGATATATGTAGCAACACGCACCAAATCAATAGGGCTGTCCGCCTTATTTATGATATCCCTCTTGAAATTGGTTCTTCCGACATCAGCCATAACGGATATTTTTAAGTCTGTATCATTATCGCCTACAACCTTGCGTATATCATCATCATTACAGAATTTCCATTTGCCGAATTTGTTTTCGTCAAACATATCCTTGTCTGCTTTATAACCAAATTCCATATAATCTATTCCCGCTTCGATATTTGTCCTGTACAAATCGCGAACAAATTCATCGGTAAATGCGAAATCATTTACCAGTCCTCCGTCTCTCAATGTACAATCAATAACCTTGATATCAGGTCTGAACGATACCAGTTCGCCTTTTTTCTGCATTTTAATTTCCTCCGAATTTCTAATCTTAATAAATATATGCTCACGCATTATTTTACAATACCAATTATACCGCATATTTCCTCAAATTACAATAGTTTGTTATGCTCTGTAAATTATACGCAAGTTTCACTCATTCGTTCTACTAAAGCCTTACTGTTTTTAACCTAATGAAAATTTTTATTAATTCCCGGAAATTTCCGACCGGATTTCAGCCGTGAAAGAACAGACCCTCAGAAACCGGATTCTGATCCGGTTCCCGAGAGTATAGTAATATTTATAAAGATGTCAGAGCGACAAATTTCCGCTGAATTTACAATTCCTCTTTCAGATATTTTACTATTTCTACTTTAGTACTCTTATATGCAAATAATAAGCTGAATATCAATGTCAGAAAGAATGTAAAAACGACAAAAAGAATTAACGATTCTGTATTTATTGTCACTATATATTTTTCATTAAAAATGATTTCCTTAACGAATTTATATACATTCATAAGGCTCAACACAGCCCACACGGACAATAAGGTGTTTGCAAGCATCACAGTAAATCCCTCTATAACAAACTGCAACATTATGCTGCTTTTTTTTGCCCCTATCGCTCTTTTAACACCGATTTCAAACTTTCTGTCATTCAAAGCATTTGTAAAAGAACTATAAAGGTTAATGCCAAGCAGAATAAACAGCACCGCTGCAATTATGTATTTATTCATGATACCGTTCTTAATATCTTGGACGGCCTGATTTTGTTCCGTATACACTTCTTCACAAGTAACATCTGATTTTCTCAGTTGTTGTATGACAAAGTCTTTTTGTTCTGTATATATAACAAGACCTAAATTTAATATACTGCATTCACCCTCATCAACGGAACCGATATTCAAATACACGGCATCAATAGAGGAACTTGTTTCAAAATCATCATACTCACTCAGACCCGAATACGCAGCTGCAACATCATATTTCTTCAATACTCTTTTTCCTTCATCATTTGTAAAAATCAATTTTAATTGTTTTTTCCCGTCTTTGTCGGGTTTTAAGCTGTTATAAACCCGTTCGGAAACTAAAGCTTCATTAACACCGATTGAAACCTCGTGTTTACCGTTTATCATTGCTCTCGAAGTTCCGACCTCGCTATCATTTGAAGTCATATATAATCCCCATACATAACTCGGTAAAAAATTAACCTCACATTCCTTTCCGAAGGATGTCTGAGCAACACACTGTTTCATATAATAATAATGAGTTTCAGACAATTTATCCAACTGTTTTGTTACCGCTCTCAATTCATTTTTACTTTCGGCACTGTTATTGGAAAAAATTACATTCGGATTGTGTGCGAACAAATCCTTATACTTATTATAGCTTTCGGAATCCGTATAAATCAAATAACCGAACATTATGGCAAATGATAAAAAAGCTGTAACAGACAATAATAAATAATTATTAAATGTCTTTTTAATCATTAAAAAAGAATGTTTAATAATTCTCATGTAAAACACCATTTTCTAATCTATATACTTTTCTGGCTTCTTTTGCTATTACATCATCATGTGTGATCATAATAACAGCCCTGCCCTTTTTATTCTCATTTTTAAGCAAATCAAGAACAATCTTGGTATTCACCGGGTCAAGATTACCTGTCGGTTCATCTGCTATTATAAGTGACGGATTCAACAGCAATGCACGTGCTATTGCAACTCTTTGTTTTTCGCCCCCGCTGAGTACTGTAACCTTCTTATCGAGAAGCTCTGCTATATCGAGAGATTCAATTATTTCATCAAAACTACCGGACTGCTTTGATGAATATATTAACGGAAGCATTATATTTTCTCTGCATGTAAGAGTCGGTATAAGGTTATACGATTGGAATATAAAGCCTATATTTTCATATCTCAATTTTGAATAATCCTTACCTTTTTTTATTACAGTATCGTTAAACCTGTATATCCCACCGTCAAAACCCTCGATAAGACCTAAAATATTCATAAGGGTTGACTTACCCGAGCCAGACTTTCCGACTATTGTAACATAACTGTAATTTGTAACACTCAGACAGATATCTTTGAGGACAGGTTTATCATAGCTCTTTTTTATGCCGCTAAGTTTAATATTTATATCTTTAACCATATCAATCCTCTTTAGTTTCGACAAATTCCTTATAGCCGGAGTCACAGATTGTATCTTCATCAATATTCAATACACATACAAGCTCTTCTGTTTCAAATCCGATTTCTACTTCTTGCTCTCTGACAAAATAAAAATTATCATCCAGTACCCGGACATATTTTTTATTATCCTCCGGTTTTGTATATACACAATTTTTATCTATCACTAATACATCACTGTATACCTTGCCCGTGTATATTTTCAGGTCATTTATTTCCTGACCGTATAAATAATCCATATCTTCAACGGAAAAAACAATCTTAACCTTATTGTCAACAACGAGATTTGATATTTCCTCTATTTTTACTTTCTTGCCATTTTCCAGTTGAAGGTCTTCACACTCTCTTATCTTATTTATAGTTGATAGATCGGAATAACAGGTTAATTTGAGATTATCAAATGAACGCACCTTTATTGTTCCGCCTGGTGTCGGGTCAACATCTTCAACTATGCCGTCATATTCGGACTTTACGGCTTTGTCTCCGATATATGCCACTACTTTATCCTCAAATACCTCATCGCCTATACCGACAAGAGCAGTGACAGTAGAGTTATCGTTTTCGGCAAATCTGATATATTTGTATGTATCACTTGTGACGGTACCGGAGAAGGTATAGTACATCTTAACATCTGCACGGGAAACAATTTCAGGTTCTCCGTATGCGGCTTCCTTAAATTCAAAGGTTGTATCAACCTCGTATTTTGACATCTCCTGTTCTGATAATCTGATCATCATTATAACAGGCAATATCATCAAAACAGCAAAGAACAAAAATACTCCCAATCTTATAAGTAATTTTTTGATTTTCATATTCTCCTCATCTTTACTCCGAATCTACATATTCTTACGACATAATGTTTATATTATCATTGTATACGGCATACAATACGTGTGGTCTCAAGGTGCTCTCGCAATCCGCCTCAGCTTCTGCTATATAAGTTTTGCCGCCGGATTCATATTCAACGATCATAAAAATATTTACAGCATAATTGAGTGTTTTTTCAGAGGCGGTATCTTTAATTTGAAAATTAAATGTTGCTTTTGAACCCTTACTCAATTCCAAATCTTTTCCTTTTTTCCATTCCTGATTAAACGAAGCATCTTCGTCTTCAATATCAATGCTGACATTATCTACTGAAATAGTTTCTGATTTATTAAGCAGTCTGATATTTTTTATTTTTATATCTTTTTTTACAGATGCTTCAAACGGAGGAAGATATATTATTCCGCTTTCGTTGGTTTGAATATCATAACCTCCTATACCGGCGGAATCAAATTCCAAATCATACTCCCCCACATCACCTTTTTCCGGATTTTCTTCAAACTTAATTTCGCCGATATCAATGTTATAGGTTTTATCTTTAATAGTTACCTCCATTTGTTCTATGACCTGTTCCGGTATATCATCACTCCACAAAAATTGAACTCTGCATCTTCTTTTATAAAAATGCGGGAATTGATCATCGGTAAGTTTCTCATATTCTTCATTAATTTTTGCCAGCATTTCCGCATTTTCTTTTTGAGCAAGATGTAATTCAATATCATTTAATTTTTCTTGGTCAAATCCGTTATAGTAAAGACATAAATCCTGCTCAAACTTATCATTAGATTCAACAGAATCCTCAATCACCAGAGTATAAGGGATCGCTGTATCTATTTCAACCTTTATGTCACTGTCCTCTACCGGTTTGGCAGATATAATATCAAAACTATACACCGACCATGTAGTTTGCCCTCTGATGATTTCGATATTAGCTTTATTCGGACAGATTACATAATCATCCTTTAATTTTCCGGGAAGTACTTTAAAATATTCCGCATCCACATGTGTATCTGTTCCGGACTCAGCGGTTGACACTGTATTACTTGTATCTTTTTCATTTTCCTGCGAACATCCAACGGCAGATACACAAAGACAAGCTGCGGTGAGTAAAATGGAAATGCATTTTCTTAAAACTTTCATAATTAAACCTCCAAAATAATTGTCATATTACACTAATCAGTTGCTACCAATACTAATTATATATTCTACACGGTAAACTGAATCATATGACTCAGTTTACCGGTATCAACTATAATCACGCGTTTAATCTTCTTAATTCCACATATGACATATCTATCATCGGAGCTGTAACACCGCTTTTTTTATATAAATCATTCCAACTTGTATGATTAAGACTGCAACTCCGCACACTAAAAGTTGCTTTTCTGTGCGGAACACACAAATAGGCATAATATATACCATCAGGAGCATTATCTTTCAACTGAACTGTTACGCCTTCATAAGCTGTACTTGTTTCACTAGCACCAATAGACACATCAGCACCCACTCTCCAAAGCGGAGTACTGAACTCGCTCTTCAATGTTACGTTGGAAGACAATGTGACTGATTGGGTTCTGGAAACAATAAAATTACCACCTGTATATTTTGTTTTCCTAAATCCGGGGATATTCAGCTTTTTAGAATATGTTGCATAATTGCTCGTTGAAACACTATACACCATATAGCAAGAGCCTTTTTTTTGGTACTTGGTTTTTGATGTAGGAATATCAATAGTTTTTGAATTAGCAGCATCAGCACCAAAGCTTGATAATGACGCAAACGTGCAAATTGTGAGCACCAGCGCGATAATCTTTTTGAATTTTTTCATTATTTCTCCCACATTCTTATTTTTATTTTGACATCGTTATTCTATCGCAAGAAAAACGAGATGTAGGTGTTTTGATATTTTCCACGAAATTTGCTTCTCTACATTTTCACTCCTTTTTAAAACCTTGCAACAAATTTCAATTCCAATATGCATACTAAACAAACACCATAACATCGCATTGCATTTTACACAACTGCGATTGATTTTAAAATATACATCGGAGTTATCTGTATAAAAATTGGAGTAAACTGCATATTCTGCCTTTTACTTAAAATACGGCATAAAACAAAACAGCACATAAAAGCGAAAATAATTAGTCTTGTCATGCAAAGATTATCATTATTTTGCTCTTAATACCGCAACAGCACCATAATGCAGAATATCAAATTCCCCGGGAGCAATTTCCCAAAGTAATTCTATATGCTCCTGCTCCCATGCAGAAATTTCCTACTTTGGGTTTCCGTTATTTTTTTCTTAAATAATGCCAAAAATTTATTATCATAGAAATTATCAAATTTCTTCATAAAGAAATCAAATATCAATGCAATTAAAACAGTACAAATAAAAGACATGACAAAAAATATATACGGATGGCTGTTACAATTGAGTATTTTTTTAAAGAAAATCATTGGCAGTCTTTGTAAAATATAAAGACTGAACAAATGTTTTCCAAAGAAACGAAGTAATTCGTTATCAAACTGTATTTTCATAGTAACCAAAACAACACACATAACAAACATCAGACAGCAGGCTTCATATATCCATGTGCTTACCCCCAATTTATTATATAACAGTTTGAATTATCCACAGATTCCCAACATACCAAAGACAGTAACGCTTTTTGAATACTTATTTTCCCTCTTGTTACAATACGAAAAATAATATACAATATTACCGCCATATCAAAATGCAGCAATACTTTCGGAGCCCTTTTAACGGGTATACTTTTTACATAATCTTTGCCTTTTTTACTTATTGATTCCATAATTCCGAAACCTGAATAAAACAAAAATAAAGTTACCAAAAGCTGTTTCAAGCCAAGATTAAACGCAGTAAAAAAAGTGTTATAAGGTCCGGAAAGCTCAACATACTGAGCAAAGTGTCTGAAAAAAACACAAATCAGAAAAATACCCTTTATTGCGTTTGTTTTATCTAATGATATATAGTCATCAAAATATTCACCTTCCGTCTTAATCTTACATCCGGCAAAACACAGTAAAGCTGATATTATCAAAACAACTGTCAAAATCATCACTCCAATAAATCTTTATCAACGTAGGTCAATTATACCAAAAAGGCAAGTCAGCGTCAATATTTTCCCGATAATAAGACAAAACCATGCTAATACTCAGCAGCATATAAGTTAACCCTTGCTTTGTCCGCAGCGTCGGATTTATTTATTTTCTAAAATAATATTTCCGCTTGTTGTATGTATTTCGCATAAGGCCTTCCCATTAACCGACTTCGGGACATTGATATAACCGCTTACAGTATCCGTGTGTATTTCCTTATCACCCAAAAGATCTCCACCGACATCTCCGCTTACGGTGGAAATATTTATCTTGTCGGCATCAGACATATCAAGATATACATCTCCGCTTGCCGTACCTATCGTGAGCGACTCCGATATAAACTTATTCAGCCTTATATCGCCGCTTACGCTTGAAATCTCCGCACCATTATCCGTTTTGCCCGTAATATCCACAGCTCCGCTTGTTGTAGATATCTTAACCTCACCGCTTCCATAAGCACTGATATTTCCACTGACAGTATGCAGCTCCGTATCTTCAAACGCAAACTTTTCCATATTTATATTTCCGCCGACTGTCGAAATATAAAGCTTCTCATACTCCTTTTCCGGCAGATATATTATCATATCCCGTCCTATATTAATGTTAAAAATATAAGATGTCCAGTTCCTGTATTCAGCCTTGATCTTCAGTATACCTTCCGATATATCTATATTGTGTATAATTTTGTTTGAATCATAATATATAATTTTACATTTTCCGTCATCCGATGGTTTAAGTTCTACACTATCCGACATATCCTGTATATCTATTTCATCAAATTCCGTATTTATAACCTTTGTTTTTTTCTCATATACCGCAGTGCTGAGTCTTGAAAAGTCAAAGTCTACCGATATTGCCGCAATAAGACACAGTATAAGTCCAATACCGAAAATAACAGCGGATATTACCATAAGCTTTTTCATTTTCTTAGTCATTTTTATGCCTCCTTTGTAATAAGTATGGCTTTTATGCCCCTGACAGATAATTTGAAAATCTCAACCAGTCCTTTTGCTATAATTTTCAATACAAAAACAAAAGGCACAACCAGACCGCCGAGCATAAGAGAACAACCCACCAGCATTAAGCCTGTATATACCGATGCCGCAAACAGTACAGGTGAAACTATCAGTCCTCCGACAGCACCAACCGCAAATCCTATTGCCGCACCGCACAATCCGACAAATGTACCCCAAAGTCCGATATATACCCCGAAAAGTCCGGCAACTATACCTATCCACAACGGAAAGGTCGCTATAACCGCAATCAGTCTTTTCTTTGAAATTCTCCCCTTTTTTCCCTTTTCGGAAGTATATTTCGTTTTATAACCCGTTTCGGCGTCTTTCTTTGCTTTGTCTGTATTTTCCGATTTTATGCTTATAACAATGTCCTCAATATTCCCCAAAGCCTCAACAGCCTCTTCCTCGCTCATACCATCCTCTATACTGTCGTCAATCATTTCGGAATAAAACGCTGTTGACCTTTCAATATCCTCCTGTGATAATCCGCCGAGAAATTTTCTCAGCCGAGCCGTAAATTCATTTTTAGTCATTCTTTTTATCCTCCCTTGTAACAAAATCATGTATAGCCAATATTTCCTTCCATTCATCATCAAACATTTTAATTCTTTCTATCCCTGCCGGGGTTATATGGTAATATTTACGCAGCCTGCCGTTATGCTCAACAGAATATTCCGTAAGTAAATCTGCCGATTCAAGACGACGGAGTATCGGATAGAGTGTCGATTCGGATATGGTAAGATACGGCTTTATATCCTTTATGATTTTATACCCGTATGAATCCTCATTTTTTATTGCCGCCAATACAGATATATCAAGCAAGCCCCTTTTCAGCTGTATATCCACCTTATACCTCACCTCGGATAATACTATACCATGCATAGTATATAATGTCAATAGCTTAATTAAAAAAATTTGAATAAGCGAAGAAAGCTCTTGCATAAATATAATAAATATTTTGTAAATTATTGCTTAAGTTTGTAGTATTATCGGATTGTTTTTTTTGTCAATATAGATTATAATGGTGATAAATATAATTGTATGGATACGGAAGGAATAAAAATGGGCAGAAGATCTTCTTACGGATATAATTACAGATCACATTCCTACGGCTACGGCGGATATCGCAGAAGTCCGAGCGGAGGCGGAGGAGGAAAAAAGAATATAATAATAATTGTTTCAATATGTACTGTTATCGCAGCCGCAGCCGTTGCATTATGTGCATATTTCGGCGTATTCGGCAAAAATGCCGAAATAAGCTCCGAAAAGGAAAGTTCCGTAAATTCAACAGCCGCATCCGAAACTCAAAGTTCGGTTGACGAAAAATCCGAAGCATCAAAAGAATCGTCTGTCGAATCATCTGTTCAATCCTCAGCCCCGGCAAAAAATATAAAGGGAACGTTTGACGGAAATGTTTTCGTATATGACAAACAGGGATATGAAATATTTTATGGTACCGATGAAAGTGCAAAAAATTATGCCGCAACCATAACCGGAATTAAAAAATCACTCGGTAATAACGTAAAGGTTTACAGCATGGTTGCCCCGACACACGGACTCTTCGGACTCCCCGACAAATATAAAGATCTCGGAAATGACGAAAAAGAAAATATAGATATGATATATTCATCTGTCGATAAAAGCATAACGACCATTGACGTAACAAAATCCCTCGAAAGCCACAAAAGTGAATATACCTATTTCAAAACCGACCATAACTGGACAGCTCTCGGTGCATATTATGCATACAAGGATTTCTGCAAGGCTGCGGGAGTAGACGGTCTTGATATAAAAAAGCTCTCGTCCGGCGAGATAAAGAATTTCACAGGCTCACTTTTAGTTTCTACCAAAACAGAGAAAAAGCCGAACGGAAATAAAGTACTTGCAGCAAATCCCGATACGGTAAAATATTATGATATCCCCGGAAATTACACCTGTACGCTTCTCGAAAACGGCAAGGATTCTCCGCAGGAAGTTTCCCTTCTTGCCACTTTCGCGGAGGGTTCCAATGCCTACAGTGCATTTATATGGGGAAACAATCCGTATATGGATATAAAGACCGATAAGAAAACAGGCAGAAAGCTTTGCATAATAAAGGATTCCTACGGCTGTGCATTTGCTCCATATACTGTCAATGACTTTGATGAAGTATATATTGTAGATCCGACATATTATGACGGAAATATCATAGATTATATAAAGAAGAACAAATATACAGATGTACTTATACTTAACAGCGTTATGACGGCAAATACTCAGGTTCGTCTTGACGAGCTTAAGAGCATATTAAAATAACAGGAAACAAATTACCGACATAGAGAGGAACGATAAAATAACGGAGGTGTATCGGATTGCTCGGAAAAAATGTTACAATAGAAATATTCGGTACGCTTACCGAAAAAAGGCTGTATTCGGGCTATATAGTTGACAGCAGTGACAGAAGACAGGTTTATGTTATAACAGACTCTGAGCTTCACGGCACTATTGACTGTACGGTCATAGCCTCCGCAATGGGGGACATCGGTTCTCAGACACGTCTGGTAGCGGCACCGATCGACGAGGTATTTTATGAACCCGATATTGCCGAAAGACTGTATAATACATCTGTTCCCTTCAAAAAGATAAACTGCATATATGAAAAATCATGCGGTGCCGTAATATACAGGTTAAACGAAAGAAATGATGTAAAAATTCTTCTTGTAAAAAACCATAACGGAAAATGCTGGACCTTTCCAAAAGGACATATCGAAAGCGGAGAAAATGAAGAACAGACGGCTCTGCGTGAAATCAAGGAGGAAACGGGACTTAATGTAGAAATAGTGCCGGGATTCCGTCAGATAAGCTGTTATCGTCCGTTCGGAAAAATCCGCAAGACCGCTGTATTCTTTTTGGCAAAGGCGGAAAGAAGCGTTGTAAGTATGCAGCAGAGCGAGATAGATTATTATTTATGGGTGAGCATAGATGAGGCAATGAAAATGTGCCGCCACGAAAACGACATGAATATATTGAAAGAAGTAAGAAAGAAATTAGCTGTATAGAATAAATAACACGCATTGTAAAGAACGGTATATGGTACAAAATAATTTCAGCATTTGTATTAATTTTGTTATGCCGCAATGAAAATTAAAAAGAGAGCTTTTGCCTGTGTAGCCGATACGCAGGCAAAAGCTCCTTTTACTTTTATGTTTATTTCTTTGTCACATGATTGATAAGTCCGCCGTCAGCTATTATACTCTGTATAAACGGAGGAAACGGCTCTGCCTGATAGGTCTTTCCCGTGGTTATATCGGTTATGATACCCGTATCAAAATCCACACTTACCTCATCGCCCGCCTTTATTTCTTTTGAAGCCGCCTCACATTCAAGTATCGGTAATCCTATATTAATGGAGTTACGATAGAATATTCTTGCAAATGTAGAAGCTATAACACAGCTTATACCCGACGCCTTTATGGCTATCGGTGCGTGTTCTCTCGAAGAACCGCAGCCGAAATTCTTCTCGGCAACCATGATATCTCCTTTTTTTACCCTTTTGGTAAAATCTATGTCAATATCCTCCATACAGTGAGCAGCAAGCTCGCTGTGTGAGCTTGTATTGAGATACCTTGCGGGAATTATTACATCCGTATCAACATTATCTCCGTATTTATGTACTGTACCCTGTGCTTTCATAATGCTCTCCTTTCCGATTTATAAATCAGTCCTTTAGTGCTGCGGGATCCGTGATATATCCTGTAACGGCACTTGCAGCGGCAACCGCCGGAGAAGCAAGATATACCTCGGATTCAACATGACCCATTCTGCCGACAAAATTTCTGTTTGTCGTTGTAACGGCTCTTTCTCCCTTTGCCAATATTCCCATATATCCGCCAAGACACGGTCCGCAGGTCGGTGTCGATACTATGGCACCCGCTTCTACGAATGTTTCAAGCAGACCCTCACGCATAGCCTGAAGATATACGCTTTGTGTTGCCGGAATAACTATACAGCGAACACCGTCGGCAACCTTTCTGCCCTTCATAATTTCAGCCGCCGCACGCAGATCCGTTATTCTTCCGTTTGTACATGAGCCGATAACCGACTGATCTATTTTTACCTCGGTTTTGCCTATCTCATCAACTGTGCGTGCATTTTCGGGAAGATGCGGAAAAGCAACCGTAGGACGCAGCTTGCTCAGGTCGATAATATATTCAGCCTCATATTCGGCATCATCATCTGCACAATATTCCTTCGCTTCACCCTTAAACCGACCATTTGTATATTCTCTTGTTATATCGTCAACAGGGAATATACCGTTCTTTGCACCTGCTTCTATAGCCATATTAGCTATGCAAAGTCTGTCATCAATATTAAGGTACTTAAGACCGTTACCGAAAAACTCCATTGATTTATAAAGTGCACCGTCAACTCCGATCATACCGATTATATGAAGTATAACATCCTTACCGCTTATATATTTTGCCGGCTTTCCCGTAAGAACAAATTTAACAGCAGACGGAACCTTGAACCATGCCTTTCCGCTTATCATTCCCGCCGCCATATCCGTTGAACCCACACCTGTCGAGAAAGCACCGAGTGCCCCGTATGTACAGGTATGGCTGTCCGCACCTATGCAAAGGCTTCCGGGACCGACAAGACCCTTCTCGGGGAGAAGTGCGTGTTCAATTCCCATCTGACCTACATCAAAATAATTCTTGATATCATACTTATTTGCAAAGCGTCTTACCTGTGCACATTGCTCGGCAGCCTTTATATCCTTGTTAGGTGTAAAATGATCCATTACCATAGCAATTTTGGTATTATCAAACACCCGAGTTGCCCCTCCATCGTTAAATACATTGATAGCGACAGGCGAGGTTATATCATTGCCGAGAACCATATCCAGCTTAGCTTCGATAAGCTGACCGGCCTTTACACTGTCAAGACCTGCATGAGCCGCAAGTATCTTCTGTGACATTGTCATTCCCATAAAATCGACCTCCCAAAAAATTTCTTCCCCACTATTTTAACATAAGGTCTTGAAAAAGAATGTAAAGTACGATACAATTCTAATTAAGAAACAATCTGTATCTGTTATTTATGCGTGTGCGATTGCAGGAAATGCACATATATTTTTCATATCACGCTCTATGGTTTCACCCAAAATAAAGAATGTGCAGTCCTCCTCATAGTACTTATATTTTTTCAACCTTTCAATATTTTCGGGAGTAAAAGCAAACTCGACCTTTTCAATATCTTCCCCAAATGCAGAGCAAACAGAAACAATATCAACGTCAGTACTGCAAAAAATATCATATACAGTCAGTATTTCGCCTTCCTTTTCCGCAATAACAATACAATCGGAAGCCTTAAGGAAATATACATTATTTTTCATATACTGCGTAAGATAAAACATTATGAGGTCATCGGTATCAAGCTTAACTCGCCCCGCACTTTTTCTTTTGTTTTTCTCCCGCAAAAATAAATCCCAATCCTTTTTGTTTTCCATAGGTATGTGCCGGGCAGTCATCTTATTATTTTCTGTATTGATATGCATACGAAAACGGAATTCCTCCGCTTTTCTAAAACCGAATTTCGGATAAAATTCCTTTACACTATCGTTTGCATATAAGAAAAATCCATCACATTCAGAAAAATCATGCATAATTTTCTTCATCAGCAAACTTATATAACCCCTGTTTCGATATTCGCTGTCTGTCATAACTGTACCCAACTGAATATATCTCTTATTTTTTCCCATGATATTGCAATCAATAAGATTTACGGATACATTTGATATTACCTTTCCGTCAGCGACAACAGAATAAGGTATATATTTATCATTCCAATATCCGTTTTTGTACCACTGCTCAAAATCAAGACCGAACGTTATTTTTGCAAGCCGATTAAATGACTCTCTCAGTACATTATCTGTCCTGTAATTTTTTATAATCTGATAATTCATAAATTATCCTCCCCCGAAAATCTATTATTACAAGTCCATTATAGAATATATCCCTGAGAGGGTTCAACCTCATAGATTTTTTTAAAAAAATATGAGCCGTAGAAATACTCACGGCCCATAGAATTTACTTTATGTTTTTAATTATACGCTGTATACTTTTCGGTGAAAGAAAATATTTTTCTGAAAGCCGTGCAACATTCATACCGCTGCGGCAGTCTTCACAAATCGAGGAGTTTCTCTTTGATATTTCCGACAATGTATTGGTGTTTTCTCCCCATTTTCTGCGGTTGCCCTGCTTCCTTGGAATATATATACATATTCCGTCGGCATACCTCTGTATAATTTTGATAAGTCCGGCAGGTAAGACCTGCTCTGCCCTTTTATAGCTCATAATGCCCTCCGTATACCTTATTTTTTCCGGAAAAAGCAGGGCTATAACATATTCAAATCAATTTATGCAACACGCATAGCCTCTGCTTATGCGTTTATAACATATCTGGTCAAGTCCATTCCCCCCACGGTTCAATTAATAATGTTATATCATATTGATAAAAAATAGTCAAGAATAAAAATCCGGAAAGGAGCATATCTATGCCAAATGAAAATCCGACCATGTATCTTCAAAAAGGTCAAATACCGCAAGCCCATGAACTTATTGACATATTGGAAGCCATGCCTATGTCAAGAATATTTGATACGGGCAAAATAATCTATTCTCAGGGAGATTCCCCCGATTATTTATACTATCTCAAAAAGGGGCGTGTAAAGATATTCATATCCTCCGAAAACGGCTCGGAAAAGACTCTTTCAGTAATAACGCAGGGAGCCGTATTCGGTGAGGCCGCATTTTTTGACGGACGGGAAAGAATGTCCTCTGCAAAAGCCGTAACTCGTTCGGAGCTTATTCTTATCAGCAAAAATATCCTTACCGACATCATCCGCCGCAGACCTCAGACTGCACTTGAGCTTCTCAGACTCCAGTCAAATACAATAAGACTTCTTTCCTCTCAGGTGGATTCCATAGCCTTTCTCAGTGCAAAAAGCAGACTATGTCAGTTTCTGCTTGAATGTGCCGCACAAAACAGAAACAACATAATAACTGCAACTCACGAAGAAATAGGGAGTATCATAGGAGCAACACGAGTAACCGTAAGCAAGCTGATAAACGAACTTGCAAAAAGCGGTGCAATAAAAACAGGTTACAGAAAAATTCAAGTTCTGAACACAGACATTCTAAAAAATTATCTCCGATAAAATAAAACGAACGGAACCCGGGACAATCCCTCAAACTCCGTTCGTTTTCCAACTTACATAAATATCAGGTTGTTTTCAGTCCGGTTTTTGCTTCAAACTCCTCCACTGTCAGATTTGCCTGATCGGCAGCCTGTGGAACTGTCAGTATACCCTTTTTAACCAGATCTATAAGTGTTTTCATGATTCCTTTTACTTCCCCCTCCGACCTGCTCTTTGCTATCAAGGCTACATCATATTGCTCACGGAGAACTTGTTCATCAAATAATTCGGATAACATGGAATATACCTCCTCCTTTAGTTATATTATATAATTTTCGCCGTATTATGTCAATTGCTTTTCATTACTCCGAAAATATGCCGTGTACATAAAATCT
>X301_European_Hare__coassemble_986_pt1 | contig 27016 bp, 23 predicted proteins | sample X301_European_Hare__metabat2_low_PE_012 | metagenome-assembled genome bin X301_European_Hare
CAAAAAATATGAGCAGGACAGCAAGTGGGTATGTCATATATGACTTATGGGACTTCGAGTCCCACATTCAAAACCGCCCCGAAGTCTGATGACCGTGGGGCGGTAAATTTTTTGAAAGGGTTTTTAATATGGGTATGAAAGATATGCAGTCTGATTTGCAAAACGATAATAAAATGTGCGAAATAAAATACACTGAACAAAGTGTTTATAAGACAGAAAATGATTACTATAAAACGCTTGTAAATAAGCTTCTGATTTCAAACCGTCTTCAAATATCCGAACTGAGTCGTACATTAAGAATACAAAATCCTAATTATTATGTATACGCATTAAAATCTTGTCAAAATGAAAACCGTATGATCGAGGATTTAACTCTTTTATGCAATGATATAGACAGTCTGGAAAGTAATTCAATTCAAAGGAAGAGATTGTTAGAGCGTTTGGACTCATTCATAAATCCGTTACGATATTTCAACAACGATGAAAACTTGATGTTGTTTTCGGAGAAAATCAGAAATGAATATTTTGCATAACCGGAATGAAAGGTTGCACAAGATTAAATGTGCAGTAAGATGATTCCTCGGTGCATGGGACTTAAAGTCCCACATTCAAAACCGCCCCGAAGTCTGATGACTGTGGGGCGGTAAATTTTTTGAAAGGGTTTGATTGTTTATGTTTAATAAAAGAAAAAAAGTGAAAACAAATTCTAATGATCTTGTAGTCGGCGGTTCATTTCCGGGATGTAAAATTCATGTAATAAACGCAAAAGAGTTTATACCTGAATATGCACCCATAATGTCTGTAATTATCTTTTATCGCTCAACATATAATCATGTTAGCGTTATGATAAAAGATTTTACATTTTCGTTCAAAAGAGATAGTGTCACAGAACTATTTGCCTTACCCATAGAAAAGGATAAAAATGGCTGGTTTCTGAGTTACAAAAATATCAAACTGAAATGTATTCCGTATGAGGAATTCGATCCTGAAAAAATTACTGCTGAGACAAGAACTATCCTTAAAAAAGTTGATAAACAGATATTTGTTGTTTTTATAAATGATCTATTTTTATGTTAATAAATTACTGTAAAACATTGACATCAACAACTTGTTGTTGTAGAATATATGCATGATGATTTTTAAATGGGGCGACTCGACGTCCGAAAATCGAGATCAGTATGAGTAATTCCCTCCTCGGAGGGTATCAGATACACTCGGTGAGGTTTAAATTGCATACATTCAAGCCGTATGCACAATATGTAGCGGTTGCACCTCGCATATTCCTACATATTGCGAGGCGAAAGGCAATCTTCTGGCAAAGATCGCCTATATAGTTGCACCTCGCATATTCCTACATATTGCGAGAACGCAATGCAGCGATTTACAGGTTTTACAGATTAAATTCAAACAGGTGGGACTTCAAGTCCCACCTGTTGTTATATATGTAATGTTCATAAAATTTTACGAACAAAATTACTGTAAAACATTGACAAATGGTTTTAGATGGTGTATAATAGCAACAGTAGGTAATAAAAAAGACACCTACAGCCGTTGATCGTCTGCAAACAACCAACGGCATACGCCGAAAAGGTAAATCACGTACCTCACGACTGATAGATGCCATTCTTAGGCTTTATTATAGCCTTTTTTGGATAAAATGTCAAGTGATAGTGCCTTTTTGATGAAATGAGTGGGGCGTTATGACTTGGCATATTTTTTATTTTTCTTTCAGCTTGCGGATTACATTTCCACAATTTATGCCCGCATAGATAAAATAAACCGTGTAAAATGCTATGGCTATGTAAAGCATAGACACACCCCCTATCTATTATTTTTTATTTTTGCTTTTACGCAGTCGCATTTTATTAAACTAAAATGTGATTGCGTAAGAGCAAGCACTAACCCAAAAAAGTTTTGCTCTTAACTAAAACCGAATAAAAGCAACAAGACAAAGATACAAAGGTGAGTAGGATAACAGTTATGCCAAAACGCTAACCTCTCGTAGCTGAGCGAGCCAATCAGATGTGGACTCCTGATTGATACTTTCCGAACACTGGGTAAGGATCTGATCCTGTTTAATACTCGCATCAAAGTAACCGTATAGTTAAACGATGACTGTCGTGATGACAGGCTGAGTGCAAGACCTGTAAATCGCTGCATTGCGTTGGCTGACTATACTGCGAACCTTTGCGAAGGATAAAATAATCTTGTGGTGCTTTGAAGATAATCTTTAACGGAGATTATCTTCTGATAGGTACATAATCATAATTGTGTATCTATCGGAGGATAATCATCCTCTTTGTAGAAAAATAGCCGAAAGGCAAGTCCACTATCTTACCTTCGGCTATAAAAGAAGTTTAAGTGACAATAACGGTTTTCGTGGCAATCTTAAACCCCTTTGTTTTTATGGTCCGAGTGACAGGAGTTGAACCTGCGGCCTCTTGAACCCCATTCAAGCGCGCTACCAATCTGCGCTACACCCGGAAATTACTATAACAGTATATCATAACTCAGGTACTTTTGCAAGCATAAATTTCCGACAATATCAAATGATTATTTCATAGAAAAACTATACAAATTGCACATAATTTTTGACCGAATGTATCAGGAAGAACACTTTTTCTTGTGGTTTAATGACAGTGTAAATCGGCAATTACAAGCTCGGGTGAGTTATTTATTCTGAATGGTATACTGCTTTGTCCAAGACCTCTGCTTACTATCATGGTTGTATTGCCGTTTTGGTGTACTCCCTGTGTATATTTTGGAAAAATGCCCTGTCCGGGGGCAAAAACTGCTCCGATTATCGGGAGTCTGAATTGTCCTCCATGGGCATGACCGCTGAATACAAGATTTACGCCGGATTTACAGTATATGTCAAAAATTTCGGGACGATGGGACAGAAGAATTGTATATGTATCATCTGTTTTCAGTGAATTTATCTTTTCAAGTGCTTCATATCCGTATTCCTCAAGTTCCCTGTCCGTACCGGTAAAATCGGGATCGTCTATTCCGCATATTCTGATTTTATCATTGCTGCGTTCAATTATAATTTCGTCATTTCTCAGAATTCGTACACCAACGCTTTCAAAATATTCAGTGAGCTTTTCCAATTCATCCGGCATACGGCTTTCGTGGTTTCCGGTAACATAATATACAGGTGCTATTTTTATAAGACGTTTTGTAAGACGTTCAGATATATCACGGTGCGTGTGGTAACAGTCTATATAATCTCCCGTTATTATTATCATATCGGGATTTTCTTTTTTTATATCGTCTATAAGAATGTCATTATCATTTCCGAGAGTTGTATTATGAAAATCGGATATCTGAGCTATCCTGAAGCCATCAAAGCTTTCAGGAAGATTTTTGTCCGATATATCATATTCCGTAACATTTATTATATTGTTTTCGTGATACAGCCAAATTCCGTATAATATAACCGCGATGAATATGATTACCGATATTATAAATAATATTTTATGCGGAATGACAACATTATATATAAATTTTTCCATTAATACTCCTCTTTTATTTCTTTATTCTTCCAAAAAATTTGCTGTCGGGTTCAAACGGCACGGAAAGATCATACCCGAGCTTCATCATTTCCCTGAGTTTTATAAGCATCAGATTTATGTCGGAATTCATAGCCGCCGAGGTCTGAACAACATCATAATTTTGCCTTGCATAATTACATACCTCGTCACTGTCGAGCAGAAGATGTGCTGCGAAGGCATTAGCTTCATATTCAATACTGCTGTTGTTCATTCTGAAAAGACTGAATTCCTGAAGTCCCGATTTTGCAGCAAGCTCTCTGTGCCGTTGATCATGACCTATTTCATGTGCAATGACCATTTGCTCGAGATAATAGTCGAGTCTGTCGTTGAGAAAAATCATCCTGTGTTTCCATAAATAAGTATACATTCCAAGAAGATTTTTGAAATCCGAACGGTATATAATTTTTATTCCGAGCATATCCGCAATTTTATGTGCATCCCTGCTTCCGCACCTATGCACAAGTTCATTAGCCTGACGGTATATTTCATAAGAATCCATAGCCTCACCCCTGTCCGGTATTACTTTAGTAGTCTGCATATTCCAATGATAAAGGCTGATTTATTCGCCGTCGGAATTTGCGGCTTTTTTTGGTGCATATTTTTTATTATCAGCTTTACATTCAAAATATGCTTCAGTGAGTGCTCTCATAACGGCGTCCCTGTCTTCTTCCGAAAGCTCGCCGCCTGCAAACATTCCCACGAGCTGTGATACAAGCTTTTCTGCTTCTCTTTTTCCGCCCGAACCGTACTGCTCTGTTGCACGGACAACAAATTCCTCGTCCTCTGTCAGAAGATAATTCACATCACATCCGAAGAGTTCGGCAAGCTTATAATATATTTCTCTTTTTCTGGGATATCTTCCTTCAGTTTCGTAGCTTATGTAATTTCTGCGGCTTATGCCTATCGCTTCGGCTACTTCTGTTTGTTTAAGCTTTGATTCCGCACGTAATTTTACCAGTTTTTCTCCGAATTTCATAATAAGACCTCCGTTGGTGATATTTAACTGCACAAAACATCTTGACAAGTGCAGTTGGATGTACTATAATAATTTTTAAATAAGAGAAGTTTTACTGCACATATAATAACACAAAATGCACTTGATGTCAAGAGGTGGGATAAAAATGCCGAGAGTGATTCTTCACAGTGATATGAACAGCTTCTATGCTTCCGTAGAAATAATGCTTAATCCATCGCTGAAAGGAAAGGCGGTTGCGGTCTGTGGAAATACTGAGGAACGTCATGGGATAGTTCTTGCAAAGTCCGATCCTGCAAAAAAATGCGGAGTTAAAACCGGAATGGCGGCATGGGAGGCTGAAAGGCTTTGCAGGGATATAATATTCGTACCTCCTCAGTATGATGAATATCTTAAATATTCCAAAGCGGCACATGAAATATACAAGGATTATACGGATCAGATAGAACCTTACGGTATGGACGAATGTTGGCTTGATGTAACCGGAAGTGAAAGACTTTTCGGAAACGGGGAAGAGATTGCAGATAAGATAAGAAGCAGAATAAAGAAGGAATTGAATCTCACGGTATCAATAGGGGTATCTTTTAACAAAATTTTTGCCAAGCTTGCAAGCGACATGAAAAAGCCGGATGCAGTTACCGTAATAAGTGAGGAAAATTTCAGGGAAATAGTATGGAGGCTTCCGGCACGGGATCTGCTTTTTGTCGGTCGTGCAACGGAAGAAAAGCTGAGGAAGATAGGTATACACACAATAGGGGATATAGCGGAAACAGATGCACAGGTACTGAAAAGCTTTTTTGGAGTTAACGGGATATATCTTAAAAAATATGCGATGGGTCTGGATGATTCTCCGGTAACGGATATGTACAGCAGTCCTCCCATAAAATCCGTAGGACACGGGATAACCTGTGTAAGTGATCTTAATACCAATTACGAAGTATGGAGGGTAATGCTAGAGCTTTCACAGGATATAGGTCACAGACTCAGAAAGTATGACCTTAAGGCGGGCGGGGTGCAGCTTTCGATACGGAGCAATGATCTGCGTTTTCATCAATTTCAGGGAATGACGGATATATATACTCAGAGTCCTTCCGTTATAGCTTCAAAGGGAATGGAGCTTTTTAAAAGGAATTACGACTGGGACATACCGGTTCGTGCAGTAAGCATAAGGGCGATAAATCTTTCGGATAAGTTTTTATGTGAGCAGTTGAGTATGTTTTGTGATGGCGACAGACTTGAAAAAATTGATAACCGCGATCTGTGCATAGAAAAAATACGTGCGAAATTCGGAAAGGGTGCTATACGTAATGCCGTACTCATGGGTGATCTGAAAATGCCGGATGACGGCAGGGAAAAGGTTATTATGCCGGGAAATTTCCAGTAATTATACAGTTTATTGTACAATAAACTTTGACATATGCGAAATATTGTAATATACTAATGTCAAGGTCACATCGTTATCTTAAAAATATCAGGCACTTAAAGGGTATCAATAAATTATTAAGGAAGAGAGGAAGTATTTATGTCACGACAAAAAAATCAGAAGAGAAAAATACTTGAAATAAATGATATAATAAGGCACGCCGAAGGGGAGAGGGGAGCACTTTCAACGAAAAAAATCTGTGAGGAGCTTGAAAGAAGAGGAGTGTCGTGTGACAGAAGAACCCTCGCAGATGATTTTGAGATACTTGCTGATTTTATAAATTCCAATGATGATTATGAATATTATCTTGTAAGTGAGGTTTTCGGAAGAACGAATAAATATTATTCCGAAGCAAAGGAAAACAATGCCAAGGTACGTTTCAGCATGGATGAGCTTAAGAAGCTGATAATTGCCGTAAATTCGCTGAGACTTACCGACAATATGGAAAAATCGGAGATTGATTTGCTGAAAAACAAGCTTATCAGTGCCGCACCTCCTCGCAACAGAAAGCGTCTGCTTGAGTATGCCGAGGATAATTATTATATTCTCGATACGATAGCGGCAAAGATACTTATTGATTCTGTAAATTCCCTGAGCTTTATGCACGGAAATATGTCAAATCGTATTATAAAGACCATAATAAATCTTGCGGACAGTGAGGACAGGAATGTACTTGAAACAGAGCAGAATAACCCGATTTATAATAATGACATCAGCGACGGCATAACTCTGTATGAAATTGACAGGATATTCCGTGCTATAGATAACAGAACCAGGCTTAGCTTTAAATATTTTGATCTTGACGAAAACAGAAACAGGATTTACCGTCATGACGGTAAGCAATACATTGTTGAGCCGTTGACTCTTATTCCAAATGACAATCATTATTATCTTATATGCTATGACGGAACGACTCTGAACGGAACGCGTACATACAGAATTGACAAAATGAGTGATATAGAGGAAACAAATGAAGAAATATCGGGAACGGCGTTTGAATTTCGTGACTATATCCCTCAGATTACGAATCAGGTATTCAGGATGTACAGCGGTCCGCTAAGAAAAGTTACGTTGGAATTTGAAAATAGTATAATAGGAAACGTATTTGATAAATTCGGAACAGATGTAAAAATAGAGCGTGTTGACGAAAAATACTGTAGGATAACTGAGGAGATACAGATAAGTCCTCCGTTTTTCGGGTGGCTGTTCCAGTTCTCAAAGAAAATGCATATAATCTCTCCTGACGATTTGATAAATGAATATAAGAGATTATGTGATGATGTGGTAAATGATCGGTCTGACGGATATTTTACCGAAGATGATAAGCTATAAAGAATTATTATAAATTATTACACTTGATTATACAAAAAAGGAAAGAGTCGTCTTTGTCGGACGGCTCTTTAATATTTGATTATTCAAAATTTTTTATTAGATTAACCATTTCTATTGCACCAAGAGCACAGTCATATCCTTTGTTTCCTGCTTTGGTTCCTGCCCTCTCTATAGCTTGCTCTATGTTCTCTGTCGTAAGTATTCCAAACATCACAGGAATACCGCTTTCAAGACCAACGGCGGCGATTCCCTTTGATACCTCATTACATACATAATCATAATGACTTGTAGAACCGCGGATAACTGCTCCAAGACATATTACGGCATCATATTTGCCGCTCTGTGCCATCTTTGATGCAATAAGCGGTATTTCAAATGCTCCCGGTACCCACGCTGTTTCAATATCATCCTCACGCACACCGTGCCTCAGAAGACCGTCCTCTGCACCGCTCAGAAGCTTTGATACAATAAATTCATTGAACCTCGCTGCAACAATTCCTACTCTGATGCCCTCCGCAGTTAATTTACCCTCGTATGTTCTCATTACAACCATTCCTTTCATATTTTATAATCAGTATTTCATTATATGACCCATTCTCTGCTGTTTTGTTTTCAGATAAAACAAATCATGCTCGTTTGCCTCCATTTGAATCGGTACTCTTTCAGTTATTTCGAGTCCAAACTCGGAAAGCTGATATATTTTGTCCGGATTATTCGTTAAAAGTCTGATACTTTTAACACCTAATTCCCTCAAAATCTGTGCACCGATATAATATTCCCTGCTGTCGGCGGCAAATCCGAGTGCAATATTAGCCTCAAGCGTATCCATGCCCTGTTCCTGCAATTCATACGCCCTCAGTTTGTTTATAAGACCTATACCTCTGCCTTCCTGACGCATATAAAGAAGAATACCTCTGCCTTCTTTTTCTATCATAGTCATTGCCGCCACAAGCTGCTGTCCGCAGTCACACCTGAGAGAACCGAACGTATCTCCTGTCAGACATTCCGAATGTACACGGCACAAAACATCTTTGCCGTCACCTATATCTCCCTTAACAAGTGCGATGTGATGTTCACCGTTAAGCGTATTTACAAAGCCGAATGCCTTGAAATCTCCGTACTTTGTCGGCAGATTTACCTCTGCTCTTTTTTCTATAAGCTTTTCATGACTTTTACGGTAATTCTGCAAATCCCTTATTGTAATAAACGTAATATTATATTTTTCAGCCAATTCCTTAAGCTGAGGTGTTCTCATCATAGTGCCGTCATCCGCCATTATCTCACAGCAAAGTCCGCATTCTTTAAGACCTGCAAGTCGGCATAAGTCAACGGTAGCCTCCGTATGACCGTTTCTTTCGAGTACACCGTTTTTCCTTGCTAAAAGCGGGAACATATGTCCCGGTCTGCGGAAATCCTCCGGCTTCACACTGTCGGAAACACAAGCCATAGCCGTAATTGAACGTTCGGCTGCGGAAATGCCTGTTGTTGTGGATATATGGTCGATCGACACGGTAAATGCCGTTTCATGGTTATCCGTATTATTTTGCACCATCTGAGGAATTTTGAGCTTTCTTACATATTCCTCCGACATGGGCATACAGATAAGTCCCTTGCCGTGTATTGCCATGAAATTGATATTCTCCGTCGTGGCAAATTCTGCCGCACAGATAAAATCCCCCTCATTTTCACGGTCAGGGTCATCCGTTACCAGTATGATTTTACCCTTTCTTAATTCCTCCAAAGCTTCTTCTATGGTATTAAATTCCGACATAATATTTCCTCCTCTTTAATAATCGCTGTCAGAAACCATATTTCTGCAAAAATTCCATTGTAATTCCGCTCTTTCCGGTTTCCTCTTTTTTTCCGTCAATAAGCTTTTCCACATATTTACCGATAATATCCGTTTCCAGATTCACACTGTCACCCTCATGTTTATTTCTCAAAGCAGTAATACCAACTGTATGGGGAATAGCAGATACCGAAAAATTATTTTTATCGACCCTTGCAACGGTCAGACTTATTCCGTCCACCGCAATTGAACCTTTCTCCACAATATATTTCATAATACTGCTGTCAGCCTGTATAGTGTACCATATTGCCGTATCGTCACGTCTTATTTTTGTAACTCTGCCTATACCGTCAACGTGTCCGGCGACAATATGTCCCCCGAACCTGCCGTCTGCCGCCATAGCTCTTTCAAGGTTCACTTCGCTTCCTTCCGTAAATCCTCCGCCCGAACGGTCAAGTGTTTCATGCATGATATCCGCCGTAAACCAATCGCTTCCAATATCCGTAACAGTAAGACATACTCCATTAACGGCTATACTGTCACCGATTTTCGTACCATCCGTTACCTTTTTTGCCCGTACCTTGACAACAGCAGAAAATTTTCCTTTGTTTATTTTTTCTATGATACCGATTTCCTCAATAATTCCGGTAAACATCACATATCCACCTCACCCTCAATAAGAAAATCGTCACCAAGCCTTGATATCACCGTATTTTTAAGCCTGAAAGCACTGTCGGGAGATTCAACACCAATACCGCCGATCGGAGTCTTTGCGGTATTTCCTCCGAAAAGTTTAGGTGCAATATATATCTGTGCCTTATTTACAATGCCGCTGCTCAGAGCAGACCAATTCAGGGCTGCACCGCCCTCAAGCAGAATACTGTCAATTTTCTCCCCGCCAAGTTTTTTCATTAACACGCAAAGGTCGATATGTCCCTCTTTTTTGGGAATATTCATAATACGGCAGCCGTTTTTTTCATATTCTTTGATTTTATCCTTATCCTCACAACAAGTCGCAATAATCGTGCTTACTTCTTTTGCCGTCTTAACAATTTTGGAATCGAGCGGAGTAATAAGCCTGCTGTCGCATATTATTCTTACGGGATTTTTTCCCTCTGGAATACGGCAGGTGAGCATAGGGTCGTCTGCAATAACAGTACCCGAGCCTACCATTATGGCACTGTATCTGTGCCGCTGTTCGTGTACACATTCCCTTGCAATTTCTCCTGTTATCCATTTTGATTTTCCTGTATATGCAGCAATTTTCCCGTCCGCTGTCATAGCGTATTTCATAACAACAAACGGAAGTCCTGTCCTTATATAATGTAGGAAAATCTCGTTGAGTTTGTCACATTCCTCTTTGAGAACATTTTCCTCAACCTCTATTCCGTGTTCCCTGAGAATTTTTATACCCTTGCCTGCTACAAGCGGATTGGGATCTCCGGACCCCACAACAACACGTTTTATCCCGGCTTCTATCACCGCATCGGTACAGGGCGGCTGTTTTCCGTAATGACAGCAAGGCTCAAGCGTGACATACATAGTTGCCCCCCTCGGAGAAACCTTGCACGAAGCCAGTGCATTACGCTCTGCGTGAGGCTCGCCGTATTTTTCGTGCCATCCCTGACCTATAATTTCTCCGTTCCTGACAATGACAGCCCCCACCATGGGGTTGGGAGATGTATAGCCGCAGCCTTTTTTTGCAAGCTCAAGGGCAATACCCATATATTCACTGTCATTCATAAAATCACTGTCCTTATATAATGTAAAGCAGATGTAAAAATCTGAAATATAATATTGAATGTCTACTATCAAGTATATACTTTTTCCCTTTCCCCGTCAAGGCTATTTTTGCCAACATACAGCAAACGGATTCTATATTATTTTCGTTGACATTCCTCTGTTTATTTATTATAATTAAAGACGTCAAAAAACATACGGAGGTCTTAGTCTTATGTACAAGTTATTCAAATCAACCAAAACAGCATATTATATTTCATTAGTTGCCTCATTCATAATATTCCTTTCCGAATTGTTTTTACTTCCACGGCCGTTATGCTTTATTGTAATAGTTGTTACGTACATAATCCTCGTTATTATTCTGTTTATCATCCTCGTATATGCAAATAAAAAATATAATAAGACATTAGAAGTGTTTTCAAGTGACCCGATAGAGTTTATCAAGGAACAGGAGTCCTTTCTGCAAGTTCCCAACCTGTCTAAAAAAGTTACGGCTTTGATTAAAACTAATATAGGCAGTGCATATATAAATTTAGACAGGTATTCCGAAGCAAAGGAGTTTTGCAGCTCACTTGAACCCTATGTAACTAAAAAATCAAATGTTATAAATAGATTTGTACTTATGACAAACCTTACGGTGATCAATGCCCATTTGAAGGATCGTATATCAACAGAAAAATACCGAACAATGGCAAAAAACGCACTGAATTATATAAAAAACTCCAAGGTCTTTTCGGCTCCGGAAATGGTAAACAAGTATGAAATAATCTTCAGAACGTCCTGTGCCTCAGCAGACTTTTTTCTTGAAAAAAATCATCAAACAGCAGATGAACTGCTGAAGTGTATAGATCCTTATTACGATATAAAACAAGAAGTCAGCGGATACAAAGACGAAGTGAGTTACCACTATATAAAAGGTTATGCCCTTACTGTTTTAGGTGAACACGATAAAGCGAGAGAGCATTTTGAATATATCACGAAAAGCGATACTAAGCTGCCATGTGCAGAACGTGTCAGGAACTACTTAAGAACAGGCGACCAAAGCTGTCTTGATGCTTAAGGTGATTTTATACAAACAGCTCCGGTGAGGAATAGATCCCCGCCGGAGCTGTGTTATTTGAACGGATATTTTAAATTTTTTCGATAAGAACCTTCATCTGCTGTTCAAATGTATCCTTGTCAACCAAATACATAAAATTCCTGTAGGAGCCGTCATAGGTCTCGTCCATAATTACTTTTTTTGCATTTTTTGCTGTGAGTGTTTTCCAGTATCCGCAAACAAGATACGAACCGTCAGTTGTCACTTGTATAGGAGGTTGGAAAGGATAAACTGAGGAATAAATACCGGCTCTTGTAATATCCCCGCCTGCATATTCGTCACCCACAGATAATTTCTCGCCGTATACATAAATCGGCAATACGCAATTCATACCTTTTTTCATTATCAGAAGCGGATCTAAGCATGAGGCTGTACTGTCCTCTATAACTATTGTCTGCCCGCTTATATCATCTCCGTACCATGTTCTGTCAACTGCTACCTCATAAACAACGGTATTGTAAATGTTGTGCAGAACTTTGCCCTCGCCGAATTTATCGTCATATACATCAAAATTATATTCCTTGACGTAGAGATTGGTAATTTTACCCTCAACAATCTTATCAGTCTGATTTTTAAGCATATTCTCATCAAACATTGCAATATCCTCGGATGTCACGGGCATATTCAGTACTTCTTCATTATCCTCTGTTTCAGGCAAGGCGAGCTCGGAATATTTAACTGTTCCGTCAGATTCGGAATTATCCTTTACTTCCTCGGGTTCGGAGGTGTAAGGGGAGAAACTTTCCGAGGGTTCTGTTATGGCATCCTGTTTATCGCTTGAGATGTCAACCGGTTCATTCTCATTAACTCTGCCAATATAGTTGATTGCTGCAAAGCCCAAGGCTGCTGCAATGCACAGGCACGCCGCACTCATTGCCCACCTTACATAGGACGGTGCCTTATTCTTTATTTTTCCCTTGGCTTCTTCAATAAAACGTTCGTCAATATCGGTTATGGCATCATACAGCTTTTCGCTTTTATTTTTTTTCATAATAAATAACCCTCCTTCTCAAGAGCAGCTTTCAGGCTTTGTCTTAGTCTGTAAAGCTTCTTAGCTAATTTCTTGTCGGACATTCCGTATTCCCCGGCAAGTTTATTTACCTTTTCTCCGTACCAGTAACGTCGTACGAACAGAACTCTGTCCCCCCTCGTAAGAAATGCAAGCCATGAATTGAGTGCTTCGGAAAGCTCCTTGCCCTCAATTTCATTCTCCACATTGTCGGAAGAGGGTATGCAGTCTTCAAGCTCGTCAAGGATTTCTTCAATCCCTAAATAACGCTTTTGCCTGTGATTTCTTCTCCACATATCAATAGCCGTATTCCTCGTCACTCTGCCGAGCCATGTACTCAGTTTTCCGGGTTTCTGCGGAGGTATGGAATTCCATGTTTTAAAATAAACATCATTGACACATTCTTCCGCATCCGACCCGACCGTCAATATGTTGACCGCAATATTACGACAGTAAGTGCCGTATTTCACGTCAAGCTCGGAAATTGCCGATTCGCTTCGTTCAAATAATAATTTTACTATTTCCGGATCATCCATGATTTTTCCCCCTCCGTTATATTGTTGTCTGAAGGCCTTCATATATAATGACGATATTTAAAAGAATATATTCCTGTATTTAATACTGAAATAAAAAAAATCACAGGCAAATTTCTCAGCCTGTGATTTTTGTTTCATAGAAAGGAGTACTATGAGAATATCAAAATTATAATGCACAATCTTACTACTCTCCCACGTATATTATAGCTTCTATTCGTAGATATGTCAAGTAGTAAATTTTGTCAATATGTAATAATTGTATTAAAAAAGACCCGGATATTCTCTTGACTTTAAATATTCGTAATATTATAATGTTAGATGGCTGTTTGTAATATTTTTGTAAACAAAATTTGAACGGTTATTTAAGACGGTGAGTAGTTATTTGTCCTTGATCATTGCAGCGGCAGAGGATAATCACTGTATGACGTGCTTATGTATCAGAGCAGTGAAAATGGGGAAATTATTTAATGATAATTATGGAAGAAATTTAATTATATATAATGAGGGGATAATATGGCAATTTTTAATTCAAGAAATATCGAATTTCGCAATCCGACGGGGGCAGTACCCTCCGGTACAAAAATTCATCTTAAGATAGTTCTTGAGAGGGATTTGAAATGTTCGGCTGCTTTTGCAATTCTGAAGGATGATTCGTCCGGGGATGCGTTCGTTTCAAGTATGTACTGGTGCGGAATGGTCGGAGATGACCGTGAGCAGTGGGAATGTGATATCGATCTTGAAAATGTCGGTCTGTATTGGTACAATTTTGAGATTGATACCTGTTACGGTAAAAGATATATAATGAAAGGCTTCGGAGGAGAGGGATATCTTGCACTGACAAACCGGGAGCCGCATTTTCAGCTTCTGTGTTATGATAAGGATTTTGAAACTCCCGATTGGATGCCGGGCGGTATAATGTACCAGATTTTCCCCGACAGATTCTATAATTCGGGCAAAGCAAAGAAAGGTGTATATCCTGATAAGAAAATACAGACCGAATGGGATGTTATTCCTGACTGGCGACCGAATGAGCATGGTGTTATAACCAATTCAGACTTTTTCGGCGGCGACCTTGAGGGAATCACACTCAAGCTGCCGTATCTTAAAAGTCTCGGGGTGACGTGCATTTATCTTAACCCCATATTTGAAGCATATTCCAATCATAGGTATGATACGGGTGATTATGAAAAGATAGATCCTGTTCTCGGGGACGAGGAGGATTTCAAGAGGCTTTGTGCGGAAGCTGCTAAGCTTGGCATACACGTTATCAATGACGGTGTGTTCAGTCATACGGGTGATGACAGCAAATACTTTAACCGCAAAAACAGATATCCCGCAAACGGTGCGTATAATTCCAAAGAATCACCCTATTTGGGATGGTATAAATTCATAGAATGGCCGAACATATATAATTCATGGTGGGGATTTGATACTCTTCCGGAGGTTGAGGAGCTTTCTACATCATTTAACGAATATATAAACGGTGAAAACGGAATAATCAGAAAATGGATAAAGGCAGGAAACAGCGGTTGGCGGCTTGATGTTGCTGATGAGCTTCCGGATGAATTTATACAGCATTTGCGTGAGGCTGTCAAATCCGAAAACAAAGATGCACTTCTTTTGGGAGAGGTGTGGGAGGATGCTTCAAACAAGGAAAGCTATGGTTCGAGGAGAAAATTTCTGCATGGAAAAGAGCTTGACAGTGTTATGAACTATCCGTTCAGAGATGCCATACTTGGTTTTCTTGACTGCGGGGACGGCAGAGAGATGATTGAGATTGTTCTGAATATTCTTGAAAATTATCCGCGTCCCGTTGTACGTTGTCTTATGAATTTGCTCGGAACGCATGATACGGAGAGAGTTATTACACTTCTTGCCGGGGAAAGGCAGAACGGCAGAGGAAGGGAATGGCAGGCTGCAACTTCGCTGAATCCGGAGCAGCGTGAATACGGTCTGAGGAGGATGAGGCTTGCGAGCGGAATCCTGTATACACTACCGGGCATTCCGTGTATATATTACGGCGATGAGGTTGGTGTTGAGGGATACAAGGATCCGTTCAACCGAAAAACCTTTCCGTGGGGAAATGAAGACAAGGGGCTGCTTGAATGGTACAGAAAGCTCGGAGAGATGCGTCTTAGCCGTTCTTGTCTTATTGACGGTGATCTGCGTGAGTTCGGTTCTGCCGGCAGGACAATGGGGTATATACGTGAGGATGAAAAGGAGATGCTTCTTTGCGTATTCAATGCAGCGGATCACACAATAAATTTTCGTATGCCGGATGAATTTATCGGAGGGGAAGCTTTGCTCGGCACGCAGGTTGAGGGTAATGAAATCATAATTCCCCGTGACAGCTGTGCCTTCATTGTTTCATGCGGTGTGCCACCGCTGTCAGTTCGTAATTAATTTACTCAGGTCAATTAATCTTTGGCTCGACCGTTAATTAACACGATGAACAACAGATGAGTATGTCATTTGTAGTTGCGGAAAGCCTCGTAAGAGGCTTTCACGACACACTCTACCGCACACCGACAGGCAAAACTAATTATCGCGGAAACAGACTACTCTTCACTATAAACAAAGCGAACGCAGTGAGCGAAAACGCGAATTGCCTGCGGGGGTTCCCCCGCCCGCCGCTGTCGGTTCGTAATTAATTTACTCAGGTCAATTAATCTTTGGCTCGACCATAAATTTACTTGATGAACAAGCGATGAGTATGTCATTTGTAGTTACGGAGCGGCTCGCAAGGGTCGCTCTCGACACTCTCTACTGATTAGTTGTGATGAATTGTCAATGATGTTATATATGTATTGACAATTCCGAGATTATGATGTAAAATAATAATAAAGAGAGTACTGCACAGTGAGCGGTTTCTCCAAGTTGTTGGTATTTAAGAAACACCGCCAAGTTTGGACGATTGGGCGGTGTTCCTTATTTTATGTAATAAATAAAGAAATCATTTCTTGCCGTTACGGTCTTTCATGACCGTATAGACAAGAGTGATAACTGCTGTTAGCATAATTATAAATTGATATAATTCATAACTTGACATAGTTATCACCTCCCTTTTTATTCAGGGAGAAACCGCCTACCACTGTGTGCAATACTCTTGTTATATATTACCATTGCTGCAACGGTTTGTCAATAGTTTATATTATGTATTGACAATTCCGGGATTATGGTGTAGAATAAGAGTAAAGAAAGTATCGCACAGTGAGCGGTGTTTCTATTTTATGTATTAAATAAGATTATTTCTTGCCGTTACTGTTTTTCATGACCGTATAGACAAGAGCGATAACAGAAGTTATCAATCGAGTGGGAGGCTGCTAATTTGAGTAGCCTCCCACTTGATTATATAAATTGATTTGCGGATTTTATGTATTGCAATTTGCGGTATATGGTAGTACAATATATATGAAAGGTGGGATTGTTATGAAAGATGCAACGGTAAGTGCGAGGGTAGAGCAGGATGTTAAGGTTGAGGCGGAAAAGATTTTAGCGAAGCTCGGGATACCGGTGTCGGTTCTTATCAATGCGTTGTATCGTCAGATCATATACAAGCATGGAGTGCCGTTTTCGCTTTCTGTTTATGAAGAGCCGAAGGCTCTTGATGAAATGACGAAAGAGGAGTTTGACGCAATGCTTCAAGAGAGCTATGAGCAGTCGCTCAAGGGTGAGGGAGTACCTCTTGAAGAATTTTTTGCGGAATTAAAGAAAGAGCTTCGACCATGAGCAGGTATAAGTTTTTAGTACTGGCGTCTTGTCAAAAAAATATGCAGGAGCTAAAGCATTATATTGCTGATGTTTTATGTAACCCGAGTGCTGCTTATTCTTGTATTGATGAAATTGAGAGGAAGATAGTTGGTCTTGCCGATATGCCTAAGATGTTTAAGCTTGTTGATGACGAGCCGTGGCACTCACGGGGCATAAGAAGAATGCGTGTGAGGAATTTCTTTGTTTATTATCGTGTTGACGATTCCGCAAATATGGTATATATCTTGAATATCATATATGCGAAGCGTGATCAAAAGAAGGCACTTAATTAAACAAAATATTATTAATAAACGAGCAAGGATGGGGGCATATATTCCTGCTTATTATCACAAATAAAGTGAATATATATATATATATATATATATTTGTGCATAAAAATGACAAAATCACGGTTGTATTTGGTAAAAATTAATAAAAAATTTAATATTTTTATTAACTTTCTCTCTTGACAAAGTTAATGAATTGAGTTAAAATGTAAGCAGAAGGTATGGTGGTCTTATAGGTGTTTGCGATAGCCTTGCCTGTGCGGCGGGGGGTGCTTATACGGTCGCTCATACAGGCAGTCAAGGGTCTGCGAAAAGTTACATACATCAGCTTTCCGGAAAGGGAGGATTTTTTATGAACATATTAAAATTTAAAAATTTACACACTTTCAGGTACAGGGCGCTTGCCTTTGTCCTCAGTCTTGCAGTCCTGCTTTCGGGACTGGTTTGGTATGGGGTTGTTCAGAGCAGTCAGCAGAATGCGGATGCGGTTTATCCGTCGAGAACCATTACTTATGTTGATACTGATTTTTACGACTACTACAATGATACTATGGTTGATGGCGGCGGAACAGGTTCTGCACAGGGTGACTTGAAAAGACCGTTTAGGTATTTCAATGAAGCTGTTTCTCAATATGCATTGAATAATAGGTGGCAATATCCACTGTATTTGGGGCAGTTTTGGAAAGATACCAAAGGTGGTGTTGAGACTGATGATATGTACAAAGAGAATACAGCAAGGGAACAGAAAAGTTACAATTATACACCTAAAGGTAGTGGAGATTACGGCGATCAAGGTGTGACACTTAATAATTTTGTTTGGGCAGCAAACCTTGCATTTAGATCTACGACTAACAGTAAAGATGCCGGATATAGTGGGCAAGATCCTACTCCTCAGTTTTATGCTGCAACACAGGGTTTGGTAAATGGAAGTGGTAAAGACAGCAAAGGAAATTTAGTTCCTACCTGTGATGGTGTAAAATTACCGTATTTTGATGAAGATTTTTTAACTGCAGAGTATTCCGGTAAAAAAATAGCTAAAGTCTATGATAATAAATCTTACCCATTTTATGCAACAAATGAATCTGTAAAGATTGGAGTAAGTTATTCTGAAGATTACGGTGCAGTAGGTAGCAAGGTAATGGAAAAGTTTGGTTCGGGTTATCGCTTTGACAGCAATGTAAGCGGATTGTACTTTGACAGCAGCGAAAATTTGATAGCTACGACTAATACGATAACAGATGTTGATGGTAATTTGGGCTTTTTCCCATTCAATGAGTCGAAGTCTGATAATCAAAGTTTGAACTATTGTTTTGGAGCAAAGTATACTATCAATTTCAGCATGAGTGAAAATGGCACTGTTGATGGAGAAGAGTGGAGCCAAGAGCACGGTACAAGCAATGATAACAGAGCGTATTTCACATTCTGTGGTGATGATGATGTGTGGGTTTTCATTGATGATAAACTGGTTCTTGATATGGGCGGTGCTCATAAGAAAGCAGAAGGGTATATTGACTTTGCAAACAAAAAATCAGGAGTTCTGTTTTCGGCAAATATAGCAGAACATACCGGAAGTAACAGTAATTTGCGAGTAGAGGACACGGCTATAAAAAGGTCTGAAACGGATCTTACCGAGATTTTTAACAGTTTGAATCTGGCTGACGGAAAAGAACACAAATTGACAATGTTCTATATGGAACGTGGTATGATTAATTCAAACCTTTTTGTTCAGTTCAATATGCCGACAACTCCGCATGAAAATATACTCACTATAACTGACAAAGTTAGTGTGGAAAATGTTAATGCCGGTCTTAAAAGTCAGACATTGGCTATAGCTGATAGTGATGTTGCAAGATATACTATTTCCAACAAGGGTACGGTTGCTGCTGATGTGGATATTACCGGATTGGAGTATCCGGGAACAGATTTTGTAAGAAGAAATAATAGGGATTTTCCAACGCAACCACAAAGCGTTTTGTTACAAGGAATAAATGCTGGACCGGTTAAAGAGTATATTTATTTGGATCTTAGTCAATTTCACGATTGGACAAATGCAAGTGCTTGGTTTGCGGCAGCATTTACTAACGATGGAATTAGTTATCATTGGGTAAGGTGTGACAAATTAAGTACGTATTTGTATAGGGTTAAGATTCCGGATACAGATTACAGAAATGTAATTTTCTGTCGAATGGATGGTTCAAAAAGTAGCTTAGACTTTAGTTCAAAGTGGAATCAGTGTCCGGCACAAGATAAGGGATTCATAAGTGTAAATGATCTTGTTGCCGTAAAAATTACAGGTTATGATCCTACCGATGGTGGTATTAAAACTTATGGTAGGGCTACTAATACCAAATATAACGGATATCCCATAAAAGAGGGTGGTGTGACACAAGAAGACTACAAGTTCTCCGGCGGCAGCATAAGTGGTTTTACCAGTGTTGCAAATACTAACTACGAGCTTATTGACTCGAAAGCACAAATAAAGAGAAATACTACATGGGGAAGCTTTAGTACATCAAGTATTGCACATAAAACAAGTGGTAGTGGTTCATTGAATTTAATGTATGATGAATCTGCAATATTTACAGGTCAGTTTGCTCCGTCTACATCGTCAAAGCAAAGTATGATGCGGGTAGATCAAAGTGATACTTTGTATAAACCGAGTGTACGAAATGATACAACTGTAGCTAATTTTGATACAGCAAATGGTAGAACTTTAAGCGAATATTACAATATTGACAAGCCACTGCTCGTTTATGCTAATGATAAGAAATCAGACGGTTCTGTTGAAACAGATTCACCCGTTCGTATGTCGATATCCGGTGGAAACAGAGATACGTTTGAATTTAAAAATATTTCAGATACTTCCCAAAAGGTAAACATAGAAGCAATCTACACAAGAGATGTAAAAACCGGCAGTGTTTCCATAACAAAGAAGCTGAAGAATGAGGGTGAAACGTCAACTGATGTATTTACCATGAAGGTTGAAATGAGCAGCCTTTTTGGTACTAAGGACAGCAATCTGAGTACGGTTACTGATTACAGCGGGATAGCTATAAGCGGTTCTACGCTTAGCACGAATCTTAATAAAGATGGAACATTCAAGATGAAAGCCGAAGAAACGGTTAAGATTGAGGGCATACCTGTCGGAACGGTTGTTAAGATTGCCGAGGAAGATGCCGGAGAGTATTTTGATGTAGCTAAAGCAGATATAGATGGCAACGTTGCTACAGGAATAACAGTTGATGAAAACCGTGAAGTTACGGTTACCAACACAAGAAAAACAGGTGCACTTAAGCTTGTTAAGAAACTTACTGCTTCTATGGGGGCTGAACCGTTGTCGGACGATAAGGATAGAAAATTTACCTTTAAGGTAGTTTTGACATCCGGTGATGAAACGATAGATTTCAGTAAGTATCAGTTGACAAAGGGCGGCGAATCTCTGACACCGGATTACAGTACAACGACTACTAACAACGACACGGCTACATTTACCGTAGAGGTAAGCGCAAATGATACCGAAGGTGTAACGATTAGCGGAATACCTTATGGTGCAGCTTATACCGTAACTGAAGAAAATATTCCGGATTATTGGAAAGAAGCAGGCGCTGTTGGAGATAAAGGCATTTTGGACGTTGCTGAAAAAAATGTTACCATAACCAACGAGGAAAAAGTCGGCAAATTGACAATAAAGAAAGCATTGGATTATGCGGGAGCTGAAGGAGAACCGACTGATAGAACAACCGAATTTAAGTTTACGCTTACATTAACTTCAGATGAACACACAAGTGATATGAGTTGGTACGACGAATTGGGTCAACAACTGAAAGGATTGAACTCCGACTGGGGCTATTCTCACAGCGATCATAGTGTGATCTTTACTAAAATAATTACCGCCGCTAACGGTCCGGTAGAATTTTCAGGTATTCCATACGGAATGAAATATACTGTTTCGGAAACGGATAACCCCGGTGACAAATGGAATTATACTAAAACCGTTATTACGCAAGACGGTGATTCTCAAGAATTCACAAATAATAATGCAACCGATACATTGGATCATGATCAAGAAGATGTTGTCGTTACAAACAAGGTACAAACCACCGAGGCATACCTTACAATCGAAAAGTATATTGATGAGTTGTACTATGGTAAAAACGACAATCCACATGGTTTTGTCGAGGGCAGTCAGGGCATAACGGAGAGTACAGATGTCACTAATGACCCATTCGGATATCTGAAATATACAAGTGCCGAGCAGAATTTCGTGTTCAAGATTGAGGCAAGTAAAGAGGGAGAGAAAACCGAAATTTCATATGTTGTGCTGAAATTCGGTGCGAATTCTAAAATATCGGGACCATACGGACCCGGTCAAGGAACTCAACACGTTGAGAGCAGTGGTATATTTAAGTATAAGGAATCTGCTACCGTTAAGGTTCAGTCGGGATGGACATATAAGGTAACCGAGCTTAGAGATGAAAATGGTCTTGCTTGGAGATATGAGTACAGTAACCATGGTTTAACGGCTCCTAATGGAGAAGACGCTACATTCGTTGCCAAAAGCTCGTCAGACGAACCGTCATGTTCTATCACGATTAATGCCGATCAGAGCAGTGGCATACCATCAGTAAGGTTCTTTAATGTACGCAGCGAGAAGAGCCAAAAAATCGAAAGCGATATGTCATCTGTTAAAAACAAACTGACAATAAAGCAGTAAAGCGAAGAGAGGAGTAAGTCGAACATTGAAGGCACTAAAGATTTTGGAGAACGTTATGACAGTCATATTAGCGGCGGCGGTCATTCTCGTTGCGGGAATCTACTATGTACCTAAGATGTTCGGCTATGACCCTAAAGCTGTGGTGAGCGGAAGCATGGTGCTTGCGGGCGTCAGCGACAGCGATCGGCAGTACTACAAGGAAGAATGCGGGATTGAAAATCTCCACGGATATGATGTCGGCTGCCTTGTGTATGTGCATCAAACGGATTTTGACGATATTAAAAACGGCGATGCGATAACATACCGCCTCAGCGATGATTTCATTGTGACACACATGGTTGTGGATATCAATCCCGAAGCACAAACCTTCACGACCCACGGCATAGCAAATGCCAGGAATCTGAACGAAGCAGATATACCGTATTCAAGCGTTTTGGGAAAAGCGTCGGATTTTTCAATACCTCTTGCCGGATATGTTCTCGATTGGGCGAGTTCGGCGGCGGCAAAGATATTGTTAATCACATACATTGTAGTTTACATCATTGTTATGGTTACGAATAATCTCATTGGAAAAGCTTCTGACGATAACGATGATGACGACGAAAAACAAAATAATCCAATGGAATAGAGGTGAAAGCATTGAATATCAGGGAAAAATTCAAGAGCAGACAGGCGAAAAAAAAGCTGAAATATTCGCTTGCGGCGATCGGTCTGTCCGCAGTAGCCGTCTTGACGGTTGCAGTGTCGTCGGCTTTCATGACAGCCCGTACCGAAAAGAAGACTAACGAGTTCAAGCCGTACACCGTCACGAATACTACCGCTGTTGAAAAACATGGCGATAAATATGAACCGAGCGGCGGCGAGTATCAGTTTGAAAAAAACGGTGAAACCGGTACTACAACCAACAAAAATTTCAGCGTTGCCAATCCTAAGGGAGCTCGTATGAAAGCAGTGTATGTACGTGTCTATCCGGTTATAACCGGGGCGGAGAAAAAAGCCGCTGAAAATTCCGCCTATGAGGAGCTTACAAGCGTTGAAATTGATGATTCTTCGAGTTTGAACAACGGCTGGGAAAAAGGTAAGGACGGATACTATTACTACCAATATGTCCTCGAACCGGGATACAGAACACCGGATCTTTTCAAAAACGGTGAGATTCACTTCAAAAATATCGCGACAGATGATAAGGAGTTTAACCTCACATTCATAGCCGATACCGTTCAAGCATGGCCAAACGGCAGCAAAACTGTAGATAAACAGTTTGTGACTAAGGCATGGGGAGAAAATCCCGGTGCTGTTGACCCCGGCGATCCTGGGGTAACCCTCAACACGGATGCCGGTACAGGTATTGCTCAGAAACTTAGTGATAAAGATGTACTTGACTAAGTCCGAAAGCCGGCCGAGAGCTTATCTCGACAAAATAACTAAGGTCTGAACAGTCCATACCCCCGGACTGTTAGCAAAATAAAAATTCCAAATTTAATTTTAGGAGGCAAACACTATGGAAAAAACTACTAAGAAAAAAGTTAGAAAAGCCATACTCGGTGTAACTTCCGTAGCACTTGTTGCAGGAGTTACTTCCGCAATTACGATGGCAATGCTGTCCGACAGGGAGAGCGCTGAAAACACCTTTACAGCAAGTCCTGAGCTGTCGCTTGACTTGCTGGAGCCTAAGTGGGACGGAACGACCGAAGAAATCGAAGGCGTTGATCCGGGTCAGCTTTTTGATCCGGATACAGATGGTGTAAAAGGTGTAGAGGCGGCTTTGTCATATGTGCCGGGAGCGAAAATTAACAAGAACCCACTTATTAAAAACACTTCCAATTCAGATGAATATGTAGCACTGAGGGCTACGTATCAGGTTTTGTGTCGTAACGATTCTGATCCTAGTCATCACGTCGATAATCAGTCAGGTACTCAGTGTTCTGAATTTGGAAACTGGCACACTATAAAAGCGGCAGATTTTAAAAAGTATTTTGCGAAAACTGCTGCAGAAGTCAAAGATGCTGTAGACGAAGATGGTGGTGATGATACTGTAAGTAGGACATTGAGGATTGTAAAAGAGTACGATGATGAAAATTTCGTGTTGGATTCAACTGAGTGGGCTGATTATTATTATTACACAGGAGGTAATGCTGAAGGTAAGTTGAAAATACTGGCTCAGGATATGTGTACGTCCAGTGTCTTCAATTATGTTGTTCCTCTTCAGACCCTTGATCAGTGCGATGATTCTGCTGATGGTGATCAACATATGTTTAAACTCACAGGTTGCGAGTCCTGTAAAGATGGTGGAGCTCTTTATCAGGAACCATTGTTGGACTATGGAGAAAATGCGAACCACGATAGGCAAGCAGAAGTTGTTATCTTGATAGGCAACCAGCAAGGTCTGCCTGAATTCAGGATTGTTGTTACTGCTGCGGCAGTCCAGACCGAGAATATTACGTCTGATGAGGCAAAGGTAGCGTTAAAGAATTGTTTCCCGGCTATAACGAATAAGGAAAACGCTTTTGACAAGTAATAAAAACTACTTAATGATTGGAGGATAATACAATGAAAAATACAACAAGAAAAAAATTATTAAAAGTTGTAACTGCTGTTGCAACTCTTGGAATAGTTGCTGCTGTTTCGTTTTCTGCAACTTTTGCGTATTTAACCGCACGTACAGAAAGAAAAGTGAATACTTTTTCTTCCGGCGGCGTTGACATTGAACTTACAGAGCCTAATTTTGAGCATCCGCAAAATAAGGTTGAGTATAAACCCGGTGATACAATTGTCAAGGACCCTATGATTACAACATTAAGTGACGAGGCCACATATGTTGCAGCTGTAGTAACTTACTATAAGGAAATCTCAAAAGAAGAATATGAAGCCGGAATAGCCGGCAATGAGAAAGTGTACAAAGTCAGGGAAAGCGGCAACGACGTATACTATAAATGGATTACTGCTAACGGCTTTAAGAAAGATATTGCAGAGTTGAATTTTAATGAAGAGCGCTGGGCTAAAGCCGTTGGAATGCCCTCGTTGTCCCCTGCTAATGTATTCTATTACAAAGGCACTGAGCCAAAATTGGCAAAATTGGAAAAGAACAAAAATACCGAATCTTTATTTACACATGTTAAGTTCAAAAAAGAGTCTAGTGTATTAGGTGAAGGCGAGGCTAAAGTAGGAGGAAACTCCATTCCGAATGTAAAGATTTTAGTAACCGCATTTGCGGTACGTGCTTCTTCGTATGAAGACGTTGATGCTGCTAAAGATGCTCTCAATGCACTTATTGAAGCTCATTTTAATGAGATTAAACTCACAGGTGATGGTACTTAATAAATGACGAATAATGAAATGCTTTGAGGTGATGACCAATGAAAACAAAAAAATTAATACTTACCGGCACTGCCATAGCGAGTGTTTTGGCACTGTCAGTCGGCATCACCTGGGCGGCTTTCTCCGCTAAGACAACAACCCAGAATGTTGTAACAATGGGTAATGTGCATATCGACTTGATAGATGAATACACAAGGCCGGAGGGTGGTGTCGGTCCCGGAGATAAGATCGTAAAAAGAGTATCGGCAAAAAATACGGGCAAGAACACTGAATATGTCAGAATTGCTGTTGACAAGGCGTGGTGTGACCCGAAGACGGGTAATGAGCTTGTGCGGAGTACGTATGACCCCGACTATATAATTCTCAATATAAATGATCGGAAATGGGTAAAAGGATCGGACGGCTACTACTACTACCAAGAGCCGCTCCTCCCGAATGATGAAGCAGATAATCTTATGGAATCATTTGAACTGCCGGCTGATTGGGATATGAACGGTTACACAGACCTTGAAGGTCACATAACCGTGCAGGCTGAGGCTATACAGTATGATAATTTCTATCCCGAAAGAAATTCTGAGGATAAGATTATCGGATGGAACGGTCAGACTGTACAGGAGGCTCTGCCGGAGGTGACATACACCTTTGTAAATTCCACAAATAACAGTAATGTTACTTTCCAGTATGGAACTCACGAGTTTGTTGTTCTTCCGGATAGCACGGATCTTTTCGGCAACTTTAAGGGTGTAATGCCCGGCGACAGCAGAGAGCAGAAGGTCGTTATCAAAAACGAAAACGAAGACAAGGTTAAAATTTGGGTATATGCTCTGCCTGCTGATATAAGCCACTTCACGGATGTAGAGGGCAGGACTGCACAGGAACAGAAAGTCCAGTCCGACGACCTTCTAAGCAAGCTTGAGCTGACGGTTACAAAGGATTCCGCTGTCGAAACGCCAAGTAACGACCTTTATAGCGGTAAGCTTATCAGTCAGTATGACCCTGATCCGATCAACCCGGTCAATGCAAAATATCTCGGCGAATATTCAAAGGGTGATACGTCAACACTCACACTTACACTGAAAGTTCCCGAGGAGCTTGACAATGCCTATGATGATGCAATAGCAAAAATCCAGTGGGTATTTGTTGCTTCTAACGATGAGGAGCCAAGCGTACCGAGTGAGCCGAGCGAGCCGAGTGAGCCAAGTGAACCGAGTGAGCCGAGCGAACCGAGTGAGCCAAGTGAGCCGAGTGAGCCAAGTGAGCCGAGTGAGCCAAGCGAACCCGAGGAATCGAGCGAGCCGGAGTCAAGCGAACCCGAGGAATCGAGTGAGCCGGAGTCAAGCGAACCCGAGGAATCAAGTGAGCCGGAGTCAAGCGAACCCGAGGAATCAAGTGAGCCGGAGTCAAGTGAACCCGAGGAATCCAGTGAGGAACCGAGTGTCCCCGATGAGCCAAGCGAACCCGAGGAATCCAGTGAGGAACCGAGTATCCCCGA
>X301_European_Hare__coassemble_1006_pt1 | contig 25772 bp, 25 predicted proteins | sample X301_European_Hare__metabat2_low_PE_012 | metagenome-assembled genome bin X301_European_Hare
TTAAAACTAAATGTCGCTTAATTTCACGGACATTTTATATTGCAATTTATAAATTGCATATAAAAGCCAAAAAATGCTTGCAATTTCAGATTAGGTATGTTATAATCTTATACGCAAATCACACGTTGGTATTTATTCGTTAGGTGCATATCAAACGGTATGTCGGAATTACAAACCGGCGGAGGAAAAACCTAAGGAGGATTTTATTATGGCATCAGTAGTATCAATGAACCAGCTTTTGGAGGCGGGCGTACATTTCGGTCACCTTACAAAAAGATGGAACCCCAAGATGGCTCCCTACATTTTCACGGAGAGAAACGGTATCTATATTATCGATCTCCAGAAAACGGTTAAGAAGCTTGAAGAAGCTTATAACTTTGTTCGTGAGCTTTCAGAAGAAGGAAAGTCTGTACTCTTTGTGGGAACAAAGAAGCAGGCACAGGATTCGGTCAGAGAGGAAGCTCTCCGTGCGGGTGCTTTTTATGTAAACGCAAGATGGCTCGGCGGTATGCTTACAAACTTTACGACTATCCGCAGAAGAATTGAAAGACTTAGTCAGCTCCGCACAATGGAATCGGACGGAACCTTTGATCTTCTCCCGAAGAAAGAGGTTATCAAGCTCAATCTTGAGATTGAAAAACTGGAAAAATTCCTTGGCGGTATCAAGGATATGAAGGAATTGCCCGGAGCACTCTTTATAGTTGACCCCCGCAAGGAAAGAATTGCGGTTGCGGAGGCAAAGAAGCTCGGAATTCCGATTGTAGCTATTGTAGATACGAACTGTGATCCCGATGAGATCGACTATGTAATTCCCGGCAACGATGACGCTATACGTGCAGTTAAGCTTATTTCAAGTGCTATGGCTAACGCTATAATCGAGGGCAACGAGGGAAGAACAGGAGCAGCAGCCGAAGATGCAGAAGATGATGAAGAGGCTGTTGAGGAATAATCAGTAAACTAAATAGCCGCAATTGTCGTTGCGGCTATTTTTTGAGTAATTATAATTTTGTATACGGAGGTTATTAAACATGGCATTTACAGCTAAAGATGTAATGAAATTAAGAGAGAAGACCGGCTGCGGTATGATGGACTGTAAAAAGGCTCTTACGGAAGCAGACGGAGATATGGACAGAGCAATAGACGTACTCAGAGAGCAGGGACTTGCAAAGGCTGCAAAGAAGGCTTCAAGAATTGCTGCCGAGGGTGTGGCTTTCGCAATGACCAATGATGATAAAACAGCAGGTGTTGCAATCGAGGTAAACGCTGAAACAGACTTTGTTGCAAAGAATGCGGAATTTCAGGCATTTGTAAAGACAGTAGCAGAAACCGTTATGGCTGAAAAGCCGGCGGATGTTGAGGAGCTTCTTACGAAGACAGCAGTTGGAACATCTGCAACGGTTGCGGAACTCCTTCAGGAGAAGATTCAGACAATCGGTGAGAATATAATCATCCGTCGTTTCAAGTTTTTCGATGGAAATGTTGCGGCATATGTACACATGGGCGGCAAGATTTCCGTTCTTGTTAAGTTTGACACAGATGTAGCAGGTACAGATGGCTTTGCGGAATACGCAAAGGATATGGCAATGCAGATTGCCGCTGCTAATCCTCTCTATATGACAAAAGAAGATGTTCCGGAGGATGTTATTGAGCATGAAAAGAAGATCATGACAGAGCAGGTTGTTAATTCCGGTAAGCCTGCAAATGTTGCCGAGAAGATCGTAATGGGAAAGATCGGTAAGTATTATGAGGAAAACTGCCTGCTATTCCAGTCCTTTATCAAGGATAACAAAGCTACTGTTGAGCAGTACACAAAGCAGAAGGCAAAGGAACTTGGAGGTAAGATTGAGATCGTTGATTTTGTACGTTTTGAAAAGGGCGAAGGTCTTGAGAAGCGTTCCGACGATTTTGCTGCCGAGGTTGCCAGCATGGTTAAGTAAGCAATTCTGATTTACTTTAAAAACAATTATTTATACAAACGGTAAAAGCAAGGTTACAGGATCAGATTCTGTGACCTTGTTTGTGTTAGAATTAAAATATTATAGTTTTGTTGCGGTATTAATTATTAAGATTAACAAATGAAAGTCAAAATCCGATTCCGAACGCTGTACGTGAAGCAGCACCGGAATCAGATTTATTAATCTTATCTTGTAGTTTTTATCCGGAAGCCCTTGATTTTTCATGACGGTGTATTATTCAACGATTTTTTCGGCATGGAAAAAATCAACCTCAGCTCCGAACGGATGGAAAATTATGCCCTTGACATTTCCGGCACTTGCATAATATCTGTTTTCAATATAGAGAGGATAGAATATACCTCTGTCCAACAGATCCTGTTCAACTCTTTTTATACTGTCCGCCTCTGCGGCTACCTGATTTTTTCTTATTTTTTCCACATCCGAATCATACTCCTCATCATGAAATGAAGCGGTATTATATTTGCTTGTTGATTCAAACATTTCCAAAGTACTCAGAGGTGTATTACCCTGAACGGTAAGCGGGGCAATAACGATTTCAAAATCACCGCTGCCTATTCTGTCCTTTAATTCGGAAACAGGAACAGGCTTTTTATTGAAGTATCCTCCGCTTAGTGCGTTCCATGTTTCAATAAGATTATTGACAAATAACTGAGTTTTGTCATCATCCGAGCATAGTATGGTTATGTTTGTGATATTGTCGAGCTTCAGGTTCTTCATACCCTTTGCAAGAAGCTTATCAGGGAACTCGCTCTTTTCAAATGTGATGTTGCCTGCAATTTCCCTATATTTTTTATCGTCAAGTACGGCACTGTCCGGAATGATGTTTTCTGTAATAATGCAGTTATCCGGCATATTCCCGAGAATATAATCCCTGTCAATTGCCGATAAAAAAGCTTTCCTTATGTCTTCGTCTTTGAAAATTTCATCCGTATTGTTAAATGAGATACCCCATATTGTATCTCCGAATCCCTTGATATTGAAACCGAGACTTTCTGCCCGTTCTGTATCGGCTGATGTTATGGAACCGCAGTCTATTATTCCGTCCTCTATTGCACCGCATATATCCTCCGGGGTATCACCGATAGTAATATTTACTCCCGCAGGCACCGGTTTATCTTCTCCCGTATATTCCTGATTTTTTCGCAGATATATATATTCGTCATGCACCCAGCCGTCCTCTCTGATATAAAAAGCACCGTTGCAAAGAAGTTTGTCATCCTCTCGACCGTATTGACCTGCCGTTTTTTTGAAGAATGATTCGTTGCAGGGCATAGCAGGTGCTGTTGCTAACAACTGAAGGAAATCCGGATCGGGATATTCAAGCTGGAATATTATCGTGGACTCATCCGGTACAAAAACGCCGAGAGAGGATATATCCGCTTCTCCCGTACTGACTTTTTCCGCATTTTTTATACAGTAGAGTGTCGAGGCGGTCGGCGAAGAGGTCTGCGGCATAAGAGCTCTCTGTATACCGTAAATAAAATCATTTGCTGTAAGCTTGGTTCCGTCATTCCATTTAAGATCCTCACGCAGACGGAAAGTATACATTAGTCTGTCCTTGCTTATTTCCCAGCTTTCGGCAGCACCGTGAATTATATTATTTTCCCCATCTATGCGGACAAGACCTTCAAAAATATTCATGATAACAAGTCTTGAGCTTGAATCGTTTGCAATCTGAGGATCAAGCGTAACAGGTTCGTAATCGGTATTATAATTTATAATCTGATCCTCTGGAAGCTCAGTATCTCTGTCGCAGCCACAGACCGATATAAAAAGGCTGAGAGAAAACATTATACATAACAATTTTTTTATCATTTTCAAGTTATCAGCTCCAATCATAGACATATTTTAAATATATTATAGTTATTATGATAAGATTTTCCGTTGATAAAGTCAACAACAAAACGGATACGAATTTATTACAACTGTGTAGCCTTAGAATATAAATAAAAAACATGAAAATATTTACATTAAACTGTTTAAATTTTATAAAAAATATGTTACAATAATATAATAAAAGTGCAGTATAAGTAAATCGGGAGGTTTTATTATGGTAATTACAATAGCAAGGCAATTCGGGAGCGGCGGCAGAAAGATAGGTTATAAGCTTGCCGAGAAACTTGGCATAGAATATTACGATAAAAATCTTATCAATATAGTTGCCAAGGAAAGCGGACTTGATCCTGATGTGATAGAGGGGATGGACGAAAAATCCACAAGCAGCCTTTTATATTCACTTTCAGTAGGTGCGGCTGCCGTTTATGACAGCGGATTCAGGGTTGAACCGCAGCTTCCGCTGAACGACAGACTTTTTCTTGCACAGCATGACGTTATAAGGAAAATATCGGTCAAGCCGTGCGTCATTGTCGGAAGGTGTGCGGATTATATTCTTTCGGAAAGAAAGGATGTTGTAAAGCTGTTTATTTATGCCGATATGGATAAACGTGTTGAATATGCAATAAAGGAATACGACGTAAATCCTAAAAAGGCACAGAGTGTTGTAACAAAGACGGATAAGAGCAGGGCGAATTATTATAATTTTTATGCATCCGGAAAATGGGGAGATCCGAATAATTATGATCTGTGCATAAACAGCGGAAAAATAGGACTTGACGGAAGTGTTCAGTTAATAATTTCATACCTCAGACAGAGGGGTATGGTAAGATAATGAAGGGATTTTTTTCTGTGGTTCTGTCCGGGGTGTTTTTATCGGTATCTGTTGTTTCGTTATGCTCATGTGAAAACGCTTCCGAGGAGGAAACTGTTTCCGGCGAGGATATAAGCTATGTTTCTATGGGATCGGTTACGGCGGATATGCTTGAGGATGTTATAACGAATTATCTGTCGGCGGTTACCGAACAGGATCATATCGGTATTATGAGCTATACCACAGAGGATTTTATTTGGAACTATGATGAAACGGCGTTTTATGATTATTCGAGATATATAACGGATTTTTCGGTCACTGATGTGGATGAGGAGCATATTATGTGCAGGGAAAACGAATATACCGTACCTGTTTCATATGTGCTGACTTATTCCGGTGTGCATACCGATGATAACGAAGAAAGTCAGGATGCCGGGGAATATGAATATTCCCGTAATTTTATTATTATATACGAGGAGGACAGATATCTGATATCGGATATAACCGAAATGGTGATGGGTTGACGATTGATGATGAAAATTATGAAGGAATATACTTATCTGGGAAAATCAGACGGAAAAAGATTTTGTATAGACGGTGTGGATGTTTTTTCGCATAAGTGGAGGTCGTTCGGGGAATGTGATATAGTGCTGCACCCGCAGACAAAAAAACCGTATAGCTTTTCGGTTTATACGATAGAAACACCCGGGAAAAATATAAGGTTCCTTGCAGGTAAATTTGACGGTGACGATTGGGTATTCTATAAGGAATTTGATGAGGACGATATTATTTTTTAACAGGGGGGTTTTTGAGTAATGATAAATAATAACCTTACGGTAGAAAATTTGCTTGATTTGTCGAAAAGTATTGCATCGGGGCTTTTTGAGGGACTCACATATCCTTGGGAAGCCTTGCCGAAGATATCCGAATATATAATTTCCATAGGAGGCAGTTTGTCGGAGGACGAATATGAATATAGGGGTGACGGTATATGGATAGCAAAAACTGCAAATATAATGCCGTCAGCCTACCTTGCCGGACCGCTTATCGTCTGTCCGGATGCCGAGATAAGGCATTGTGCATTCATAAGAGGAAGTGCAATAATAGGCAGAGGAAGCGTTATAGGCAATTCCTCGGAGCTTAAGAACTGCATTATTTTCGACAATGCACAGGTACCGCACTATAACTATATTGGTGACTCGATTCTCGGCTACAAATCACATCTCGGTGCCGGAGCTAAAACCTCGAACTTGAAATCGGATAAGACACCGGTAACAATAATGGCAGACGGTGAAAAAATAGATACAGGACTTAAAAAATTCGGTGCTGTCGTGGGGGACAATGTCGAGGTCGGATGCAATGCGATATTGAATCCGGGAACGGTTATAGGCAGAAATACGACGGTTTATCCGCTTTCCATGGTCAGGGGATATATTCCGGGCGGAAGTATATATAAAAAGCAGGGGGAAATCGCCGAGAAAATGTAAGGTGATTTAATAAAATAAATCGACTTTTTAATTTTGGTATTGAAAAAAGTTTATTTGGGTATTATAATAGATGTATATAAAAACAGAAAGGAATTATAATTATGGCACAGATAACTAAGGATACAATAATCGGTGATATTCTTGATATTGATGAAACGACAGCACCGCTTTTTCTTTCAATAGGAATGCATTGCCTTGGCTGTCCCGCATCAAGGGGTGAAACTGTCGAGCAGGCTTGTGCAGTTCACGGTGTTGATGCTGATGAGCTTGTCGATAAGCTTAATGAGCATATAAATAATAAATAATTATATAGTTATCTCCGAAGCCGCAGGGTGATCTCTGCGGCTTTATGTGTGTCGGGAGGGGTGGTTCATGTTCAGACTCGATGACAGATTATCATTGTGTGCCTCATTTGTGCGTGAGGGCATATCGCTTGCAGATATAGGCACGGATCACGGGTATTTGCCGATATGGCTTTTGGTCAATAAGAAAATCAGATATGCAGTTGCGGCAGATGTAAGAGAGGGACCGCTTGACAGGGCAAGGATGAATACGGAAAGGTACGGACTTACCGATAAGGTGAAAATCGTACTTTCGGACGGTCTTGACAGTATAACGGCTGATGAGGCCGATGACATAGTAATGGCAGGTATGGGCGGTGAGCTTATAGCAAAGCTAATAGACAGAACGCCATGGCTCAGGGATTCAAACAAAAATCTTATACTTCAACCGATGACAAGGGCGGAGGTACTGCGGGAATATCTGTGTAAGTCGGGTTTTTGCATAAAGGAGGAAAAAGCCTGTATATCATTCGGCAAAACCTACAGTGTTATACTTGCGGCTTATGACGGAACAATAAGACAGTGTGACTTAAAATACAGATATGTTGGCAAACTTGACAGCGATAAATCAGCCGAAGCAAAACGGTATATATATGTCGTAAACGAAAAGCTTAAGAAAAAACTGAACGGATATGAATGCGGAACTGAGGAATATAATTCCGTAAAAGCATTGATATCGAAATTATCGGAACTGACCGATACGGAGGAATAATAATGGTAATAGCAGGACAAATATTGAATTACATAAATGAAATTGCACCTTTTGATACGGCTATGAGTTTTGATAATGTAGGACTGCTCATAGGAAGTGAAAATCAGACCTCGGAAAAGGTTCTGCTCGCACTTGATATTACATCAGAGGTAATAGATGAAGCTGCGGCAGAGGGTGTAAAAATAATAATAAGCCACCATCCGATAATATTTAATCCGCTTAAAGTTATAGAAAAGGACAGTATAGCCTATCTTGCGGTAAAAAATGATATAACGGTCATATCCGCACATACAAACCTTGATATTGCAAATGTCGGAGTAAATAATACACTCGCCGAGTCAGTCGGTGTAGCATCTGAAAGCGGTACGGATTCGGAATGCCTGCTTGTAGGAGAGCTTGAAAAGGAAATTAATTCCGACAAATTCGCAGATAAAATCAAATCCGCATTATCCTGTCGCGGACTGAGGTATTCAAGGAGAAACGGTACAATAAAAAAGGTAGGGATATCCTGTGGAGCGGGCGGGAGCAATATTTTTGCCGCCGCATCGGCAGGGGCTGAAGCCTTTGTAACAGGAGAGATAAAACATCACGAGATACTCTTTGCAAATGAAAGAAATATAGCGGTATTTGATATAGGTCATTTCCGTTCCGAGGATATGATAATACCGAAGCTTGCCCTGATTTTAGGAAAAGAATTTCGGGATACTGTTTTTAAACAGGCGGAAAGTGATACGGATAAGATGATATATATTTAAAACAGTCATAATTTTCGATTCGGGGGTATATTATGGCACTTGACGGTGTATTTTTAAGACATATAAAAAAGGAGCTTGAAGAAAAGCTTATCGGAAGCAGGATAGATAAAATCTATCAGCCCGCAAAGGATCGTCTGCTTCTTACAATGCGTTCAAGGGAGGGAAGCTGTAAGCTTCTGATTTCCGCGAGAGCAGATGCTCCGAGGATAAATATAACAACGGCCTCTCCGGAGAATCCTAAAGTACCGCCTATGCTCTGTATGCTTCTGCGTAAAAGGCTTTCGGGGGCAAAGCTGAGATCTGTAGCCCAACCCGACCTTGAAAGAACACTTATGCTTGAATTTGAGGCTGTGAATGAGCTTGGGGATATCGTAATGCTTAAGCTTGCGGTTGAAATAATGGGACAGTACAGCAATATTGTATTTGTTGATGAAAACGGCATAATTATAGATGCGGTCAAGCGTGTTGATGCCTCGATGTCATCACAGAGGCTTATACTTCCCGGGATAAAATATGAGATGCCGCCAAAGCAGATAAAGCTCTGTATGCTTGATAAGGATGCAGAGGATATAATAAATGCAGTTGAAAACCTTCCCGGTTCACAGCCGCTTTCAAAGGCACTTCTTTCTGTTATACAGGGGGTGTCACCTATAATATGCCGTGAGCTTGAATATCTGACAGGCAGAGGGGCGGATGTATATTCAAATAATATGAATGAGGAGCAAAAAACACGTCTTTCATATTTTCTTAAGAGGGATATCAATATCGCAAGGGAATGTTCGGGAATACCGTGCATTATAACGGATATAAATAATAAACCGATAGATTTCACATTTGAACATATACAGCAGTACGGCTCCGGCAGGTCAAAGCAGAGAAGCGATACATTCAGCGACTTGCTTGATATTTATTATTCACAGCGTGATAATATAACCGCAATAAAATCAAAATCCGAAGACCTCACAAAACTTCTCTCCAATGCGGCAACACGTCTTATCAAAAAGATATATATACAAAGTGATGAGCTTAAGACCTGTGCCGACAGAGAGCATTTAAGAATATGCGGAGATCTTATTCAGGCTAACCTGTACAGAATAGAGAGGGGAGCAGCGGAATGTGAGGTTGAAAATTTCTATGATGAAAATACAGCGAAGATAAAGATAAAGCTCGACCCGTCGATTTCTCCGTCAGCCAATGCACAGAAATATTATAAAAGCTATCAGAAAGCAAAGACAGCCGAGCAGGTTCTGCGATTGCAGATAGAGCAGGCGGAAGCCGAGCTTGATTATATATCATCGGTATCCGACAGTCTCAGCAGGGCGGAAAGTGTAAGGGAGCTTGACGAGATACGGCAGGAGCTTACCGAGGAGGGCTATATAAAGGTAAAGGGTAAAAAGCCGAAAAATGAAAAACCGCTTCCGCCGCTTGAATTTACTTCACCTAACGGTTTTAAGATACTTGTAGGAAGAAATAATAAGCAGAATGATATGCTTACTCTTAAAAAATCGGATAAAAATGATATATGGTTTCATGTAAAGGATATACCGGGGTCACATACAATAATCATTACAAACGGAAAAACTCCCGATGAGGATGATATACTTTATGCCGCACAGCTTGCCGCCTGTCACAGTAAGGCGAGGGAGTCGGGAAAAGTACCGGTAGATTATACAAAGGTCAGATATGTCAGCAAGCCGAGGGGAGCAAAACCCGGGATGGTGATATATGTAAATCAGACGACTGTATATGTTGCACCTCAGCGGCAGACCGATATATAATGTGTGCAGATACTATAATATTATTCTGCATATAATATAAAAAAAGTTAATATGCTGAAAGGTTTTTGTATCAAAGATAGAAAAACTTATAATTCTTATAAAGAATATTAACTGTCGGATGTTGTAATATTATTGAAGAGTACAGATAAAGAGGATAATAATTAAGAGTAGGAAAAACGGAGGACTTTGGTATGACCTTCAATGAGGAAATAATGATGCAGGTTATTCTTGCACTCGGCGGACTGGGACTGTTTCTATACGGTATGAAGCTTATGGGAGAGGGACTGGAGCTTGCCGCAGGTTCAAATCTGCGGACGCTTTTAGAGAAGCTTACGACAAACCGTTTTCTCGGTGCTTTGGTGGGAATTATAGTAACTGCAATTATACAGAGTTCGACAGCGGTATCGGTAATGTGTGTCGGCTTTGTAAATGCCTCGATAATGAATATAAGTCAGGCTATGGGAGTTATTATGGGAGCCACTATAGGTACGACAGTGACAAGCGTGCTGCTTTCCATACAGATATCGGATTATGCACCTCTTGCGATATTCATTGGTGCATTTATGGTTGTTCTGAGTAAAAAGAATAACACAAAATATATCGGTCAGATAATAGCGGGCTTCGGGATACTGTTTTTCGGCATGACAACAATGAGCGGAAATCTTAAGCCGCTTGCGTCCTCTGAAGCTTTCTCTCATATTATAACTTCGGTAAGTAACCCGATTGTAGGCATACTGTTCGGTATAGTATTTGCGGCAATTATACAAAGCTCCTCGGCTGCTGTAGGTGTACTTCAGGCATTGGGAGCTGCCGGGGCACTGACACTGCCTAATGCGGTATATATGGTATACGGTATTCATATAGGAGCCTGTGTGACGGCGGTTATATCTTCACTCGGTGCGACAAAGGCGGCAAAGAGAACGGCCATTTCCTATGTTGTATTTACCTCATTGGGTGCGATATTATTTGCACTTCTGTCCATGTTTACCCCGTTTAATCAGTTTATAGAGTCACTGACGGATATAGTACCGTTCCGTATATCCCTTGTACATATTATCTCAAGTATTGTAGCAACGCTTGTAATGCTTCCGCTTGAGGGAGTGATAATAAAGCTTGCCTGTATTGTCATACCGGGTGAGGATGAAAGTGAAAAGGAAGCGAGCAGGCTCAAATATGTTGACGAACGTATGCTTAAGACACCTCCGTTTGCCGTATCACAGATTACAAAAGAAATTGAAAGAATGGGTATGCTTGCAAAGAAAAACTTTGCAAAATCAATGCAGGCATTTATAAACCAGGACGAGAAGCTTATAGCCGAAGTAGAGGAGAATGAGGAAGTAATTGATTACCTTAACATGGCTATAACAAATTATCTTGTCAAGATAAACGGACTGAATCTTGAAGACAGCGACAGGGTAAAAATAGGTTCTTATTATCATGTAGTAAGTGATATGGAGAGAATAGGGGATCATGCCGAAAATATATGCGAGCTTGCACAGAATATCATAAGAAAGGGAGAAACCTTTAGTGATACGGCTCTTGAAGAAGCAAATAAGATGCAGACATTGGTCGACAGTATTCTTGATGAATCGTTAAATATGTTCAAGTCGTCATATTTTGATAGTAAAACAGCGGATATTGTAAGCAGCATTGAGCAGGAGATAGATGATAAAACGGCAGAATACAAAGAAAATCATATTGAAAGACTAAGCACGGGAAAGTGTAATGCAACGGTGGGTACATTGTTTATGGAGCTTCTTACCAATCTTGAAAGAATAGCTGACCACAGCATAAACATAGCATTTTCCACATCAACAAGGAAATCAACCGGTGCAGCGGTTACAAATTGATATGGGAGTTGCAACCGGGAATTATATAACATACAAAACGGGAGTGCCGATGCTGAATTGACACTCCCTTATTTTTTTCTTTCCGGCTGGATAATATTGTAAGGCAATTCCGGATAACCCTCCACCGGTACGTAATCGTCGGAAATAATGTATTTATAAAGCTTTTTGTTGGTGCGGAGATTGGTCTTCATGCCCTTGAAATTGCCGCAGATAATATGCTGCTTGATAATTGAATAAATATTGATAAGCCGCATTTTAAGAGCAACTGCCCTGACGGCTTTTTTGTATTTGTCATATTCCCCGTGAAGCTGTATATAATTCCTTGTAATCAGTATGGAAAGCAAAAGATGTTCGATTTTTTTTGAATTCATTGTTGACATGATACTTCCGGAGCGGCGGACATAATAATAGAGATTTTTATCTGTTACAGCTATTTTGTTGGCATGAAAAAGCACTCTTGCACTTGTGGCAACATCCTCAAAATACATTATAGGGTAACGTATATTATTATCCGTAAACAAGGTTTTCCTGTACATCTTGTTCCATGCATAGCTATGCATACGGTTATCCCTTATAATCATATCAAGTGCTTTATCTCTTTCTATAACCGATTTTTTCGGATTGATTGAAAATATTTTTATTTTCGTTTTGTCAATAGTGTGCTTAAACCTGCAATATGCCATATCAGCATTATTATTTATACAATCCTCATACATGGTTTTAAGGTAATCTTCGTGAAGATAATCGTCACTGTCAACAAAGACAATAAATTCTCCCCTTGAATGCTCAATACCATAATTCCTTGCATCGGAAAGCCCGCCGTTTTTTTTGCTGAATATAAGAAAACGACTGTCCTCTGAGGCATATTTCTCAGCTATTTGCATACTGTTATCAGGCGTCTCATCGTTTATAAGGAGTACCTCAAAATCCCTGAATGATTGATTTTTGAGCGTACTAAGACATTTGTCAATATATTTTTCTACATTGTATATAGGTACTATCACCGATACCTTCGGATTCTGCATGATATCACCCCGATCATACTACTGCGTCACCGTTAATCATGTCGTCAAGCTCATCAATCGGAACACGCAGACTCTTTATAACCGTTTTCATACCGGAAACGGAATTTTTTATAATTCCCTTTTCAAGACTCTTGTTTGCCTGTATAACCAAAAGCGGAACAGAAAAAAATACATGGAAAACGTGCCTGAAAAATGATTTTTTTGCAATTTTATAAAGTTCTTTCTCACCAAGATATTTTCTTACATACGGTACGGTTCTTATATAATCGTTTATCCTGATTTTTGACATTGATACCTCCTGATGTTTTGAAACTGCTCTTTTGTATGTATATCCGCAGTAATCTATCGAAACTGCCCTGTTTATATGGCAAAAAACCTTTGAGCATACCACAATATCCTCATAAAACATATCAGGCATATATATATTATTATCTTTAAACAATGATTTTTTCCATAATTTGTTCCATAAATAAAAGCGAAACTTAGCGTCACACAAAAGCTCCTTAAGTGCCTGCTCTCTGTTATATATCCGATTGTTTCCTATGGATAATTTGTTTGCTTTTACGGTTTTTCCTTTATTTATAAAATAAAAACAGAAATCACATACGGCAACATCGGCATCATATTTGATTATAGCATTATATAAATTTTCAAGATATTTTTCCATTATAGTGTCATCACTGTCGATAAAAGCAAGATATTTACCCTTGGCTTTTTCGATACCATAGTTCCTTGCGTCTGCCGCACCGCCGTTGTTCTTGATATAAAGCGTAAAACGACCGTCAAGTTTCTCATATTTCTTTGCTATTTCAATACTTCCGTCTGTTGAGCCGTCATCTACCAATATTACCTCAAAATCTGCAAATGTCTGGTTTTTGATTGATTCAAGACAGTCATCAAGATATTGTTCAACGTTATAGATTGGGACTATAACAGATATTTTTACTTCTGACATCGCTGATATTACCTCATTATATTTTAATATTCGTTTTGTTCAATTTCCGGTTGAGTATCCGAGTCACCGGTTTTATTTTTATTGCGGAGCCACGCAAACGGGGCGGAAACGGCAATGGTTCCGTAGTAGGTTATTGTCCTCCATAAAAGAATTGCGGATTTGATTGTCTGTGTTGTAAAATAAGCTCCGAAAAATACGCTGAATGAATATTCCGCAGCACCCGAACCGCCGGGAAGCGGAACAAGACTCGATACCATACTCACATAAGCCTGAGCACAAAGCATATCGAAAACATCACATTGTATACCGAAGGACATGGCTATACAGTACGGAGCAAGAAAATAAGCCGTCATCTGAACTGCGGTTATAGCATATATTTTTACAAGCAGTGCTTTATTTTCGTTAAGGAGCTTATTGCTTTCATGGAACGAGGTGAGAGTTGCTTCAATGCTCTGCTTTTTTTCCTCAACATTACGCACAACATGAATCTTTCCGAGGATGTTCAGGAAAAAATTAACGACTTTCGTTGTCAGCGGCTTACAAAATGATGCAAGAAGCAGAATGACAATCATAACAACCTGTGCTGCGAATCCCACTATAGACAAAACCCACATTGTCGGGTTCAGCTGCTGCGAAATGAAAGAGAATTTTGCGGTTACGGCGACTATGCAGTACACAGCCATTGTAAATTGCCATACAAGAAATTTCTGTATCAATGCAGATGTTGAGTTGGAAGGCTTAATCCCCATTCTTGACATTGCAAGTATCTGCATAGGCTGACCACCCGAGGCACTCGGTGTTATGGCAGAGAAAAACTGACCCGTCATAGATGCAATAAGTGCATTCCATACGGAAAATTCAGGATTTGTTTGTTTTACAAAAAGGAATATAACAGTCATATCAAGTGCAATATTGAGAAGATGCACAAAAACAGCAGCTAAAAGCCATGCTAAACTTATCTGAAGTCCGCTGCGAACGAGATCCATGAATCCCCCTTCGGAAAAAATAAAATAGACTATGAGAACTATTGTCAGTGCAACAATTGTAATATTAAATATCAATCCCCAAGGTATATGGAGCTTTTTTTCTTTCTTATTATCCATAATTCCTCCGAACACTGTAAAATTTTCCGCATATTACCATACACATTATGATAACATTAATTTAAAAATAAATCAATACGATATGAACACAAGAATTAAATAATACAAAAACATAGCTGTTTGCTCAATAAAACATCACGGGTAATTAATTTTTTGTTATAAAAGAAGGGCAGCAACATTAAGTCTGTAAAGACTTAATCGCTGCCGCTGTCCCGATTATTATTTTATCGGGTTTTTGTGTTCCGACATCAGCCGGCTGATAATCAAATTTTGTTCTTTTTATATTTTTCTATAAGGTCGAGCATAAGCAGATAGATATTTGCGGCAGAATTTCCCTTTGAAAATGAATTAATTGATTTTTTCATATTTTGCAGCTTTTCGGGATTTCTGAGAAGATCCGTTATAACAGCTGTGCAGGAATCTTTTTTTTCAAGCATGACAGCCATATTTTTGCTCACAAGAAAATCCGCATTCTGTTCTTCCTGCCCGGGTATTGCCTTGAATATAGCCATTGGCAGCCCCACTGCTATCGCTTCGCTCACCGTAAGACCTCCGGGTTTTGTTACTATCAGGTCTGCCATACGCATATACTTGTCAACGTTATTGGTATAATACAACAGTTCTGTCGGCTTTGAGGGTTTGAGATTTTTTGATACCGTACGCTGAGATTTTTGTTTTGCCGGGGACTTCATAAGATTTTTGGGATTTTTTGCCGACTTTGCGGCGGATTTTGCGGCATTTTCCGCTTTGACAGCTTTCCTCAACTCAATGATAGTGTTGTTTATCGTTATCTTTCTCAGATAATCATCAAATGTTTCATACAGCTTTTCATTTTTTCCCGTAATTACAATAATCTGAAAATTTTCAGGGGATTTCACTATCTTATGATAAATTTTCAGAACATCCGTTACACCGAAGCTGCCCGCCATAATAAGTATCGTCGGCAATGACGGATCCAGTCCTTCGCTTGCAAAGGCTTTTTCCCTGTCAATCTCTTCATAGAAGCTCTGCATTATCGGTATGCCATACGGATAGACATGAACTCTGTTCACGCCTCTTTCGACAACCTGATCTACCATTTCTCTGCTTGAAACAATATAGGCATCAACACCGTCACTGATATATGCCTGATGTATTGCAAAGTCTGTGACAATATCAATGATAGGGAGATTGATTATGTTATTCTGCTTGAGTGCCGTAACAATTTCGGCGGCAAAAGGGTGTGTCGTTACAATTATATCCGGGTGAAAGTCATATACGAGCGGAAGAAGCTTATTTCGCAGTGAAGTTGTTGTAAGCTCTACCGTCTTGTTGATTGGTGTGGAACTTTTGTCGGCATTCTTATATATGCTTCCATACATTTTCGGTGTATTTCTTACCATGTAGACATATCCGCCGGTTACCGCTTTATTCAGAAAAGGACTGACATACTCAATTGTATCGGATATCTTGACTATCGCACTGTTGTCCTGTTTTTTTATATATTCCTTGAGTGCGTTAGCGGCTCTCATGTGACCGCCGCCCGTTGTGGCGGAAAGTATAAGTACTCTCATAGTATCATCCTTCCGTAGTAAAATATTCCAATAATACCACCACGAATATTATATCTCATAAATATAAATATTTCAACAAAAAATAATTTTTTCTGTCTGCGGTTCTGTGTAATTTTTTTTGTGTCGTAAAATAGTCTAAAAATAAAAAAAAATTTAAATTAAGTTTGTCAGTATTTACTTCTTTATTTAGCGAAAAAAAGCTTTACATCCGCCCGTATTTTGGTGTATTATATAGACGGATAGAAAGGTATCCGCGGAACTCATTCTGATTGGGGGTTATCTTAATGGATAAGGAAAAGAAAGATGCCGGCATCATTTCCGCAGAGAATGAAGATGACGAAGTGGTGTTCAGCGGCAGTGTTGCAGGAAATCAAAAAGGGGCTGTTAAAGCAGAAAATAATGAGTCGAATTCCGCATCTTTCCGAGGAGAAGATGACGGGGAAGAGGATATAGTTGTTTTTGCCGGGACCGCAGGCGGAAAGAAACAGGAAAGTAAACGCCAACCGATGGGACACGGCAGGGTAAAGAAAGCAAAGAGAAAAAACGGAAAGATTATAGCCATAACGACCGCATCCGTTGTCATTGTTGCGGCTGCTGTGGGAATTACGTTTGCTGTCAACTACAATCGGGGTTCGGTACCGACAGTTATAGAAACGGAAAGTGAGGCATCTCAGGAGTCAAAGCAGGCGGGAGCCTCGGAAAAGGAAGACAGCGAAGCATCCGCTGTTCCGGTTATAAGGGATGAGTCGGCGGAGATAAAGACGATAAATACGGCAACGATAGTTTTCGGGGATAATGTTACCGTTTCCGGAGTGGATCTGAGCGGAAAGACACTGAGTGAGGCTTATGATGCAATGCAGGATAGGCTGACTGAGTTGCGTGATGATGTTGCTATAACGGTAAACTGTGACGGAAAAACCGTTAATCTGACTGAGGATGATTTTGAATTTGATACGGACATCTCGGATGTGCTTATTCAGGCATACCACTACAGCAGAGGTGAGCTTGACGAACCGACGGTAGGTACGGTATACAATGACGGTAAAACGGATTTTGTTGTCACATCCGTTCTCAATAAGGAATCAATAGACAAGGTTGTTGAAAAGGTAGCGAAGAAGATAGAAATTCAGCCGATTGATGCTCATGTAAAATCGTTTGAGCCGACAAAGACGGAAAAGTTTACATACGAGGACGGTACGGACGGTTTCCTTGTCGACCATAAGGAATTAAGTCAGAAAATGACAGATATACTTGATCAGGCGACAAAGACCGGCAGCATTTCCATGACAACCGTAAGAACGCCCTTCAAGGTAAGTCTTGCACAGATAAAGGCAAATACAAAGCTGATAGCTTCTCATTACACATCGGCACAGAATGTGTGGGCATCGAATTATAATATGGAGCTTGCAATCAAATCTGCAAACGGATATGTTGTAGAACCCGGAGAGACTTTCTCTTTCAATGGGATGACCGGTGATACGACGAACGGAGATTTGGGTTATGTTCCGTCTACCGCAATTGTGGAAGGCAGATATGAACAGCAGTACGGCGGAGGTATATGTCAGGCATCCACAACGCTCTATATATGTGCATTGAAGGCTGATATGAAGGTTGTTGAAAGATACGCACACGCTTATCCCTCGGTTTATGCCGACAGGGGTCTTGATGCAACGGTGGATTACGGAAACCTTGACATGAAGTTTAAGAATACCAAGGATTATCCGATATATATTGCGACCTATGTATATGATTATAACGGTGACGGATTTGATGAGTTGTGTGTTGAGATGTACGGACCGCTTTCCACAGAATACGATGAGATAGTACCGGTAGGCTGGGTCGATGCCGCTTATGACAGTTCATATTCCGCAAAGGGAGCAAAGGTATATTTCAAGGACGGCAAGGAGGTAAAGAGGGAGATCCTTCCATCCGGCACATATGACTACCATTATGATTCATACAGCTATGTTTCATCCATGATACCGAGTGACCCGGATAATGGTCCTTCATATGTATCTCCTACAAAATCGGAACCGAAGGTACTGTCACCTAACGGCTGCGGAAGCAATGCACCGGTACCCTATGGTACGGCTGCGGAATATCTGAAAAAAGCAGAGAACTCATAATAAATCGGAGATAAATAATTAATAATTATCCCGCAGATGACGGTTTTTCCTGTCACTGCGGGATTGCTTATTTGTTATTTTCTGATTTCAGATATTTTATTATACTCATAGCAGCGTTCGCACCGTCTGAAACAGCCTTGGATATTTGCAAAAGACCTCCTGTGCAGTCGCCCGCCGCATAAAGACCGGGTATGGTCGAAGCCATATTTTTGTCAACTGCAATATGGTTCCCGTCAACGGCTGCACCGATTTTTTTCGCAAGCTCCGTACTTCCCGCTGTTCCGACTGCAATAAAAATACCGGAAACCTCAATGCGTGAATTATCGTCAAAAATGATATATTCCGTCTTGTTTTTGCCTGCAATCTCCAGTATTTTCTTTTCGTTTACCCAGATATTATCCCTAACCTCGGATTTGTATTCGGGATGACTGCCGTTTGTGAGGATTGTAACACAGGAAGATGTCCGTGCAAGAATTTCCGCCTCATGAAGTGCGTAATCTCCGTTACCTATTACTGCTGTCGGTTTTCCCCTGTGGAAAAATGCATCGCATATCGCACAGTAGCTTACACCTTTGCCCTCGAATTCCTTCAGTCCCTTTATGTCCGGTGTTTTTCGTTGGGAGCCTGTCGCAAGCAGAACACAATCATATATGCTGCTGTCAGTCGGGGTAAACGCCTCATATTTCATTTCCTCTGTTAATCTTAAGTCCACAATTTCTGCATCTCTGAATTTTACACCGAGTCTTTTTGCACCGGCTTTACCGTTTTCAAGAAGCTCCCTTCCGGAAATCGGCTGTGCAAAGCCAAAATAATTTTCTATTTTGTCAGCCTTTTCAAGAGAACTGCGTCCGGCGGATACAACAGTAACATCAATTCCGGCTCTTGCCAGATACAAAGATGCCGATATTCCGGCAGGACCGGAGCCTGTTATCAGAACCTTATTCATATTAATCATCCTTTCATTTTTGTCTGTATATTCGGATATACCTATTATAGCATATGAACTGTATTGTTAAAAGAAAAAAGCTGTTATGCGGGGAAAATGTAAATTATATACTTTGCATAGTTAATTTGCAAATTAACAGAAAAAAATGTAAAGTTCTTTTAAATGGCGAACGGATCGGATTTTTATCACAAAATTATGTTGACAAAAAATAAAAACAAGTGTATAATGGTATGGCATGAGTATTGAGATATTTTGATAAGGCAGTTCACAACCGATAACTGATTTTCTAAGGAGAATGTATATGGAAGAAAAAATCGAAAGTGGCAAGGAAGTCAGGGAAAAAGAAATTGATCTGAGAGTTATTTTTGGCATAATCCGCAAAAACCTCATAGCTATTGTTTTGGTGACGGTGGTTTTTGCCGCTGCGTTTTTCGCTTATTCAAAATTTTTTATCGCTAAGCAGTATGAAGCCGGTGCGGTGCTTATTGTGAATAATATCTCGCAAAACGCCAATACGGTAAACAGTAGTGAGCTTACTGCGGCGGCAAGTTTGGCTGATGTTTATTCAATTATAATAAAATCTGATGCGGTGCTTAATGAAGTTATAAATAACCTTAATCTTTCCACCACACCCGAGGCACTTAAGGGTTCTATCAATGTTTCTACTGTTGATTCTACACAGGTAATAAATGTTACAATGCGGTCTACACGACCCGAATATGCAAAACAGGTTGTTGAGGAGATAGTAAAGGTAGCTCCTGAGATAATCAAGGATAAGGTTGAGGCGGGTTCGGTTAAGATTATAAGTGAAGCAAGGATATCAAATAACGGTTCACCTGTCAGCCCTAATTCTGCGAGAAACGGTGTTGTGGGAGCCTTGATGGGTTTTGTTTTGATTCTTGCGTTTGTTCTTGTGAGAGAGCTTGCAAACAATACATTCAAAACGGAAGACGATATTGTCAATACTTTGAACATACCGCTCCTTGGAATTATTCCGTCAGTTGATACGAAGGAATTTAACAAGAGGGACTGATAAATTTTTAATGAACAGAAGGAAAGAATAATGCTTGATTTACATTGTCATATACTGCCGGGGATTGATGACGGGGCAAGAAACCCCGACGTTTCCCTTGAGATGCTCGAGGAGGAAAAAAAACAGGGTGTACAGGCCATAACTTTTACGCCCCATTTTCATGTGAACCGGATAAGTCTTGAAGATTTTCTGCGTGCAAGGGAGCATAGCTACAATAAGCTGTTCGCTGTTCCCGAGGTTGCGGATCTCGGTATAAAGTTTAAGCTTGGTGCGGAGATTTATTTTTCGACGAAGCTGAATGATATTGAGCTTGACGGTTTGTGCTTTACGGACACCAATTATCTTTTGATAGAATTTCCGACCGATGAACGTCCGTATGGTCTTACACATACCCTTATTGATATAATCAACAGGGGATACCAGCCTATTCTTGCTCATGTTGAGCGTTACCCCTATTTTACTTCGGATCCGACCAAGCTTTATGATTTGATTGAAAAGGGCTGCATAGCTCAGATCAACAGCGGTGCTGTGCTTGATAATGATAAGATGGCGATAAAGTATATAAAGTGGGGAATGGCACAGCTTATATCCTCTGATTGTCACAATATGAAGCGGCGTTCTCCGAATCTCAGGGAATGTTATAATTTTATCAGGAAAAAGTTTGGCGAAGAGTATACGGATTGGTTCGATAAAAATGCAAGAGATGTTTTTAGCGGAAGATATGTGGATATGACTATGCCGAAGAAGCCTAAGAAAGTTATGGGAATGTGGTTCTGAAAATCCGGGGAGGATTGAAAGTGAATTTTAAGAGGAAGCCGTTTTACGATTTTGTAAAACGTTTATTTGATTTAGTTTTTTCCTTTTTGTTTTTGTTGATATTTTTTCTTTTTTATGTGCTTGTTGCGATAATAGTAGCCGTGTCCGATGGTCAGGGGAAGCCTTTTTTTGTGCAGGAGCGTGTGGGAAAAAACGAAAAAAAATTCAAGTTATATAAATTCCGTACAATGTGTGTTGATGCCGAGGAAAAGAAGAAGGATTTAGAGCATCTTAATGAAGCTGACGGACCTGCTTTTAAAATCAAGGACGACCCGAGGATAACAAAAGTAGGTAAATTTCTCCGAAAGACAAATATAGATGAACTTCCGCAGATGCTCAACATATTAAAGGGAGATATGTCTTTTGTAGGTCCCCGTCCGCCCTTGCCTGACGAAGTAATGAAATACAGGGAAGAGGATAAATTAAGGCTAAAGGTAAAGCCGGGGCTTACGTGCTATTGGCAGGCAAGACCAAACCGCAATGATATATCGTTTGACGAATGGATGGAACTGGACAGGAAATATATCGAGGACAGAAGTTTGTGGACGGACATCAAGATAATTTTCAAGACAGCCGGTGTTATTCTCAGTCATATGGACGGAAGATAGAGTCCTGATTGATGTTTTTTTATATAAAAAAATATGGGGTTGCCGATTTAAGCTATCATAAGCTTAGTCGGTAACCCCTTTGTTATGCGGCATACAATTTTTTAATTGATAATGTTGGAAACACTTGGGAAAATTTCAAGACTTCTTTTAAGTATTCCGTTCATATATGCAATGGCGGTTCCGTAATTTGTAATCGGTATGCCTTCGTCCTGTGCACATTTCAGACGGTATTTCATTTCACGCTCGTTAAGCATACAGCCGCCGCAATGAAGAATAAGCTTATATTTGTCAAGACTGTCGGGAAATTCAGTTCCGCTTGTCCATTCAAAATTGATATCATTCAGTCCGGTAAATTTTCTGATGAGGGCAGGGAGTTTCTGTGTTCCGATATCTCCGCACTGTCTGTGATGAGTACAGCCCTCCGAAATAAGAACCGTATCGCCCTCCTTAAGCTCGGATATCACACGTACACCCTCAACAACAAGCCTGAGATTGCCCTTGTAATTTGCAAAAAGAATGGAGAAAGAGGTAAGAAGTATATCCTCCGGAGTATCCCTGCTGACTCTTGCGAAGGCCTGACTGTCTGTTATTACAAGCTTGGGCTTTCTTGCGAGGGAATCAAGGGTTGCCTTAAGCTCCGTATCCTGAGTTACAACTGAAATTGCATGACAGTCCAGTATATCCCTGAGAGTCTGCTGCTGCGGCAGAATAAGTCTGCCCTTTGGAGCGGCGGCGTCAATCGGAACGACAAGAACAACCACATCATTCTCTTCAAGCATATCGGAAATGATATGCTTATTATTTTCCTGCCCCTTTGAAAGCTTACCGATAAGCTCCTTAAGTTCAAATATATTTTCTCCTGTTTTTGCACTGACAAGGATTTCATTTTCACCCGAAAGTGCAATATTTTTAAGGTCACTTTTGTTATAGGCTATAATATAGGGTATTTTTTTAGCCTTGAATCTTTCAATAAGCTTTTTATCCTCGTCCGAGATACCCTCGTCAGCGGCGATTATCAGAACAGCTATGTCAGTCTTATTCAGAACCTGATAGCTTTTTTTTACACGCAGCTTACCTAACTCGCCCTCATCGTCAATACCCGGAGTGTCAATAATGACAACCGGTCCGAGTGGGAGAAGCTCCATAGCCTTAGATACAGGGTCGGTTGTTGTACCGAGTGTCTCTGAAACGATAGCAAGATCCTGCCCTGTTACGGCATTCACTATACTTGATTTTCCCGCATTTCTTTTTCCGAAAAAGGAAATATGCAGTCTGTCCGCAGAAGGTGTTGAATTTAAACTCATAACAATTCTCCTTAATCATTATTCCACTGCTGTATTGTTTTAACAGCAAGTGATTTTTACAATAAAGATTATTTAATCATCATAACCTGAAACAGCTAACGGAAATTTACGGCATCTCCTCTGTTTACAACCACCTTATAACCGATACTTTCCATTCTTTGCTCCATGCAGTGCCTGCATTCCGCCGCCTCATCACCCGTACATATTTTATTGTCATAAAGCAAATATTTTTTTCTGACTCCCACGGGAGATAAATTAGGCATCACTACATTCGCACCCGCAAGTATGCCCAATTCCCTGCCGCGGGGGTGAATCGTTCCCAGAGCGGTTGTTGAGGGGAGAAGTACATCGGGCAGCGTAAGACGGATAAGTCCGAGCATAAAAAGCGTAAGCTCCAATGTTCCGCTTTTGAAATCCCTGAACGGTGTATCATGCTGGGCGATAAACGGTCCTATTCCGACCATTTGCGGCTGTAATTCTTTTATGAATATCAAATCCTCCGCAAGATTTTCCGCTGTCTGATACGGAGAGCCTACCATAAAGCCGCAGCCCACCTGATAACCGATTTCTTTAAGGTCATAAAGACAGCGTTTGCGGTTTTCACAGCTTAACTCCTTTGGATGCAGCCTGCCGTAATGTTCACAATTTGCAGTTTCATGCCGCAGAAGATACCGATTTGCCCCTGCCTCAAAAAATGCCTTGTAGCTGTCATAGCTTTTTTCACCGATTGAAAGCGTAATTGCACAATCGGGATATTTTTCCCTTACGGAGCTTATTATATCGGTCATGAGGTCATCCGTAAAATAAGGATCCTCACCGCCCTGAAGTACAAAAGTACGGAATCCGAGTGCATACCCGCTTTCACAGCAGTCGAGAATCTGATCCTTTGTAAGCCTGTAACGCTCCGCATTTTTATTGCTGCGTCTTATTCCGCAGTAAAGGCAGTCGTTTTTACAGTAATTCGTAAATTCGATAAGTCCGCGGATATATACATCATGTCCGTAAAATTTATGCCTGATATTTCTTGATTTTTCAAAGAGGTACTCCGAAAGCTCCGGGGTAAAGCCCTTTATCAGTTCGGTATATTCCGAAAACTCCAAAACGGAGTTTTTTTCGAGTTTATCAATAAGTTTTTTCATTTATTGGAAAATGCCACCTTTGAGCTTATTCCGTCGATCATGCCGATTTTTCCCGAAAGTGTATTTATGACATCAGTCGGTGCATCAAGTGCTATGCTTATAATATTGACATTTCTTTTGGGATAGGGCAGACCCATTCTGCCGATGATATAATCCGAATATTCGTGCAGAAGATTGTTGAGTTTGTCTGTGGAATCAAGGTTTTCAACTATGATACCGATTATTGATACATGATTTTCCATAAAAACATCTCCTTATTTGCTGTGAAGCGAAAAGCACCCCTGATATATGCAAGGGTGCTGTCTTTAATGTAATATTCCACACACCCTTTAGCTCAGGAAAAGCCTTTTACCTCAGAAGCAGTTATTTTTAATATGGTTTCACGTTCAGCACGGAGCTTACACGCTCAACCTGTTTTAATTTTACCATACTCTGTTGTTTTTTTTCAATAGGAAAACCGAATTTTTTATTCCGGATTTACATGAACCATGATATGTTTAAGATTTGGAAAGTTTTTCTCCACGGTATTATGCACCTGCTCAGCTATTGCATGACCTTCACTAAGCGTTTTGCTGCCGTCAACACAAATTTCTATATCGGCATATATTTTGTTTCCGAATATTCTTGTTTTTAAAAGATCTACACCGATAACGTCCTCATGTGCGAGTACGCAATCACGTATTGCATCCTCGGTTTCTTCGTCACATGAATGATCAACCATTTTGTTTACGGCATCTGCAAAAATACCGTATGCTGCCTTGATTATAAACAGGCATATAACAATGCTTGCAATCGGCTCAAGTATCGGTATACCGTTTCTTGCACCCAATATACCGATAAGGGCACCGACAGAGGAGAGTGCATCGCTGCGGTGGTGCCACGCATCCGCCATAACGGCACCGGAATCAATAATTTTTGCATAATGCCTCGTATAGCGGAACATAGCCTCTTTTACGACAATAGAGATAATGGCAGCTATAAGAGCGAGTATTCCCGGGGGAGTGAAATTCTCATAATTTCCGCCTGTAATATCGCCTATTGCCTCTGCTCCTATCATCAGACCTGTGAGAAACAGCAGGACGGCAAGTATTATGGCGGCAACACATTCAAAGCGTTCATGACCGTAGGGGTGTTCGTTATCGGGTTTGTTTCCGGCAAGCTTTACTCCGATTATTACGATTATACTGCTGAAAACGTCCGAAGCCGAATGAACGCCGTCACTTACCATGGCACCGGAATTTGCAAAAAATCCCGCCGCAAGTTTGAAGAGGGAGAGGACGGAATTGGCAGCAATGCTTACAACTGATACTTCTACGGCTGTTTGTACATCATTTTTATTATTGTCTTTTTCGGATATCGGCAGGTTATCACTCATGTTATCCCTCTTTTCCGGATACTAAAAAACCGCAGGCACAGTAACGAAAATTACTGTCCCACGGGCAAATGCTCCGCTGTCACAAGCGTGACCCGGACAAAGCGAAAGCTTCTCCTGATCAGTATATTATATATTATGCCTAAGTATAACATAGGAGAACAGAAAAGTCAAGAAAAACGGTTATATTTTGCAGGGCAACCGCATGAAATAATTATGAAAATTTGTTAAAAATAACGCTTGACA
>X301_European_Hare__coassemble_1008_pt1 | contig 25674 bp, 21 predicted proteins | sample X301_European_Hare__metabat2_low_PE_012 | metagenome-assembled genome bin X301_European_Hare
TCATTGTAAATTCCACCGCAAATTCCACTGTGGAATTTACTTTGAGAATTTACTTGTATAAAAAATCTGCTTTTTATACAAAAATAAATGTTGACTTACGATATGTGTAATGTTAAAATATATGTAAAAGGGTATAGGTGTGGTATATATACCGCTTTTTGGCGAACAGGATATATATTGGTGCAGCACCTGCGGCGGATTTTGCTTTGCCGCAGAGCGTGTTTACGGTTGAAGGGAAATGTATCCTCTTATGTCATAAACGTTTGTATTCCCGATACCCCGAAATTTATAAAAAGGAGATTGATAAAAATGGGAAATACCAACGGTAATGTGAAAACATATGCCAGGAAGGCTCTTGCCGTTTTTTCCGCAGCCGCTTTGCTTCTGACCGGCAGTGCTGTAGGCACGGCAACACTGTTTTCCGAAAACGGTATTACGGCAAGTGCAGCCTCGAGCTCGGTCGCAACCCAGTTGAAGATCTATGACGAAAACGGAAAAGATATCAGCAATAATCCCATAATATATGTGGATAACTCCAAGGCAGCCGGCGATGATGCAATAACTTCCAGAACCCTGAAAATTTCTGTAAGCGATAGTTCGGGTAAACCGGTAGATGATGCTATCCTGTGCAGTCTTGATCCGGGTGCGGATGACCACATCATCACATCAAGCACAACCGATCCGGCAACGGGCGATATGACCGTTCGGATTCTCGGCGGAGAGGAAGTTTCCGATGGAAAAAACGGCACAAAATGGGTACAAAAGTTAGCGGGTACTACCTATCTCAGCTTTACAACGCTGAGCGGTGAAGTTTATCGTAGGGTTACCGTGGTTGTTTATAATCCTGCTACTGATATGAAAATATCTCAGAATGATAACAACCTTGCACTCAACGATCAAAATGTGAATAACGCCGTATCGACAACAGTAATAGCTAATCATAAATATCCGTTCACAGGCACTAAGGTTCCCTCGACCTCAACCGACGAGATAGAATGGCTCGTTTATGATGGCGGTACATACGAAGGCAAAGACGGACAGGTACCTGTCGAAACCACAAAAGCCGAAATCACTCAGAACGGTCTTTTCACAGCAAAGCAAAACGGTTGGGTAACGATAGTTGCAAAATATAAGGCAACCGAAACATCCAAGAGAGAACACTTCTACGGTACCAAGAAGGTCGGTGATGATGTAGAGACACATTTTCTTAACGGTCCTAAATATATTCATGTCCTTATTATCAAGGAGAATCCTGCAAGGGAAATGAAAATCACCAATGTGCCTCCCACAGGTACGCTTGAATTAAACACAGAGTACCAGTTGAAATACATCGCAACTCCGACATACGATAAGAGCTACGGAGAGGACTATACAACAGGTGCTACCGATGTATTCCGTTGGGAATCAAGCAATCCAAAAGTTGTCACTGTAGACAACAAGGGACTTATTAAAGCGGTAGGCAAGGGAAGTGCAAAGATAACCGTATATGGCGAAAATGAAAATGTCCGTGCGGAATGTGATATCAGAGTAATTACAAAAGCCACGTCAATTTCATTTGACCAGCAGGGCGTTTCAACAAGAGTCGGTGTGAGTACGACTATAACTGCTATTATGGATCCTTCGGAGGCTGATGAGGAGATAGAATGGTTCTCCGACAAACCCGAGGTAGCAACTGTAAAATCAAGTGTTGACGGTGCATACACAAATCGTCAGACTGCAATAATCACAGGTGTTTCGGAAGGTACTACCATAATAACCGCAAGAGCTAAAAGCTCCGGAGTAGAAAGTAAATTTACCTGTAGTGTATCAAAAAAGATAAATTCTTCGGATGTAACACTTTCTACCGAAGACGGTGAAATTTACAACGGCTCGACTATAAAAATATTCAATCAGAAAGAACTTACCATAAACGGTATACTGGTCGGAGAAGACGGAAAAACTCCTGACAATGATACCATACAGTGGTCGGTAGAAGGCAACAATAACGACTATGTTACAATAGTAGAGCAGAATAGCCGGCTGTTGACCCTCAGAGGTATCGACAAGGGTTCAGTCAAGGTTATCGCCAAATCAGCTGCTCACAATGATATCCGTAAGGAGTTTACTGTTGAAGTCCTCAGAAAGGCAGATACAGGTAAAGTCGTAAGCCCAATAACCGGAGATGACGACTTCAATAAGGCATACAATGTTGGTTCTACACTTTCCCTGAGTGCTGACATCTATGTAAGTCCTTCAAACCATCCCTATGATCACGATGATGCAGTTATAAAATGGAATTCAAGCAACGAGGACGTTGCAACCGTGGATAACAATGGTAATGTATCAATTGTAGGAAACGGCAATTCAAACATTTCCTTTACAACAGCTTCCGGTTTTTCAAGAAGTGTATCGTTGACCGGTTTCACAACAGCAAGCGTTGTCATCGATAATGTAAAAGTTGCGGAAGGCGATGACCTCCCGTCACTTTCAATCGAACTTAGCAAAAACTCGGCTACAACAAAATATCTTTCGGCAACCATTATGAACGAAAAAGGTTCAAAACAGTCAGGTGCCGCCGTAACATATTGGGATTCCGATAACTACAATGTCGCAACAATTGAATCAAACGGCAGGCTTACGGCTCATGCAGTAGGTGAAGCAACAATCACCGTTAAATCCGGCAGCAAAACCGACAGCTGTAAGGTTTACGTAAACGACCCCATGAAGAATTCCGATATAACAGTCGGATCGGACACATTGTACTACTCGCCGAACACAACGGCATACGAACCTGAAGTTGAGGTATTCGATTCAACAGGAACCTTCCTTATCAAGAATGTGGATTATAGTGTTTCATATTCAAACAATACAAAGCTTGGTAATGCTACGGTCACCATAACAGGTATCGGTCACTACACCGGAACGGCAACCAAGAACTTTAAAATTGCCGCACGTCCCATGAACGACGCAGAAATAACGATTGCTCCTATAGACGACCAAGAAATTACAATGGATAACAAATCCGGCGTAAAACCCGCAGTAACGGTAAAACATCAGGGCTATACGCTTGTGGAGGGTACGGATTACACAGTATCATACTCTAACAATAGAAAACCCGCAAAATCAGATGACACTGCTCCTCCGACAATCACAATATCCGGTAAGGGCAACTACTCGGGCAAAACATCAACATACTTTACCATCTATTGTAACCACAAGACAACAACAGAAAAGATCACCAAACTGCCGACCTACACGGCAACCGGCGAAAAGACTATCACCTGCTCAATATGCGGATATCAGACCAAAGCAGTAGTTCCCATGCTCGAACAGGTTGATATTTCAAAGTGTACCGTAACACTCAGTGCAACCTCCTTTGTCAACAACGGCAGGGCTCAGAAGCCTACGGTTACAGTTAAGAACGGCTCCACAACCCTGAGGGCAAACACTGACTATACTGTTACTTATTCCAACAGCAACAGTAAAGACGTAGGAACATATACGGTAACCGTAACGGGTAAGAATGGCTACAAAGGCACTAAGAGCGTAAGCTACAAAATAACGGCTGCTTCTGCAAGCTCTGTAAAACTGAGCAAGACATCCGTAACACTTGATGTCGGAAAGTCCGAAACAATAAAAGCAACCGTAAGTCCTGATTATGCTTCAAACAAGACCGTAACATGGACTACCTCAAACAGCAAGGTCGCAACTGTATCGGCAGGCAAAATTACCGCAAAGGCTGCCGGCACGGCAAAAATTACAGCCAAAACCTCAAACGGCAAAACAGCTACCTGTAATGTCACGGTAAAGGCTCCGAACCCGACAGGTGTAAAACTCAGCAAGACCTCCGTTTCACTCAACAAAGGTCAGTCAACAACAATAAAGGCAACCGTCAGTCCCACAGGTGCTGTACAGACTGTTACATGGTCTTCTTCAAACACCAAGGTTGCAACGGTTTCAAACGGTAAGATTACTGCAAAAGCTGTAGGCACGGCAAAAATTACAGCCAAGACCTCAAACGGCAAAACAGCTACCTGTAATGTTACGGTAAAGAACTCTACGGTATCGGTTACAAGCGTTAAACTCAGCAAGACCTCTGTTACACTCACAAAGGGCAAATCAACAACGCTTAAGGCAACCGTATACCCGAGCAACGCAACAAACAAGAAGGTTACATGGTCAACCTCCAACAAGAAGGTTGCTACCGTAACATCAAGCGGCAAGATTACTGCAAAAGCTGCCGGAAGTGCTACAATAACAGTAAAGACTTCCAACGGCAAAAAGGCTACCTGTAAAGTTACCGTAAAGAACGCGGTATCGCCCACAAAAGTTAAACTCAGCAAAACTTCTGTTACACTCGGCAAGGGTAAGTCAACAACACTTAAGGCAACCGTCAGCCCGAGCAATGCAACAAACAAGAAGGTTACATGGTCAACCTCCAATAAGAAGGTCGCTACAGTAACATCAAGCGGTAAGATTACTGCAAAGGGTGTAGGAACTGCCACAATAACTGTTAAGACTTCAAACAGCAAGAAGGCTACCTGTAGGGTTACGGTTAAAAACCTCCCCACAAAGGTTAAACTCAGCAAGACAAGTGCAAGTCTTAAAAAAGGCAAAAGTGTAACTCTTAAGGCTACAGTGACCCCAAGCAAAAATGTAATTAATACTGTAACATGGTCAACCTCCAACAAAAAGGTTGCTACTGTTAAAAACGGTAAGGTAACAGCCAAGGCAAAGGGAACAGCTTATATAACGGTAAGAACAACTAACGGAAAGACCGCTAAATGCAAAATTACTGTAAAATAACTGTTTGACCCGGCATAACAAAAATACCGCCGCAGCCGAAAATCGGTTCGGCGGTTTTTTGTTATGTGTATATACACAGGAGGGAAAACCAATGATTAAAATCGAGAATGTTACAAAAACCTATAATAAAACAGTCCGCGCACTTGATAATATAAGCTTTTCGGTTGACGGCGGCGAAATAGTCGGCTTTATAGGTCCTAACGGCTCGGGCAAAACAACAACCATGAAAATCCTCACAGGAATAATAAAACCCGATTCCGGAAAGGTTACAATAAACGGCTTTAATATAAGAGAAAATCCTATCATGGCAAAGCAGTCAATAGGTTATATAGCCGATAATCCCGATATATTCCTAAGACTTAAGGGTTCGGAATTTCTTGAGCTTATAGCCGATATATACAAAGTACCGACAGATGTCCGCCGCAAACGAACAGAGGAACTTGCAGAAAAATTCGGTCTGACAGATGCCCTCGCCTCACCTATGATAAGCTATTCTCACGGTATGCGTCAAAAGATAATGGTTATCGCCGCCCTCGTACATAAACCCCCGGTCTGGATACTTGACGAACCGATGATAGGACTTGACCCCAAATCCGCCTTTGAACTGAAACAGCTTATGCGTGAACATACAAAGGAGGGTAATGCTGTATTTTTCTCCACACACGTCCTTGAGGTTGCGGAGAAGCTGTGCGACAGAGTGGTTATAATCAAGAAAGGTCATATACTTTATAACGGCACACTTGAAGAGCTTGAAAAACAAAACAAAAATGAATCTCTCGAAAATATATTCCTGGAGCTGACTGAAAAATGAAACTTTATTTTAGATTGGTATCCGCTCTTATCAAAGGTGTCGAGCCGAACGATAAGGAGAAAAAACGCAATAAGATATTCTATATTGTCATGTCAATAATCGCGGCATTCGGAATAATGCTTCCGATGGCATTTTTTGTCGGAGTGATCATATACACAACGACAGGTGCACTTACACAAACCGGAACACAGGAAAACGGTATTGAAATGTTCCTGCATCTTATATCGGCATTTTCTTTTATATTCGGACTTAATGTTTTCTTTTCGGTATTTTATTTTTCGGGGGATATTGAAAATCTCCTTCCTCTGCCGCTCAGACCATATCAAATTATTGCATCCAAATTCACCGCCGCAATGATAAGTGAAAGTGTAATGGAATGTATCGTTATAGCAGCAGCACTGATAGGATATATACTCGGCGGTAATATGCCGCTGTATTCATGGGTAATCTGTGTAATCGGTACACTTACCATGCCGATATTGCCGCTTATATACTGCGGTATAATATGTATGGTTGTTATGTATTTTACACGCTTCATCAAAAATAAAGATACCGTCAACAAGATAACAGGTATATTTACATTTATCGTTATAGTGGGAATAGTATATATTATGGCACAAAGCGGATTTGACAGCGGTAAGCTTATTGAAGCCCTTTCTACTCCCGATAATGCAATTCTCAGAGTTATGAATGTCATATTCCCCACAGTTCCGCTTCTCGTAAGCTCCATGGGAACGGGATATATATTCAATATTCTGATATATATTGCTGTAAATACGGCTGCTCTCGTCATATTTATGCTTATCGCACAGGTTATTTATTTTCCGGGTGTCGCAGGTATGGGGCAGGGAATGTCACACAGAGGAAAACACGCAAACGGTATAATTTACAAAATGAAACAACACTCACCGACCGTAAGCTATCTTAAAAAGGAATTGCGGATTTTGTTTCGTACCCCTGCTTATTTTACAAACTGTGTCATGATAAATTTTCTTATACCGGTATTTGTATACCTCGCATATCTGATTCATGACCATACGAATTTCCTTGACTCCTTTATTTACGGAATACATAGCGGAAACGAAGAAACCGTACTCATTTTCATGCTTGCAATTTCCGCTGTATCCGTTCTTGTGACTGCACTGAACTGTATAGCTTCATCAGGTATAACAAGGGAGGGCAAGCACTTTTCTTTCATAAAATACATACCCCTTGATTATATGGCTCAACTCAATGTCAAAGCCGCTATCAGTATAATAATAAGCGGAGCAGGAATGATAATCAGCGTTATCGCTGCCTGTCTGCTGCTTAATACAGGTATCAAATTCATAATATTCTGCTGCCTTTTAAGTCTGCTTTCGGTGTCATTTGCGACATACTTGGGAATATATATGGACAGTGTTAATCCGAAGCTTATATGGGAGGACGAGCTGAATGCACTCAGAGGAAATTACAATATCTTCTTCAATATGGCTCTTGCGATAGTAACAGAAGCCGTCATCTGTGCCAGCTCATATCTGCTGTTCAAATTCACACCCGCAGGCTCAATACTTATAATAATTATTCTTTTTGTAATGCTTATGCTGCTCACCGCGGCCGGCTATCTTTTATGCCGACGGAAAGCCGCAAAAAATCTTAATACACTTGAATAATGCAGTGTATAATAAAACCACAGGAGGTAATATCATGCCATTTATCAATACCAAAACCAATGTAACCATCACTCCCGAAAAGGAAACTGCCCTCAAAACCGAGCTCGGTCAGGCAATATCGGTAATAAGAGGAAAAAGCGAAAGCTGGCTTATGCTGAATTTTGAGGATAATTGCCGTCTTTATTTCAGAGGTGACGGTGACACTCCATGTGCATTCATAGAGGTAAAAATTTATGGTGCAGCAAGCCCCGAAGAATATGACGAACTTACGGGAAGAATAACGGGAATTGTATCTTCGGAGCTGAATATATCCCCCTCCCGCATTTATGTAAAATATGAGGAGGTGGAGTATTGGGGATACAACGGTCATAACTTCTGATTTTCCTGTCGACTCTGTACCGGTAATATTTTTCTTAAATTTTTTTAAGGTTGCAATAATACAATATTCATACAATATTATCATATACAATGTTGATTTAAAAAATTTTACATGATATCATTGACTAAATTGTATTGAAAGGCCGTGAAAAATATGGGAAGAAAACCCGGCAGAGAGCTTGAACATTCATTCGAGGATTATTTCAAAAGAGCAGTAAGTCCCCTTCTTACGCTCGTTTTATTAAATGAAAAGCCCATGTATGTATATAAGCTTTCTCAGGAATTGGAAAAACGAAGCAACAGTACATACAAGATGAGTTTTCTTTATCCTGTCCTGTATCGTTTGCAGGAACAAGGATATGTTGAGGAGTACTCACAGGAGATAACCGAAAGTCACCGCACAAGAAACTACTATACAATTACCGATGAGGGCAGAAAATATCTGGAAAGTATGGTAAAAAAATACCGCTCACTAACAGATGCTGTCAATGCAATAATAGATACACCACCCAAACAATGAGGAAGTCCGTCAGGTTTGCTTATGCAAACTTGCGGACTTCCTTTTTTGTTATGGAACATTTCGCATAATGAAAAACAGAAAATTCTAATTAATAAATATTAAAATAAAATCGGAGATGCATAGGAAGAACGGTAAATCACCATGAGTGATTATTTTATGTTTGGTCAGAATAATTGCAATTAATACACTACGTTTTTTGTCGTTGCAATATGTCAAAAAACAGTTTATAATAATCGATAGATTTATATTTTTTCAGGAGATACACTATGACAAACAAACCGGAATTACTCTTTAAGTTCTTTTTTACAGGAAGAGTACCTTGTTTTGGATACTCGAATGAATGATATGCGTTTATATCGCAATAAAGTTCCAACATTAAAAAGGAGAGATGTTACAATGTCAACATGGGAGGATTTTGAAATTCAATGTGTAAACCACCTTAATGAAAAATTCAGCGACTACGCACGTTTCACTCATCAGGGCGGTACGGATTCCACTACAGCAGATATTTTAGTCAAAACACAAAAGAGCAAGTCATTTTATGTTGAAGCTAAACATTCACCTGCACAATGCGGACAGTTTGTGTTGCTCCCGAATTTAGCAACACGAACATTTCAATACAGTTCGTTAAATGCAACCGATATCAATCAATATAGTGAAACCATTATAAACTATATGAACAAGGATTTTGATTCTTTTAGAAATGCCGGTACAGCCGGAAAAGAAATAGATATAAAAAATGCATCCGATATTTTTACCGGGTGGATAATAACAACATACAAAAGCAAAGGTGTTGAATTTTTTATTACCAACGGCTTCTTTATTTTTCCAATAAAGGATTTTGCTAAATATTTTGATGTAACCGCAAAATACCGTATCAAAAGAAGCGGATCGGGTGATGTTGGAAAAAGTAGATTTAATACTGTTATGAAATACATTTGCGAAAAAGGATACAACATAGCTAATTTACGGGTATCCGGCAATAAGATGTTTCTGACCTCCTCCGAACAGCTTCATAATAAGCGTTTCATACTTGACGGAACAGAATATATGTTTTCATTAAGAGGAAATGAATTTGAAATCAGAAAGTTATCCGATACATATAATGCAAATGTAATATTCTCGGTCAAATTGAAAGATAAACCACCTCACTCCGAAAATACCGAATTTATAGAATATTTGAGATAGTTTCATCGCAAAACCGAACATAGTATTTTAGTGCGTAACGGTATGTACTCATGTAATACTTTCCTATTGGAAAACCTCCCATAGATAATCTCCGCATCTCCTCATTATTCCCCATATTCAAGAACAAACTCAATAAATACTCACACCTGTCGCTTCGATATTGTTCGTTTATATCGCAGTTTTTAATCTCACGTTCTATCCTCTTTAATCTCGATACAGTATCACTGGCCACTTTGTGAGCAACATTATTTTTAATCAGCCAGTTTCTGAACTCCACCTCATTCATTCTCTCACTTCCAGTGCTTTTGCTATTTCAATTCCAATCAGCTGCAAAACATCAATAATCACAGAATTTCCGAATTGCTTATATGCCTGATTTGCACTTTCGGAAATTTTATAAGAATCAGGGAATCCCATTATTCTTGCACATTCACGGGGATGGAGTTTCCTCGTTTTTCCGTTAATCAAATAGCCGCCGGTTTTTGAAAAAACTCCCCCTCCATATGCAGAAAGTGTAATCGCAATTCCTTTTGTGCTGTAAATTCTTTCTCCCTGACCGCCTTTGTTTACTATCCCTAATCTAATAGATTTATTGCTGTATGTATCATCCTTGAGACCATTGAAATATATATCCGGTCTTTCCACATACAAATGTCCTACCATATTTTCATCTTCTAAAAGAAAGTCCTCCACATGACGTGTCAGAGGAAATGGTTTCGGATATGAGAAAGAATTAATTTCGAGGTCATTCCTAAAACAAACCATATAAATTCTTTCACGTTTTTGAGGAATTCCAAAATCAACAGCATTTAATACTTTTTGATAAAAACTGTATCCTAATTCTTCCATTGTACTTTTTACTACAGCCAAAGTATTTCCGTTGTCATGTGTTGCAAAGTTCTTGACATTCTCCATAAATACTACTTTAGGCTTTTTAGCTTTAACAATCCTTGCAACATCAAAAAACAGCGTACCACGTCTGTCTTCAAACCCCTTTTGTTTTCCACTGATCGAGAAGGCCTGACAAGGAAAACCGGCACACAAGATATCATGATCCGGTATTGTATTTTCGTCAACCTGAGTAATATCTCCTTCGGGAAATTCTCCGAAATTTTCAGCATATACTTTTTGAACCGGAACATCCCATTCGTTTGAATATACACATTTTGCTCCTAATGATTCCAGAGCCAATCTGAATCCGCCAAGACCCGCAAATAAATCAATGAAAGTCATGCCTTGAAAAGTCTTATCTTGGATTTCGATCATGCAGCCCACACTCCTTCTTGAAAATTATAGCACTATGCGCTATAATTTTCAAGCTATTTCTTATCTGAACTTTGTAAAATATCTGATGTGTTATTTTTCAAAGTAAACGCAACAGAGGCACACCTGTTTCAATAAGTATAGAAAGAAAGTCTGAGAAGTATAAGGTGCAGGGTGATCTCTCATAGGGGATTGTGTTGCGTTTAGTTTGAATAAATACGAAAACAATATTGGTAGACAAAGGTACAACTTATTGAATAAAGAAAAGAGCTTCGGTCAGAATACTCTGCCAAAGCTCTTTTTTATATTCATTCAGGCATTATTGCTTTCCTCTATAACCTTCTGAGCTACATTCTGAGGAGCCTCCTCATAACGTTCAAACTTGAATGTAAAGTAGCCTCTTGCCTGCGTGGACTGACGTATGAATGTAGAGAAATCACTCATTTCGGCCTGAGGAACTTCCGCCTCTATTTCCTGCATATTATTTTCAGCCTGATTCATTCCGAGAACTCTTCCTCTGCGTTTTGTAATCTCTCCCATAATATCGCCCATATTATCTCCGGGAACAACTGCCTTAAGAACTCCTACAGGTTCAAGGAGAACAGGATTTGCCTTGGGCATACCGTCCTTATATGCAAGCGATGCGGCAGTCTTAAAAGACATTTCGGAAGAATCAACCGGATGATAAGACCCGTCAACGAGGGTAGCCTTAAGTCCTACAACGGGATATCCTGCAAGCGGACCCTTGACTATGCTTTCCCTCAGACCCTTTTCAACAGCAGGGAAAAATCCTTTGGGTACTGCACCGCCGACAACCTTTTCCTCAAATACCATATCGTCACTGTCACAGGGAGAAAACTCTATCCATACATCACCAAACTGACCGTGACCGCCTGTCTGTTTCTTATATCTTCCCTGAACCTTGACCGTCTTCCTTATGGTTTCTCTGTATGCAACCTTTGGCTTTGTAAGGGTAACATCCACTCCGTATTTAGACTTTAGCTTTGATACAATAACATCAAGGTGTTGTTCACCCATTCCGCTTATAACCATTTCATGTGTTTCATTATTGGTTTCAAATTTTATTGTCGGATCTTCCTCGCTCAAACGTACAATTCCCTGAGCAACCTTATTTTCGTCACCCTTGCCCTTTGGGGATACAGCCATCGAAAGTGTAGGCTCGGGGTAATTCACCTTATCAAGAACAACCTTTCTCAGCGGTGAGCAAAGTGTATCTCCGGTATTTGCCGAAGTGAGCTTTGCTGCCGCTCCGATATCTCCTGCCGATATATACGAAGCATCCTCAAGTTTCTTTCCCTTTGCGATCATAACCTTGGAAATTTTCTCTGATGCACCCGTTCTCATGTTTATAAGCTGGGTATCCGCACCTATCCTGCCCGATACCACCTTAAAGTACGAAAGCTTTCCGACAAACGGATCTGCCACTGTTTTAAATACTATCGCCGCAGCCGCCGCATCCTCATTTGCACTAAGCTCCACAGGCTCACCGTCAAGGTCAACTGCAAGTTCTGAAGATTTATCGGCAGCACTCGGAGCGAGCCACACAAGACCGTTTAGCAGCTGTTCTATACCATAGGTAAGCAATGCATCACCGCAGAATACGGGACTTATGCTTCCGTTTCTGACACCCTGACTTACACCTACTATAATCTCCTCCGGGGTAAATTCCTCACCCGAGAAATACTTTTCAAACATCTCATCGCTTGTTTCCGCAACCGCCTCACATATAGCGGTACGCAGACCCTCAAGTCTGTCTCCCATATCAGGGAGCGGAACATTCGTCACCTTGCCGTCAATATATTTATATGCCTTATATTCAAGCAGATTTACGTAGCAATCAGCCTGTCCGTCCACAATATACGGAACAACGACAGGACAAACCGACGGGCCGAAGGATGCCTTAAGGTTTTCAAATACACGATAAAAGCGTGCACTTTCATCGCACAGACCGTTTACGAAAAATACCTTTGTAAGACCCCTTTCATCAGCAGCCTTTACAGCCTTTTCCGTACCTACCGCAACTCCGTCCTTTCCGGAAACGGTTATCAGCATAGTATCGGCAGCTCTTGCAGCCTCGCAAAGACCCGCCTCAAAATCGAAAAGACCGGGAGCATCAATAAGATTTATTTTTTTATTTTTCCATTCAACGGGGGCAATACAAGCCTGCACGGAGGTTTTTCTTCTGATTTCCTCCGGGTCGTAGTCGCATACGGTATTTCCGTCACTTACCTTACCGAGTCTGTCGGAACCGCCGCACATATAGATCATAGCTTCCGCAAGAGAGGTTTTACCCGAGCCGCTGTGACCGGCGATACCGATATTCAAAATATTCTTAGGGTTATACTGTTTCACTGCGTTATCCTGCTACTCAAAATATGGACAAATATACCCATATTGAGAAAATTCCTGCTTCAACCTGTATGCTTTTGAAAGTGGCAAGTCACTATCTACTCACAAGTTCATGTACAGTCCACAGGCGTAAATTCCCGTATAGCCTACGGTACATACCTATCATAGCGTTTTCTATGCCATTTGATAAATCAGACAATCTCTTAAATTCAAGCTTGCATTGAAATCCCTGTCCGCTGTGTAACCGCATTCAGAACAAACGTAAACTCTGTCTGATAATTTCAAATCAGATTTGATACAGCCACATTGATGACATAACTTACTTGACGGATAAAATCTGTCTACTAATCTTAATTCAATGCCATATTCTTTGCATTTTGCAGCAAGCTTTGTTCTGAAATCAAAGAATCTCTGTTGTGCAATCGCTTTTGAAAGATGTCTGTTCTTCATCATACCTCTAATGTCCAGATTTTCAAGTGTTATCCACATTGGCTTGGTTTTCACCAATTCGGAAATCACTTTATTGGAATAGTCCGTTCTGATACAATCCAATCTATGATAAAGTTTTTGTACTTTCAGCGTTTGTTTTCGGATATTCTGTCGAGTAGCTTCTCCTTTCAAGTTATTTGATGATTTTTTCAAACTTTCGTATTTCCTCGAAAGTTTTCTCTGTTGCCGTTTCAGACTTTTTTCAAGTTTCCTGATACGGACAGATTTGTTAATATTTGCAAAGAATCTACCGTCTGAACAGACTGCAAATTCTTTCACACCTAAGTCAATGCCAATTCCGAAATCATTCAGAACAGTTTTTTCAGGTTCAGGTTCTTCCACTAAAACAGAAACATAATATCTTCCTGCTTTCATAGAAACTGTACCGCTTTTAATCATATGTGTTTCTGAATTTGTTGGAATATAGCCTTTTTCTTTCAGTCTTACCCAACCTATAGTAGGTATTTTGATTCTGTGCCGTTCGCAGGAAACGGGCTGTGTTTTTCCATTTCTTACAAAATACATTTTCATGTCAGAATTTCTTTTCTTCTTCCATCTTGGAAATTTAGTTTTGTGTTCAAAAAAGTTTCTGAATGCTCTTTGGGCGTTCATAATGCTCCGCTTGACGGATTTACTGCTGACTTCCCGAATCCATAAAAATTCAGGATTTTGTGAAAGATACTCGTTATTCAACCATTTTGAAAAGTCATAGCCTGAAACGAATCTTTCTTCTTTTTCATAGATTTCTTTATTATGTGCAAGGTAAAAATTGTAGACGAATCTGCACACACCAATTGTTTTGTGAATGATTTGCTTTTGTTTGGGTGTAGGGAAGATTTCAGTTTTATAACTTTTTAGCAATTTCTTCATCTCCCTTAATCTTATTTTTGTATTTTCTCAGTCCGTAAATCCTGCAACCGAGTTCAAACACTTTTGTTAGTGTTTTTACTACTTATTTTCTAACTCCTTTGTTAATTATAATAAAATATTTCGCTCGTGAGTATTATTTTTAACCACTATAACCAATTATATAACATTACCCGGATAATTACAATACCAAAAGAGAAATTATCTAAAAAAATCTCACATACTATTGCACACTTGAAAAAATATGCGGTAGATACCAAACAAAATTTTATATTTCAAAAAACAATAGCCTGTATTTTTTCGGTAAAAATGCAAGATCTCTTTTCACATACACGCTTATGTTTGTTGATAAGAATTTTGTTTGGCGACAATTGGAGCTATGTGTTTTTCGGACGCACGTCTTCGGTTGTGCATCTTTTTATTTTTCCCCACAGGAATCCATATTGAAAGGATGTGCTGACATAGCAGACTTAAGATACTTTTTGACGGACAAGAGTAAAATGCGGCTTGACGTGCTTGGCAACTCTTATTTTGAGAGTTTTTTATCAAAAAGATAAACAGGCGAACTTGTGTCAATTTTCCCGACAGACTTTTTTATATTGAAAATTATATTATAATACTAACGTTGCCACCCCTATCAGAAACAGGAAAGGGTCTGTTGACAATAAAATAACCCCCGTCAGAGTTTACCGGACTTTGACGGGGGTTTGTTCATTTTTTTCGGAAGGACGGTAATTTCACCTTATGGGATATCAATTATTTATCCGTCTTTTTGCGGCATCTGCATACTGTCAGCACTGCACCCGATACCATAGCCGCAAATGCTGCAAGTACAAACATTATTCCGTTGTCGCCTGTCTGCGGCACATCGGTATTTGTGTTGGTATTATTATTATTATTTGTAGGTGTATTATCTGTTTTATCCTTGGAATCAGACGGTGCAGTCATAGGCGTAAAATCCTTTTGTACTATCTGATACACCGAAAGGTGGTCTGTTGTGAATACATAACAGCCGTTTTCATAGACCGCATTCATATCGGTTTTTGTTCCGTCCTCCTGCACCCACATTACCTTACAGTCGTCGATATCGCACGGTATGGATATCGTTATTGTTCCGTCAGGCTGTATGGTAATATTATCCGAATCTACAAGACTTATGTCATATGCTGCAATAATACCGCTGTCTGACGGATAATCAAGCAATTTTACTAAAAGTGACGCACCCTCCGGTATTGCTCCTTTAACGGTGATGCCGGTATCTTTATCCGAAAGGACACTACCATCTTCATCCGTCTTACCATCTATTGCAACAAATGCGATACCGTGTCTTTCGGCATATTCTTCCGCAAGAGAGCCGGAAATTCCATATATCGTAACATTTTCACATCCATTGAATACATTGAAATCTAACACTGTATCACTACTTGTTATTATAACGCTTGTCAGTCCTGTACATCTGGTAAAAGCACCCCAAATTATATCTGTAACACCTTCAGGTATAGTTATGCTTGTCAATCCTGTACAATCGGCAAATGCCCATGGTCCTATCTCCGTAACACCTTTACCTATTGTTACACTTGTCAATCCCGAACAACCGGAAAATGTGTACTCACCAAACGAACCTCTTACACTGTCCGGGATGGTTATGCTTGTTAATCCAATACAGTTGGAAAATGCCCAGCTTACTATATCTGTAACACTGTCAGGTATGTTTACGCTTGTTAGTCCTTCACAATTTCTAAATGCATATGCATCAATTGTCTTAACACCGTCCGGGATGCTATATGCACCTTTTTTTCCTTCGGGATATCTTAGTAAAACAGATTTATCCTTATTAAACAAAACGCCGTCCTCGGATGAATAGTACTCATTTTTGTCGTCAACATTTATGTCGGTAAGGTTTTTGCAGTTACTGGTAAACAGAACGCCATATATCACACCTATTTTTGTAACACTCTCAGGTATGGTTATACTTTTCAAGTTTGTACATTCATCAAATGCATAGTCATCTATCGTTGTTACCGGATGACCCTCAATCTCAGACGGTATAACAACATCGGTGTCAGAACCTTTATATCCTGTAATTGTAACTCCCGATTCATTCGGCTCGGACGATATATATATACCATCGCTCTCAATGCTTATCGAAACATTAAGCTCCGCATCATCAATAGCATTCTGAGCAATTGAAACCAATTCCTGACGCATATCACTGTCAAGTTCTGAAATATCAGACACACCTGTTTCAGCTATAAAACTCATGCCTTCATCAATATAAATGATTATTGTTTCCGCCTGTTCGTCCGTGAGGTCAACATTTTTAATGAAATAGTTTTCAGCCTCGTTAAGTCTGTACTGAGGCACCTCGATCAATGAACCGCTTTCGGTTACTACTCCCTGTTCCAAATAATCGAGAATCCTCTGTTCCGCATCGTTGAGTGTTTGAGTATTTCCAATTTCATATTCAAAATACTCCGCCGGGGTTGCCGCATTTGCCGTAATACCGTTTTGCGATGCCTCCTCCAAAAGCACAGCGGCACTTCCGCCAACTAACAATGCCGCAAGCGACACACAACAAATCTTCTTTGCCAACTTCTTGTAATTTGTCATTTTTCTTCCTCCATTCACAATTTAATGTTTTCTCATCAAACATTTGTGTTTCATGTACTACATATATTTTCTAAAAGTAAACATAAATACAAAAATGTTTTTGCTTTAGAAACAATTATATTATACAGTTTTCGATTGCAAAATGCAAGTGGTTTAAAATGTTTTTATTAAAAAAACTTTTCAAGGAGATAAATTATGTTTGATTTTGGCTTAAGAATACGTGAACTTCGGGAAGCCCGCCATATGTCACAGGAAACCTTGGGAAAAAGAATAGGCAGGAGCAAACCTGTTATAAGCAGCTACGAAAACAATATAAAAACCCCGCCGCTTGATGTACTGATAAAAATATCAAACGAATTTAATGTTTCACTTGATTATCTTGTTGGCAAGGAGAAAACGGAAACACTAAGCACAACCGGACTAAGTATCTCACAAATCGAGCTGCTCAAAATAATTATCGAGGAATTTCGAGACAGAAATGTAAATTTCAAGGGACTCAGTGCAAGACAGCAAAAAATACTTAATCTTCTGTTGATTGAATTTGTCACGCACTAAGAGAACACCCTCACATTATCTTCAATGACAATCCCCGGCGGCATTAAATCAAAACAGTCAAATATTGCGGAAACATAGATTTTTCCGTCTTTTGCTTTGAGCCTGCCGATGTCGGTCACTGCTTTCTCAATGGGCTTCTCATCACTGAAATCACGCTTCAGAAAATCGTCAGACTTGCGTGCTTCACGGTCATCATTAGTAATTCCGTTCGGTTTCCCGCGAGGCTTGCAGATAAGTACGATTTGCACCATAACCTTCATTACAATATTAATATTAATATATTCCGCTTTTATAATTTAAAGTCTTGACAATTTAAAGCAATAGTGTTATTATGAATAGCAGATACCGCCGCAGGAGGCATAAGACCATGATAAAATTATTACTTGTGCGATTTAGTGAATATATTTTGTATCCATGCAAACTTTTTGTATGGGTAACGGTTTCGTGTTCTCCCAGAGCTGTACAATCAGTGTAAAAAGATTGTATTTATAAACAGCAGCCGGAGTCCGCACGGATTCCGGTTTTCATATTAATTCACAGGAGGAAAAATTATGATTATCGTGCTTAAACCAAATACCCCCAAGGAACAGCTTATCCTTTTTAAAGCCTCTCTGGAGGAGAAATATAATGTAACAGTAAATACATGGGTAGGCGTGGAATCGACCGTACTGGGTCTTATAGGCGATACAACTCAGATCGATGAGGACTGGATAAGTGCACAGGAAATCGTGGAAAACGTCAAGCGGGTTCAGGAGCCGTATAAAAAGGCTAACCGTAAATTCCACCCCGACAACACCGTTATCGAGTTTCCCACAGGACAAAAAATTGGCGACGGAAGTCTTTGCATAATGGCAGGTCCTTGCTCTGTCGAATCCGAAGAACAGATAAATTATGTAGCCGAAAGGGTTAAGGCGGCAGGAGCAACATTCCTAAGAGGCGGTGCATTTAAGCCGCGTACCTCTCCTTATTCTTTCCAAGGACTGAAATCAGAGGGTCTTGACCTTCTCAAGGGTGCAAGAAAGGCAACGGGACTCCCGATAGTAACAGAAATAATGAGTTCGGCACATATAGATATGTTCGAGGGCGTGGATATAATTCAGGTCGGTGCAAGAAATATGCAGAATTTCGAGCTTCTCAAGCAGCTCGGAAAAATCGACAAACCTATCCTCCTCAAACGTGGTCTTGCAAATACCATCGAAGAATGGATAATGAGTGCCGAATATATAATGGCAGGCGGTAATGACAAAGTAATACTCTGCGAAAGAGGAATAAGAACATACGAAACAGCAACCAGAAATACCCTTGATCTTTCCGCTGTGCCCGTTGTAAAGAAGCTTTGCCACCTCCCCGTTATCGTTGACCCGAGCCATGCAACAGGAAAAGCCTCTCTCGTTGAACAGATGTCCCTTGCGGCTGTTGCAGCAGGTGCGGACGGACTTATGATAGAGGTGCATAACGACCCCGGACACGCACTTTCGGACGGAGCACAATCCCTTACACCCGATAAATTCGATGAGGTTGCACGCAAGGTATTTGCACTCAAAAAGGCATATGACGAAATTATGAGCAACTAAGCGGCAATTGCTGAATTATGCGGCGACTAACAGCTCCGCATATTCAATTCCCGTAAATTCAAAACTTCTCCCCTCTTCCCCACAAAAAAACAGCCCGACCATAGGACATCCTGTGGTCGGGTCTTTGATATAAATGATTATTGAATAATTAACTTCAAAACATTACAGTATTATTTATTACTGATGAGCTTCGATGTAGTTTACGAGATCCTCAACAGTCTTTACGTTTTCAACTTCCTCGTCCGGAACCTCAACGCCAAACTCGTCATTGATGGTTGTGAGAAGATCTACAACATCAAGGGAATCAGCCGAAAGATCATTGATGATTGATGTTTCGGGGGTGATTGAATCCTCCTCAACATCGAACTGCTCGCTAAGAATCGCTTTTACCTTTTCAAGTACCATAAATAAATCCTCCTAAAATAAAATAATCAATAAAAAAATGTGTGCTTCCCGCTTTCCGCTGTGGACAAAAACATATAGTTTATGCTACAATAGGTTTATGCGGAACGAACGCCGCCGAGCACAACTTTCTTACACTTAAATCTTATAAGTAATTTAGCGATTTGTCAATACGTAAATTACAATTTATTAATATTTTTCCGATAATTTATAAAATTTTATAAAAAACACCGCTAATACTTATAGCTTTTATTAAAAACACGGAGGTAATGATATGTCAGAGAGAAAATTTGCTGTTATAGGTCACCCGATAGGTCATACGATGTCGCCTTTCATCCACAAAAGATTATTTGAGCTTTCGGGTGAAAAGGGTACGTATACAATATTGGATGTTGCCCCGGAGGAGTTTCCGGAAAAAATCTCCGCACTTAACGAACTTGCGGGTTATAATGTTACAATCCCCGACAAACAGGCTGTAATACCGTTTCTTGACGAACTCGACAAAAAGGCGGAATTATACGGTTCTGTAAATACTGTGAGAAACGGTACAGTGCGTAAAGGCTTCACAACAGACCCGGACGGATTTCTGAAAGCACTTGCAGCCAACAATATTCCCTTTGCCGGAGATATATGCATACTGGGATGCGGAGGAGTTGCAAGAACCTTTATATATGAGGCTGCCCTTGCAGGATGCAATATAACAATATCCGTAAGACCTGAAGATGTAGAGATACGTGACAGTCTTGTAAAAGAAGTAAAAGAAAAGCTCGGCATATCGGATATTCATACTAACCTTATTTCCGATATAGAAAAAGAAGGCAGATTCGATTTACTTGTAAATGCAACACCTGTCGGAATGTACCCTAATACCAACGCAATGCCGGTGTCTGAGAGAACTATCGAGAGGTGCAATAATGTATTTGATGCAATATATAACCCTCTTGAAACAAAGCTTATACAGACTGCAAAGGCAAACAACATAAGGGCTGTCGGAGGAATGGCCATGCTGGTATGGCAGGCGGTTGTTTCGCACGAAATATGGGACGGTTCGGAATATAAAACGGACGATATAAATCAGCTCATCGAGGACACCTCAAATGAACTGAAGAAAAATTTCTGAAACACAAGCTATCAGATTATATGAATGGAGAAAGTATAAAAATGAGACAAAAAAACATTATACTCTGCGGCTTTATGGGCTGCGGCAAAAGTACGGTAGGAGCATTGCTTGCCAAGAAAAACGGTATGTCATTTATTGACCTTGACAGCTATATAGAAAAAAAACAGAACAAAACCATTTCCGAAATTTTTGAGGAAAGCGGCGAGGAGCATTTCCGTATGCTCGAAAGGGAGGCAGCAAGAGAGCTTTCGGAAAAAAGAGGAATTATCTTAGCAGCGGGCGGAGGAACACTTACCTTCAGGGAAAACGTAGATATACTCCATAAGAGCGGAATAATCATTCTGCTTGATGTACCCGTAGAAAAAATTGCCTCAAGACTCAAAAATGATACGACACGACCGCTTCTCAACCGTGAGGACAGGGAGAATGCCATGCGTGAATTATATAATAAACGGCTTCCCCTTTATCGTGATGCGGCGGATATTATAATAAATGCCGACCAATCACCTATGAGCATATGTATGGATATAATGAGTCAGATATGATACCGCAGCCGGTATTGAAAAATCCTGCAAAAGAATATATAATAAAAGACGATATGTTTATTAAGATAAGTGAAAGGGTTGAAAGAAATGGCACAGCAGAAAAAGCTTGTTGAAGCTATTACTTCAAGGGATGAGGATTTTGCAAAATGGTACACCGATATAGTAAAAAAGGCGGAGCTTGCCGATTATTCGGGTATAAAGGGATGTATGGTTATCCGTCCGCACGGATATGCAATATGGGAAAACATTCAGCATGATCTTGACAGAAGATTCAAGAAAACAGGACATGAAAATGTATATATGCCCATGTTTATCCCCGAAAGCCTGTTGCAAAAGGAGAAGGATCATGTTGAAGGCTTTGCTCCTGAGTGTGCGTGGGTAACTGTCGGAGGAAGTGAGGAGCTGAGCGAAAGGCTCTGTGTCCGCCCGACATCCGAAACACTCTTTTGCGAGCATTTTGCAAAGGTTATAAATTCATACCGTGACCTGCCGAAGCTTTACAATCAGTGGTGTTCGGTAGTACGTTGGGAAAAGACAACACGTCCGTTTTTGAGAACCTCCGAATTTTTATGGCAGGAGGGTCATACAATGCACGAAACGGCTGAGGAAGCTCGTGAAGAAACGCTGAGGATGTTACAGGTATACACGGACTTCTACAAAGAAACCCTTGCCATACCGGCTGTAACGGGCAGAAAAACGGAAAAGGAAAAATTTGCGGGAGCGGAAGAAACCTATACCATTGAGCCTATGATGCATAACGGTGTTGCACTTCAGGGCGGCACATCTCATTTCTTCGGCGACGGCTTTGCAAGAAGCTTTAACATCACCTTTACAGGCAGAGATAACACACTGCAATATCCGTTCCAAACATCATGGGGTGTATCAACGAGAATGATAGGTGCTATAATCATGGTACACAGTGACGATGACGGACTTGTACTTCCGCCCAAAATTGCACCCATACAGGTTGCCATAATTCCGATATCACAGAAAAAAGAGGGAGTTCTCGAAAAGGCATCAGAGCTTAAAAGCAGGCTTATTGATGCAGACCTCAGAGTAAAACTTGACGACAGTGACAAGGCACCGGGATGGAAATTCAGTCAGTATGAGATGCTCGGTGTTCCTGTTCGTCTTGAAATAGGACCGAAGGATATAGAGAATAATCAGTGTGTACTTGTAAGGAGAGATACGAGGGAGAAAAAATTTGTTTCTCTTGACAATGTTGAGGAAGAAATCAATAATCTTCTTTCTGACATACACGAAAGTCTTTACAATGCCGCTCTTGAAAATCTCAAAGCAAAGACCTTTGAGGCACGCACGCACGAGGAATTTCTTGATATTGCGAAAAACAAGCCGGGATTCATAAAGGCAATGTGGTGCGGTGATAGTGCTTGTGAAGATAAATTAAAAGATGAAACCGGCGGAGTAAAATCCCGTTGCATTCCCTTTGTTGAGGAGCATTTAAGTGACGTATGCGTATGCTGCGGCAAGCCCGCAAAGCATATGGTATACTGGGGAAGGCAATACTGATCGAAAATAAACGTCTGTGTGCAGCTTAGTTCGGTTTTTAAATATTTGATGATATAAAATAATAAAAGGAGCAAGTGTAAATGCCGAAAAATAATAGTTCGGCTCCAAGTGCCGAGGGAGAGTATTACAGGAGAATAAGATCCGCATTCGACCAACGCAGAAAAGAAATAGAAGACTACGGGTATTCGATACGATATAACTTTTTACGGGATTATCTGAGCAAGTACTACCAAATTGACTGCGATGCAAAAACGGTCGGTCAGTTGTTTGATGTACAAGCAAAATCCTCTATAAAGCCGCATTTGATTGTTGCAATGTGTAATATCCTCGGATTAGACCTTTATTCCGTCATTCAGTACCCGCAATGTGTAGATCCCGATGAAAGCAGAGAAGTTAAACTCAAAGATGTTTTCAAGCGAATTACGGTAAATAGTGAAGAACCGGATTTCTTTGATTCGGATGACGATTCAGTATCCTTCTTGAAGAATGAATTATATGAGGGAGAATATTACTGCTATTACTTCACTCCTATATACATAAAAAATTCTATTTCGGGGGGAAAATACCAGAACGAAGTAAATACAATACGTCGGGCAACTCTTAAAATTAAAAGGGAAAACGGGGAAACAAGAGCTTATCTGACCGAAAAGGACACCAATTCAGGGGTGAAATTCACCTTTACCGGCAGAGTTATAAGATTTAAAAATGTCAATAAAATATATATGTTTTTGACGGCAAACAACGGGAATGCTTTTATGTGGCTGTTTTTCGATGATCTCGTTCTCAAAAAAAGGGGATTATACTACAAGGAAATGGCTATGATGACACATTCTATCAACTCTGACTCAAAACCGCTTTTTGAAAAGATGATCCTCACACGGAATGAAATAAATTTGAGCAAAGATAACAACGAAACTGTTATAAGAGGTATTTTAACCTTTGATGATCAAACCATATTGATTCCCGCTGATAAGGCACAAGAAATACTTAAAACCTATAAGGAATTAAGTATGATATTTGATGCACAAGAAACATTTTATAAAATCAGCAAATATGATATTGTCTGCAATAACAGACTGGATTGGAGCTATGATAAAAAAATAAATGCTTTGCTGGAAATTATGTCAAAAAGCTGCAACCACACACAATCCGTCGTCGATCAAGATGAAAATATGAAAATTTTCTTCTATAATATTCAGGGCGGATACGAAAAAAAATCTCCCTCTCCGCCATAACAGCGGAGAAAGAGGTTTTTCTATGTTTCGTAATGACCAATAGCTTCGACTGAATAAGCCTTGCGGTTTCCCTTGTTTAATACTGTGGTGCTATGCCTATTCATCTAAAATATCGTTTACCTTTTGATAATCCTTATAGGGCAGCTTTGCTCTGTCGCCATCATCGTTCAATATGTAATTTTTGCCTGTTTTACGATAGAGATCCTTGCGGGTTTCCTCTTTTTGGCGTTCGAGGGCAAGTCTTTCTTCCTCTCTCCTGCGTTCCTCTGCCGCTACCTCTTCTGCCGACGGTGTGCCGATACGGAATATAAAAGGCAGGAAGAACAAACTTATTTTTAATGCAATACCCAATCCGTCAAGAAGCATATTTATAAATAATGACTTCTTAAGATATGCCGGACATTTCCTACGTGCAAAAAGGTATATAACAATTCCCAATAACAGCACTAAAACTCCCATACCCGCATAAAGGAGATAATTCCCCGCAATCATATTTGAAACTTCGGGTATAAAGGGTGATATTATCATTGCAATAATTGCAAATACACCCACGAGTATAAAATCCGCAAATAAATAAGATGAGACTCTTCCGAAAACCTTTTGGTATTTCATGTGTATCCTGTTTTCTTTTACCAAGCCCACAATGGCAAAGACCAACATACCGAATAATAATACCATAAATATAGGATTAAACATAATAAATTCCTCCTCAAAATTGTAAAGTATTGTTGTCAGACAACAACCTCAAACAGCGGGAACTACCGCTGCACAGCAGCATCAGTACAGTATGTTCAAAGGGAAACTCACACTAAAAATCATATACTTCAACAGCGAATATCCGGTATCCTTTTACGCACGGCGTATAAGGAATCTGAAATTCAGATTTGACAGAATCTCTAAATCAGAAGTACTTCATTTCGGATAACCTCCTTCCATATTTTAGTGTAAGTGAACATATCTGCTAACAACTACTGTATCATATTCTCCAAAAAATAGCCATGAATGGCAGTTGTCAATCAAAGAGTAATATAGCAAAATGAAATAGAAAAAAATCCGTTAAAACGGAAAAAATATCATTTGCTTTTTAGAAGATACCGACAGACGAGGAGGCTTAAACAGTAAGGAAAAAACTGATATAAAATATCGGCTCAAGGCAGGCTTATTAGCTGTCTTGAGCCGATATTCCGTTTTATGCCGGGGTAATATATCTATTTTTTACCGTGGAAATTCCTTTCGGGTGTCGCCCGCATTGTGTTTCTCTCAAATCCCGATTATTTTATACATTCGGCATAATCGACACTCCCGCAGTTTTGTCCGAAATCCCTCTTTTAACATATCCTAAAAAATAAGCAGATGCCCTCTTAAAGAACATCTGCTTAAATTTATATCAGTGTACGGCGTCTTATCAAAAACCGCTGTCAACACATTACGCAGCACGGCTGCTATTCATTACTTTCCGATTAAGTTTGTCATTTGTAGATGCGGAAAGCCTCGTAAGAGGCTTTCACGACACTTTCTGCCGCACACCGACAGGCAAACTAACCATCGCGGAAACAGACTCCCCTCCACAATAAACAAAGCGAACGCAGTGAGCGAAAACGCGAACATGACAGCGGCGGCACGCCGCGTCCACCGGACTGTTTTTCAATTCACCCCTTGCCCGGGCGTGAAGGATTAGAGATTTCGCCGTCTGCGGACGGCGACCAAAGGCTCTGCCTTTGGAATCCGCAAGCCTTTTGAAAAAGGCTTGACCTAAAACTGCCGTTTGCTCGCCATAACT